>Ga0187833_10001078_pt1 | contig 31759 bp, 43 predicted proteins | sample ETNtaG_37_FD_167968 | JGI IMG/M metagenome (GOLD analysis project Ga0187833, IMG submission 167968) | Marine microbial and viral communities from oxygen minimum zone, Eastern Pacific Ocean - ETNP2014_SV_400_PacBio MetaG (Illumina Assembly) | ecosystem: Environmental > Aquatic > Marine > Hypoxic...
CTTTGGGGCGGATTTTCCCTCTCGACGCGGAAAAGCGATTTCTAACTGCCTCCGAAGAAATCACATAGTTTAATTTTATTATTTCCATTTTATTTATAATATGAAAAATAGTTTAAAAATGCTTTTAGAAAAAATTTAACAAGAATTTCCATCACTCCAAACTAATTTTTACTTTATGTTTTTTGTTTTAACTCAAGACTTTTACAGAATTAAAATTACCTAAATCTCACAATCACCTAATCTAATTTGATTAGAAGTTGCACTAATTTCCCCACCACTTAAGTGTCTTTTATTTACATCTTTTATTTCAACTTTTGTACTTTCACCATATTGATTAGCTAAATCTCCAAGAGAAGATCCATTAGAACTTTGATATACTCTTACTTTCATTTTACCATGATTTTCTGTATTTAAAAAAAAGAAATAATTACCAGCATTTATTAATCTAATACCTGATTTCTCATCTCTACTCATATGTGCTGGAATATAATAACCTCTTTCAACTTCACCACATAAATCTACTAATTTTGAATTTCTTCGTTCAATTACTTTACTAACTTCAGTGTTAAGTTGTACAGCTGCAGCTATTCCACTTGCTGCTAAAACTCCAAGTACACCAGATAATATTTTATTAGTTCTTGATATCATATCAATTGGTAATTCCTTTACTATTTAAATCTTTCTATTTGTCACCACTTAAAAGAAGAAACTTAACCTAAAAGATAATTTTAATAACAAATATTTCTTAGTAATTTCATGCCCTTAAAACCATTAAAACCTTCACTAAGAGAAAATAAAAGATATCTTTTTGTGAAAGGAGAAAATCTAAAAGGAAATATTGAAAAAGCAATTTTAAATTTTATAGGGGTTTTAGGAATGTCTAAAACAGGCTTGCATTGGGTTAAAACAGGAAAAGATTTTGCAATTATTTCTGTTAATAGAGAATCAGTCAATAACGTGAGAGCAAGTTTTGCTGTTTGGCCTGAAAAAATAATTGTTGAAAAAGTTTCAGGAACTTTGAAGGGTTTAGGAAAGAAATAATACCAAAAAATTTTTAAATCAATAATTTCTATGATTTCTGAGAGAAAAGAAAAAAGTTTAAATTTATTATTAAATTCTCTGAAACTATTAAAATGGAAATGCCAATGGAAATGCAACATCAAGCAATGGGCTATGATAGAACTGCGACAATGTTCTCGCCAGAAGGGCTTTTACTCCAAGTTGAATATGCTGAAAAAGCAGTTAAGCTCGGCTCTTCAAGTATTGGAATGAATTGTTCTGATGGAATTCTTATTATTGCTGATAAAAGAATAGAAGATAATTTAATTGTTTCAAAATCAGCAAATAAAATTTATGAAATTGATTCTCACATCATAGCAAGTATTGCAGGAATTGTTTCTGATGCTAGAGTACTTATTGAAAAATCACAAATCTTATCACAACAGCATAGAATAACTTATGATTCCCCAATAGAACCAGAATCAGTAATCAAAGAAATTTCAAATATAAAACAACAGTTTACACAATATGGGGGGGCAAGACCTTTTGGTGTCTTTTTAATGATTGCAGGAATTAATGGAAAAAAACCAGAACTTTATACAAGTAATATAACTGGAAATTATTTTTCATATAATGCAAATGCAATCGGAGAAAACGATGATAAAATAAAAGAAAAATTAAGAGAAGAATATTCTAAAGAATTAACAATAAAAAAAGGAGTTAAACTTGCATTAAAAATATTCAAGGAAATTCAAGGAAATAAATTCAATTTAAACAGATTTGAATTATCTTATATTAAAAAAGATGATCTTAAAATAGTAAAATTAGAAGGAGAAGGATTAAAGAATTTCTCAAAATAATTAAATGAACACAACAGCAAGAATAAAACAAGGCGGAAAAAACTTTGAAATGATTGTAGATATGGAAGAAGCTCTTAAATTTAAGAGTGGATCTACTTCTTCTTTGGATTTTTTAAATACAGGTTCTCCTGTTTTTACAGATTCAAAAAAAGGACAAGTTGCATCAAGTTCTGACTTAAAGGAAGCTTTTGGAACAGAAAATGTTAATGAAATTGCTGAAAAAATAGTTAAATCTGGAGAAGTTCTTGTAACTCAAGGACACAGAGATGAAGAAAAAGAAAAAAAATTCAAGCAAGTTATTGATTTTTTAGCAAATAATTCTATAGATCCTCAAACAGGAAATCCTATTACAACAGAAAGAATAAAATCTGCTTTAGAACAATCTCATGTGAATATAAAAAATACTCCAATGGAAAATCAAATTAATGATATTGTTTCTGAAATTAGTAAAATTATTCCTATAAAAATTGAAACAAAAAAAGTTAAAGTAACTGTTCCAGCCATACATACTGGAAAAGTTTATAGTGTTGTAAATCAATACAAGGAAAAAGAAAACTGGCTTGATAATGGGGACTTAGAAATTATATTAAAAATTCCATCAGGAATAATTATAGATTTTTATGATAAATTAAATTCTGTAACGCATGGTTCTGCATTAACAGAGGAAATAAAAGAAAATGAGTGAAACTGTTAAAAGACTTGAAAATATTCAAATGGATGCTTCTTGTAGACATTACGAAATTATAAATGGACAAGAATGGTGTGATTATTATGGTAATTCAGGACGATGCGGTAACTCTTGCCCTCATTATGAAAATAAATTTTTAAAAAAAGCAGTATAAAATGACTGAAAGAAAAATAGTAATTCCAGGGGAAATTATTGTCAGTGGAGATAAATATCTTCCTGGAGAAGGAACAGAAAAAAAAGACAATGATATTATTGCCATAATCTATGGACTTTCAGAAGAAACAAGAGGGCTTGTAAAAGTTATTCCTTTATCAGGAGTTTATCATCCACGAAGAGGAAATGTTGTTATAGGAAAAGTAGAAAATGTTACATTTAATGGATGGGTCATAGACATTACAGCCCCTAACAATGCTTTTTTATCATTAACAGAAGTTCCGAGATATATAAATAAAGATGGTTTGGAAGAAGTTATGGATATAGGAGATATGGTTGTTGCAAAAATATGGAATATTAATAAGAGAGGAATAGACTTGAGTATTAAGAGTAGAGATTTTGGAAAAATAGAAGAAGGAATGATTATAAAAATAAATCCAAATAAAGTCCCAAGAGTAATTGGAAAGGAAGGGAGTATGGTAAATTTAATAAAAAATGAAACAGGATGTAATATTACTGTTGGACAAAATGGATTAATTTGGATATCTGGAGATAAAATAGAAAATGAATTGCTGGCAAAAAAAGCAGTGATTTTTGTTACTGAAAAATCTTTTATTGAAGGTTTAACAGATAAATTAAAAGAATGGTTTGATAAAGAAAAATAAAATGGCAATAAAAAGAACTGACGGAAGAAAATTTGATGAATTGAGAAAAATGTATGCAAAAGTAGGGGTTGTGCCAAATGCAGATGGAAGTGCAATGTTTTCATTTGGAGATACTATAGCAATTGCAGCTGTTTATGGTCCTAAAAAAATGCACCCGCAACATATGCAAGATCCTGAAAAAGGAACATTAAGATTTACTTACAATATGTTAAGTTTTTCTGTTACAGACAGGATTCGTCCAGGACCAAGCAGAAGAAGTCAAGAGATTAGTAAAGTATCTGAATGGGCCATAGATCCTGTATTAATGATTGATAAATTTCCTAATAATGTTGTTGATGTTCATGTAAATATTTTGCAAGCAAATGCTTCAACAAGATGTGCTGGAATAAATGCAGCTGTTCTTGCATTAGCACATGCTGGAATTACAATGAAAAATATAGTTTCAAGTGTTTCAATTGGAAAATTAGACAAAGAATTAGTTGTTGATGTGTCAAAAGAAGAAGAAGACTATAGTGAAGGTGAAGGTGCAACAGATATTCCAATAACATTTACAGGTGATGGAAAATTAACCCACATTCAATTAGATGGAAAAATTACAACAGAACAATTAAAAGAAGCTGTTAAACTTGCAAAAAAAGCATGTGAAGAAATTTATGAAGTTCAAAAAAAAGCATTAAAGGAATCTATAAAATAAAATGGAAACATCAAAATTAACAGGAGATAGAATTAAAGAATATTTAGCATTAGGAAAAAGATTTGACGGAAGAAAGTTAGATGAGTTTAGAGAAATGACAATTGAAACAGGAATCTCAAAAAATGCAGAAGGCTCGGCAAAAGTAAAATTAGGAAAAACAGAAGTTTTAGTAGGTATTAAAATGGGTGTTTCAGAGCCTTATCCTGATTCTCCTGACAAGGGAAATTTAATGGTAACAGCAGAATTGCTTCCTTTAAGTTCTAGTAGATTTGAATTAGGTCCTCCAAAAATAGAATCAATTGAACTTGCAAGAGTTCTTGACAGAGCTATAAGGGAAAGCAAATTCATTGATCTTGAAAAACTTTGTATAAAAAAAGGTGAAAAAGTTTGGACTGTTTTCATAGATATTTATTCGATAAATGCTGATGGAAATCTATTAGATGCAGCAGGAATAGGTATAATTGCTGCATTAAAAAATTCCAAAATTCCAAAGTACGACGAAAAAAATGAAAAAGTTCTTTATGGAGAATTATCAGATAATAAATTACCTTTGAGAAAAGAAATTCCACTTTCAATAACTATTTACAAAATAGGGGAGAATTTAATAGTTGATCCAACACAAGAGGAAGAAGATATAAATGATACAAGAGTTACAATGGGAAGCTATGATGGAATAATTTCTTCAATGCAAAAAGGAAAATCAAAAGCATTAAGTGAAGAAGAAATGTATAAAGTCTTAGATTTAAATGAAAAAGTTTGGAAAGAATTATTTTCAAATATAGAAAAAGACCTAAAATAGAGATAAAATTAAAAATTTTAACTGCATTTTTTGCAAGCAAAAAACACAATGGAAAAACCAAAGTTTACAAAATATGAAGAGGCAAGAATTCTTGGAGCAAGAGCTTTGCAAATATCAATGAATGCTCCGCTTTTAATTAATATAAATGATAAGGATTTAGAAAAAATTAATTATGATTCATTAAAAATAGCTGAAGTTGAATTAGGATCTGGAATTCTCCCTATTTCTATTAAAAGGCCAATGCCTATTAAAAAAGAAGAGGAATTAAAAAGAGCAAAAGAAGCTAAAATTGACGACAAAAAAATAATAGAAAGAGAAATTGAAGAAGAAAAAGAAATTACAAAAGAAGGAGAGATTATGGAGCTTGTTAATCCTGAAGATGAAACAGAAGAATCTCCTGAAAAAGAAACAAATGAAGAATAAAAAATTTATAAATCAGATTTCTTTTTCTAATTAATGGTAGTAATAAAGAATGTTTCTGCTAAGGAAATTTTTGATTCTCGAAAAGAAAAAACAATTCTTGTTTCTATAAATACTAATGTTGGAATTTTTTCTGCAAGTTCTCCAAATGGAAAATCAACAGGAAAATATGCTGCAAAAATTTATAAAAAAAATCTTGAGCAAGACATTAAAATAATAAAAAAATTCAGCGATTATTTTTCTAAAGAAGTAATCGAAAATTTCGAGGATTTAAGAAGAATTGAGGATATTATTAATGATTTTGTAGGATCAAACACTCTTTTTGCTTTTGAATCAGCTGTCTTAAAAGCAATTGCAAAAAAGAAAAAAAAGGAAATCTGGGAATTAATTAATCCTAATGCTAAAATATTTCCGAGACTTATCGGAAATTGTATTGGAGGAGGAAAACATTCTAAAATAGATAAGACACCAAAGGCGTGCCCTGAAAAATCTTCTACAAAGATTTTTACTGAGGGCAAAAAACCTGATTTTCAGGAATTTTTATTAATTCCAAATTCAAACTCTGTCAAAGAATCTTTTGAAATAAATAAAAAAACAAAAAATGATGTTCAAAATATTCTTAAAAAAAATGATAAAAATTTCAAAAATAAAAAAAATGATGAAGATGCATGGACAACTTCATTAAATGAAAAAGAAATTTTCGAAATTCTTAAAACCTTAAAAATTCCAATAGGAACAGATGTAGCATCCTCGACTTTTTACAAAAGAAAAAAATATAATTATGAAAATCCTATGCTTAAAAGAGATTCTGAAGAGCAATTAATATATATTAGCAACTTGATAAAAAATTTTAATTTATTTTATATTGAAGATCCATTTAATGAAGAAGATTTTGCAAGTTTTTCTAAACTTCTGCACCGCTCGGTGTACCCCGAAACAAAGAATGCTGGGGCAAAAAAATTCCCTAAGAAACTTATTGTTGGTGATGATTTAACAGTTACAAATTATAAAAGGCTAAAAAAGGCAATTGAAATGGAAAGTATTAACGGAATTATTGTAAAGCCAAATCAAATTGGCTCCTTGCTTAAAGTTAAAGAGGTTTGTGATTTAGCTAAAAATAATGATATTAAAATAATTTTTTCTCATAGAAGCGGAGAAACTGAAGAAGATATCTTGGCTGACTTAGCTTTTGGATTTCAAGCAGATTTTTTTAAATCAGGAATTACTGGAAAAGAAAGAGAAATTAAGATAAAAAGGTTAATTGAAATTGAAAAGAGTTTGAGATAAATAAATTTATCTCCTAATTATTCTTAGCTCTTCTTTAGATAAAGAAAGAACTTTGTTTAAAATACTTTTACTTTGTTTACTCCTCAAACATCTACCACCTGTTATAAATTCTTCTTTAGGAGGATAATCAAAACAAATATCCATTGTTTCCCTAGCTAATTGAATCATTTCTGAATCTTCTTGGACTTCTAAAATATTTAAAAAATGAGAAAGTCTAACAGCATAAGCTCCTACATCCATTTTTTTCCTACGTGTTAAATAAGATGTTGCCCCTAATAAATTTCCCTTACAATAACCAGAAATTATAGAATTCATTGTATCTTTTTTTAAAGGCAAAGGAGATTCTAACAAATGTCCTAATATGTCTTCTCTTGTTCCTATCCTTTCTAGATGAATTCTAAAAAATTCTCCAAATTTACCACTTCTATAATATTCTACTTTTGATTTCATAAAATTTTAAGAAATTATTATTTTATAAATCTTCCCATTATGTAATTACTTAAAAGTAGTCTATCAAAACTTTTCATCAGTTTTTTATCTTAAAAAGAATATCTTTAAAAACATATTTTCATCTGAATTCTAATGGCAACAGTTACAAAAGAAGTAAAAACGGAAAAAATTTCTAAAGAAGAAAAAATGCCAAAAGAATTGGAAAAACAAGCTGAAAAGGAATCTTTAGAAACAGAAGAAAAATCAACACCACAGGCATACCCTGAAAAATCTTCTACGAAGATTTCTACTAGAGGCAAAGAAAAAACTATTGCAGAAAGGAAAAAAGAGCTTTTAGAAAAAGTAAAAAAGATTTCTGAAAAAATTGAAGCTCCAAAAACAGAAGAGTTAAAAGAAAAAATTAAGATTAAAAAAAGAACAGACATGCTTATTCCTCTTGAAGATTATGTCAAGTCTGGAATTTACATTGGAACAAAAGTTGTTACTCCAAAAATGAAGCCTTTTGTTTATAGAAGACGTGCAGATGGTTTGGCAATTTTTAACACTATTTTAATTGATGAAAAATTAAAAGAAGGAATTGAATATTTATCAAAATTCAATTCTGAAGATATTATATTAGTTTGTAAAAGACAAGCTGGATGGAAAGCAGCAGAAAAATTCTCAGAATTAACAGGGATAAGGGTTTTCACAAAAAAATATCCTGCAGGAGTATTAACTAATACAACTCTTCCTGATTTTTTCGAGAATGAATTAACAATAGTCACTGATTCTTGGCTGGATAGAAATGCATTAAACGATACTTTAAGAGTTCATAAAAATATTTTAATGATTTGTGACACAAATAATTTTCCAAAAGGTGCTGATAATGTTATAATTGGGAATAATAAAAATTTAAGAAGTTTAGGTGTAATATTTTATTTATTAGCAAGAGGATATGTTAAAGCAAAAAAAATAGATGTAGATATTCCTGATTTAGAATGGTGGACAGAAGAAGGAAGATAAAATGGATTTAACAACAATTCTTTTAGTATTTTTTATTTTAGTTTTTGGAATTTTTTTAGGTTATTTTCTTGGAAATAAAATTGCAAAAATCCAAAGAGATAAATATTGGGAAGGTGAACTTCAAGGTCATAGAAAAGATGCTGTTTTAAGATCAAGAGCTGTTTTGTCAGGGCAATTCTCAGAACAACTTGCACCTTTTTTTCCTGATTTTAATTTCAAGCCAACAGAATGCAAGTTTTTAGGAAGTCCTGTTGATTTTATTGTTTTTAATGGTGCAGATGATAAAAAAATAGATGAAGTAGTTTTTGTAGAAGTGAAAAGCGGCAAGTCAAAACTTTCAAGCACTGAAAAATCTCTTAAAGAAACAATTGAAAATAAAAATATTAGATGGGAAGAATACAGAATTCCTGAAAATGTTACTAAAAGTATGGAAAAAGATTTAAAGGAAGATTAAGATTTAATTTTATGGGAAATAGAGAAGTAGAAATAAAAAAGAGAGGGAGTCATTATAATATTCGTATTACAAATTATGTAAATAAAGAGATAGAAAGATTTGAAAGTACAACATATCCTAACATACCTGAAATGTTAATAAAAGAAGCCCATAAATTAGGCATTATGCCTATTATGGATGGTTTAAGTTCTGAAGAAGAAGGGCAAATTCAAAGTGCTTTAGAAATAAGGGCAGCCACTGCTTAAACCTTAAAAAAGTAAATCAAGGATTTCCATTACAAAAATTTAACTTGTTAAATTTTCATAAACAACCAACTTTTTTCTGGCTTGTTTCCATAATGAGTTTTTACTAGAACATAATTTCCTTTGAGCTTTTTTCCATGAATTATTATTTCTATTATTTTTTTATCCTTGTCTTTTAATTCATAAAATCCAGAATCCCAAATTTTAACTTTTCCTGCACCATATTGTCCTTCTGGAATTTCACCTACAAATTTTTCATAGCCAAGAGGGTGATCTTCAGTCATTATTGCAAGGCGTTTTATTCCTTTTTTTATTGGAGGGGTTTTTGGAATTGCCCAACTTTTTAAAACTCCTTTCATCTCTAATCTTAAATCCCAATGAAGATGCGAAGCATGATGTTTTTGGATACAGTAAATTAATTTTTTTGATTTTTTCTTAACAACTTTTACTTTTGGTTCAGAAGTTTTTTTGAAATTTCTTTTTTGTTTGTATTTTGTTAAGGGCATAAACTCATTAAAGAAATAACATTTTATAATTTTATGGGATTAAAAAATCCGACGCCAAATATATTTTTTATAAAAACTCAGAAAGATTTATAAATTAAAAAATTTCTATATTTTTGTATTTAAAATGATTGCCTTAATTAAAAGCATATCTTCAAACATTAAGGTATGAGGTATGTAAGTCACAATTGTAGTTCTACAGCCAATAGTTAGGAATCGTGTGAAGTGATTTGTCTAACTTATAAGATAAATTGCGTAATTAAAATTGTTTTGCACCAAAGGCGTACCCTGAAAAATCTTTGAAAAAGATTTTTACTAAGGGCACACTCAAGAGTGTATTCATAATTTATGATATTATTAAATCCAGTTGATCCTGCTGGCGGCTGCGGCTCTCTGGTTTGCGTTTAGACATGCAAGTTTCTTGCTTTATTGTAAGAGCGAACTGCTCAGTAACACGTAGCTAATCTGCCCTTAGGTCAGGGATAGCCTTGGGAAACTAAGGGTAATACCTGATAAGAGACATACCCTGGAATGATTTGTCTCTGAAATTCGTGCCTAAGGATGAGGCTGCGGGGGATTAGGTTGTTGGTGGTGTAATAGACTACCAAGCCGATAATCCATAAGGGCTCTTAGCGGAGGAGCCCTGAGAGGGAATCTGAGACACTATTCCCAGCCCCACGGGGTGCAGCAGTTAGGAATATTCTGCAATGCGCGTAAGCGTGACAGATTGAACCAGAGTGCTTTTCAAATGAAAAGCTTTTGTGGAATGTAAAAAGTTCCACGAATAAGGACTGGGTAAGACTAGTGCCAGCCGCCGCGGTAATACTAGCGGTCCGAGTCGCAGCCATTTTTATTGGGTCTAAAACATCCGTAGCTTGCTTAATAAGTTCCTTGTGAAATCCTGTCTCTTAAAGACAGGGCGAGCAAGAATTACTGTTAGGCTAGAGATTGGGAGACGTAAGAAGTACATTTGGAGTAGCGGTTAAATGTGTTAATCCCAAATGGACTAACAATAGCGAAGGCATCTTACGAGAACAGTTCTGACAGTCAGGGATGAAGGCTAGGGGCGCAAAACGGATTAGATACCCGTGTAGTCCTAGCAGTAAACACTGCACACTAAACATTGGGACCTCTTCGAGAGGTTTCAGTGCTGTAGGGAAGCCGAAGAGTGTGCTACCTGGGAAGTATAGTCGCAAGGCTGAAACTTAAAGGAATTGGCGGGGAGACACTACAATGGGTGACGCGTGCGGTTCAATTAGATTATACACCGTGAACCTCACCAGGAGCGACAGCAGAATGAAGGTCAGTCTGAAGGGCTTACCTGACACGCTGAGAGGAGTTGCATGGCCGACGTCAGCCTGTGTCGTGAGATGACCTGTTAAATCAGGTAACAGGCAAGACCCACATGTCTATTTATTATTACTATAGACAGATTGCCTTGGTAACAAGGATGAAAGCGTGGGCTACGTTAGGTGAGTACGGCCCGAACCCCCTGGGCGACACGCGCGCGTCAATGGTGAATACAACGGGATGCGACTCTGAAAAGAGAAGCTAATCTCTTAAAGTTCATCTCAGTCCAGATTGAGGTTTGCAACCCAGCCTCATGACGCTGGAATCCATAGTAATCGTTTGTTAGCAACGAACGGTGAATACGTCCCTGTCTCTTGCACACACTGCCCGTCAAACCAACCGAGTTATATTATGATGAAACTTTTCGAAGGAGAGCTATGATATGATGAGGTAGGTTAAGTCGTCACAAGGTAACTGTAGGGGAACCTGCAGTTGGATCACCTCCTAAATAAAAAGAACCCACTGGTTCTTTTTGAATCTCCTCAAATCACTGAAAGGTAATTTCTAATTGCCTCTGGTGAAATTACAAAGGAGAAAAGAATTACGATTGCTTACATACCCTTCATTTAATACAAATCTCCATCGAAGATTTTGAGGCGAAGATTAAATTTGAAGAAAATATAAAATGAATTCATTAGCATATTATGAAAGTTGTGCGCATCGCGAAGCATGAATTGCTTTGGCAATTGTTACTCCAGAAAATAAGTTTGACTCAGATTGCCATAAAGCATCAGGATATATTGAAGTTGATGAAAACACAGCAATAGAGTTAAGAAAAGGGATGGAAAGAAGAAGAAATTTACAAGATAAGCTTGATAGAGTAAAAAAATCATATCATTAAACTTAAAAACTACAGCGTCGAAGTAAAATAGACATCGACTTTGTCAAGGTGCCAAGAGAAGTCGGCTTTAGCATCGAAGGAAGGTTGAATGTTAAGGAAACGCTGTTTCCTTACAAGGGCCTGTAGTCTAATGGTAGAATACCTCACTTGCACTGAGGAGACCCGTGTTCGACTCACGGCAGGTCCATTTAAATAAAACAAAGAAATAAAATCGTAAAAAACAAATCACAAAAAAATCATACTCAACAATTGAGAAGTGGTGCAGTAAATAGTTTATTGTATCATGTTGAGAGTAAATTAATACTCAATGAAATAAGTAGCAAAATATTCCCACTTAGTGAAACACATATTACTATACTGTTAGACGGATAGCTTGGCTTTGGTAGAAAAGACGTGGCAAGCTGCGATAAGCCTCGGGGAGTAGCACGCAAACTTTGATCCGAGGATTTCTTATTTCTGAAAAGAAAAATTACGCCGGGAATTGAAACATCTTAGTACCGGCAGGAAGAGAAAATAAAAATGATGCCCCTATTAGCAGCGAGCGAAAAGGGCATAGGGCAAACTGAATCTCCTTATGAAAATGAGGTAGAAATGTGGTGAGTATGAACTTCTAAGTTATTGAATCAAACTTTGCTGGAAAGCAAGACCATAGAGGGTGATAGTCCCGTAGATAAAAATAATATGAAGTTACTCAAAAGAGTAGGGCTTCCTGGATTGGAGGTCTGAATATAGCAGGATTAACTGCTAACCCTAAATATAACCAAAGTCCGATAGCGCACTAGTACCGCGAGGGAAAGCTGAAAAGTACTCTTAACAGAGGGTTAAAAGACTTGAAATCTAACAGTTACAGATGGTTACTGATTTATTCACTTTTGTGAAATAGATTTGTAACGTACGTTTTGAAGAACGGGCCAAGGAGTTTATTTATATGGCAAGGCTAACTTTTTTAAAGGTAACCGAAGCGAAAGCAAGTATGAAAATGCTATAGTCATATAGGTAAGACCTGAAGCCAGGTGATCTATTCATGGGCAAGGTGAAGTCTTTCGAAAGAAGGATGGAGGCCTGAACCGTTGTTGTGTACATGCACTTGGATGACCTGTGAATAGGGGTGAAAAGCCTATCTAACTTGGCGATGGCTGGTTCCTGCTGAAATATGCCTTCGTATAGTCTTGTTTTGCTTGTTAACGGTGTAAAGTACGGATAGAATTTGCAGGGGCTAATGCTTACGGAATTCTTTCCAACTCAGAAGCTGTTAACTGCTTATGACAAGAAACAGGGGCAGTATGTAAGATACTGTTCCGAGAGTGGAACAACACAGACCAAAGTTAAGGTCCTAAAATGTATATTAAGTGTATCGAAAGGTGTCTTGAACCTAAGACACTAGGGATGTAAGCTTAGAAGCAGCTATCATTTAAAGAAAGCGTAACAGCTCACCTATTGAGGTTCAGGGCCCTGAAAATGGACAGGGCTAAATATACTACCGATACTTTGGATATCTCCTTTAGGAGATTATGGTAAGCAGGCGTGGTTTTTGTACAGAAGGTTTTGCGAGAGCAAGGCTGGAACGAAAACTAATGAGAATCTTGGTAATAGTAGGATGTGATTTTCCTGAGAATGGAAAATGTCGAAAGAGCAAGGTTTCCTTGGCAATATATGTTAGCCAAGGGTTAGTCAGCACCTAAGTCGCCCCTTAACTGAAGGCGACGATGGACAACAAGTTAATATTCTTGTACTAATTAAATTTTTTGTATTTAATTGCTTTCGGATAAGCGAGCACTCGAAAGAGTGTTTTCATAAAGAAATTTGTCGAGGGTAATCCTTAGACGCAAATGAACTTATGGAACAAAATCTCTGATTCCAAGAGCCAGTGAAAAGTTATATGCTTAACGGATTTAATTAGCTGTACCCACAACCGGCACTGGTGCTCTAGCTTAATAGGCTAAGACATGAAAGGTAAAACCGATTAAGGGAATTCGGCAAATTGGCCCTGTAGCTTCGGCTGAAGGGGTGTCTATTTTTGTTTCACAGTTAAATGTAAAGCATTAATAGATCTCAGTAACAAGGATGGCCCGACTGTTTACCAAAAACGTAGCCAAGTGCTAATCTGAAAAGACTTGTATACTTGGTGAGACCTGCCCAGTCGTGGTGTGTCAAACTCCTTTTCAAGGGAGCTAAGCCCCATGAAACGGCGGGGGTAACTATGACCCTCTTAAGGTAGCGTAATACCTTGTCGTATGAATTGCGACTTGCATGAATGGTTTAACGAGGTTGTCGCTGTCCCTAATCGGAGCCTTCTGAAAATACCTCGTGGTGAAAAGGCCACGGACACCTAGTGGGAAGCGAAGACCTTGTGGAACTTTACTGCAACTTGTTGTTGTGATTTTATTAAAAATGCATAGAATAAGTAGGAGTGTTGAAGTTATCATTTCGGTGATAATGGAGCGACTGTGTAATACTACTCATCCTTGATAAAGTTGCTTACTCTTTAGAGGACAGCAACAGGCGGGCAGTTTGACTGGGGCGGTGCCCTGTCGAAAAGATATCGATAGGACCCAAAGACAAGCTCATCCAGCTTGGAAATCTGGAGTTGAGTGCGAAGGCAAAAGCTTGTCTAACTGTATTCTGAACAGCAAAGAATGCAGAGGTGAAAGCCGGGCTTAGTGAACCCACATGCTCTTTTAATAGGAGCTGTGTCTGATAGAAAAGTTACCCCAAGGATAACAGGCTTGTCGCGCCCGATAGTCCGAATTGACGGCGCGGTTTGGTACATCGCTGTCGGCTCTCCCTATCCTGCGCGTGCAGAAGCGTGCAAGGGTGTCGGAGTTCACGCATTAAAAGGGATCGTTAGCTGGGTTAAGAACGTCGTGAGACAGTTTGTATGATATCTACTAGGTGTGTTATTGTCTGAGTGGAACGAGCTCGTAGTACGAGAGGAACCAAGTTCGGGTGCCGCTGGTGAGCAGTTGTTATGAGCAGGCTGCATAGCTACGCACTAAACGAATAAGAGCTGAAAGCATCTAAGCTCGAAGTCGTCCGCAAAACGAGACAATTAAAGCCGTCATAGAAGATGACGTTGATAGAGTTGCTGTGTAAGATTCAAGCTTCGGCGAGAATTTCAGCAGACAACTACTAAAAGCTTCACTTATGTTTTATTAAATAGGAATATTTTGCTACTTATTGAGTTTATTATTATAATAATTCTTAAAAAGAGAAATTAGTTAGTAAAAATCGGACTTTTTTTCTAATCAAAAACATTTAAAAACAATCATTATTAGATAATTTAGTAACTATTAGGAGTAGGGAGATATTGTTTGAACTAATTCTAAGAGTAAAGTTAAATAACGCAGGAGGATAATATGAAAGTTTATGTAGGAAATTTGCCTTTTAGTATTGACCAAGAAGGATTGAAAGGACTTTTTGCAGATTACGGAGAAGTTGAAGAAGTTGTAGTAATCTCTGACAAGTTTTCAGGCAGATCAAAAGGATTTGGTTTTATTACTTTTAAGGATGAAGAAAGTGCAAAGAAAGCAATTTCAGAAATGAATGACAAAGAAGTTGAAGGTAGAAAATTGAAAGTTAATGAAGCAAAACCAATGGAAGACAGACCACCTAGAAGAAATTTTAATCAAAGAAGATTTTAGGTAGTTTAAGAAAGTTTATTTTTTATTTTATTTTTTAAAGAAAGTTTTATAATCTAAAGATTCTTGTTGATTATATGAAAAAAGGTATAGAATATTTATGGACACTATGGGCTGTAATAACAATAGTTGCTGTTTTACATTTAATAAGAGCTGTCTTGGGATGGTCTTTAGTTGTTGAAAATTTTATAATTCCTGTTTGGTTTTCTTATATTGTTTTTGTAATAATTGGATTCTTGAGTTATAAATTATTTACATATTTAAAGAAATAAGAAAGTTTTATATAATATTTTTATTTAATGTTTGTAATTAAAAAGGAGGTGAATATGGCATTTACATCAATAGAAATTATTGCTTTAGTTATGATTGTTTTAGGGGCAATAAAAATGATTGTACTTTTAGTTAAACCAAAAGCATGGATGAATTTTGCAAAAAGAGTTTATAGTAAACCTAGTGTTGTTAAGATTGTTGGTTTTATTTTAGGAGTTATTGTACTTTACTATTTACTTTCTGCTGGAATAACAATTGTCCAAATATTAGCAGTTTCTGCATTTGTAGCACTTTTGATTATGATTGGACTTGCAGAAGAAATAGATTACTTTTTGAAAAAGTATGAAGCACTCATCAAAAAAGGCACTATGTGGAAAGACTACTGGTTTTACACACTTCTCTGGATCATTTTAATGGCTTGGGGAGCTTGGGAACTTTTCGCATAATCAAAATTTATTTTTTTTTAATTTTATTTTTGCCCCTAGTAAAAATCTTTGGAAAAGATTTTTAGGGGTACACCCTTGTAGTGTTATTTTATTTATTTTTTTGTTTTTTCATCAACTCTTTCTGATTCAAATACATTAAAACAACAGCGCCAATTATAAAAATCCAATCAACTAAAAAAGTTAAAACAAGAAATCCAAGAGCGAGAATTGAATACATTACAACTTTAGGATTTTTCATATTTGAACTAAGAAGTTTTATTTTTTAATCTTTTTCCTGATTACTTAAGATTCATCTAAAGCCCCCATATAAACTGCTTCTGTGTATCTTAAAAAATTTCTTGCTAAAGGTTTTATCCCTTTCACTGATTTAACATGATCCTTCATCAAAATTCCTTCAGCTATATAATCTGGGAAATCCCTAAGTCCATTCAAACAAACGGTTGTTACTCTGTTTATGTTTCTCCCACTTACATAAACAACTCTTTCTCCTTTGTCACTTACACCTTCTCTTATGATTAAATTTGCTATAACAACTATTTTTTCAAGTTCATCCAAATATACTCCGCTTAAAACTCTTGGAGGATATCCTTCATCTATCAAGGTTTCTGAAATAGCTCTTCTTTCTTTATCAGAAAAAGAATCTCGTTCTTTTTTAACTCTTGCCAACTCAATTTCAAAAGCCTGGAAACCATCTAAATTATTTATTGTAATTATTTTTGCAAGTCCTACCATAAGATTTTCATAAGTGCTTAACCTAAAATATTCTAATCCTCCAATTAAATTTGCTGATGACATTATTTTCTTTTATAATCAAGGTTTTTAAGAATTATTATACTTATCTTTTATTGATTTATCAATATTAACTTTTTCTCAAATATTTTCTAAGTGCTTCTTCATTCACTAAACTTTCTGGAAGATGTCTTCTACCTCTTTTACCACCATTAATAATAACATAAGGTTTTCCCTTTATAGCTCCAATTCTTACACGATCTCTGCCTTCTACAAAAGGTCCTTTATATCCCATATTATCTAAAAATTGTTCTTGTTCTTCTGGACTAAAATAATTATCATCGCCCATAGCTTTTCGCCTAACTTCCCCCACCAAAGGATTTGAATTCGGATACAAAATATATGTGCCTATAGCAAGTGCAAAAGCTACGGTACTCAACATAACATTTCTTGAACGAGAATGTGTAGATGAATCATCCATAAAAAAAACAAAAAAACTCTTCTTTAAAAATATATTTATACTTAAAAACAACAATAAATTTTTAAATCATTCTTATTTTTATTTAAAATGATAGAAGGTAAAAAAGTTCCTGAAGTTGTATTTAAAACTCGTGTTAGAGATGAGTCTATTGGAGGGGATAATCCTTATACATGGAAAGATGTTTCTTCAGATGATGTTTTTAATGGTAAAAAAATAGTTGTGTTTGCATTGCCTGGGGCTTTTACGCCAACTTGTTCTTCAACACATTTACCAGGTTATGAAAAATTCTATGATGAAATTAAAGAACAAGGAGTAAATGAAGTTTATTGTTTGTCTGTTAATGATGCTTTTGTAATGAATCAATGGGGAAAACACCAAAATGCTGAAAAAATCAAATTACTTCCTGATGGAAATGGGGAATTTACAAGAAAAATGGGAATGCTTGTGAAAAAAGAAAATCTTGGTTTTGGAGACAGAAGCTGGAGATATTCAATGGTTGTGAACGATGGATTTATTGAAAAAATATTTATTGAATCTGGCTTTAATGATAATTGTCCTGATGATCCTTTTGAAGTTTCAGACGCTGAAACAATGTTGAATTATTTGAAGGGAAAAAAAGAGTAAACCTTAAAAACCACAATTCTCTTCTTTTTTTGTAAGTTGGGTAGTTAATTTCGGGACTTAGCTTTTAATTAAGCAAATTTCGTTAGATATCGAAATTTAGTTCTCCCTTTTGGGACTTCGCGAACAGCAATGTTCACGTCGTGAGGAAGGTCCGCCCACCATATTAAGGTTATTCATGAAAATGAATTGTCGTGAGGCAAGGCTCTGTTACAGAAACGCCACAGCTTTTGTTGAACTATGAATCATGCGAGGAGTTAAGAAACAAAAGATTTGATGAAACGAACATCCTAACTGGTGCAAGGTTTAAAACCGCTTAGTCGAATATTAACAGTTTCTGTTTGTCTTGAAAAAGAAACAAAGAAACACAGAAGGTGGCCTATTCCCAACTTACATTTTTAACAACATTTAAAAATTATATTTCTTAACTTTTCTTATGGAATTTAGCTCATGTAAGGAACCAAGGTTCCTTAATAGTCAACCTCCTTTTCGACAGGAAAGAAATTTGCTACAATTCCTACAAACGCTAATGGGAATGTAGCTCAGCGGGAGAGCACATGACTGAAGATCATGGTGTCCGGGGTTCGACTCCCTGCATTCCCATTTTTTATATGATATCAGATGTAAAAGCGATATAATTTCAAGATAAAAAAAGAAACAATTATACTTACCTTCTTCAGATTGATGTATTTAAATCGAGAATATTAAAAATACTGAAATAATCTCAAGAAAATTTATTCCAAAGAAAATTAAAAAAGACCATCCAAAAAAGGACTCTCCTTCTCTAATGACTTTAATAGAATAAACTATTCCTAAAATTAAAAATAAAAATTCAATAATTGTGAAAACTATAATCACAATATCTAAATTTAAAAAATAAGAGATGAGCCACCCAGAAATCATAGAAATAAGAATGAAGTGTGTAATAAATAATCCCAAAACTATTTTTTGATTTTTCTCCATAAAATACCTTTTGGATAGATAAATTAAATTAATATTTAAATTTATGCATTCTAAAAATCAAAGCACATTAACAACACCTGCTAAAATTGCTAAAAGTCCGAAGAAGATTGCAAAATATCCAAACTTAACTTTTCTTGAAAATTCCATCAATAAATGGATAGTTAAAAAACCAAAAATAAAAGACAAAAGAAATCCAAAGAACATACTTTTAATAAAAACAAAATCCCTAAAATTTAAAGCTATATTTGCAAGCAAAACAATTGGCAGACTCATTATAAAACTTAATCTTAATGCTACTGTTTCATCTATATTTCTAAACAAAAAACTTGAAATAGTTAATCCACTTCTTGAAAGTCCTGGTAAAACTGTTAATCCTTGCATAAAGCCAAGAAAAATACCGTCTGTATTATTCAAATGATATTCTTTTCTAAAACCAGCAGAGCTTGCTTTTAATTGTAAAAGCCCTGTAATAATTAAAAGAAAACCTATCAAATAATTTACTGAAGCACTTGCCAAAGGAATTTCTGTAATCTTAATTAAACCAATAAAATTTAAAATTGCCAAACCAAAAATTCCTGAAATAATTGTTGCGATAAATAAAAATTTCAAAGTTCTTTTTGTTTCAGAATCAGAACTCTTGTAATTTACAGCTCCTTCTATTAATTCCCTAACTTCTTTTCTAAAATAAACCAAAGCTGCAAAAAAAGTTCCAAGATGCAAAAAAAGTGCTTGTCTTAAAAATAATTCAATTTCAATTTCTCCAAAAAAATTAGAAGTAACTAAAAGCAAAAATCCTTCTGAACTTATAGGCATCCACTCTATAATTCCTTGAATAATTCCTAAAATTATTTGCTGAAAAAATTCCATTCAATAATTAAGTTTATCATGTATTAAAAATTTTTTTAATTAGAAATGTTTATAAAATAAAAAATATTGGGATTAACAATGGCAAAAAAAGAGGAAGATTTTAGTGAAGTTAGTTATGTGTTTGGAATAATGAGCGTGGTCCTTGCATTCTTCACCCCATTAGCAGGATTTATCTTCGGAATTATAGGTATAGTTCAAAGCAAAAAGCAAAAAACACCTTTATCAGAAAAAGGGAAAAAACTCAGTATTATAGGGGTGATTATAAGTATTGTTTTATTCATAACACTAATCGTAATAGCTTATTTTAAAATAGGAATAAATCCTTTAATTTAAATGATTTTTAAAAAACAAGGACAAATGCAAATGTCTGTAGGGACAATTGTGACTATAGTTCTCTTAATGACTGTTTTAATTTTAGGATTGGTTTTAGTAAGAACAATTTTTAGTGGTGCAATTGAAAATATAGACAGTATAGATCAATCAATTAAAAGTGAAATAAACAAATTATTTGCAGAAGATGATTTTAGAAAAATTATAATATACCCTCCTACAAGAGTTGTAACAATCAAAAAAGGAAATGAGAAACCCTTAGGATTTGCTTTTTCAATAAGAAATATTGATATAACAGAAGGGGATTTTACTTATGAAATTTTCCTAAATGATCCAGACATAAGAGAAAATTGTAATATTAATATTGAGGAAGCAGAAAGCTGGATTAAAGCAGGAAGAACAGGGAAGCTAACTATCCCTTCAGGAAGCATTATGGTAGATCCTGAATTCGTAAGATTTAGTATTCCTGAAAATGCCCCTCCATGTTGGGTAAGATATGGAATTGATGTTGAAAAAGACAGGGTTCAATATAATCCAACCATAAATGTTGATTTAAAAGTTAAACCGAGATAACTAGATTTAAAAATTATTTTTTCTTAGTAATTTTATGCAATTAAAACTTTACAATACTTTAACAAGAAAAAAAGAAATCTTTAAGCCAATTAAAAAAAATCAAGTAGAAATTTATTCTTGTGGTCCAACTGTTTATTGGTATCAACACATTGGAAATTTAAGAACTTATATTTTTTCAGATATTCTAAAAAGAGTTCTTTCTTATAATAATTATAAAGTAAAACATATAATTAATGTAACTGATGTCGGACATTTGACAGGTGATGCAGATACGGGTGAAGATAAAATTGAAAAAGCTGCAAAAAAAGAAGGGAAAAAAGCTCAGGAAATCGCAAATTATTACCTGAAAATTTTTAAAGATGATTTCAAAAAATTAAATATTATTTCTCCAGATTTATGGACAAAGGCTACTGAAAATATTAAAGAACAAATTGATTTAATTAAAAAACTTGAAAAAAAAGGATTTACATATAAAACTTCTGATGGAATTTATTTTGACACTTCAAAATTTTCAGATTATGGAAAACTTTCAAAATTAAATGTCAAAGGATTAAAAGCAGGAAAAAGAATTTCGATTGGAGAAAAGAAAAATACAACAGATTTTGCATTATGGAAATTTTCTGATTCTAAAATTAAAAGACAACAAGAATGGAAATCTCCTTGGGGAGTTGGATTTCCAGGATGGCACATAGAATGTTCTGCAATGTCGATGAAATATTTAGGAGAACGTTTTGATATTCACACAGGGGGAATGGATCATATACAAATACATCATACAAATGAAATAGCTCAAAGTGAAGCAGCAACAGGGAAGAAATTTGTTAATTATTGGGTGCATGCAGGTTGGCTTTTATTTAAAGGAGAAAAAGTCTCAAAATCAAAAGGAGGTTTATATACAATTTCTGAGTTGGAAAAACAAAATTTTTCACCTTTGGATTTTAGATATTTAGCTTTAACAACCCATTATAAAAAACCTTTAAACTTTTCTTTAAAGAATTTGGAAAAATCTAAAGAATCTTATCAACGATTGAAAAATATAATTCTAGAAATAAAAGTTGATGACCTAAAGGTCATAAGTAAAAAAAATAATAAAAAATATCTTAAAGAATTTAGTAATGCAATTAATGATGATTTGAATACTTCAAAAGCATTACAAGTTTTATGGAATCTTGTTCGTGATGAAAAAGCAGAAGGAAAATTTCAAACAATAAAAAAAATAGATAAAGTTTTTGGTTTGGATTTATTAAAACCAGAAAAAATTAAAATTCCTCAAGAAATTAAAAAAATTGCAGAACAAAGAGAAAAATATAGAAAAGAAAAAGATTGGGAAAAATCTGATGAGTTGAGAAAAAAGATTAATAAGTTAGGATATATTATTGAAGATAAAGAAAAAAGTTATGTTTTGAAAAAGAAGTGATGTTATACAATTATTATTTAAAGAAAATGAAGAAATGTCCATTTTGTAATTTGGATAAAGATGAAATATTAAAAGAAAATAAATATTCTGTTTTGATTCTTGCTCAAGCCCCTTACACTAAAGGACATCTATTAGTAATTCCTAAAAGGCATGTTTTAAGATTAAATTCCCTAACAAAAAAAGAAAAGGATAAAATTGAAGAACTTACATATTATGGGATAAGGAAATTGCACAAAAAATATAATAATGTTAATATTCTTTATAGAGAAGGTAATAAAAAAGAAATAGGAAAATCAATAAATCATATTCATTACCACTTAATACCTGAAATGAAAATAGGAAGTAATAACATTAAAGGAGAAACAAGAAAAATTGATTCTCATGAAAGATATTTAAAAAATATCAAAAAAATAAAGAAAGAATTAAAAATTTAAGGAAAAATGAAAGAATTTGATTTTATAGATTTAAGATATAAACCTAGAAATGATTTGATTTGTTTATTTAGAATTTCGCCAAATAAAATTTCCATGAAAAAAGCTGCAAATACTGTTGCTTTGGAATCAAGTGTTGGAACATGGACAAAAATTTCTGAAAGAGATTATGTTGAAAAACTCAAAGCCAAAGTTTTTTCCATTAAAGGAGATTTAATAAAAATTGCTTATCCTCAGGAATTATTTGAATCAGACAATGTTCCAAACATTCTTTCTAGTATTGCAGGAAATATTTTTGGAATGAAGGCTGTAAAATCAATTCGTTTAGAAGATGTTTCTTTTCCTAAATTAATTTTAAAGAATTTTTCAGGACCAAAATATGGGATAAAAGAGATTAGAAAAATGATGAAGATTTCTAAGAGGCCTTTGGTTGGAACAATAATAAAACCAAAATTAGGGTTGAATGTAAAACATCATGCACAGTCAGCATATGAATCTTGGATAGGTGGTTGTGATATAGTGAAAGATGATGAAAATTTAGCGTCGCAAAAGTTTAATGAATTTGAAAAAAGACTTGTGAAAACATTGGATATGGCCGACAAAGCTGAAAAAGAAACAGGTGAGAAAAAAGCTTATCTTGTTAATGTCACAGCAGAAACAAAAGAGATGATAAAAGAACACAACTCGCTGAACAACAAGGAAGTAAATATGTTATGATTGATATTTTAACTGCTGGCTGGGCTTCTTTGCAAACTCTTCGCGAAGCTAATTTTAAAACAGCGATTCATGCGCACAGGGCAATGCATGCTGCTTTTGATAGAAGTCCAAATCAAGGAATAAGTATGATGGTTATTGCTGATTTTGCAAGACTTATAGGTGTAGATCAAATTCATATTGGAACAGGAATTGGAAAACTTGAAGGAAAAATAAAAGATATTCAAGAAATAAAAGAAGACATTGAAAAAAAGAATGTTAAGGAAACAAAATTAAGATTAGAACAAAACTGGGGTAAAATAAAATCTACATTAGGTGTTTCTTCTGGAGGATTGCATCCAGGACATGTTCCTTTTCTTATTAAGCATCTTGGAAAAGATTTAGTGGTTCAAGCTGGTGGAGGAATTCATGGACATGATTCTGGAACAGAATCAGGAGCAAAAGCAATGCGTCAGGCAGTAGATGCTGTCATGAAAGGAGATTCATTAAAACAATATGCAAAAAGTCATAAAGAATTGAAAGAAGCTTTGGAAAAATGGGGATGAAAATTAAAATAATGAGTTATAATATTTTGAATGGTTTTTGTTCTAATAATAAACCCTATAAAGTTAATAAAAATAGGATAAAAAATTTCTTAAAATTAATAGAAAAAGAAAACCCAGACATATTAATTTTGTGTGAAGCCTATTTTTGGCCTTTTGTTATAAAACACAATTTAAGAAATCTTAAAGATCTATTTCTTAAGATTTATGATTCTCCTGTTCCTGCTGAAGATATGTTTAGATGGGCTCCGATTATCCTTTCAAAATTTCCTATAAAAGAAGAAAATATTTCAAAACATTATAGAAACGGAATTAGAGGATATTTAAGAATAGGAAAAAGAAAAATAATTATTGATGCTGTTCATCCAGCACCCTATCAACTTACAGAAAAAGAAAGAGAATTATGGGTTAAAGAAATTACCAAAAATAAAAATTCAAACTATTTAATTTGTGGAGATTTTAATGCACTATCACCTGAAGATGAATATAATGAGAAGAATTTAATTAAAGGATTAAAGCAAAATTACAAAAGAAGGACTAATAAAATTGTAAAAGGAATGTTATCTAGAAAAACTATAAAATATTTATTAGGTATTGGTTTAGTTGATACCTACAAAGCAAAAATTAAAAAACAAGATTATACTTATTCAACCGATTATTCTAAGAATGATAAAGATACATTAAGAATTGACTATATTTTTTGTTCAGAAGATTTTAAAATAATAGAGTCCGGAATAATAAAAAATAAATTAACGGAAAAAGCTTCAGATCACTATCCTATTTATGCTATTTTAGAAATTTAAATAAAATGAAACCAAAATATAGAAAAATTGTTTTTATTGTGACTTATGCAAAATTAAAAGATAAAATTTATTATTTAATTCTAAAAAGAAAACTTCATTGGAAAGGTTGGGAATTTCCAAAAGGTGGAATTGATTTTCCTGAATTAAAAAAATCTGCCGTAAAAAGAGAAATATTGGAAGAAACAGGAAATAAAACATTAAAAATAAAAAAATTTAATTTTTCTGGAAAATATAAATACAAAAAGAAATATCCTGATAGAAAAGATTTTATTGGGCAATCTTTTTCATTATATTCTGCCGAGATTAAATATGGAAAAGTAAAAATTGACAAAACAGAGCATTCAGATTATAAATGGCTTTTATTTGAAGAAGCAGTAAAAAAGTTGACTTTTCCAAACCAAAAAAAGAGTTTAAAAATTGTGAATGAATGGTTAAAAGATGGAGAAAAATAAAAAAACAAAGTTTAGAGAAATTGAATTAAAATCTGGAACTAAAATTATTTTAGGAAAAGATGAAAAAAGTAATGATAAACTTATGAAACAATATAAAGGAAAAAGAAATACAATTCTTCATACATCATCTCCAGGAAGTCCTTTTTGTGTAATTGAAAAAGATTTAAATCCCTCTAAAGCAAATCTACAATTAAGCGGATCAGCTTGTGCAAGTTATAGTCAAGATTGGAGAGATAATAAAAGAGATGTTGAAATAGATGTTTTTACAGGCAAAGATATTTCAAAAAAATGGTGGATGAAATCAGGAACTTGGAAAGTGAAAAAATCTAAAAAAATTAAAATTAAAAAACAAGATATAATTAATTTCAAAAAATGCCAACAATAGGAAATAGTCAAATAGGAAAACAAGGAATTACAGATAATTTTATTCTTAGTTTGAAAAATCTTTTTAAAAAACATTGGAATGTTAAAATTTCAGTTTTGAAAAATGCAACAAGAGATAGAAAAGAGATAGAAAAATTTTCAGATGAAATTCTTGAAAAATTAGGGAAAAAGTATACTTCAAAGATCATAGGATTTACAATTGTTGTAAAAAAATGGAGAAAGGTTAGGGAATAAATTTATAAATCAACTTTCTTCTATAAAAAAAGGTTAAATCTCAATAATAGAGATTCTAATTCCGAGAGGAATGCCTAAATATAAAATGACAGTATATGATTTTGATCAACAAGAATATAATTTAAAGTTAGCAGAAGCTTTGAAAAAAATTCCTGAATTTAAAAAACCTGAATGGGTTGAATTTGTTAAATCATCTTCAAGCAAGGAAAGACCCATAGAAGATGAAGATTTCTGGCATAAAAGAGCTGCAAGTATTTTAAAGCAATTATACAAAAGAAAAATTGTTGGTGTAAATAGATTAAGAATAAAATATGGAAGTAAAAAAAATAGAGGATACCAGCCAGAAATATTTAGAAAAGCTGGTGGAAAAATAATAAGAACAATTTTGCAACAATCTGACAAGGCTGGTTTAACAGAAGTTATGAAATCAAAAAAAGGCACAAAAATAAAATCAGGAAGACAACTTACTCAAAATGGAAAAACATTTATGGAGGAAATTAGATAATGGGTATTAAAAATCAGAATAAAAAAACAAAACTTGCAAAATTTGCAAAAAGAACAAAATGGGCTCCTGTTTGGGTTGTCTTGAAAAAATTTGGTGTTGGGAAAAAAATTCATCCTTCAGCAATCACAAATCACAGAAGAAGTTGGAGAAGAACAAAACTTCACATCAAACCGCGAAGACAAAAAAAATCACATTTTGGATAAAATGGAAACAATAGATAATATTAAAACACGAAGATCAAGAAGATTATTTCTAGATAAAGAAATTCCAAAAGAGATTCTAAATAAAATTCTTGAGTGTGCTATAAATGCTCCATCTTCAATGAATTGTCAGCCATGGCATTTTGTAATTGTAAAAGATAAAAACATAAAAGAAAAATTAGCTTATTTAAAAACAGAACATAATCAAAAACATATACTAACTGCACCAGTATCAATTATAGTTTGTGTAGATAAAGAAAAATCTCCAAGTAGATGGATTGAGGATGGGATAACTGCAACTGAAAATATTTTATTAGCCTCGCATGACCTAGAATTAGGGGCAGTTTATATCAGTGGTTTCTCACCTTCTGATGAAGAAGTTACTAAAAAACTTAAACAAGTATTACAACTTCCTGAAAATATTATTCCCATTGTAATTATCCCAATTGGTTATCCAAACCCTGAAGAAAAATTAGAAGAAAAAAATTTAATAGAATTAAATAAAATATTACATTTTGATAAGTGGTAAAATGGCTGACAAAAAAACTGAAACTAATAAACTTGAAAGAGAATATGTTATTCCTTTGAGAAGTAAATGGAAAAGAGTTCCACGATATAAAAGAGCTAACAAAGCAATAAAAGCAATAAAGGAATTTTTAGTAAAACATATGAAGGTAAGAGATCGGGATTTGAAAAAAATAAAAATTGACAAATATTTAAACGAAGAAGTTTGGTTCAGAGGAATCAAAAAACCCCCTGCAAGAATCAAAGTTAAAGCAATTAAAGAAAAAGATATTGTAAAAGTAGAATTATCTGAAATGCCTAAAAAATTAAAATTCAAAAAAGCAAGAGAAGAAAAAAGAGAGCAAAAAGCAGCTGAAATAGCTGAAGGAAAAGTTAAAGCAACTGAAAAAGAAAAAACTGAAGTTGAAAAAAAAGGAGATGAAAAAACACCACAGGCGTATCCCGAAAAATCTTCTACGAAGATTTCTACTAAGGACAAAGAAGAAGCAAAAGAAAAAAAATCAGCTGTTGTTGAAGCAGGACAAAAAATGGAAAAAGAAAATGCAAAAAAAGTGAAACATCAAACTAAACAAAGTAAACAACCAAAGCACCAACAGAGAAAGGCATTGGCTAAATAAATTTTTATATCTAATACTTCTTAACAAAATATGTTAGAGCAATTAAAAAAAGAACTTTTAGATTCGGCAAATCCTGAACAAGCGAAAATTCTTCAGAGATTTTTTAAAACAGGTGGAGGGGAATATGGTGAAGGAGATATTTTTCTTGGCGTAAAAGTTCCAATTCAAAGAAAAATTGCTAAAAAATATTTAGGATTGGGATTATATAAACTCAAAGAATTAATAGAAAGCAAAATTCATGAACATAGATTAATTAGTTTGATTATATTAAATGAAAAATATAAAAAATCTAATGAAGAAGAAAAGGGAAATCTATTTAATTTTTATCTAGAAAATATAAAACAAATTAATAATTGGGATTTGGTTGATATTTCTGCTCCAAATATTATTGGAGATTTTTTACTTGATAAAAAAAAGGATATTTTGTATAAACTTATTGAGTCAAATAATATTTGGGAAAGAAGAATTGCAATTATCTCTACTTTTGCTTTTATAAAAAAGAATAGATTTGAAGATACCTTAGTAATTTCAGAAAGATTATTAGTGGATGGACATGATTTAATTCATAAAGCAGTTGGGTGGATGCTAAGAGAAGTTGGTAAAAAAGATGAAGAAGTTTTAGAAGATTTTCTTAAAGAGCATTACAAAAACATGCCAAGAACAATGCTGAGGTATTCTATAGAAAAATTTCCAGAAGAAAAGAGAAAAGAATATTTACATGGGAAAATATAACTTAGCATTACTCGTGCCTAAAAACAGAACGTACTCCGAGGTTGTTCTCTCTGTTGAAACGGAACCCGTAACAGTTCAATTCAGCCTTGCCATCGCCATTGCCCTCGCAAACGTAGAATCTACCAACACCATTAAATTCTGGACGTGCATAACCTAATTCTCCTTCACCTACATTCTTTCTTGGCAATCCCTGAGAAGTTGGATGGTTAAACCATGATTCTAGAGAAATGAATCTAGGAAATACCATTAAAGTATCTTCATCTAAAGGTTCTGAATTTTCAGGAACTAAACTGTCATTTTTATGAGCATGATTATAATTAAGATATAATTTTCCATCTTTTACTTTAAACTCAGCACCAAACCATTCTTCTCTCCAAGGCTGTCTTACCCCAACACTATCTTGTAAATATTTTCCTAATAATTCTGGCTCAACTTGATTTCCAGAAACATTATAAACATCAATTTCTCCTCGAGAACCTTGAAACAATAATTTTAAGTAATCTGTATTTTCCCTTATACTTGGTGTTGAATTTCCTAAACCTAAATTTATTAACAATGCTTCTGTCCAAGTAATATCTCCAACATAACCTCTCTCTAAAGTATCTTTTGCTCTATTCCTTAAAAAATTTAAACCTAAGAATTCTTCTTTTCCCACTCTTTCAACTGCTGAACAGCTAGCTAATCTAGCTGGATCTATATAAAATCCTTTTCCTCCAGTAAATTCTGGTGGAACAACTATCCAATTGCTTCTATCTAATTCTGCTACTTGTGTCATAGCTTTCCAAGCAATTTGGGTTTTATAAATCTTTCTATTATTATCTTTCTAAAGTGATAACACTTATTTCAAAACTTTTCCTGTTTCTTCATACCATAAATATAAGTCAAGTTCTCCCAAGTTTGTGTTAGTTTTTTCTGCAATTTTCTTGAGAATTTTTTCTATTTCTAAATATTTTTTTGGAGTTATTGTTTTTGGCTTCTCAATTATTTTATTTTTTACTAGTAAATCAATTATATGAAAATCAATTATTGCAATATCTTTATAGCCAATATTTCTTAAAAAATGACTTGATTCTTTTAATCCAAGTCCTTTTATGTTTTTTACAAGCCATTCTCTTTTTTCTTCATCTTTAAGAGAATTTAAAATTTCTTTTATATTATCTTTAAATTTTCTTGCTTCAATAATATATTTTGCTCTTACATTAGGAAATCTATGCCCCAGCTCAGAGAGTTTTTTTGCTAGTTTAATTTTAGACAAAAATAAAAAATTATCATTAATTTCATTTTGTATTCTTATTCCTCCTTCTGCACTGAAATTAGCTGTAAGAAGGCAAAAGCAAAGTTCTTTGAAAATCTCATTGCTATCTTTTTTTCCAAGTTTTTCAAATTCATTCATTCTTTTATTGACAATCTCTTTTACAGAACTTTTTTTCAAATTTTCAACTATTTTAATAAGTTTATTCATTTTTTACAAAGCGTCCACTTTTTTAGTTAGTTTAGGTACTTCTTTAAACCAGTCATTTTCACAACTTTAATATTATTTTTGTCAAGTGTTATAGTAATACCTTCCGAAATTTCTTTAAAATTTCCAGTAATTGAAAAAGATCCAAAATCCAAATCTTCTATTCCAATATCCTTAAATTTCTTCTCAAAACCTTTCAATTTAATTTCTAATGCCTTATATTTGTTCATTAATTCTATTAACTTAGAAATATTAACATTATATTTTTTTGAAATATTTTTAATTTTTGCAAAATCATGTTTTAGATAGATTCCTCCTTTAGATTTATTTTTAATTTCATGTATTATCAAAGCATCATTCGTACTTTTTGGTTTTATTTTTTCTACAAGTTTTCTTGTTAAGGAATTTAATTCTATATAGGTTTTATTAAATTCTAAATAAACTTCTTTAAATTTCATTTTATTTTCTTAACTTCTTTTAATAATCTGTCTTTTTCTTTTTTACTTGTATAAGTTTTTCCAAATCTAACTAAAGTAGAATTTACTTTGTTCCAATGTTTTTTAGAAAATAATTTTTTTAAGTCTTCTTCTATTTTTTCTGGTTTTTTGTTTTTCGTCCATCCAAGTTTTTGAGAGATATAAGAAACATGTGTATCAACCCCTATTCCACTACCTCCAATTTCCGAAAGAAAAACATTTGCTGTTTTTCTACCAACTCCAGGAAGTTTAATTAATTCTTCTATTTTATTTGGAACTTTTCCATTATAGTTTTTAACAATTTCTTTAGAACAATTAATTATATTTTTCGATTTATTTCTATAAAAATTAACAGGTCTTATTATTTTTTCAATTTCTCTAATTTTAGAATTTGAAAGTTTTTTTATTGTAGAATATTTTTCAAAAAGTTCTTCTGAAACAGGGATTGTTTTTTCATCTCTTGTTCTTGCTGAGAGTATTGTGGAAATAAGAATTTGCCATTCACTTCTCCATTTCTCAGCAGCAAGCCGCATTTTAGAACTATTCTTCTTCATAAAATTAAGTTGCTTCAATGCAATTTTTTGGTTCATATTTGTATAAAAGAAAATATGTTTTTAATATTTTATCAACAACCAAGATCCCCTTCAATTAAACAACCAATAGAATCTGGATTTAGTTTAGGAATTCCGGGTTCAGGACCTGTTGCAATATAATCTTCAACATTTGTTATATTCCATTCATGTTCATGGTTCCACATTGTCCAAAAATATCTCCATTCATTCCATCCTATTCCTAAATGCTTAACATAAATTTCATTTTCAGTAAGTATTGCTCCAACTTTTCTTCCAGTCATACATGGAGTACTATAGCAATAAACAATAAATTCAGTATCTGGATTTTGCTCTTCTATTTTTTTGAATTCTCCAACTATTCTATCTACTGCACCATAATCTGAATTGCCTCTATCCTTGTAAGCAGGAATATTTATTGCCCCAATTATATGTTCTTTTTCATATTCCTCTTGACTTCTAAGATCAATAAGAACTATATTAGGATCTTCACCTATATGCTTTCTTAATCCATGCGGGCTTATATGAACTGCATTCTCAGTCAAATAAAAATCTTTTATTAATTCTTCTTGAGTAGGGGTTTGTAATTTTAAAACTGCAAAAGTTGTAAAACTTCCTGCTATTGCACTTAAAATTATTATTAAAATTACAATATTTATAACAGATTTAAATTTTAATTTCATTTTATATTTACAAAAATTACTATGAAAATCTCTATTTAAATCTTTCATTACTTTATAACATAACACTTTTATATCTCTATTAATTAAGTGAAAAATGAATATAGAAAAAATAAAAAAACAAAAATCAATGAAAGAGCTTTTAGAATTTTCAATTATAAATATTGACAAGTCTTCTGGACCAACTTCATTTAATATTTCTGATTTTGTTAGAAAATCCCTCAAAGAAATTGGAGTAAGAAAAACTTCGCATTTTGGGACTCTTGATCCAAAAGTTACAGGTGTTTTACCTATAGCATTAAATCGTGCATGTAAATTAACAGGATATTTTTTAGGGGAAGATAAAGAATATATTGGAATAATGAGGATTCATAAAGATGTTTCTTTAGAAGAAATTGAAAAAATAATTCAAGAAAAGTTTTTAGGAAAAATAATTCAAAAACCACCTGTAAAATCAAGAGTTAAAAGACAGGAAAGAGAAAGAGAGGTAAAAAAATTTCAATTAATTGAAAAAAATGGAAAAGACATTTTATTTATTGCAGAAGTTCAAGGAGGAACTTATATTAGGAAATTAATTTCTGATTTAGGAGATTATATGGAAATTGGAATGCATATGTTGGAATTAAGAAGGATAAGGGCTTGTATCTTTGAAGAAAATTCGAAAAATTATCCTTCTGTAAATTTATATGATTTT
>Ga0187833_10001079_pt1 | contig 31696 bp, 30 predicted proteins | sample ETNtaG_37_FD_167968 | JGI IMG/M metagenome (GOLD analysis project Ga0187833, IMG submission 167968) | Marine microbial and viral communities from oxygen minimum zone, Eastern Pacific Ocean - ETNP2014_SV_400_PacBio MetaG (Illumina Assembly) | ecosystem: Environmental > Aquatic > Marine > Hypoxic...
TTTCATCATAATAGAAACACGTCGGGGCGTAGCTCAGTTGGCTAGAGTACCTGCTTTGGGAGCAGGGGGTCGCTGGTTCGAGTCCAGTCGCCCCGACCATCATCATCTTTTCCTCGGGTAGACCATGTATCGAATGGTTCATTTAGGCTAACAGAAGCCACAATATTGCCTTCTATATAAACGTTCGAGACGAGAATATCTGCCATCTTCCTCTTTTGTTCGTGGTTCGCCTTATTCCACCAGTTTGAGGCATTTCTGGCTAGTTCGAGAAAGGCATCGAGGTTGTAAAACTCAACAATGCCATCATCAGTGTGAGCCTCCTCACGCTTGTTGAGTGACTTAGCTTCTTCATGCAACCGAGTGACTTTACGCTTCTGTACTTCAATCTCTTTCTGTGAAGCCTTCTGAGAGCTGTATTGCATGGTATTGAGCGTCTCTTCTGCCTCTTGTGTATCATGACCATTCTTAGATTTGAGTGCCAATATCTGCCTTTTACTAGATTCTATCTCCTCACGCTCATGTTGGTAGCGTTCCCATTCGGTAACTACTAACATCTTATGCTCCATTTCGGTGATGGAAATGCCGTTGAGTGTTTTCTCAATCTCCGCAAAGAGGTCATCGAAACAGATGCTGTGTTGTGGCTTGCAACGCTGGCAAGTGAAGCGAGGGGAGTCCTTACCAGATCCGCTCTTCGGAGTGTTTGCAGTCATGCCAGCCTGCTCCTTAGCCTTGTAACGCTCTTCACAGAGAACTTTGCCAGCCAGAGGGTATTGGCTGCGCTTACGAGTCTTTCTTGCACTCTGAGCCGTATCTGAAAACAATTCAGGGTTTACTTGCTTGAACTCATCAATGGTAATAACCACAGCGAATTCATGACCGTACTCAGTAGGATATACTTCTGTGAGGTCGACCATGCGCGGCTCTTTGCCCTTCAAACCTGTTACAAGTAATCCACAGTGAATAGGGTTCTTGATATGTCGTCGTACATAGTCTTTATCAATACAAACATCGTATGTTTTGTAACCGCCACTTTTCTTCTTCTCGCGCCTTGTGTCCTCATATCCAGCCCGAACGAGAAGAAAGGCAATTTCCTCAAACGTCTTCCCCTCTATTCGCCAACGATATGCGCTACGCCAATGCTCATGCAAATCCGTTGCAACGATTTTCAGATGCTCCGTATCATTTTCATTTTCTCGTCTAATAACATCATAGGCTGGCGGCAGCGGCTTTACACCCTTGCCTTTGATTTCTTGTGAAATAAGTCCACGCATCACGTTGTCTTGAAGATGGTCGCTGTACCCCTTGGCGCGTGCAAATTCCATCGCCAAGTGCTCCTTCCCCGATGAATCATTATGGAACTGATACATGACAAATTTCATATCTGCAATCATGCCATCGTCTAGTCGTTCAATAATCTCTCCTGAATCATGCCAGTTCCGTGACAAGCGATCGGGATGCCATGCGATGATTCCATCAGGATACACCTTTCTTCGTACCCCTCTTTCGAGGCAAACAAGAGGTTCTATACCCTTTATCGCATTCAGAAGGTTTGTAAATTTCGGCCTACCGTACTTGCGCGCACTAATCTTTTCTCGAACTTCACCAATAACATTCAAATCTAGGCGCGTTGCGAGTTCTCGGCATTGATCTATTTGATCGGGAATACTGGTATTGCGGTCATTACGCTCATCAGATTCACGACAGTAGATAACATAGTTTTTTGCCTTCTGGTCGAGGGCTTTTCTCCCGAAAGTGAATTGGACTTCTTTGGCTGTTTGTAGTTGATCAAGAAACATCGGAGGCATTATAGCATTTGTGTAGTGTTTGAGCCTGATACCTCGCGCCAAAGGAAAAGTAGGTCTCGTAGCTTCTCTCCTGCATCTAAGAATTCCTTTGCATCGCCTACATCTTCACCTTCAATGATTAGTCGACCGTCATCAGTTATTTCATACACATACGGACACACCACCTCCATTTGAGAGGACTTTTTCTGCCTGTTGCTTGCTTGTTTACCTGACATCGAACTACCAAATTATCAGATGAAACGGATTACCCCCTGGCAGATGCAAAGATTAGCTCACAGATTTTTCTTTTGTCTTCATTAGATTGATTCAATCTAAACAGTCGCTCCGTACCCTTCGGGTTTCTTCTCGGGCAAAACAATGTATCCACCCATGATTCTAGGAGAATCATCACTAGGTGCATCCATTCCGTGGTTCGCTTTTAGTAAAAAGAGGGCAAAGTTTGCATGGTAACGCTTCTCTAATCCTCCTTTCAGCAGACAGAGTTTCTGATACGTTTTTAGCTTCTGTATCGTGGCGGAAAAGTCCTCATGTAGTTTTGCCCATTCGACGATGGTGTCGTCACTGACTCCGAGATGTAGTGCTAGCTCTTCAATAAAAGGAGTAGATTTACTGCTCACTGCTTCTTCGACATATGCAATCGCACTGATAAGTATTTGCTCATTGTATTTGCTGGGTCTTCCATTCATGAAAAAAAAACGCCATTATAACATGTACACCAGAGCTACACCCGAAGAAGTAACTATGAGAAGCGCGACTTTTGATCTAGTAGCCCATCTCCACCACCTTCTTCCCTTCTTTCATTCAGGGTTGGCTTACGCTTCATTTCTGCTTCAAAAAGAACGTTTGGACTATCAGCAGAAAGAGCGGATTCACATTTTTCTTTTGTAAACCGTATCAAAGCTGCCCACCCTAGATCGCCAGTATCATCTAGTCCATCTGCTCCTTCCATTGCAGAGCTAGCCATTTCAGCAATAACCTGAGGATCACCAGTGTTATAGGCATCAACTAAGTCATCTACTATCATTTGCTCCTCTTCGCCTAATACACCCCCTTGGGATTGCCAGTCAGAGCCTATTCTTGCTGCATCTATCATAGTGATAATATAAGTCGCATAATCTATTATGTCAAGCATGCGTCCGCAAAAAGTCTTAGAAGTTAGATATAGTTCGAGAGGTAATCAGCTTATTGTCAGCGATGGTACTTTTTCGCTTATTTGAGCCAATTGCTTATCAGTTACAGGACTATATTCAGGTACGAACGCCTGTATCACTGAAACATACCGTTTGCCTATATACCCACGTTCACGATGGTATACTCGCAACCGTTCGAGTTGAGCTGCTAATGCCCGACCACACTCTCTTGTTCATATGAAAACCTTCAAATACTACGACTTCGTAATGGCTTCTTTTGTAGCCGTTTTGTTACTGAGCAACATCGCATCTTCCGCAAAGATCATAGATTGGAATACAGACATCTTCGGACTCAGATTAGCTTTCGATGCGGGAACATTGCTCTTCCCACTCAGTTACATCTTCGGAGATATCTTAACTGAGGTTTACGGTTATGCGAGAGCGAGGAAAGTAATTTGGACGGGTTTCCTATGGTCAGCAATAATGGCAGGAGTATTCTTCGTCATCCAAAAGATGCCGGGGGAATCTGAGTGGCTCGGATATGCAGGCAATGAAGCTTACGCAAGCATCCTTGGTGGTGTAAGTACAGGTGGAATAATTGTCGCAAGCTTGTGTGCTTACTTTGTTGGTGAATTTTCCAACTCCTACGTTTTGGCAAAGATGAAGATAGCATCTGCGGGGAAAAAGCTTTGGGCAAGAACGATTGGATCAACTCTAATAGGTCAGGCTCTAGACACAACTGTATTCATTCTTATCGCATGCGCTCTTGGTGTTTTCCCTTGGGCAATCGCAGTTAGCTTGATCGTCGCAAATTACATATTCAAAGTCGGGATTGAAGTTATATTAACTCCGGCGACTTACAAGGTTGTTGGATTCCTTAAAAAAGCTGAAAGTGAGGATTATTATGATAAGGGGACTGACTTTAATCCTTTTTACTGCAAGTAGATAAAGTTAAATAGATGCTTGACCATACGTAAATTAGTTATATTTTACACTCATGACTGAAACAAGTTGGTTTCCCACCAGCGATGCGATAAGCGGAGATGATGATTCGGGTTACACTGTTTCTTTAACAACGAATCAGGATAATGATATTCCAGAATCACTTGAGCAAGGATCTGGAGTTATAATTTGCGGTGATCATTGTTATCAAATATTAAGAGTTCTTTCATCAGTAGGAAATAAGGCAAGGCTTGTTGTTTCCATGTGTGATTGCGGCCAGGAGTTTGATCACAAGACAAATCAACTTGAATCATATAGTCATCCAATGGAATTTAGGCTCGCATAATCCTGAGGTCAGGTTCATCAATTACTTTCCGACTCTGCATCTTTAAACTTAATAAAAGGAATACTGGGATCAGCCTGATTCACTTTATACATTGCGTGATGTGCGCCAAGAGTAAATTTTTTGCTAGTGTTGTTATTAGCTAAATTGATTGCAAAGGCATTGCCATTCTTGAATATGGTTCCGGCGTCAAAATTAAAGTCGTCTTCTCTGTCGGGCCTTTCATGTTGATATAAAAGATTCCCCAATACACCCAAGAATTTATCGGGGAGTATTTCTGTTAAGTGCTTTGTTCTTGCTCTAGTGTGATATATGTGACTCCTGCTTAGCTCCTCAACACTTAAGTGAGCAAGAGGAGCTGCAATCTTTAGGTCGTTTGGTTTGAGAGCAAGCCACAAAAGTCTATTCGCTTCTGCTATCATATTTCCGGGAGTCTTTCCTGATTCCTGAAAAGTCGGGGTAACTTCAATTTGAAGTGCGGTGTCACATATGGGCGGGATTGCAACATTCTTTGGAAATCTCTCTTTTCCCAGAGTTCCGGCAATATCATCGGAAACGCCAATCCTTACTCCGTTCAATCGAAAGGCAATTTCACCGCAAACATCTGCAAGTTTGGTGCTTTCTCCTTAAAGCATTTTAACGCCCAAAAAAGCTGTAACAGATCTGCAATCGGGGTTAGCAGATTGTTCTGGCTGTGTCCGCTCAGGTTCAGTACTTCTATGACGCGATGCTCCATAAGCACCGCCTACTCTGTTTCTGTGTGACATTGGCAAAGGTTATATGCTCAGGTAGTGATTGTGTCAAATCTTTTCATGACTATTGATGGCAACTATAAACCCTCATCCCCCTGCCCTTCTCCCAAGGGAGAAGGGAGCTACTTCTGTGAAATAAACGTGTATTTTTCATCAACGAAGTAGCTCCTCTCTCCTTGCAGGAGAGGGGTCGGGGGTGAGGTCGAATAGCTAGGCTTATTCTGCTTTCAAAAACTCTGCTTTCTTTTCTTTGATACATACAGCACGCTCCAAGCTAATTTTCTTTACACATGCTTTTCGTGCTTTAATCATTGCGTTGCGTTCCGCTCTTGCGCCAACGACTTGGTATCTCTCCTTCTTTCGAATTTGCGCGCGTTCATTAGAGCGGAATATCTGGAATTGGTGCGCCTTTTCGCGTTGCGTTTTAGGAATTCCAGAAGTGAACCTTCTGCGTATGCGTTGCTTGTTAACGATCGATCTATTAATTTGATTATCGGATGATTTCCTATTATCTACGCTTGTATTTACTTGTGCTTGCGTTCTTTTGACAGAACGCCTCGCTCCTCTGCGCTGGCGCCTGGAAAGATTTACCTGCCTTTGTTTTGTATTGATGCATCGATTTAGATTAAACCTAAGTGCTCCTAAGACATCGCCTCCTGGGATCCCAAGCTCATCTCTACACTTTGTAGCCCATAGTTGATTTTGGTCTTCTTCGGATACTGAGTCTTGTTCAACTGGAACATCGACAACAGGTGTTGAAGCTGATTTCTTGAAAGAAGAGAAATGATGAATAGAATATGCTGATGCAGAGAGGGGGATAGACAGGGCAACGGCCGCTGAAGTCAGTTTTATAAGTAAGTTACTCATAGTGGTTATCAATTGTCCTCTATTGTTGATTTTAAGTCAAGTATTTTAGTTTTTGGTTTTTAGTTTTTAGTTTTTAGTATTCTTCTCTTATACTTCATTTGTGCATCTTAAAACTCCACTCTCATCTGTACTGCGAACGACAAAGGACCATCTGGAAGCTTTGCAAAGGATGGGCATAAGTACGGTAGGGGAGTTCTTGATGTATCTTCCCAGATCGCACGAGGACTTAAGCCAGATGAGTACACTTACAACTGCGCCGCTTGATGAAAAAGTTACAATAAGAGGAAGTGTTGAAGGGCTTAAAGGCGTTAGAACAAGAAAGGGAAAGAGTTTAATTACCGGAAAGTTTATTGATCATGAAGGAGAGGTTGTGGAAGTAATATGGTTTAACCAACCTCACATAATGAGGATGCTTAAAGAAGGCGACGAAGTTGTGATGACAGGAAAAATTGTAGAGAAGGGATACAAACTAAATTTCCAAAGCCCAACATTCGAAGTAGCGGATGACAAGCCACTTGTTCACTCAGGGCGACTAGTTCCCGTATATCCTCAACATGACATCATTAACACAAAGTGGATAAGGGAAAAGATGGTTCAGGTTAAGGATGCAATAGATTTCATTCCGGAGACTCTACCAGAAGATATAATAAAGGAAGAAAAACTGATGTGCTTGAGTGATGCAGTTAGAGCTTTGCATTTTCCTAACTTTCCGGAAGAAGTAGAGAACGCAAAAGAGCGCATGGCATTTGAAAAGATGTTCAATATGCAATTGGAAGTTTTGGAGAAGAAGAGGGAGTGGCAGGGGATTTCCGAGGAGAGGATCAAAACTCCTATGGATGTTGAGCTTATAAAAGCTTTCTTTAAATCATTAAACTTTACTCCAACAGAAGGCCAGCGTGTTGCCATTTACGAAATTCTTAAAGATATGGAGGACTCGCATCCGATGTCGAGACTCCTTGAAGGAGATGTCGGCTCAGGTAAAACTCTTGTAGCAATTGCGGTGATTGCCAATGCAATTAAGGATGGAGGGCAATGCGCTTTGATGGTTCCAACTGAAGTTCTGGCAAAACAGCATGTTGTATCGATTGCAAAGACACTCATAAATTTCCATAAGTTTGCAGGAGATAAAATGAAGATGAGACTTCCGACTGTAGAGCTTCTTACAGGATCTCTGACAGATTCAGACTCAAAGAAAGTTAAGCAAAGAATATTAAACGGAACAGTTGATCTTGTTATCGGAACCCATGCGCTGATAGTTGATAATGTTCAGTTTAAGGACCTCCGATTTGTTATTGTTGATGAACAACACAGATTTGGTGTTGAGCAACGCGAGAGACTTAAAGATAAAGGCAATCCGCATTTTCTTGCGATGACTGCAACTCCTATCCCAAGAACTCTTGCACTTACTGCACACGGCCATCATGACCTTTCCGTACTTTTGGAAAAACCTGGTAAACGCCAACCGATTCATACCAAGGTGGTTGCACCCAAAGACCGTCAGACAGTCGAGAAATTCATTGACCACGAGATTGATGCAGGAAGGCAAGTGTTTGTAATTTGTCCTTTGATTCAAATTTCCGATAACGAAGATATGGCTGAACTAAAGAGTGTTGAAGCAGAAGTTGCCCGACTCAAATTAGAGTTCCCTAGAAGGAACATTGAGTTTCTGCATGGCAAGATGACGACTAAGGAAAAAGATGAAGTTATGAAGAACTTCAAAGAAACGAATTCAGATATTTTAGTTTCAACCTCAGTCATAGAAGTTGGAATTGATATTCCGAATGCCGCGATTATCTGCATAGAAGGAGCCGAAAGGTTTGGTCTTGCCCAGCTTCATCAATTCAGAGGAAGGGTAGGAAGAGGGGATTACAAGAGCAATTGTTTCCTTTTTACAACAACTCCGGCTCAGGCAAATTCTCCTAGGTTAAAGGCTATGGAAGAGAATGACTCAGGATTTAAACTTGCAGAGATTGACCTGCAAATCCGTGGGCCAGGCGAGCTATTTGGCATTAAGCAAAGTGGTATTCCGGATATTGAGCTTAGAAGGTTGTTTCAGCCTGAGTTGGTAGTAAGGGCGAGAAGAGCAGCTGAAAAAATCTTGACTCCAAAAAAACAAAGTATATGATGCCTGCTTATTCAAAGAGCCCAGAGAGCTGGTTCAGGGGGCGATTATCAGATTTCCTGATGGTACCACTTCAGAGCACCTGGAATTGGCAAGCAGAGTCGCAGCTTAAAACCTTGAAAATAATGAAAAATCAGATTGTTTCATAAATATACTCTGGTAGACTGCTTTACCGTATTCACTACTAAATTTGATTATGGCAGACGACCCAACTCCACCGCCTCCAGCGGGCGGAACACCACCTCCACCGCCTCCACCTCCAGGTGGACAGCAGCCACCGCCCCACACGGGAGGCGGGGCAACGCCGTCAGCAAAGGATGGTCCTCCACCTCCAAAACCCGGAGATAAGGTACCTGATGGCGGATTGGACCCAACACAAGTCTTTTCTGCACCTCCACAACCACCTCCGGGAGCACAAGCTGGAGCTCAGCCACCATCAGGACAGGCAGGAGCTAAGGCAGGCGCACAACCTGGCGCAGGAGCACCACCTCCACCGCCTCCCCAGGACACAGGTCCTCCGCCGCCGCCTCCGGGGACTGCGGCTACCAAGGAAATGGGTTATGACGATGAAGATATTAAGATTTTGAGAGAGGTTGGCGACTACAGATTTGGATCGATTGCTGCGGCTCTAACTAATGAAAACATTGTTGTACCGGAGCATCCAGAAACAAAGTTTGATGAACAGTTGTTCCTGACATTGCTAAGCGGCTCAATCTCCCTTACTCGGGATGAGAAGTGGAGAATTGTTCAAGCAATACCTAATCTTAATCAATTCCAGATTGATGAGCTTCAGAAAATTTTACAGGAAGAAAAAAAGAAGTTTTCTGAACTCAGTCCAAAGCATTTGCTACAGCTTATGAAGCTTGAGCAAAAGCATACGGAAGACTGGAAGGACCTTCAATCAGTTACAGTACAAGAAGGAGCTAAGCAAGAAGAAGATGAGCAGGCGGATGAAATAAGAAAACAACTTGGGTTGTAGATAGTTAATATAGATTTGGATAATAATCAACACGCCCCGCTCACGCGGGGCTTTCTACAATCGACAATCAACATCTAAAAAAATGTTGAAAGCGCACGGAGTGCGCGTGTCGATTGTCGATTGTTGATTGTCTAAGTATTTGCTCTATAGAAAACGAACACTCCGACTGCAAGCACAGTCAGCACAACTCCGCCAATAGTTCCTACCTTGATTCTTTTATATATGCTTGTGGCAAGAAGGAACAAGAAACAGGCAAGAGTGAAGCTTAGAATCAGAGGAGAATAAAGAAATGCCAATACGTAAGGGATATCAAATGATAAAGGTTTTGTGAGCTTATAAAGACCAAGAATATAAGCTGTGAAGTAACCTACAAGAAGCCAGCCTGCATAAAGCCTAAGTGTATCTAGTAAGTGGAAATAAACTCGACGATTTTTGTTGTTGGATGGAAGTTCGTCTTTTGTGAATTTTACTTCATCATCAACTGGAATCTCTGGAGTTGCTTGCCACTGAGGCGGTACAGATTTGATTTTCTTTGACGAATTATCTTTATTTTCGTTCAATGTTTGTTCGTGGATTTCTTCCGGAACCAGTTGAATATTTTCGAGAGCTGAGTTCGCTGCCTGCAAGCTCTCTGCGTCTATTGTTCCGCGAATAGTTTTTCCATCTTTATCCAGAGCTGTATATGAGAATAAAGGCATGTCTCTAGTTTACTCACTCTTATCCAAGTTTTCCATAATATATCTCACAGCTCCCTCTAGTGTGACCGGTGCGCTAATTTCAAAATGACGCCCATCGGTCCAGGCCCTGTATCCAACAACATTTGGGCCTTTCTGCTTAATCTGCTTGTCCGAAACACCAAGAGAACTTATGTTTCCAGATACAAGATTTACATGTATCGGACCTGAGTACAAGTCGCCTAATTCTTCTGAACTTAATTCTACATGCCACAGAAGTGAAGATGTTGTGCCAAAGGATTTGAACCACCAGTTGCGGTGTATTGGTACGCAGAAACCGATATGAGCCGTACAGTACTCCTGAGTCCATTGATCAGGTGTGTAGCTTTCGTTAGCCATATTCCTTATTCTTTCCGCCAATTCTGCAGTTACTGGGGGCGTTTCAGGTTCTTCTGACGAAGAATCCGACGATTCCGAGGATTCATCATCGTCATCTTCGGTTTCTTTCTCATCATCATCTGCCTCATCGGTTTCCTCTGTTTCTTCTTCCTCTTCCGTTTCTTCCTCCTCTTTTTCCTCTTTCTCATCAACAATCAACTTCGCACTTTCTACTCTCATTATCATCCCTCCCTCCTCAACAGTAGGTCTGATAGCGCCGACCATTTCTACATGTTCACCAACGTATCCATTTAAATCCACAATGTCGCTTTCAAGCAAAATAAACTTACCAGTTTCCAACTGAAGCCTGTGGCTTCCTTGTTGATAAATGCTGATGCCCGCTGGTTTAACAACTCCCTGGTAAATAACGTTCTTTGTTTCGCGTACTTCAGCCTTTTTCTCTTCACTTGTACTGGATACCAATGGGGCAGTAGATTTCTCTTTTTTCTGCGGTGCTTTGGCACATGCGGTAGCAACAAGAGCTATAGAGGCTATACATAAAAAGTATTTTTTCATAATTCAAAAGGAATTGATGGGGCTATTATAACTTGTTTAGAGGTTTGCAATAGGAAATTGCGGATAATTACCGAAACACGCTCTAAACGAGCTCTCAACATGCTTTGCTGTCAACAATCAACACGGCGCCTTCGGCGCCTTTCAACAATTGGCATAGTTGATAGTCGATTGTTGATTGTTGAGAGTCGCGCTTTGCGGGACGTGTTATTAGTCGACTGCTGATGTATGCGTTCCTTGAGCTATTTCATCATCTTCCTCCTTCAGAACAAATTCCGTTGGCAGGCTTCTGGGGAGTGTTTTGTATCTGGATACAATCTGATTTTTCTTCGATGTTCCGTCTTCATATGTGACGTTATAAAGCCACACAATCTCATTTCTGTACATTACTCTATCATTAATCTTAAGGTCATCCGGAGCATTTGATTTGAAATAAGGTCCTTTTAATGCAACCTCTCTTCCATCATCAATTCCATAAAATTTAACGAATGCATCTTTATCCTCGGTGTCGTAGGCCTGAATTAGAATCGGACCCGGAGTATCATTTTCGAATGTAAGATCCTGGGTGCCCGGATAAATAGTAGCGTCGATTCCAACACCGTATTTTTTATAATAATAAACATAAAGGCTATGACTTCTGCGATCAACAACCGGAAGTCCGGAATCTATAATTGCTCTATAAGTAGTAGTAGATGCCTGGCAAATACCTCCCCCGGGCGCTGGGCGAAGTTGGTCTCCTTCATATATTACCTTAGCCATACTCCAGCCGTTTCCAAGGTTAACGGGGCCGTTTAATGTTTCGTTAAATGAATATGTTTCGCCTGGTTGAACTACGACGTTATGTACATGCTGTCTGATTGCTTTTCTTACGTTTCTCATCCTCGACCATGTTGATCCTGTAAAATTAGAACGTCCTGCCCCTAGAAGTGTCAGTTTTCCATCGTCATCACCGTTGTCGTATGTAACTTCTCCTTCTCTCCATTCAAGATCAAATGAAACTTCCTCATCCCCATTTTCCAGGGATTTGGCAATTTTCTTGGAAGCTTTCTTAATATCAAGATCATATCCCGGCATTGCAATCCCATCGGTATGTGCTCGCAGGACTGATCCACTTAGCGATGTCTCAGTCAGTGTGATGTCATTAGGAAACACCAGAAAAAGGAGGGGATCTGTTTCCAGTTGCTTGGCAATTCTCTTTGGACTTACTTTGTATCTTGCTTCGGTCAATGAAAACTTTGACGTAAGCCATAAAGGATACTTCTGAAGGCTTACATCCCAAACTTCATCAAGCTCATTTTCTTCCGATGTAAATTTAACATCTATTTTATTCTTAAGTACCTTTTGACGTTTATCTATTGCGTATGCAAGCGTGTGAATATTAGGTGTCGGGGCTTTGTTTTTTTTCAATCTCTTCTTGAGCCTTTTAGCTATTCGGTAATTAATTGTATCGGGATACACAGCTCTATCATTAAATGACGAAATAATCTTTGCATTAAAGTTGCTGGATAGGTCCATCCTTTTCTCCTGAGACACTTTAGGAGCACGTTTTTTGGCTTCTACGGCAAATTCAGGAGATACTGAGGCTTTGTAGACTGAATATGACGGACTGGAATCCGGAATTGCTACAGTTATTGTCAAAATACTTAAACATATGGCTGTAGCGTGTGAAAGGTGGCGTTCTCGTCTTGTCATGTTCATGTTGTTGTCAAAAGTCTGTTTTCTTTGTGTTATTATACTATATATACAGAATATTGCAAGTATTAAGAAATGTTGTTGAGTACCAAATATTTGTATAAAGTTCGATATATGAAAGAACTTCGGCTAGAGAAAGCGGTTATAACGCTTTCAATAATAACTTTGGGCATATTTTCATTTTCACTTTCAAATGATTTTGTAGCATTTGATGACGACCTTTTGATATATGAAAATCCGATAGTTTTGGAGTTCAATGGTTCAACTTTGTGGAGAGCATTCACAACTTATGATCCTGAGTTGTACGTTCCTCTGACTATTCTCAGCTACCAGATAGAGAGAGCATTATTTGGCTTAAATCCCTTCATTTTTCATCTGACCAATCTACTTTTGCACCTCGGATCGGTGCTTTTAGTCTTTTATTGTGCTTTGAAGCTGGCCTGGAAGAAAATGGAATATTCAGACGCTTTCTGGGTTGGATTGGTCTGCTCAATAATATTTGCTATTCATCCTTTGAACGCAGAGGCGGTCGCATGGGCTGCGGCGCGCAAAGATATTCTCTCGTCCTTTTTCTTCTTCGCGTCATTCGCCTTTTACATTAGATACTTGGAAGGGGAGGGGAAGCGTCCTTTTATGTGGAGTCTTGTGATGTTTCTTCTGGCTCTCGGAGCGAAAGCGTCTGTGATCATGCTTCCATTGATACTCGTACTTGTTGATCTTTGGTATAAAAGAAAAATTAGAATAGAAATGGTAATAGATAAAATTCCATTTGTTCTGCTCAGTGTCATCTTTGGAATTATTGCGATGCTTGGAAAGCAGATGCAGTTGGCTGGTCTTTCTTTAGCTCAGAAACTGTTTCTATCTGCGAAGGGCAGTGTGTTTTATGTAGGAAAGCTCATATGGCCCAGCAAGCTAAATATTTTCTATCCTCAGGAGTTTCCGTTTGACGTTTATACAGCTGAGTTGGTGTTCTATGCGGCAGTACTCGTTATCGGAGCAGTGCTGGCAATAGTCTCTTTAAGGAAGAATCGAGTGTTATTCTTCGGGCTGGCATTTTATCTGCTGATGCTGATCCCTACGTTTGCAACCTTTTGGAAGAATGGATTTGTATATTACGCAACAGATAGATATCCATACGCGGCACAATTCGGATTAATTCTGGTTCTAACTTTTGCATTGGTGCCTAAAATCAGATCTTGCAAGAGACTCAATGTTGTAGCTTGTGCGAGTATTGCGCTGACGGTTTTTGTTTCTTTCCTGACGATGAGACAATTAGATGTCTGGAAAGACAGCGAAGCATTATTCAGAAATGCTCTGAAATACAATCCAACTTCGGTTCATGCTCTTAATAATCTGGGTACTTCATTGTACGATTTAGATAAGATGGATGAGGCGATTGCCGCTTACGATCAAGCGATTGAAATTAATTCCTATATTCCTCAAGTACATACAAATAAAGGTTTACTTCTTATCAAGCAGAAGAAAGTGGAAGAGGCAAAGCGAGAATTTATTGCCGGCATTGAAAATGCTCCAAAGAATAGAATGTATATAGAGGATGATCTGTTGGCATATTATCAGCTCGCAAAGATTCTGGATGAACAAGGGCAATTGCATGAAGCAATCAGAGTACTTGAGAATGCGGCGAAAACTGGGAGTGCATTCGCGTCATCCCATTATTATCTTGGAATTAAGTACCAGCAGATAGGGGATAAGGAGGGAGCTTATAAAGAGTTCAAGTCAGCTACAGAAATTGATAAAAGGCATGTTGATGCACATTATCGTTTAGCGGCAGTTAGCGCCGAGCTTGGCAATCTTGATGAAGCGGTTGATGCACTTAAGCGAGTCCAGAGATTGCATCCCGGATACGAGCAGACCGAAAAGCATTTGGAAAATATGAGGGATTTGATTAAGTAATTGGTGGAGCTAGCTCGATCAATTTCAAACTCGTTCGGCTCTTCAAAACGGATGCGATGACACTAGCAGAAACACTTCATGGATTGAAGATTTCATTGGATACGACCATTTTGACACTTCGCAACCCACCAGAGATGCGGCGTATGCTGGTCATGTAAAGGTGGTGCCTGTCAATGAGCTAGATCGAGTGATTTCAAACTTTAACAAAATAATTAAGTATGGTATAATTATACTATGTCTTCCCCGTTCAGCGGAGGCCCGAGTGATTCAGAGGCCCACCCACTTAAAGCCAAGCATGCAGATGATTCACTTTCAGCATATCTTCCACGGCAAGGACATGATGAATTGAAGGCAATGGCCATTCATGTTCCTACTGGACATGGAGCATTGAGAGCGGGAGAGGGTGTAACAGTAGATGGTGGTCAATATGTAGTACGAGAAAGACTTGAATCAGTTTTTGCAAACAGTGGATCGACTCTCGAAGAAGATGTTGTGCCAGTAGATGAAATCCTTAGTGAACTTGGCGAAGAAAGATCAGAGCCAGAGAAGGGGGTAAGGAATGCTCCACAGATTGTGGCCATAGGAAAAGAAACTGCAAAGCGTGTTGGAGATGCAGTTGATAAAGGATACTTCCCAATCATTATGGGGGGAGATCACTCCACCATGGTGATGGGATTTCCTGAGATGCTCGATAGATATCCAGACCCAGATGATCCAGAGTACAGCTCACTCAAGCTTGTCTTCATTGATGCCCATCCAGACATACTGCAAGATCCTGGTGAAGACGTGGGGAATGCCCATGGCAGAACAATCAGCACACTACTTGGTAAAGGGCCAAAAGATCTTATGCCTACAATGGAAGGTAGACGCAAGTTGCGACCAGAAAATATTCTCTACGTGGGAATCAGTAAGCCCGATGAGGATGAGAGAGATTTTATTCGTGACGAAAAAATACAATGTTGGGATCTTGATAAAATGAGGAGAGATCCCCAAGGATTCTATAAGGCTGTACAGGAGTTTCTGACAGTTGAAAGAGATGGCCAGCAGTTTGCTACTCCTTTCTTTGCTGAGTTCGATCCAGATGTTTTATGCAAAAGAGATAGTAAAGGCACCCCCATGACTTCTGATGAAGGCATGGAGCGCAAAGAACTTTACAGTTTAGGTCGCCTTCTTAGTGCCCAAGGAGATCTGGTTGGAATGGGTACTGCTGAAGTGGCGCCTAAGCTCGATGTTGATGGTGGCACCGCTGAAAGTGTAAGTGGCTTCATGGCTCGTGCACTTGGAAAAGGTGACCCTGAGTACTATCACGAATACGATCCACATGCAGAGACTGGTGGACCTGCAGAGGTTACTGTTGTGGGTAGACAAAGAAGTAGATGGCTAAGAAAGTTGTCAGGAGTGGCAGCGGGACTTGCTGCAGGTGTAGGGGGCTTGATCGTTGGACATCAGGCAAGTCAACACAACAAACCTACTGTTGCTGTAGTCAGACCTCACGATGATGAAGCAAAAACCAGCACTCCTGTTTTACAAGCTCGTGCTGATTTCCTTGGTCAGTTTAGCAGGTCAGGCTTTCGTGAGACTGCTGCACGTTTACGAATGGCAGCAGACCTTGGTGACCAGAATGGCGTGGAAGATGCATTGGATGACCTGGTAAGGACCTATACAACCGCAGCAAATGCTACTCCAAATGATGGGACAGAAAGCGATCTGGGGAGACTGACACTGAGCGAATTTGTTGGAGGATTTGGTTGGGATGGTGATTTGGACTCTTACTATCAGCAATTTCTTTCGAAGAAGCGGGAGCATGCCTAGAGGGAATTATCAAATCGCCCTAACTCTCCAAGAGGCAGGAGGCTCCAGTTAAAAGTGGGGGTCTGAAATTACAATATTGTAGGACTGCCTCAATATAAAGGCGTCCCATCCTTCGCAATCATAATGATACCAGGATCATCCAAGGGTTCCTGCTCCTGAATCTCTTTCATGAGTAGCAGGAGGGCAATTGCATTGCTGAAATCGAAGTTTTCCCATTTCTCATTCAGCTTTTCTCTGAATTCGGAATCCATGAGTGCAAACGGTTGATCAGCTGCGATATGAAAGCAACGAGAAGGACTGGACTGGCTTCGAGGAAGACATCCTTGAGAGCTAGAGAGACTCAAGCTCTCGAAATGGCTTAGATCAACGACATTGGCCAAAATGACCAAAATAGTTTGCAATCGTTCAAACTATTTCAGGACATTTTTCTTCTTCGATTCGGTACAAGATGCCGGTAGCGAAACATCGTTCCCGAACCCGACTTCAGGTACTTCTCAAACACAAGAGCCTGTTCTTTCGTGGGAAACGAACAAGCAAATTTCAGCTTCCAAGGACGATGCTTGGAGGTATGTGGCACCTCTCCGTTATTGTGTTTCTCAAGCCGCTTTTTCACATCCTGCGTCGAGCCAACGTACTGTCGACCTTCGTCGTTTTCGAGGATGTAGACGTAGTGCCACATAGGTCGAACATTCTATGTTTTTTGAGTTGGCCTGCCAACCGTAGCCAGGAGGTCCTGACTGAAAAGTCAACCTCCGCTCGCTGCGGCGAGGCTACGGTTGACAACCTCCTGCGGAGGTTGGTGGAGCTGGAGGGACTCGAACCCTCGACCTTCTGATTGCGAACCAGACGCTCTAGCCAGCTGAGCTACAGCCCCAAGTGTTTCTATTATGATAGATGATCAGAATAATGGCTAGAGCGCAGACTTATTAAATGGCTCGCTCCCGCTTCGCGGGCGCTCGACAGCCAGCTGACCTGCCTGCCGGCAGGCAGGGCTACAGCCCCAAAACAATAGAATATTATTCGATTGTCTTTTGATTAGAAAGAGAATTAAGTATAATTACAACGTGGCTCGGTAGTTCAGTTGCCTAGCCGAGGCCTGCCGAGGCGTAATATAATAAGCACGCTCGTTCTAATTCACATCATCGACGTTGTAAAACCCATGTGGCCCGGTAGCTCAGTTGGTAGAGCACTCGCTTGAAGAGCGAGGTGTCGTCAGTTCGATCCTGACCTGGGCCACCATTAGCTTCCGCAAGCCATTTATTTGGAATATCGTTGCTATAACTTTTTGGATCATTACAATTGCAGTTGATGAGCCAAAGAGAATTTATTGATGACCTTGGTCCAGAAAGCGGGCTGCGGCTAGTGCAACCTATTCCAATAAATAACCGATTTGAAAAAATAAAATGCACTAAATCAGAGATAATTATTCACTGGTATTCCACCAATAATCACATCAACATCATTTTCTCCAATCTCATTCTCCAGCGTTTGTTTAAGGCCGATTCGCTCCAATACGTCCCTGAATCTTTGTACTGCTCCTTCCTTAGAAAAATCAGTCATCACAGTAAATTGCTCTAGTCTTTTACCGCTGACGATGATTGATCCATCAGATTGTTTCTCGATCTGGTAGGCACCCATTTTATTAGAATCATCCAGAGGCTTAAGCGTTGGTATCTTGTCGGGGTCCTCTTTGACCGGTACGCGTTTCTCTCGTTCTTCCAAAACTATCGGATGTATCTTCTTTGTAAGAAGATCTGTTCCTTCGCGTGTTGCGGAAGAGATGCTCATAAATATATCGATGCCAAGTTTCTTTAGCTCAGTTTCAATTGAATCTGAGTTATCTGCAATCAAATCAATTTTGTTAAGTATCACAAATTCTTTCTTTTTCGAAAGGGTAGGGGAGTAAGCCTCCAACTCCTTTCTGATTGCATCGTAATCCTCTTTAAGTTTTTCTACATTAACTTCGGTTCCTTCAAGTGCACGGCTGACGTCGAGTAAGTGAAGTAATATCCCGCATCGTTCAATGTGCCTTAGGAATTTATCTCCTAGGCCTTTGCCTTCGCTTGCACCTTCGATGAGTCCTGGAACATCACAGACAATGTAAGAACGGTCCTCGACATCTACAACTCCCAGATTGGGGACAAGTGTTGTAAATGGATAATCTGCAATCTTTGGTTTAGCTGAACTAATGACCGAGATAAGAGTTGATTTACCAACGCTCGGGTATCCGATGATTCCAACATCGGCGACAAGCTTAAGTTCCAGCTTGATAATCTTCTCTTCACCCGGCTCTCCCAATTCTGCAAAGTCCGGTTTTTGCCTGACAGAAGATTTGAAGTGAGAATTTCCAAAACCTCCTTTGCCTCCGTGGGCAATCACAACTTTCTGACCATTTACAGATAAGTCTGCAAGGTGTTCGCCATTTTCGCCTGTAACAACAGTCCCAGGGGGTACCTTTAGCAATAGATCTTCTCCGCCTCTACCATTCATGTTTTTCCCGAGACCCATTTTGCCCTTTGGAGCTCCAAAGCGTTTGTCCGAGGCGTAGTCGCTTAGGGTATCTGTATTCTCATCTGCAATTAAGATTACATTTCCTCCACCTCCGCCATCGCCTCCATTAGGACCACCTCTGGGTACATACTTTTCCCGCCTGTAGCTTACACAGCCTTTTCCGCCATAGCCTCCGGAAACATCGATGGTGGCTTCATCTAAAAACATGAAAAGGTTAAAAGTTAAAAGTTAAGAGTGAATAGTTATTTACAATAACAGTAAGAAGTTTAAAGTGAATAGTGAATAGTGAATAGTGAATAGTTAGTTATTCTTCTTAGAAGTTTTCACAATTGCGGTTAGCAGTTTTATTAACTCATTCACTTTTATCAATAATTCTTTAACTTCCGATTTTTTGCTTGATCCAACTACGTTGATAAGTTGAAGCCAATATCTGGTTTCTCTCGCCTCCTTTAATGCAATATGCATTTTATGAGCAAAATCTTTTTTGCTTTCTGCATATTGTGCTTCCTGAATATTTGCTCCAATACTGGTCCCAGATCTAAGTAATTGTTTGCTGATAACAAAAGCCTTTTTATTATTCAGATGACCACAGAATTCTATTATCAAAACGGAGAATTCAAATGATTTTACCTCTGCTGGTCCATTTTCTTGCATAGCGGATCAATATACATAAAAAGGACACTATTCACTATTAACTATTCACTATTCATTAAATCTTCATAAGCAAAAATATCGAGATTATACTCATTGACGAGCTAGTATTAGCACTCTATACTTCCGACTGCTAAATTTACCCATAACATATTATGTCAAAAATCATTGGAATCGACCTAGGAACAACAAATTCCTGCATGGCTGTAATAGAAGGCGGAGAGCCCGTAATTATACCAAATGCGGAAGGGAACAGGACCACTCCATCAGTTGTAGCATTCAAAGACTCGGAAGTGATGGTAGGCGTTGCTGCCAAGAGGCAGGCTGTTACTAATCCAAAGAACACCATATTCTCTGCAAAAAGATTTGTAGGGCGAAGGCATGATGAAGTTAAAGAAGACGCAAAGCATATGCCTTTTGAAGTAAAGTCAGGTAAAGAGGGGAGAGTAACAATTGATGTAAATGGAAAAGAAATGCTTCCTCAGGAAATAAGCGCAAAGGTTCTACAAAAACTTAAGAAAGATGCAGAGGCTTATCTTGGAACAACTGTTGATAAAGCAGTAATTACTGTTCCTGCTTACTTCGATGATTCACAGAGAAAGGCTACCGAGAATGCGGGTAAGATTGCAGGACTGGAAGTAGAAAGAATTATTAATGAACCTACTGCTGCCGCTCTTGCTTACGGTCTTGATAAAGGAAATGAACACAAGATTGTAGTTTATGACCTTGGAGGTGGAACGTTTGATGTAACTGTTCTCGAGATTTCCGGTGATGGACATTTTGAAGTTCTCTCAACTAACGGAGATACACAATTGGGAGGAGATGACTTCGACAAGGTAATCATCTTCCACATACTTGAGGAATTTAAGAAAGATCAGGGCGTGGATCTAAGTAAAGATAACATCGCGCTTCAACGACTTAAGGAAGGTGCAGAAAAAGCAAAGATTGAACTCAGCTCGGTAACAGAAACCGAGATCAACCTGCCATTCATTACAGCAGACTCAAGCGGACCTAAACATCTGAATATGAAACTAAGCCGTGCCAAGCTGGAGTCTTTAATTTCTGATCTTGTTGAAAAGACTTCCAAGCCTTGCGAGCAAGCTCTTAAAGATGCGAAGCTGGATAAAGGAGATATCGCAGAAGTTGTGCTTGTAGGAGGAATGACGCGCATGCCTTTTGTGCAGGCAAAGGTTAAGGAAATGTTCGGTAAAGATCCTCATCAAGGAGTGAATCCCGACGAGGTTGTCGCAATAGGAGCTGCTATTCAAGCCGGTCAAATCGGAGGCGACATAGATCGTGATATTACGATTGTCGATGTAACACCTCTTAGTTTAGGAATTGAAACTCTTGGAGGTGTTGCTACAAAGCTTATTGAAAAGAATATGAAAATCCCTACAAAGAAGAGTCAGATCTTCTCAACTGCTGCGGATAATCAGCCGTCAGTCGAGGTTCACGTGGTACAAGGAGAGCGTGAGATGGCAAGTGATAACAAATCGCTCGGGCGATTTATTCTGGACGGTATTCCTCCTTCACCTCGTGGTGTTCCTCAGATCGAAGTCACATTCGACATTGATACTAATGGAATCCTTCATGTGACTGCGAAGGACAAGGGAACCAATAAGGAACAGCACATCACTATTCAGGGTTCAACAGGGCTATCTGACGAAGAGGTTGATAAGATGAAGAAAGATGCAGAAGTTCATGCGGAAGAAGATAAGAAGAAGAAAGAAGAGATTGATATCAGAAACAATGCTGACGCGCTTGTATTCAACTTAGAGAAGCAAATGCGCGATCATGACGATAAGATCGAAGATGACCTCAAGAAGAAGGTAAACACGAAGATAGGGGACCTTAAGGATCTCCTTAAGAAAGATGGTGCATCCTCAGAAGATATTAAGAAAGCAACCGAAGACCTTTCAGCTGAGGCGCAGGAAATCGGGAAGATTGTGTATGAGGCGGCAGCTAAGGAGAACCAGGGTCAGAGTAAGGATGAGGGCAATCAGAAAAAGGATGACAAGGTTGTTGATGCGGAGGTTGTGGATGAGAAGAAGGAGTAAGAGGTGTATGTACAATGCCTGCCTGCCGGCAGGCAGGTACATACAGCCAATTGAATGGATAATACAGCTGTATATGGCTGATATAAGTCATTTGCTCATTTTTCTTAAATATATTATAATATAAGTACAAACACCTAATACAAATATGACTGAACAAACAGACGGTAAAGAAGAGCCATCAGCACTAGAAACAGCAGAGTCACTACTCGCTGAGGTTAAAGCTATTGATGATCCGGAGGAGCGTGGTGATGAATTGGATTTTCTTTTCCGAAATCTTGTTGATGAACAGCAAGTCGAGCCCCGTATAAGAGCTGTTCTAGAGGAGATTAGACAATTATCAACAGAAGTTGCCGGTCAATTTGAAGAGGATGGTGATACTCGTATGCAATGGAAAAGATATACTCACTTTGTAGATGAAATGAATAGGAAATTAAGTTCTAGCAAAGTGGAGGTAGCAAGAAGAAGAAGGGATGGAAATGTCGTAAGAGACGATTGGAGTCAGACAGTCGGTAGACAGGATGCATAGTTGATTGAAGAAATTAGAGCTTCCCACCAACGTACTGCGCAAGCTCTACCATCCTATTACTGTAACCCCATTCGTTGTCGTACCAAGCTAAAGTTTTAACGAGAGTGATTCCATCTTCAGTATGAACTTTGGTGCTAAGTGCATCGACAATTGAGCTTCTGGGATCGCCGACGTAATCGACTAGGACCAATGGTTTTTCTTCGTATCCGAGTATTCCCTTCAGTTCTTTATCGGAAGCTTTTTTGAATACGGCATTTACTTCTTCTTCAGAAACCTCCTTTTCAACAATGGAAGTCAGATCAACAATAGATCCTGTAAGAGTTGGAGTTCGGATAGACATCCCATCCAGCTTTCCTTGTAGTTCAGGTAATACCAAACCAACGGCTTTAGCGGCTCCCGTTGTCGTTGGAATCAAGTTATTCATTGCAGATCTCGCACGCCTCCAGTCCTTGTCCGGACCATCTACGAGCTTCTGACTCGAAGTCCAGCTATGAATTGTGGTCATAAATCCTTGTTTAACTGTGAAGTTATCGTGAAGAACCTTCACCATAGGAGCTAGGCACATAGTTGTACAAGACGCATTGGAAATTATGTCCATCGATGGTTCGTAAGTTTCGTGGTTTACTCCCATTACAAACGTGCCATCGATCTCGTCTTTTGCGGGGGCCGAGATTATTACTTTCTTTGCTCCGGCATCTAAGTGTTTTTGTGCCCCTTCTCGTTTTCTAAATACTCCAGTGCATTCCAGAACAACATCAACCTTCATTTCCTTATGCGGAAGCTCAGAAGGATCCTTAATGTCGGTCATCTTTATCTCGCCATGCTTTGTTACAAGTTTGTCATCCGTAACTTTCTTTACGCACGCGTAATGCCCGTATGTACTATCGTGCTCAAGCAAATGAGCAAGCATGTCATTCGGAGATAAGTCATTAATCAGCACAACGTTAATATCCGGATACTTCTCGCAAATTATGCGGAAACACTGGCGCCCGATGCGTCCGAAACCGTTTATGGCAAGGTTCATAGATTTAGGGGAATGTTGGAGATACTTTATCAAGAACTCGATAAAGAGTGAATAGTGAATAGTTAATAGTGAATAGTATTGTATTTATTGTCTGGCTGAACTAACGAGTCTCCTTCTAAATTGTCCTTAATTAAATGGTCCTCTGAAAAAATCTGACATAAGGAAGTTATGCTAATTTAGCATAGTTATTTTGCAACAAAATAGTGTCTTCTTCAAGGTTGGGGGATTCGCATACCAAAACACCTTCAATCTGGCGTTTTTTGAGTACTTTAAGGTATTCCTTCCACTTTGCATCGCTTTTTTTGAGGACCAGGTGCCTCCTTTCACCCTTGGCTGTGTACTCGATGCCTGAATAGTGGAGGTGCATGTTTTTAAGTGATTTCTTGCCTAAGTACTTCTCATATACATCAAAAACCTCATTAAATTCCTTTGTTGAGTTATATCCTCCATTAGTCCTTGCGTGAAGATGAGCGATGTCAACGCATGGATAGATATCAAATTCCTTGCTGATCTTAAGTACCTCCTCAAGCGTCCCGAATTGGGTACCTTTACCCATTGTCTCATAAGCTAAATTGACTGAAGGGAAAAGCTTGGGTTTCTTTTGCATAATCTCAGCTGTAGCCTTTTGGACGTTTGTGAATGCAATATCCGGTTCCATTCCAAGATAAAATGCAGGATGAACGCAGACTGACTTTGCTCCTGCAAGCTCTGCCATTTCCAGTGCTTTTAGAATTCTTTTCTTTGAAGCTTCAAGTTTTTCGGGTTCCTTAGCATTTAAGTTTACAAAGTATGGAGCATGTACAGTTAGAGTAACATTAAGTGCTTTAGAAACTGCTTTGATCTCTGCCATTCTCTTTGGAGCATCCGGCACTCTTTGCACCCATTCTATTTCTAATGCATTGATGCCAAGTTCAGAAGATTGCTTGATGCCCTCGACGGTTCCGCCCGGAGCGGGAGTTGAAAGGGGAGAGCCTGCGACAGCGAAGTGAAGCATGTCAAAATTATAGCTTTTAGCTTTTAGCTTGGTTAGCTTTAATTAGTGGCAATAAATTGGTGATTACAGGCTGAAGCTAGTGAAGCTAAAAGCTATAAGCTAAGCTATTGGTAATTATGATAGACAAAACAATCATCGATCGCACCCTCTCCTCACCTCAAGGAGAGTCAGGTTATAAAGTGGTTGAAACACTCACTGATGCTGGATTCGACACATGGTGGGTGGGAGGATGTGTAAGAGATATGATGATGGGGGAAGTTCCAGATGATATTGATATTGCAACAGAAGCGTTACCCGAGAATATAATCGGGTTGTTTAAAAAAACTGATGAAACTTCAGCAAAATTTGGATCAGTCCTTGTGTCTCTTAAAGGCTCTGTATTTGAAGTAACTACATTCAGGCAAGATGACACTGCATCTGATGGCAGGCATCCGGAGTCCGTTAAATTTGGAAAGCGTGAGGAAGATTCGGTAAGGCGCGACTTTACGGTTAACTGCATGTACTTAAATCCTATATCCGGAGATCTGTTCGATCCGCATAAAGGAGAAATTGATTTAAATGAAAGACTTATCAGGTTTATCGGAGATTCTGAAGAGAGGATTGAACATGATGCACTTAGACTTTTGAGGGCAATAAGGTTTCGAGCTCAAATAGATGGGCAATATCACCCGGAAACTTTTGAAGCTTTGCATAAGAAAGCAAAGAACATAAAGGTCCTCTCCGGCACGAGGCGATTTACGGAACTTGAAAAGATGCTTATGGGACCTCATCCAAATCGAGCCTTTGAGGATCTGTGGGAAACGGATGTTATTGAGCATCTGGTTCCGGAGCTTCATGCATGCAAGGGCATTGCTCAGCCTGGGACTATGCATGAGGAGGGAGATGTTTGGGACCACACGTTGGATGTAATTTCTAAATTCACGGAAGACCATGAGGCGGACGTAAGGTGGGCAGCACTGCTTCACGACATTGGGAAGCCAAAGACATTTTCGATCGAGGCAGATCGAATTCACTTCAATGAACATGCTCCGGTTGGCGGAGATATGTCAAAGGAAGTTTTGGATAGGCTCCAATGTACAGCTAAGAGAAGGGACAAGATCGCATGGCTTATAAGCCACCATATGACGATGTCCACGTACGGAGAGATTGATGATAAAAGGAAGGCGCACTGGTACTTCCATCCATGGTTTATAGAGCTTATACAGCTCTTCTGGCTTGATGCTGCTGGAACTGAACCACAGTGTTTTGATTTGTACGAGTCGATAATTAAGGATTACAACCAATTTCTGGACGCCCATCCTCGCCCCAAAAAGCCCATTCTTTCCGGCGATGAGGTTATGGAGATCATGGGAATAGAGCCGGGCGCTCGAGTTGGAGAGCTATTGGAGAAGTTAAATAAAGCTCAGATCAGCGGTGAAGTTAAGTTGAAGAGAGAAGCTAGAGAGTATCTGAAAAACATCAAATGATGTGCTATAATATAGATTATTGATGATTGAACTAATATCAATAGCGGTTCTGTTTGTCCTTCTCTCCGGCTTCTTTGCAATGGTGGAGGCGGCTGTTTTAAACATTTCTCATGCTGAGGTTGAGGAGCTTTGTGTTAAGAAGAAGAGCGGAGCTAGGGCATTTAGAACTGTTACGAGAAAGCTCACCAGGTCAGTCATTGTTCTTGTGATATTTACCAACATTGTAAACATTCTTGGGCCGATAATGGTCGGTAAAATGGCAATTGAGCTTTATGGCAACTTTGCGATTGGTGCTGTTACTGCAATTCTGACTCTGGCTACAATTGTTTTTTCGGAAATTATTCCAAAATCAATTGGAGCCCATAGGGCGCCGATGATCGGAAGACTTTCGGCTCCGTACATTCTTGCACTTACAACAATACTTTATCCTCTTGTATTGCCCTTGGAAAAGCTTACTGAATTCTTTAAGACTGGAAAGAGGGTCATTGGGAGTGAACAGCAGATAAGATCTTTGGCAAGCATGGGAAGAAAAGCCGGACACATAGAGAGCGACGAAGGCCAGTTGGTTCACAGGGCTTTTCTTTTGAATGATAGAACTGCCGCGGATGTAATGACTCCTCTTAAGGACATCATAAGCGTAAGTGAAGCTTCAACAGTTCGAGATGCTGCGGACAAAGTATTTAAAACGCCTTATTCCAGATATCCGATATTCGGTTCTTCAGTCAACGAAGTTAAAGGTCTGGCTATGAGCCAGGATGTTCTGGAGGCGATGACCGAAGGCAAGGATAATGAACCAATAATGTCCTTAGCAGGGGAAGCATTGATTGTGCCTTCTCAAAAACCTTCTGATGAGCTATTGGCGCTATTCAGAGAAAAGTTCATTCACTTAGCGATTGTTCAGGAAGACGGCCATACAATTGGATTAGTGACTCTTGAAGATGTGTTGGAGGAGCTGGTTGGGGAGATTGAGGATGAGGCGGACGTTGAGGATAACAGTTGAGGGTTGACAGTCGACAATCAACAATCAACACGTCCGCCTAGGCGGACTCTCAACAATCTATAGCTATATATTGGCTGAATTAGTTGATTGTTGAATGTTGAAAGCGAGTCCCCAAAAGGGACGAGCATGTTGATTGTCATAATAACTCCATCAACCATGGATTCTCTTTTATCATAATCCTTCTTCTTTCCGATTTATCATCATAGAAAAAATCAGGAAGCACCTCGATGATCTTATTTATCATTGAAACTGAGTGCTCGCGCATTCCTATTGAATTGTAAATAAGTGCTCCGGTTCTAAGTGTTGGTACATGCATTGGATTCTTGTATAACGCTTCGTGAATCAGATCGTCCACAACAGAGCTTTCAAAATCCAGGAAGCGCAAAGATTCATTCCAAGCAGAAAGCAGATCTCCGATGCCATCTTTACCTGATGTAAGGAAGGAATGAAGTTTGAGAGTATCGCGGACTGAATCCTGCAAATACCCTCTTCTTTCAACATCGTCAAAATTTGCATTGGCAGAAGCAGAGAGCCAGCTTTGTTCAGCAATCATATTCTGTGCGTTGCTTATAAGTACCGATCTATCAAAAGGAAATAGATAAACTGATTTTTGTCCTGGTTTAAGATAATCATTTAAATATCCTTCATTGAATAGTACATTGGACTGGAATGATCTGAATCTTGCAGCATTCCATTGCGAGTAAGCGATCATGCTTACAAGTACAAGAAATGTGCTGACCAGATATATGGCACACTCCAAGCGTGGCTTCTTTGTTTTTCTTACAGGAAGAGTGACCCCAAGCGAGAGCCCCATTATCATCCAAAAGAATACGTGCGTTACTGCTGTATCGAAGCTAAAGAGCAGACAAATAGAAGCTCCCAATAATGATAGGAATGAAGTGATGACTATCGGTTCTTCCCGTCTTTTCCAGAGGGAATGTAAGTGTTTTGTGAGTAATGTGTAGTAGGCAAGGAGTCCGAGAATACCGAGTGTTATCAGCAGATCAAATGGTTTGCTATACGCGCGGTCCACAACTGTCTCCAGCGGTTCATATTCGAATATCTCTTTATCTATAAACTTGGGAGAGAAGAGTGCCATGGAGTCCAGTCCGTATCCAATCGGACGATGAATGGACATGTCCGCAGAAGCATCCCAAATAACAGAGCGCGAACCGAGCCCAATATGCTGGGTTGGAGTGGAAAAGCGCTCAGAGAATTCCAATACAGCTGATATTAATATAAGGAACAAGGCAATAGACGTTAAACTGAGCAAGATTTTATTGCTGGCTTTGATTTGTTTCTTCCAGTTCTCTGATCGAACTACTACTATCGCAAATACAATTAAAAATCCAATAAGCGCAGATCTGCTTGCGGTTGTTGCAAGTACAAGCAAGTTAAGAAGACATAGAGATGAGAGAATTGCTTTGGGACGATCTTTGGACTCTTGCATTCCTTTATAAGCGAATGGAAGGGTCAGCAATATAAAGAGCCCGAGGAAGTTCGGTTGTCCCAGAGTCGAGAATGTCCTGCCAAGAAAAGTTGCATCGTCCCAAGCAGTCTTGAACGGATCAATGCCCAGAATTTGAAAAGCTCCGTAAAGTATTACAAGTGCATTGCTAAGAACTATTGCATTCACCAAATAAGATTGATTTCTTTTTCTTCTAGCAAACGCGAAAGCGGATAATGAAATCGAAAAGAAAACAAAATATGCCAAAAGACCTTCGAATCTTGGGGAAGAACCAACAAAGCTAAGTAAAGGAGCTTTTGACCAGAGAGGGGAGATTAGAACAATTGCAAAGAATGAGAGGAATAATTTACCTGTTTGTGTTTTATAAAGAGGAGCAAGAGACTGCGGTTTCTCTGCGAATGAAATAATCAAAAGTCCTGCAAGTCCCGCGGCTGAGTAGAGGAGGAGCTTGGGCAGAACAAAGCCGAAAGAAGGAAGTGGGACAAAAATAATTGTCCCCAACACGATCAGAAGGCCGTAAAAACGAATAGCCCAATCCTTAGTCATAGGATTGGGGAATATTGTCTCTTATTTTAATTCAATATGCAATTTCTGGTATCATATATATAAGGGCCAGTAGCTCCCACCTTCGCTCTTCGAGCTTCGGCGGGCTGGAAGTGGAAGCATAAGAGGCTCACAATCTGTATCATTGCAATACGGGCCAGTAGCTCAGTTGGTTAGAGCACCGGACTTATAAACCGGCGGTCGGTGGTTCAAATCCACCCTGGCCCACCATTCACTTTATGGCTTATATAAGCCATTATCTAAATGTTAGACCCTCTTTTGGTTATACTTTGAGTCGCAATACAGTTTTAAGCATGTACAATCTCAAAGATCTATACTTTCATTATTCTTCTATCGTTATTATGAAAAATGTAAAGAATCTAACTATTGCAATCGTCGTTGTTGTCATAGCTATCGCTGGCATCTTCGCTTATAAATCAAAATGGATGTCTTCGACACAAAGTAACACCGAACAAGCAGATGGTCTGTTTCCAGGAAAAATAAAAGTAGGTCACTTGATAGCATTGGATATGGCTCCACTCTTTGTAGCAAAAGAAGAAGGTTTTTTTGAGGATGAAGGTTTGGATGTTGAGTTAGCATTCTTTTCCAACCCAGGTGATAACAATGCTGCTCTTGCAGGTGGAAGTCTTCAATTCCACATCAACCCATTCACTTTGCCATATTTTGGAGAGAACAGTGGCGTACCTATGCGCATAATTTCAACAGCTGGGGGTTTGGAAATAATGCAGGTCGTTATTCAGGGGCAGTATGATGTTGAGTCAATGAAGCAACTTGCGGAGTGGGTAAATGATAACCCTGATGAAAAATTGAAAGTGGGAACTCTACGTGGCGACACTTTGGATATGATTCTCTACAAGTCATTTGCAGATGTAGGCTTAACCTATGATGACTTTGAAATGGTCTGGTTCAACGACCTACTTGCTATGGTTGAGACTTTCCGCACAAAAGAAATAGCCATTCTTAGCCATATAAAGCCATACACAACAGATCTTATCGTCAATTACGATGCAGAGGTTCTCACAGATAACGACACTGTCTGGGGTAAGGGCACCCCCAACACAACCATTGTTGTGCTAGAAGACTTTTTGGAGCAGTACCCAGAAACAGTACGACGCTACTTACGGGCAACCTATAAAGGCTTTGATCTTATCGTCAACGACCCCGAACGAGCAGTAGCACTGCTGAGTAATGGAAACTATTTCAAGATTGATGAAGACGTTCTGTTATACGCTTTCAAGAACCAGCCAAAAGAGGTTCTACTACACCCGAATGTGGATGGCATGACGATAGCTATTGAAGATATGATTAAGCAAAATTACATCAAGCGTCCCAAGCAGAGTATTGTGAAGACCGAAATACTAGATGAAGTCGTTCGAGAATTTCAGTAATCTTTCCTATGAAAGCGAACAAAGATACCCTTATTTCCTTTGTATGTGGCCTCGCATCTATAGTAGCCATTTGGGCACTATGGGAACTGACCGCTGCTCTCGGATGGGAATACACAAGAGTAATGCCACCCCCATCACGCTTCCTTACAGCCTTTGCTGATAGCGGTTTTAAGATAGGTATTGGTTCCCAGGCTGCATCATTGCCTGAATCTATTGCTTCGAGCTTCTTTCGAGTCTTTGCTGGTCTTTCTATTGGTTTTATTGCTGCCATTGCCTTTGGCACCCTAGTAAGTCTGAACATTTGGTTAAAGCGCTTTTTACTACCAATTATTGAAATGTTAGCACCCATTGCTCCTATTGCTTGGATACCAATGGCTCTAGTGCTTTTTGGTATAGGAAATCAAACTGCGATCTTCATCGTATTTATGGGAGTGTTTTTTATTTTGACCATTGTGACTGTAAAACTTATTAGTACTGTGCCACAACATCTCATCGACGTAGCCAAAACACTCGGCTACAAAGAGCGCCACATCTGGTTCTACATCATCATTCCTTATATTGCCCCAGGAGTATTCACTATGCTGCGTATCAATTTTATCGCTGCGTGGATGGCGGTGTTAGCGGCTGAAATGACAGGATTACGAGACGGCTTGGGAGCTATAGTGATGACTGGACGTAATCTCTTTGATCACGATCTCATCCTCATTGGTATGTGTCTTATTGGAATATCGGGCTTCATTATTGATGCAACATTACGCTTCATCCAAAATAAGTTCTTCTGGTGGGACACTAACCAAGGAACCGCAGCGCACAAATGAAAACTACTACTTCCAAAGCGGCATCTAGTGGTATCTCATGCCGGAGCGTTTGTTTCACTTGGCGAGACTCAGAACCAACTGTCGACGTTCTGCGTGACGTATCGTTGGATGTAAAAGATGGCGAGTTCGTTTCTATTATTGGTCCATCTGGCTGTGGTAAAACAACACTACTGAATGTTCTTGGTGGTATTTCAAGGCCAGACAGTGGAGCAGTATATCTAGATGGCCGACCATTACTCAAACCAAAAAAAGGAGTCACAGCACCAACACCCAATGACATAGGAGTGATCTTTCAGGACTATGGTTTACTTCCGTGGCGAACCGTTAGGGGTAATGTTGCTTTTGGAATGAAAATGAGTGGCATGCCAAAAAGTGAACAAGAGGGAGCAATCAATGAACTATTGTCTAAGGTAGGATTACGAGAATTCTCCAGTCATTACCCTCACCAACTGTCTGGTGGTATGAAGCAGCGTACAGCGATTGCCCGTGTCCTTGCCAACCAATCTCGGTATCTACTTTTGGATGAACCTTTTGCAGCCTTAGACTTTCAGACACGATTGATGATGCAAGAGTTTATTACAGGTATCTGGCAAGAATTCAACAAAACCATTGTCTTCATCACGCATCATGTCGAAGAAGCTATCTTACTATCCGACAAAATCTACCTCATGTCTGCTCGTCCAGGAACTATAGTCGAAGAAGTAGTCATAGACTTACCTCGGCCTCGCAATGTGGCTGATGCCAAATTCAACAAGTACCGCGGTCACATCACTTCGTACTTACAAAAAGAGGTCGTGAAGTCGTTTGAAGAGCAAAGAACAGTTGCATTGGGTTAGCTCTATTGCTGCAATCATACAAGTTATTCATTACAATGATGACATATGTAAAGATTCAGCCCCCATCAAGAAGCGTCCCGGGGGTATTCAGGAATAGTAGTACCTAGAAGTGACTCGTTATAGCTCTTGTAGTAACGTATAACCTACTCAGTTCAGAAAACAGCCACCCTGGCCCACCAAATGGCTTCTATAAGCCATTTGCTTCTGTGTTTTTGAGCAGAGATATCACAGCAAGGCAAAAGACAAATAGTTGAAAAGATGTTATAATAGAAGCACATGGACGAACCTGCATTTACCCCTCAAATGCATCACTTTGGTGAGGTGAAATAGGATGATCGCAGGAGATTGTGTACTAACATTACTTCATACGGAGTCTTATAGCCAAGGCATTTTCGTGGTGTGTGATTTAA
>Ga0187833_10001081_pt1 | contig 31695 bp, 32 predicted proteins | sample ETNtaG_37_FD_167968 | JGI IMG/M metagenome (GOLD analysis project Ga0187833, IMG submission 167968) | Marine microbial and viral communities from oxygen minimum zone, Eastern Pacific Ocean - ETNP2014_SV_400_PacBio MetaG (Illumina Assembly) | ecosystem: Environmental > Aquatic > Marine > Hypoxic...
GATGATGTTGAAGGCGGCGACCACGATGATCAGGGTGAGAATCAGGAACATGACGTTGCGTTCCACCTGAATGGCGTTGAAAAAGCTGGAATTGGCCTGCTGCCAGTCATGGATGCGCTTCTTGCCACCGGTCGCCGCCATGATGTCCCGGCCGATTTGCCGCGCCCGGTCCGGGTCGTCGATGAAAACCTCCAGGTTGGTGACCGCCCCGGGCAGCCGGAAATACACTTGCGCCGCCTTCAAGGGCATGAAAATAAAACTGGAATCGTATTCGTACATACCAACGTCGAAGGTCCCGGCGAGGCGGTAGGCGCGCATCCTGGGCACCGTCCCGAAAGCGGTGACGTTGCCCTTCGGCGAGATCAGGGTGATCTTGTCGCCGGCGGAAAGGCCGAGCCGGGACGCCAATCGGGCGCCGATGAGAACCCGATCGTCCTTGAACTCGGCAAGCGAGCCGGAATGTATGTTGTCGGCGACGAGGGCGCGCCGGGCCAGGTCCCGGTGCCTGATGCCGCGCACCACGGCGCCTTTGGCGGCGCCGCGGGCGGTCGCCATCACCTGACCCTCGACGATGGGCGTGACGGCGACGACGCCGGCAACCTTGCGCACCTTTTCGGCCAGCGGATCGTAGCCGGTGAGTTCGTAGCTCGAACCATAAATGCTCAAATGCCCGTTGAGGCCGAGGATGCGGGTCAGCAGTTCCTGGCGGAAGCCGTTCATCACCGCCATGACGATGATCAGCGTCGCCACCCCCAAGGCGATGCCGATCAGGGAAAACCAGGCAATGACGGAAATGAATCCCTCCTGCCGGCGGGCCCTGAGATAGCGCATGGCCACCATCCATTCGAATGCCGAAAACATCTTTTTTAAGGATTCTCCTCCGCGCTCAGGATTCCGTCAGCTTGGCGAGGGTCTGATCAATGGAGAGCTCCTCCCTGTCGCCGCTCCGGCGGTTTTTCAGCTCGACGCCGCCGGTCTTGAGGCCCCTGGGCCCGACCACCACCTGCCAGGGCAGGCCGATCAGGTCCATTTCGGCGAACTTCACGCCGGCGCGCCCGGCGCGGTCATCGTAGAGGACCTCGATGCCGCGGTCCCACAGTTTCCGGTAGAGTCCATCACAGGCGGCGGCGCAGGCCGCGTCGTCCGGCTTCAGGTCGATCAGACCGACCCGGAAAGGGGCGACCGGTCGCGGCCAGATGATGCCGCGCTCATCGTGGGACGCTTCGATGACGGCGCCGACCAAACGCGAAACGCCGATGCCGTACGATCCCATCTCGACGGCGATTTCCTCGCCGTCCGGCCCCGTCACCGTCGCCCCCATGGCCCGCGAGTACTTATCGCCGAAATAGAAGATATGGCCGACTTCGATGCCGCGGCCAACGGCCAGGTCGGCGGCCATGGATTTCTCGATATCGGGGTTGCGTTCGTCGTCGGTGGCGGCGTATTTGGCGGTGAAGCGGTCGATGACGGGCTGTAGGTCATCCTCGTAGTCGATGTCGGCGGCGGCCCAGTCCATGTCGACGAAATCCTTGTGGCAGGCCACTTCGCTCTCGCCGGTATCGGCGAGGATGACGAATTCGTGGCTCATGTCGCCGCCGATGGGGCCGCTCTCGGCGCGCATCGGTATAGCCTTCAGGCCCATGCGCCCGAAGGTGCGCAGATAAGAGACGAACATCTTGTTGTAAGAGCGCCTGGCGCCTTCGGTGTCGAGATCGAAGGAATAGGCGTCCTTCATCAGGAACTCGCGGCCGCGCATCACCCCGAAACGGGGACGGACCTCGTCGCGGAACTTCCATTGGATATGGTAGAGCAATTTCGGCAGGTCCTTATAACTGCGGACGGTTTCCCGGAAGATTTCGGTGATCTGCTCCTCGTTGGTGGGGCCGTAGAGCATGTCGCGGCCGTGGCGGTCGGTGATGCGCAGCATTTCCGGGCCGTAGGCGTCGTAGCGGCCGCTTTCGCGCCACGGATCGGCGGGCTGGATTGTCGGCATGAGCATTTCCTGGCAGCCGATGGCGTCCTGCTCGGCGCGGACGATTTGCTCGATCTTCCGCAACACCCTCAGGCCCAGGGGCAGCCAGGAGTAGATTCCGGCGCTGGACTGGCGGATCATCCCGGCGCGCAGCATCAGCCGGTGCGAGACAACCTTGGCCTCCGACGGTGTCTCCTTCAAGGTCGGAAGGAAGTACTGTGACAAGCGCATTAGGGACTCGGAGTTAAAGGTGCCTGGGCGGGCAGACTCTATGCGATGGATGGCGCCGGTTCAATGACGCGAATGTGGGGCGCGAACTATTTCCCCTTGTTCAATAGTTCGGCGCATTTGGCGGCAACTTCACTCGACATGGCGTTGTTCATCGGCTTGCCGTTGAAGAAAAGCGCCCCGGTCTTGATGTTGAAGCGCACCGTGCCGACTTTGTACTGCATGTTGGAGATTTTCGCCGAGGCCTTGTAGGTGGTGGTGGTGGCGGTATCGGCGCTGGCCGCCTCGCTGGCCGCCGTGGCGGTGGAGCCGGATGTGGTGACCAGGGTCGAGGCGGTGCTTCTGAGGGTGCTGGCGTCGTTGGATTCCGCGTAACCCACCACCGCCGCCGCGCTCACCGCGCTGGATGCGCCGGATATGGCGGCGCTTGCGTCCCCCGACGAGGCGGCGGTCTTGGCGGCGCTCAAGTAGGAGTTGGCCGAGGTCACCGCCGCCGAGGCGCTGGCGACGGCGGCCTGCTTGGTTGTGTTGTCGGGGTCGGCCTTGTAGGCCGCCACCGCCGCGGCGTAAATGGTCTCGGCGCCGAGCGAGGCCTGCTCGGCGGTGATGACGGCGGCGTTGGCGGCGGCGGTATCGGCGCTGGTCGAGGCGGAATCGGAATAGCTAGCCTTCTCGGCGCTTTTGACCGCGGCGTCGGCGCTGTCGGCGGACGACCGGGCGCTGCTCGCCGCCGTACTCGCCGTGGCCGCCGCCGCCGTGCCGTCGGTATTGCTGGTGGTAAAGGTAACCTCGGCCGCGCTCACCGTGCTCTGGGCGCTGCTGGCCGAAGTGAGGGCGCTGGAGTAGCTGCCCGCCGTCATCGAGGTCTGGGCGCTGGCCAGCGATGCCTGGGCCGTGGTCAGCGCGGTGTTGGCGGCGGTGTATTCAGCCTCCCGCCTGCTGCTGGTGGGGTGTTCCTGAAATTTTGTAAAAAGGGCGTCGCGCTCGGTCTGCATGGCCGCCACCGCGGCCTCGGCGTCCTCCACCGCGATGTAGGCATCCGACTGGGTGGACAGGCTCTCGGCGGCGGCGGCGGAGGTTTCGGCGGAAGTGGCGGCGGCCTGGGCCTTGGCGGCGGAATTGGCCGCCGCCTGGGCGGCCTCGGCGTCGGCCTTGGGCTTGCCGAGGAAGTAGTTCAGGTCGCGGGTGATGTCGAATTCGAAGACCTCGGGCAACTCGATCTTGAAGCCGCCGCCGTCCAGGTCCGCCGGCGCCACGGCGCGCCCGCGCGAACCGACGCCGGGCTTGTAAGCCAAGTTCGCCAACGGAGTAGCACTGACCGCCCGCCGGCAGTCCTTCTTGGTGATATTGATTTGTTGCTGGGCCAGGGCGGCGGCCGGCGACAAGAGCGCCGCCACGGCAATAACCGCCTTAAAAACAATTGTCTTTCGCATTTTCCTTACAGGCCACTAGACACAGTTCCGGCGGAAATCCCGGCAGCCCTTCTTGCAGGCCTTGTCCTTGCCGCAAGAGATCCTGCACTGCTTGTATATTTTGCCGCAGTCCTTTTGCGGTCCCCGCTTCGAGGTTATGTGGGAGGCGCATTTGGACTTGCAGTCCACCGTGGTGCTGTCCTTGCCGTAGGTGCGGATGCACTGCTCCATGCATTGTATGATGTCCTGCTGGGCGAGTTGGAGGCCATTTTCCTGCTCGCCGGAAAAGGCTTCCGTTTGGAAAACAACGAGCATGGCGGCAAGGCTGAAAACGAATAAAATCAATCGCATGGCCGCGATACCTCCTTCAATAAACGCCTAAGGGCTCGTCACAAAATAACCGTGTCACTTCTACTTCCGTCGTCATGCCCGGCCTTGAGCCGGGTATCCACGCGGTCGATGCCGAGCATGAGGCCCGTGGATGGCCGGATCAAGTCCGGCCATGACGGCGGAAGGTAGGATGGTGATTCATTTATTCTGTTACGGCCACTAATGTCTGAGGCTGTTGAAAAACTCTTCTGCAGGCGCATAGTGCGAAATTTCTTGCCCACTGGCTGGCTTCATGTACCTTCGACACGAAGGGACCGGCAGAGAAACCCAAAACCTCGTCCTGACGGCGCGTAGGGCCGTAAAGACGACCTCAGGAGCCATTCGTCCCTCGTAAATTCAAATCAGGCAAATCCTAGCGTCACCCTCCAGCCGACTTTTTCAACAGCCTCGTCTAGGTTCGGAAAAGGCCCGGATAGGTGCATATTATACCATATTTGCCGGTTCAAGTGTTGGGGACTTCGGCAAATGCCGCCGGGTTCGCCTCAAAGGGTGGTGGGAGGCGAGCCAGGAAGCAAAGCCGGTATGTCTACTAGTAGATACATCGAAAAGGCGCCCGGCATCAGCACGTGGAATGTCGATCTCGGATCGTCACCGCCCCGATTGACGGTTTCATTGACAGTTCGACTCCGATGATTGCTTGACCTGGGAAGGTTACTGGATTTTCCTATCCGTCCCCAGCATCAAGATCGCCTATCCATGCTCGAATCCCTATTCAAGCTGTCGGCCAACGGCACCAACGTCAGGACCGAGATCCTGGCCGGGATCACCACTTTCCTGACCATGGCTTATATCCTCTTTGTCAATCCCTCGATTTTGAGCGCCGCCGGCATGGACCATGGCGCGGTTTTCGTCGCCCCCTGCCTGGCCGCCGCCGCCGGCACCCTGATCATGGGGCTTTACGCCAACTACCCCGTCGCCCTGGCGCCGGGCATGGGTTTGAACGCCTACTTCACTTACGGCGTGGTCCAGGGCATGGGCCATGGCTGGCCGGTGGCCCTGGGCGCGGTTTTCGTCGCCGGCATTCTGTTTTTGATTCTCAGCCTGCTGCCGGTGCGCGAATGGATTATCAACGCCATTCCGCGCTCCCTCAAGCTGGCCATTTCGGCGGGTATCGGCCTGTTTCTCGCCATCATCGGGCTGCAAAAAGCCGGCATCGTCGTCGATCATCCGGTGACGCTGGTCACCTTGGGCGATATGAGCAAGCCGGAAGTGCTTCTGGCGGCGGCCGGATTCGTCCTCATGGTGGTGCTCGGCGCGCGCCGTGTCCCCGGCGCCATGATCATCGCCATTCTGGCCGTCACCGCCGTCTCCCTGGCCCTGGGGATATCCGATTTCGGCGGCGTTTTCTCGCTGCCGCCAAGCTTGGCCCCGACGTTCATGCGGATGGACGTCGCCAGCGCCCTTGAGAGCGGATTGGTCGCCGTCATTCTGGCCTTTCTGATCATCGATCTGTTCGACACCGCCGGAACGTTGATCGGACTGGCCCAGCGGAGCGGGCTGCTCGACGCCCAAGGACGCCTGCCGCGCTTTTGGCCGATAGCGGCGCCACCGTCATCGGCGCCGTTATGGGGACCTCGACGACGACCAGCTACATCGAAAGCGCCGCCGGCATCAACGCCGGCGGCCGCACCGGGCTGACCGCCGTCAGCGTCGCCGTATTGTTCCTGCTCAGCCTTTTCCTCGCCCCGCTGGCGAAGACCATTCCGGCTTACGCCACCGCCCCGGCGCTGGTTTTCGTCGCCTGCCTGATGGCCCGTGGCATCGCCGAAATCGACTGGGACGACATGACCGAGGTGGCGCCGGCCATAGTCACCGCCATTACCATGCCGCTTACTTTCTCCATCGCCAACGGCATCGGCTTGGGATTCATCACTTACGTCTTGGTCAAAACCTTGAGCGGACGCCCGGCGGAGGCCGGTCCGGCCATCTGGGCGATGGCCGCCCTGTTCGCCGTCAAGTTCGCGGTTCTCTGAGAAAACGTCAACGCCGCGCTTTTCAAGTGCTTGCTATTTAAGGGAAATTCCCGTCACCGAATTTTCAATTCCGCCACCGCCCGGCGCAGGACCTGGACCGAGGCGGTGACCGCCATTGAAGCGATCACGAAGCCGACGATCAGATCGAGCCAGCCGGTGCCGGTAGCCCAGACGCCGCCCGCCGCCGCCATCACGGCGATATTGGCGATGGCGTCGTTACGGCTGCACAGCCATATCGACAGCATATTGCTGTCGCCGCGGCGGTAGCGGTACAGCAGCAGAGCACGTTCGCAGTCAAGGCGAGAAAACCGACGCCCCCCATGATCGTGGCGGTGGGCAAGTGGGGATGGATGACGTGGTATAAGGTCAACCCCAGAACCCAAAAGCCGAACAATCCCATCGAGACGCCTTTGAGGATGGCTGCCGAGGCCCGCCATTTGATTGCCAGGCCGAGAACCATCAGGGTGATTGCATAGGACGCGGCGTCGCCGAGAAAATCCAGGGCGTCCGCCTGCAAGGCAACGGAGTTGGCGATGACGCCGGCGAAAACCTCGCCGGCGAACATGCTGGCATTGATGACGAGAACCGTCCAAAGAACCCGCCGGTAGGCGCCGTTGGCGGTTTCGCCGGCAGCGTCGTGATCGCAAGATACCGACCCCGTAAAGCGGTTCTTTTTTTCCCCATTCATGGCTTATATATTGGCTGAATAAAAGTTATCAAAACTCTGAAATCAATTATTTTTCTTATCGTCATATATTCCTTGATCGACTTGCATCCAAGGCGGATCGAGCTTGGCGATACGGGGGTAGACCGGGCAGCTTTGCCGGTGCGCGCCAGGAAGATAGCCGTTGCACATCAGGAATTCGCCAACGACTTCCGGACCCATGAACTTGAAGGTATCGCGAAACAGCTTGGTCCACTCAGCCCTGTTCAGCGGATGGTGGCGGGCCAGCCAAAGGCTGAAACCGCCGTCGCTCTCCCTCAAGCGCTGGATGCGGCGGGCGTTTTCGATCACCGCCGCGACCTTCAGCCGGTTGCGGATAATGCCCGGATCGGCGAGCAGGCGGGCGACATCGGCGTCGCCGTAGGCGGCCACCCTATCGACATCGAAGCCGCCGAAGGCGATGGCGGTGGTCGGCCGTTTCCTGAGTACGATGTCCCAGGAAAGGCCCGGCTGAAAGACCTCCAGGGCGAGGATTTCGAACAGCGCCGTTTCGTCGGCGCGGGGAAACCCGTACTCGCGTTCGTGGTAGTCCTCGTGGACGGGATTGCCGGGAGCGAAGTCGCAATACCAGGACATGTCACGGCCGCGAGGCGATCAGGCCGGCCTCGACGGCCATCCTGGAACCCAGCCCATTTTCTACGCCTCCTCGAGTTCGATGAGAGTGCCGGAAAAGTCCTTGGGATGAAGGAAAAGCACCGGCTTGCCATGGGCGCCGGTCTTCGGTTCGCCATCGCCCAGCACGCGGATTCCCTTAGCCTTCAGGCGATCGCGGGCGGCCAGGATGTCGTTCACTTGGTAACAGAGATGGTGCATTCCGCCAGCCGGATGCCGGCGCAGGAAATCGGCGACGGGGGAATCGTCTCCCAATGGTTCGAGGAGTTCGATCCTACTGTTGGGCAGATCGACGAAAACCACCGTTACCCCATGGCCGGGCTCGGCCTTGGGTTCGGAAACCCGGGCTCCCAACGCGTCGCGGTAAGCCGCCGCCGCCGTCTCGAGATCGGGCACCGCGACGGCCACGTGGTTGAGTCTGCCGATCATCGCAACGATCCTCTCCGCCTTACCTTCTCAAAGATCCATACTTTCTCAAAAGCGAACCAAATGCACCGTCGTCACCGGTTTCTTGCCGAAATTCCGGCGGAAGGCGCGGCGCACGGCAATGCGCACTGTTTCTTGCACCTTGCCGTCGTCCCGGCGGGCTTTCGCCGACATTTCGGCAAGGGCTTCGCGGACGGCATCGGCGACCCAATCGCCAGGCCCCGCTTCGTCGCCATCGGCCAGGCCAATGGCCGAAATCCGCGGCTCCTCCACCAGCTTGCCGGCTCCGTCCAGCACCAAAGTGACCATCACCGCCCCGTTGTAGAGGATCTGGCGGCGGCGCGTCGGTTCGCTGCCCATGGCGACGAGGCGGTTGCCATCGACGGCTAGCCGGCCGGTGGGCACGTGATCGACGATGCCGGCGGCGCCGGGTCCAAGACGCAGCACGGCGCCGTTTTCGGCAACGAAGGCGTTGTCGACCCGGCAGTCTTCGGCAAGACGCGCGTTCGCAGCCAAGTGCCGGACCTCGCCGTGAACGGGAACGGCGATTTGCGGGTGAATGAGCTGATACATGCGGATCAGTTCCTGGCGGCTGGGATGGCCGGAAACGTGAACGAAATGATCCCTCTCGGTTATCACCTCGATGCCGCGGCGGACGAATTGATCGTGGACCCGCCCAATGGCGGTTTCGTTGCCGGGAATGACGCGCGATGAAAAGACCACCGTGTCCCCCTCCTCCAGGCTGACATTGGGGTGCTTGCCGGCGGCAACACGGGCCAGCGCCGCTCGCGGTTCGCCCTGGCTGCCGGTGCAGATGATCAGGGATTTGTCCTTGGGCAGGTATCCCGCCTCCTCCTCATCGACAAAGGCCGGGGTGTCGGTGAGAAAGCCGCTCTCCCGCGCCACCTCGACGAAACGCTTCAGGGAGCGGCCGGTGATGGCCACGTCGCGGCCGTTGGCTCTGGCGGCGGCGGCAATGGTTTTCAGCCTCGCCACGTTGGATGCGAAACAGGTGACCGCCACCCGCTCGGCGCAATCTCCGATCAGTGTCGTCAAGCTGCCCAATAGCTCGGCCTCCGATCTCGATTCGCCGGAAGTGAAGACATTGGTGGAATCGCAGACCATGGCCAGCACGCCTTCGTCGCCAAGCCGGCGCAACGGACCCTCGTCGGCCGCCGATCCGATCACCGGGTCGGGGTCGAACTTCCAGTCCCCCGTATGCAGCACCGTTCCCGCCGGGGTGCGGATGGCGATGGCGTTGGGCTCGGGAATGGAATGGTTGAGCGCGATCAGCTCCAGGTCAAAGGGTCCGATCCGGAAACGCCCGTTCAAGGGCACCTCGGTGAGGCTTTTATTCAGCTTGATCCCCGCCTCGTCGAGCTTGCGGCGAAGCACGGTGGCGGTGAAAGGAGTTGTGAAAATAGGGCATTCAAGGCGCCGCCAGAGATAAGGCACGGCGCCGATGTGATCCTCGTGGGCATGGGTGAGAACCAGCCCGTCCAGGCGCTCGCGCCGGTCCTCGATGAAGCCGGGGTCGGGCATGATCACGTCGACCCCCGGCATGCTGTCGTTGCCGAAGGCGATACCCAGGTCGACCATCATCCAACGGTGGCCGCCGGCCGGTCCGAAACCGTAAAGGTTAAGGTTCATGCCGAACTCCCCGGCGCCGCCCAAAGGGACGAAAAGCAGTTCTTCCTTGCTCATTTTGCTGGTGGCCGGTGATTGTGGGGCCGGTGATTACGGCGGTGGATGGCGAGCAGCCCTTTCAGCGTCAGATCGGGATCGGAAAGCCGGATGCCGTTCGTGGACTGGGCGAACAGCCGCGCCAAGCCGCCGGTGGCGATGACCTTCATTTCAGCCCCGAATTCGTCGCAAATGCGCCTGATCAGTCCCTCGATCATGCCGATGTAACCCCAGAACATGCCTGATTGCATGGCCGCGACGGTGTTCTTGCCGATTACTTTTTCGGGCCGGCCGATGGCGACACGGGGCAACTGGGCGGCGGCCATGTGCAGGGCTTCCAAGGACAGATTAACACCGGGCGCGATGATCCCGCCATAATAGTTTCCGTCGGCGTCGATTATGTCGAAGGTAGTGGCGGTGCCGAAATCGACGACAATAAGCGGGCCACCGTAGTGTTCGTGGGCACCGGCGGCATTGGCCAAGCGGTCGGCGCCGACATCTTCCGGCCGCTCGACCAGGACCTGGAGGCCGAGGTCCACCGCCGCCTCCCCGACCACCAGGGGGTCGCAATCGAAATATTTGCGGCACAAGGTCTTGAGGTTGAAAAGAACCGCCGGCACCACGGTGGCGATAATCGAGGCCGAGATCTCGCCGCCTTCAAAGCCGTCCAACCGCATCAACTGCGTCAGCCAGACACCGAATTCATCCGCCGTGCGTTCGCTATCGGTCGAGAACCGCCATTGGCCGCGAATACCTCCGCCGTCGTCGAAGACGGCAAAAACGATGTTGGTGTTGCCCGAATCGATCGCCAGTAGCATCTCTCACCCTGACCTCGCCGGCGGCGCCGGCGGTTCCGCCGGGAACACGTCGCCGGCGGTGATCCGCCGCTCCCGGCCGTCCTGATTAAGGATTAGAGCACCGTCGGCGTCCAGTCCCTTAAAGATACCATGCAGCGTTTCTCGCTCAAGCCGCACTTTTAGCTGGCCGCCCAGGCTCTCGGCCCGCCGCAGCCAGGCCCCGCGGATCGGCGCGAAGCCAAGATTCCGCCAAGTCGCCAATCCGGCCAGGAACCGCTGGCACAATAACTCCAGCAAGCCGGCAACGGTGACGTTGCCGGCGCCTTCGGAAGCCAAGGAGGTGGCCGGAAAGCGGGTTTGGGAAGGATGGTGGCGGATGTTGATGCCGACGCCGATCACCAGCCAGTCGACGCCGGCGTCGCCGGCGGCCGACGATTCCAGCATGATGCCGGCGACCTTGCGTCCCTCGACCAAAACGTCGTTGGGCCATTTGCAGGTGACGAAGGTGCCGCTCGGCAAAACCGCCGCCACCGATTCCGCGACGCTGTTGGCGGCGACGAATCCCAGTTGCATGGCGGCGGCGGCCGGCACGTCGGGCCTGAGCAATAGCGAGCAATAAAGATTGCCCGGCTTCGAAACCCAGGATCTGCCGCGCCGGCCCTTGCCGGCGGTCTGCTCCTTGGCCCGGATCACGGTGATTTCCCCGGCCTCTCCTTGCCGGCTGGGCTTGTCCATTTTTGCCGGGGCGGCGGCCAAACGCTTGGCTTCCTCGTTGGTACTGTCGATGCTGTCGTATAAGACCAGCCGGAATGGACCGGGCAGAGAAGGGGATTCGCTCATGTCCTGTATCAAAAAAGGGTGGCCGAGGCGGCGGCGGCGGCGGCAAGAATGGGCGCCGGATAGGCGAAGAAAAAGACGATGATCAGACTGCTCGCCAGCAACACGGCGGCGATTTCCCGGCCGATGGGCCGGTTCAGGGGTTCGGCCGGTTGGTCGAAGTACATGATCTTGACAATCCTCAGGTAATAGAAGGCGGCGACGACGCTGGCGAGAACGCCGATGACGGCGAGGGCGTACAGTTCCGCCTCGATGGCGGCGAGGAAGATATAGAACTTGCCGAAGAAACCGGCGAGTGGCGGAATGCCGGCCATGGAGAACATGAAAATGGCCATGGCCAGGGCCAGCATCGGGTGTGTCCTGGACAAACCGGCAAGATCGCCGATGTTTTCCAGCATGCGCTCTCCCCGGCGCATGCCGAGGATGCAGGCAAAGGCGCCCAGGTTCATGAACAGATAAATGGCCATATAGACCATGATGCCTTGAACGCCCGCTTCCGTGCCTACCGCCAGTCCGATCAGCGCGTAGCCGACATGGCCGATGGAGCTGTAGGCCATCATGCGTTTGATATTCCTTTGGTTGATGGCGGCAAAGGCGCCAAGAACCATGGAGGCGATGGACAGGAACATGACGATCTGCCGCCACTGATCCACCAACTCCCCGAAGGGACCGATCATGATCCGGACGAGCAAGGCCAGGGCGGCGATTTTCGGAGCCACCGAGAAGAAGGCGGTGAACGGAGTCGGCGCGCCTTCGTAAACATCCGGGGTCCACATATGGAACGGCGCGGCCGAGACCTTGAAAGCCATGCCGGCGAGGATAAAGACGATCCCGACGATCACGCCGAGAGCCGGCGCGTTCCCTTCGCCAGCATGGAAAACCGCCGCCAGGGCGTCGAAATTGGTGGTCCCGGCAAACCCGTAAACCAGGGAAGAGCCGTAGAGCAGCATCCCCGAGGCGAGCGCTCCCAAAACGAAATACTTGAGCCCGGCCTCCGCCGAACGGATATCGTCGCGCTGGAAAGCGGCGATCACATAAAGCGACAGGCTTTGTATTTCGAGACCCAGGTAAAGGGAAATGAGATCGTTGGCCGAGATCATCACCATCATGCCGGTGGTCGCAAAGAGAATCAGAACCACGTACTCGAACCTGGCGATGCCTTGGTGTTCCAGATAGGCCGGGGAAAGGACGATGGCCATGGCCGCCCCGATCAGCACCAGCGTTTTGAAAAAGACGGCGAAGGAATCGCTGACGAATAGGCCGCTGAAGCCGACCAGGCGCCCGCCGGCAACGGTCAAGAGCAGTAGAAGGGCGAGCATCAGGGTGATCGCTCCCAAATACGAGATCCACCTTGCAGTTTGCACTGTCGCGGCGCCGTCCCCCTCCCTTTGAAAGACGCCCAGCATGAGAAGCGCCATGGCAACCGTGACCATGAAGATTTCCGGAAGGGCGGGAATCAAGTTAGGGACTTCCGCGATCGGCATGCCTGGTGCTCCGTCTCGAAGCTCTTCTATCGCGCCGCCAGGACACCGCCGGCGGCGGCCTTGGCGACATTGACCTGTTCAATCAGGTGGTTGACCGAAACGTGCAAAACGTCCAGGAACGGCAACGGATAGACGCCCATCCAAAGAACCAGGATCAGCAGCGGCGCGAAAACGGCGATCTCGCGCGGGCTCAGGTCGAGGATTTTTTTCAGGGAATCCTTGGTCAGTTTGCCGAAAATGATCCGCCGGTAAAGGTAGAGCATATAGACGGCGCCGAGAATCACCCCCGTGGCGGTCAGCGCCGCCACCCACGTGTTGACCTGGAAGATGCCGACCAGCACCAGGAACTCGCCGATGAAACCAACGGTTCCCGGCAGCCCCACCGAGGCCAGCATGAAGACCATGAAAGTTAAAGCATAGGCCGGCATGCGATGGACCAGGCCGCCGTAGGTTTCGATATCCCGCGAATGCGTGCGGTCGTAGACCACGCCGACGATCAGGAACAGCGCCGCCGATACGACGCCGTGCCCCAACATCATGTATATGGCCCCTTCGATTCCCTGCACCGTCAAGGTAAAGACGCCGACGGTGACAAACCCCATATGCGCCACCGAGGAATAAGCGACCAGCTTTTTCATGTCCTCCTGGGCCAGCGCCACCAGCGAGGTGTAGATAATGGCAATGATGCTCAAGGCATAGATCAACGGCGTGAACAACACCGTCGCCTCCGGGAGCATGGGCAACGAGAAACGAAGAAATCCATAGCCCCCGAACTTCAACAGCACGCCGGCTAAAATCACCGAGCCCGCCGTCGGCGCCTCGACATGGGCGTCGGGCAACCAGGTATGCACCGGCCACATCGGCACCTTCACCGCGAACGAGGCGAAAAAGGCCAGCCACAGCCAATATTGCAGGGTCACCGGGAAACGCGTTTCCATCAGGATCGGGATGTCGGTGCTGCCGGCGACGAAATACATGGCCAGGATGGCAAGCAGCATCAGCACCGATCCCGCCAAGGTATAGAGGAAAAACTTGAACGCCGCGTAGACTCTGTTCGGCCCGCCCCAGACGCCGATGATCAGGAACATCGGGATCAGCACGCCTTCGAAGAAAACATAAAAGACGACCATGTCGAGAGCCGAGAACATGCCGACCATCATCGTTTCCATGACCAGGAAGGCGATCATGTATTCCTTGATCCGTTCGGTGATGGATTGCCAGCTGGCGAGCACGCAAATCGGGGTCAATAAAGTGGTCAACAGGACGAACAGCATGGAAATGCCGTCGACCCCCAAATGGTAGGAGATGTTCAAGCCGGGCATCCATTCGGCTCGCTCCTCGAACTGGAAGGCGGCGGTCGAGGTGTCGAAATTGAACCACAGGAAAAACGACAAAATGAAGGTGGTCAACGAAGTCAACAGCGCCACGTTGCGGGCATTGCGCGCCACCACTTCCTTGTCGCCGCGAACGGTGAGGACGAAACCGGCGCCGGCCAGGGGCAGGAAGATGATCAGCGAAAGGATGGGAAATTGAATCATTATCGATCCTTGGTATCAACCCGCCCGATGGAACAGATACCAGGTGATCAGAACGGCGACGCCGGTCAGCATGGCGAAGGCGTAATGGTAAAGGTAGCCGCTCTGCAACCGCCCCGCCCGGCGCGCCAAACCGAGAGTCGCCGCCGCCAAGCCGTCGGGTCCAACGCCGTCGATCAAAGTCCCGTCGCCGGTTTTCCAGAAATTCCGCCCCAGATAAAAAGCCGGCCGGACAAACAGAAAATCGTAAACATCGTCGAAGTACCATTTGTTGAGCAAGAATCGGTAGAGGATCTGGAAGCGCTCCGCCAAAACGCCCGGCAGCCCGGGCAAAACCATATACATCGCATAAGCCGCGCCAATACCGGCGACCCCGACAGCCATGGGCAGAACCTTCACCCATCCGGGCACTAGATGGGCGTTCTCCAGGGCCTTATGGACCGGCAGGACCAAGATGGAATTCTCCCAGAAAGCCGCCGCTTCGCCGCCGACGAAGGACTCAAAACCGACATAGCCGGCGAAAATGGCGCCGACGGCGAGCAGCAGAAGCGGCAGCAGCATCATCTTCGGACTTTCGTGGACATGGGCGAGGACCGTTTCGTCGGCGCGCGGGGCGCCGTGGAAAGTCATCAGCAACAGCCGCCAGGTATAAAAAGCGGTCAGGAAAGCCGCCGCCACACCCATCCAGAAGGCGTATCCGCCGACGCCCGAACGGGCGGCGTAAGCCGCTTCGAGAATGATGTCCTTGGAGTAGAAGCCGGCGAACGGCCAGATGCCGGCCAGGGCCAGGGAACCGGCCCACATGACGGCGTAGGTGACGGGGATCATTTTCCGCAGGCCGCCCATCTTGCGCATGTCCTGTTCGTCCGACATGGCGTGGATTACCGAGCCGGCGCCCAAAAACAGCAAGGCCTTGAAATAGGCATGCGTCATGAGATGGAAGATGCCCGCCGAATAGGCCGAAACCCCGCAGGCGAAGAGCATGTAACCAAGCTGGCTGCAAGTCGAATAGGCGATCACCCGTTTGATGTCGTTCTGCACACAAGCGATGGTGGCGGTGACGATGGCGGTGGAGGCGCCGACGACGGTGACGGCGGCAAGCGCCGTTTCCGAATACTCGAACAGCGGCGACATCCGCGCCACCATGAAAATGCCGGCGGTGACCATGGTCGCGGCATGGATCAAGGCCGAAACCGGCGTCGGCCCTTCCATGGCGTCGGGCAGCCAGGTGTGCAGCCCGAGTTGCGCCGACTTGCCCATGGCGCCGACGAACAAAAGCAGGCAAATCACGGTCAGCGCGTGGAACTCGCCGCCGAAAACGTTGAACGTGGCGTCGGCCTTGCCTTGGACTTCGGCGAAGATCGTCTCCAAATGCACCGACTGGAAAAGCAGGAAAGTGGCGAAAATGCCGAGCGCGAAGCCAAAATCGCCGACCCTGTTGACGACGAAGGCCTTGATGGCGGCGGCGTTGGCGGATGGCCTGTCGTACCAGAAACCGATCAACAGATAAGAGCAAAGCCCGACCCCTTCCCAGCCGAAATACAGCTGCACCAGATTGTCGGCGGTGACCAGCATCAGCATGAAAAAGGTGAACAGGTTCAGGTACGACATGAAACGCGGGATCGACGGGTCATGGCGCATGTAGCCGATCGAATAGACGTGGATCAGCGCCGAAACCACGCTCACCGTCAGCACCATCACCGCCGACAGGGTGTCCAGCTTCAACGCCCACGACACTTCCAGGGCGCCGGAATCGATCCACGTGAAAAGCTCGACGGTGCCGACGTTGTCTTGCGCGACCACGTCACGGAAAATGAACAGGGCCAGCAGCGCCGAGCCGATCATGGGTCCGCAAGTCAGCCACTGGCTCCACCGGTCGAGGCGTCCCTGGGTGGCTTTGTCGGCGGCGGCGAAGAAAGCCAGGACGCCGGCCATAACGGCGCCGATCAGCGGCAGGAATACGGTGGTGACGATCATGCCGGCCATGCCTTGCCTTCACCCTTTCATCACGTTGATGTCCTCGACGGCGATCGAGCCGCGGTTGCGGAAATAGACCACCAGGATAGCAAGCCCGATGGCCGCCTCGGCGGCCGCCACGGTGAGCACGAACAAGGCGAAAACCTGTCCCACGAGGTCATTCATATGGGTCGAGAAGGCGACCAGGTTGATGTTCACCGCCAGCAACATCAGTTCCACCGACATCAGGATGACGATGACGTTCTTGCGGTTGAGGAAAATGCCGAATATGCCAAGGGCGAACAGCACCGCGGCGACGCTCAGGTAATGGGCGAGGCCGATCTCGAACATCAGATTCCCTTCCCCGTTTCGACGTTTCGGACTTCCACCGTGTCCTCTGGACGTCTCCTGACTTGATCGGCGATTTTCTGCTTGCGCAGGCCTTTTCGGCGGCGGTGGGTGAGCACAATGGCGCCGATCATGGCGATCAGCAAAACCACTCCCGCCGCCTGGAACAGAAAAATGTAATGGGTATAAATGAGCTCGCCCAGGGCACGGGTGTTGGTTAATGCGTCCGGCGCCGGCGCCATCGCGGTTTTGGCCGCTTCCGGCGCCATGATCCAACCGCCGACGATCACCAGAATCTCGGCCAGGAGAACCAACCCGATCATTCCGCCGATCGGCAGGTAATGCAAAAAGCCCTGGCGCAACTCGGCGAAATTAATGTCCAGCATCATGACCACGAACATGAACAGCACCGCCACCGCGCCGACGTAAACGATGATCAGGATCATCGCCAGGAACTCCGCCCCCATGAGCACGAACAACCCGGCGGAATTGAAGAAGGCGAGGATCAGGAACAACACCGAATGCACGGGATTGCGCGCTGAAATAACCATCACGCCCGCCGCGACGGCGATAAAGGCGAACATGTAAAAGGCCAACGCCTGGACGATCATCGGCGTTCCTCCAGGCGGCCCATTGGCGGCGGCGGCGGGATGGGGTCTGTTGCCTTCACAAGACGGTCCTCATCCTCACCGGTACGGCGCGTCGCGGGCAAGGCGCTCGGCGATTTCCGTTTCCCACCGCTCGCCGTTGGCGAGCAGTTTTTCCTTGTCATAGTAGAGTTCCTCGCGGGTTTCCGTGGCGTATTCGAAATTCGGGCCTTCGACAATGGCGTCCACGGGGCAGGCTTTCTCGCACATGCCGCAGTAGATGCATTTGACCATGTCGAGGTCATAGCGGGTGGCGCGGCGGCTGCCGTCATCGCGGGGCTCGGCCTCGATGGTGATCGCCTGCGCCGGACAGACGGCCTCGCAGAGCTTGCAGGCGATGCACCGCTCCTCGCCGTTGGGATAACGCCGCAGCGCGTGCTCGCCCCGAAAACGGGGGCTCAAGGGTCCCTTCTCGAAAGGATAGTTGATGGTCACCTTGGTACGGAAAAAATAGCGAAAGGTGAGCGCCATGCCGAAAAGCAACTCGCCCAAAAACGCCGTCCGCGCGCTCTGCCTAAGATAACTCAGCCCAGGATAACTCATGGCCGGCCTCTCAACCCGAAACCGGCGCCAGATCGAAGGCGACCAAGACACCGGAAACCACGACAACGGCGGCCAGCGAGACCGGCAGGAACACTTTCCAGCCCAGCCGCATCAATTGGTCGTAGCGGTAGCGCGGGAAGGTGGCTCGCACCCAAAGGAAAAGGAACAAGACAAAGGCGACTTTCAGGGCGAACCATACCGCCCCGGGAATCCATGTGAACGGCGCCACCTCCCATGGCGGCAGCCAGCCGCCGAGGAACAAAAGGGTGGTTATCGCCGACATCAGGATCATGAAGGAATATTCGCCAAGGAAAAAGAGGGCGAAGGTCATCGCCGAGTATTCGACGTTGTAGCCGGCCACCAGCTCCGATTCGGCCTCCGGCAAGTCGAAGGGAAGGCGGTTGGTTTCGGCGAGCGTCGAGATAAAAAAGATCACCGCCATCGGCAGCAGCGGAAAGACGAACCAGACCTTCTTCTGGGCCATGACGATCTCGCTCAAGTTGAGCGAGCCGGCGACGAGCAAGACGGTGATGATGATAAAACCCATGGAGATTTCGTAAGACACCATCTGCGCCGCCGAGCGCAAGGCGCCCAAAAAAGCGTAGCGCGAATTGCTGGCCCAGCCGGCCATTAGAATGCCGTAGACGTTCAGCGAGGAAATGGCCAGAAGATAAAGGACACCGACGTTGATATCGGCCAGCACAAGCCCCTCGCCGAAAGGAATGACGGCCCAGGCAACCAGCGACAGAGTGAAGGTCAGACAAGGAGCGAGAAAGAAAACGCCACGGTTGGCGGCGGTCGGGACGATGGTTTCCTTGACAAACAACTTGAGGCCGTCGGCCATCGGTTGCAAAAGCCCGAACGGCCCGACAACGTTGGGTCCTTTTCGCAATTGCATGGCGCCGATGACCTTGCGTTCGGCATAAGTCAGGTAGGCCACCGCCAGCAGGAGCGGCAAAACGATGGCAACGATCTTGATAACGATCCACAGCAGAGGCCAAAGGTAGCCTTGCCAAAGCTCAACCATCGGTTCCCGTCCTTCTCCGCGCGGGGTTGACGAAGGCTTCCGTGCACTTGGCCATGGTCGGGGAGGCCCGGCTGATCGGGTCGGTCATGTAGAAGTTGGCGAGCCGGGAAGCAAAGGGGGCCGGGTCCAGTCGCCCCTCCTCGCCAAAGGTCCCCCACGGCGCCGCCACCACGCCGGTGTGGGCGAAATTGGCGTTGATTTCGGCCATGCGGGCGCGAACCTGTTGCAAGCTGTCGAACGGCAGCGGTTTGCCCAGGACCGCCGACAAGGCGCGAACGATCTTCCAGTCCTCGCGGGCTTCGCCCGGAGGATAGGCGGCGAGTCTGGCGACCTGCGCCCGGCCTTCGGTATTGACGTAAGTGGCGTTCTTCTCCGTATAGGCGCCGCCGGGGAGGATGACATCGGCCCGGCCGGCGCCGGCGTCGCCGTGATGGCCTTGGTAGATAACAAAAGCGCCGCCAAGACGGTCCATGTCGATCTCGTCGGCGGCAAGCAGGTAAACGATCTCCACCTCGCCCATGCCGGCGCCATCGAGGATACCGGCGACGTCCCGCCCGCCCATCTTGCCCGGCAAGAAACCGAGATCGAGGCCGCCGACCCGCGCCGCCGCCGTATGCAGGACGTTGAAACCGTTCCAGCCGTCATTGACCATGCCGGAGTCCTCGGCGATCTTGCGGGCCGCCGCCAGGATCGCCGCGCCGTCTTGGCGGGCGAGCGCGCCCATGCCCAGGATCAGCATCGGCCGCTTGGCCTTGTTCAACACCTTGGCGAAGGGATGGGCGCCCGAGGCGACCTTATCCAACACATTAGGAGTGGTTCCTAAGTGTTTGTGTGAAAATGTTAAATCCGTCTTCTTGCCGATAAGGGCGACGGGGAAACCGCCGGCCAGAAAACGCTTGCGCAAGCGGGCATTGACGATCGGGGCTTCGACGCGGGGGTTGGTGCCGATCAAAAGGCAGGCATCGGCCTGCTCGATGCCGGCGATGGATGTGTTGAACAGGTAGCCGGCGCGGTGGGAAGCATCCAAATGGGCGCCGTCCTGGCGGCAATCCAAATGCGGCGAGCCCAGCGCCGCCATCAGATCCTTCAAGGCGGTCATGGCTTCGCAATCGGCCGTATCGCCGGCGATGGCGGCGATGCCCCTGGCCTTGGTCGCCTTGACCTTCTCGGCGACAGCGGCGAAAGCCTCGTCCCATGTGGCGGGCCTGAGTTTGCCGCCGTCGCGCAGATAGGGCCGATCAAGGCGCTGGTAGCGCAGTCCGTCACAAGCAAAACGGCTTTTGTCGGAAATCCAATCCTCGTTCACGTCCTCGTTCAAGCGCGGCAGGATACGCATGACTTCGGCGCCGCGGACATCGACGCGGATGTTGCTGCCGACGGCGTCCATTACATCGACGGATTCGGTTTTCCGTAACTCCCAGGAACGGGCGCGAAAGGCGTAGGGAGCGGATGTCAAGGCGCCGACGGGGCAAAGGTCGATCATGTTGCCCGACAGCTCGGAGGCGAGCGCTTTCTCCACATAGGTGCCGACTTCCATGTTTTCGCCGCGTCCGGTCGCCCCCAATTCCTGGACGCCGGCGATTTCGGTGGAAAAACGGATGCACCGGGTGCAATGGATGCAGCGAGTCATGACGGCTTTGATCAGCGGCCCGAAGTTTTTATCCTTGACCGCCCGTTTGGTCTCCCGATAACGGCCGTGGTCAAGGCCGTAGGCCATGGCTTGGTCCTGCAGATCGCATTCGCCGGCCTGATCGCAGATGGGGCAGTCGAGAGGGTGGTTGATGAGCAGAAACTCCATTACCGCCTTGCGCGTTTTTTCCACCGCCGGGGTGTTGGTGCGGATCACCATGCCATCGGCCGCCGGCATAGCGCAGGCCGCCACCGGCTTCGGGGATCGTTTCATCTCGACCAGGCACATACGGCAATTGCCGGCGATGGACAGACGTTCGTGATAGCAGAACCGGGGGATCTCGATGCCGGCCTGCTCACACGCCTGGAGAACCGTAAATCCCGGCTCCACTTCCACTTCACTGTCATCGATGGTCAGTTTCGGCATGGTTTTTTAAGCCGCCCGCTCGCTCTGGGCCGCCTGGTAATCGGCGATGCGTTGTTCGATTTCGGGACGGAAGTGGCGGATCAGCCCCTGGATCGGCCAGGCGGCGGCGTCGCCAAGGGCGCAGATCGTGTGGCCTTCCACCTGCCGCGTGACCTCTTCCAAAAGGTCGATCTCCTCGACGCTGGCCCGGCCTTCGGCCAGGCGCGCCATCATCCGCGCCATCCATCCCGTCCCTTCCCGGCATGGCGTGCACTGACCGCAGCTTTCATGCTGGTAGAACCTGGAAAGCCTGGCGATGCCGCGGATGACGTCGGTGGACTGGTCCATGACGATCACCGCCGCCGTGCCCAGGCCGGCTCCCGCCTCTTTCAGGGAATCGAAGTCCATGAGCACCGTATCGCAGACGGACTTTGGAATCATCGGCACGGAAGAGCCGCCGGGAATCACCGCTTTCAGGTTTTTCCAGCCACCGCGAACGCCGCCGCAATGTTTGTCGATGAGCTCTCTCAAGGGAATGCTCATCTGGTCTTCGACGGTGCAGGGATTGTTGACGTGGCCGGAAATGCAAAACAGCTTGGTGCCGGTGTTGTTGGGCCTGCCAAGACCGGCGAACCAATCGGCGCCACGACGCAAAATCGTCGGCACCACGGTAATTGATTCGACGTTGTTGACCGTCGTCGGGCAGCCATAAAGGCCGATATTGGCCGGAAACGGAGGTTTCATCCTGGGCTGGCCCTTCCGGCCTTCCAAACTTTCGAGCAGGCCGCTTTCCTCGCCGCAGACATAAGCGCCGCCGCCTCGGTGGATATGGAAATCGAATTGCCAACCCGAGCCGCAGGCGTCCTTACCGATCAGACCGGCGTCATGGGCCTCGCCGATGGCCCGCCGCAAAGCCTCCGCCTCCCGGCAGTACTCGCCGCGCACGTAAATGTAGGCGGTATTGGCGCCGATGGCGAAGGCGGACAGCAAAGCGCCCTCGACAACCTTGTGGGGTTCGCGGCGGAGGATTTCCCGGTCCTTGCAGGTGCCGGGCTCGCCCTCGTCGGCGTTGACGACGAGGTAATGCGGCCGGCGGCCGGGTTTCTTGGGCATGAACGACCATTTCATGCCGGTGCCGAAGCCGGCGCCGCCGCGCCCGCGGAGGCCGGAGTGCTTGACCTCCTCGATAATCCAATCGCGGCCCTTTTCGATCAGCTCCTTGGTTTTGTCCCAATCGCCGCGCCGGCGCGCGCCTTTAAGGCCGATGTCCCCCTGGCCGTAAATGTTGGTGAAGACGCGGTCCCGGTCCTTGAGCATCAGGCCTCTCCCGATCGCTCGCCTTGAGCTTCCGGCTTCTCGGTCAGGGTGGTCAAGCCGCCGGCCGGCTCACAGCCCTCGCGGGCACCTTGTGGGCCGGGCTTGGGCGTTCCCCCGCCCTTCAGCACGTTTAAGATCCCCTCGGTCGCCGTGACGTCCAAATCCTCGAAATAGTCGTCGCCGATTTGCATCATCGGCGCATTGACGCAAGCGCCTAAACATTCCACCTCGGAAAGGGTGAACAGGCCGTCCTCGGTGGTCTCGCCAAAGTCAACGCCCAAGGTCTTGCGGCAAGAGTCGGCCACCTCGTCCGAGCCCATGAGCCAGCACGACAGATTGGTACAGACCTGGACGTGGTGTTTGCCCACCGGCCCGAGGTTGTACATGCTGTAAAAAGTGGCCACCTCGTAAACCCGGATCGGCGGCATATCGAGAATCCCAGCGACATGTTCCATTGCCGCCGTCGGCAGCCAACCGCCGGATTGGCGTTGCGCCAGAAACAAAAGCGGCATCACCGCGCTGGCTTGCCGGCCTTTGGGATATTTGGCGACCGCCGCCTTGGCCAGCTTCTTGTTCCCGGACGTAAAGGCGAAATCGGTGGGCGGCATTCCGGTTTCGCCGCTCATCGGTCGATCTCGCCGAAAACGATATCCAGGGAACCGATGTTGGCAACCACGTCGGCCAGCATGTGTCCCTTCGACAAAAATTCCAGGGCCTGCAGGTGAGCGAACCCCGGCGCCCGAATCTTGCACCGATACGGCTTGTTGGTGCCATCCGAGATCAGGTAAACGCCAAACTCGCCTTTCGGCGCCTCGACCACCGTGTAGGTCTCGCCGGCGGCAACGTGATAGCCTTCGGTGTAAAGCTTGAAGTGGTGGATCAGGGCCTCCATGGACTCTTTCATCTCGGCTCTGGGCGGTGGCGAAATCTTGTGGTTTCGCAGCATCACCGGGCCGGCCGGCATGTCGTCGAGGCACTGCTTGACGATCTTGATGCTTTCGCGCATTTCGGCGATGCGGACCAGGTAGCGGTCATAGCAATCGCCATGCTTGCCTACGGGAATGCCGAAATGGAGCCGGTCGTAAACGTCATAGGGTTGCGCCTTGCGCAGGTCCCATGGAACGCCGGCGGCGCGCAGGTTGGGGCCGGTGAACGACCAGGCCATGGCCTGCTCGGCGGTGATCACGCCGATATCCACGGTCCGCTGCTTGAAAATCCGATTTTCGGTCAGCAGGGTTTCGCAGTCATCGACAAAACCAGGGGCGTGCTCGGCCCAGGCGCGAATGTCGTCGGCGAGGCCGTCCGGCAGGTCGGCAACGACCCCGCCCGGCTGGAAATAGGCCATATGCATGCGGGCGCCGCTGACCCGCTCGCAAAACTCCATGAGAATCTCGCGTTCCTCGAAGCCCCACAGCATGGGCGTCATGGCGCCAATGTCCATGGCAAAAGTGCAAACGTTGAAGATGTGGTTCAGTATCCGGCCGATTTCGGCGTAAAGAACGCGGATGTATTGGCCGCGCGGCGGCGCCTCGATGGCGAGGAGTTTTTCGATGGCGAGGGCAAAGGCATGTTCCTGGTTTTGCGGGGAGACGTAATCGAGGCGGTCGAAATAGGGCAGCGCCTGCAGGTAGCTTTTGTTTTCGATCAGCTTTTCCGTGCCCCGGTGCAACAGCCCGATATGGGGATCGGCGCGGTCGATGACCTCGCCGTCCAATTCCAGGACCAGACGCAGGACGCCATGGGCGGCCGGGTGCTGGGGGCCGAAATTGAGAGTGAAGTTTCTGATTTGGCTTTCGGCCATCAAGACTCTCCGCCGCCGGCGGCGTTGGCCTTTTCGTCACCGGGAAGAGCGGCGGAGGCGCCTTCCCAGGGGCTCAGGAAGTCGAAACCGCGGTATTCCTGGACCAGCTTGACGGGTTCATAGACAACCCTTTTCCTTTCGTCGTCGTAACGCAGTTCGACATGGCCGGTGAGCGGGAAATCCTTGCGCAAGGGATGCCCATCGAAACCATAATCGGTCATGATACGGCGCAAATCCGGATGGTCGGAAAAATAGATACCGAAAAAATCCCAGGCCTCGCGTTCCCACCAGTTGGCGGAAACGAAAACGCCGGTCGCCGAGGGAACCGGCGTTTCCTCGTCGGTCCGAACCTTGAGCCGGATACGGCGATTGTGGGTTAGGCTCAAAAGGTTGTAAACCACGTCGAATCTATCGTCGCGGTGCGGGTAGTCGACCCCGCAGACATCCAACAATTGCTTGAACTGGCAGTTGACGTCGTCGCGCAGGAACTTCAGCACTTTGACGATCGCCTCGCGGTGAACGGCAACGATCAACTCGTTGCATTCGATCTTGGTTTCAAGCACTTCCCGCGACAGGGAATCGGCGATGAATTCGCCAAAGTCATGAAGCGCCGGGTCCATGGTCCCTCGGTGGCCGTTCTAAGGCTTGTTCAGTTTTTCCTGTATAGCGGATCAGCGCCAAAGCGTCCCGGTCCGCCTGATTTTCTTTTGCAACTGGAGAATGCCGTACAACAGGGCCTCGGCCGTGGGTGGACAGCCGGGAATGTAGACATCCACCGGGACAATGCGGTCGCAGCCGCGAACCACGGCATAGGAATAATGGTAATAGCCGCCGCCATTCGCGCATGATCCCATGGAAATGACGTAGCGCGGCTCGGCCATCTGGTCGTAAACCTTACGGAACGCGGGGGCCATTTTATTGGTCAGCGTACCGGCCACCAAGATCACGTCCGACTGCCGCGGGCTGGGCCGGAAAACCACCCCGAAACGATCCATGTCATAGCGGCTGCACGCAGAGTGCATCATCTCGATGGCGCAACAGGCCAAGCCGAACGTCATCGGCCATAGGGAACCCGCCCGAGCCCAATTAACCAGTTTGTCCACTTGCGTCAGGATGAAGCCTTTTTCCGTCAATTCACCAGCAACTCTCCGCGGCAAGGCATCCTGCCCGGCGCCCGGCGGCACGGCTGTCGCGGTATCGTCGGAAAAGCCGGGTGTCATTCCCATTCCAACGCCCCCACTTTCCATTCGTATATGAAGCCGACGGTCAGGACCGCAAGGAAAACCATCATCGACCAGAATCCAAAAACCCCTATTTTCCCGAGGGTTATTGCCCATGGGAAGAGGAAGGCCACTTCCAAGTCGAAAATGATGAAAAGGATGGCGACAAGATAAAAACGAACGTCGAATTTCCCCCTGGCGTCATCAAAGACGTCGAAGCCGCATTCATAGGCCGAGGCTTTTGCCGAATCCGGACGCTGCCTGGCAATGATGAAGGAAGCGCCCACGGCGATTGCGGAGATGGCGGTGGCGAGACCCAAAAAAATCAGGATGGGAAGGTACTCAAGCAGCATCGCGTCCATGGCGGCATCCTTTTAAGCGGAATCCAGCATTCGGGATCGCGGACGCACTGGTGGCGGGAGTGACGGGACTCGAACCCGCGGCCTCCGGCGTGACAGGCCGGCGCTCTAACCAACTGAGCTACACCCCCGGTCAGGGTTCCTCACGGTTGAATTGGCATCATCTTATCCAGCACCATAAGGGTGTCAAGGCGTCATCGCCTTTCTTTAATCAGCCGCCTTATGGGCCCCGGGGCCGGTGGCGTCGTCATGGCCAGGATCTTAGCCGTTATCGCAACCGGCGGAAGTCAAGCCGCCGCCCGGCCATGCCAAATGGTTGGCACTTTGGCCCATGCCAAATGGTTGGCAATGCCATTATACGCTGTGGGCGGCCTGGTAGGGGAGCGGGCCGGTGCCGATTCTTATTAACATAGACATGCTCTAACCAGTTTAAGGGGTCGTTTTCACTGGTGGGCGATGACGGGCTCGAACCGCCGACCCTCTCGGTGTAAACGAGATGCTCTCCCAGCTGAGCTAATCGCCCGACAATTGGGAAAAATCCGCAAAACTTTGCCGGCTGCCTGTATCGACGCAGCCGGCAAAGTTTTCCATTTCAACAAAATTATTAATTGACCGCAGCCTTGAGGCCCTTACCAGCCTTGAACTTCGGCTGATTGGAAGCGGGAATATTGATTCTTTCTCCGGTGCGGGGGTTGCGGCCTTGGGAAGCTGCGCGCTTGGCGACACTGAAGGTTCCAAAGCCGACCAATCGAACTTCCTCTTGCCTTTGTAAGGATTCGGTAATGGCGACGAAAACACCGTCGATGGCTTTGGCGGCATCTGCTTTCGACATGTCTGCTTCATTGGCGACGGCAGCGACGAGATCATTTTTGTTCAATTTCCAGCCCCCTCTGTTAGATGGATTGACGTACTATGCCACGTGTGGATTTGACAGAAAACGACGTCGGTGACGCGTAGTCTAATTGGACCCGATGGGCGCGTCAATCGCGGAAAAGCAGGAATCATTGTGGAAAAATGGACGGAATCGGCTGTCTGTGCTAGATTGATGAGACCGACGTCAAAATGTGAGGCAAGTTAGGCAAAGGCGGAAAGATGTGCGATCTCGGAAGGATTTTTTTGGAATTGAGGGCTGATAACAGCAAGGCGAACCTGCCTTCGGACTTCTTCGCCGAACGCTATTTCAAAGCCCAGAAAAGAGTATCAAAAGAATTTGCCTATGCGCGCCGCAAGGCAAAAAATATTTTTCACGCAAAGATAGACCAGGGTTTGAAACGTTTTGTCTGACATTTTCCGGACGGCCGCCGGCCCCAGTCCGGCTTGTGGGTCCGCCGGATGAGCCATGCCGTCCGGGGGGGTACCCATGCAATCCCCACCGTTTTCCCCGCCGCATTGATTTAAAGCCGGCATAGTTTGTGAAAAATGGGGTTTTCCCAGAATTTCCGTTTGTCCCTGCCCCGACCTTCGAACCGAGCGCTCTTCGGATGACGTTTGTCGTCGATGGGGTGACGTTTTCGCCATGCATCGGCCGGTTCAGCCGCCCGCAACCGCTCCAACCCGCGAAAATGTCTGTTTTATCCTCGATATCCCCGTCTTTCACATGAGCCTCTTCGGCCGGTTTGCGATTAATCTTCAATCCATATCCTCCCCACTTGATAGCCCCACCTTCAACGGCGGGGCTTTTTTTTGCTGGCCTTTGGCAACGCTGGCCGGTATTGGCCGCCGAGCTGGACGAAATGGGAGGGTGGCGATGTCTCGTATTTTCTTGTTTGTGCTCCTCGGCGCGTTCGGCGCCGCCTGTTCGGTATTCAACGAGCACGAGACCGTCGGTAAGAACAAAAACGAGATGACCATCAAATTGGATCATGACGCGGCGGTCCAAGGCGTGAACACTCGGGCCATCGCCGCGGAACATTGCGCGAAATATGACAAGCAAGCCGTCTGGTACGGCCACGACCGGGACGGCAATATGCGCTACTTGTGCCAATGAGGGCGTTGCGGCGGGTAAAGCCGGCGGCGGTGAAAACCTTTCGCTGCAAAGCGCCATTCGCAACAAAGAACCGCACAGGCGGGGTGAAATTTCTCCTCTTGCCGGCACCGATGGGTTTATGATCTCCTGCCAAGGCATGACTTGCGACGGCAACGAAAACACGAGCCAACACAACGATGTCAGCAATTGATAAGCGAGAACTGTTGTCGACCCATTACCTGTTTCGCGACATGGACGCGGAAGTGATCGAGCGCCTTGTCAGTCTCGGCGTGACCCGCCATTTGGAAGACAACGAAAATCTTTTCTTGAAAGGCGATCCCGGCGATGCCCTTTATGGCGTGCTGGCGGGCAGGATCCGCATCAGCGCTTCCGCTCCAAGCGGCAAGGAGGTCATCCTCAGCATCATGGAAGCGGGCGACATCTTCGGTGAGATCGCCCTCCTCGACGGCATGGCCAGGACAGCCGACGCATGGGGCATCGGGCAGGTCCAATTGTTCAAGATCGCCCGGCGGGAATTCCTGGATTTTCTCGACCGGCAACCTTCCCTTTATGCCCATCTGCTGCAAATGGTCTGCGAGCGGGTCCGCTCCACCAACGAGTTCGTCGAGGACTATGTCTTTCTGGGCCTCCCGGCCCGCCTGGCGAAACGCTTATTAAGCCTCTCCAAGTTCTTTGCGGAAACGGAACCCGGCGACGACTCGAAGGGAGTTCATATCTCGCAATCGGAACTCGGACAGTTGATGGGCAGGACCCGCGAAACCATCAATCGGCAGCTGCAAGTCTGGCGCAAAAATGGTTGGATCGAACTGCCCCATGGACATATCAAGATCGTCGACCACGCGGCCCTTAGGGAACTCATCGAAAACGATTACGAAGGTTAAGAGTTCGCCCGATCAGCCTTTCAGGGCCCCGTAGGCCTCGGGATCGAAAACATCCACCTGGATCACATCGTCCCGGATCTCTTCGGCTTCTTTCAAAAGCCTGGCTTCCTCGGCGTCAATGACGCCGGCGGCGAGGCCATCCTCGATGAGCTGGTCATCGGGAGCGCGCCGCAACGATCCCTGGCGCACGGCCTTCTTGAGTTTCGCCTTGCCGGGCAGAGCCTCGACGATCTTGGCGAGCGCCGCTTCCAGCTTGCCGAGCCCTTCCTCGTCGGGCGGCGGAACGAAAATATCCGAGGTCAGGTGGCGGCGCATCTCGCCGTCCTCCAGCAGCCCCCGCGCCACTTTCGCGCCCAGCGCGTCACTGGGCGGGCGCAGGCGCGGGCCAAGGGGGAACGCCAAAAGCCTGACCAGCCAAGCCACCGCGGCGTTGGGAAAATTGTCGAGGACGCCCAAGAGGGCCGTTTGGATTTTGAATAACGCCAGGGTGCACGACCAATGAACGAGGACGAGATCCCGCTCCGGCCGGCCTTGGTCGTGGAACCGCTTGAGGGCGGCGGAGGCGAGATACATCCACGCCAAGGCGTCGGCCAAGCGGCCGCTGATTTTCTCGCGCCGCTTGAGGCCGCCTCCGAGCACCGCCAGGGCGGCGTCCGCGATGAGCGCGAAAGCGGCGCTGAAACGGGTGAGCTTGCGGAAATAGGCCCTTTCGGACCCGCCGGCCGGAGCGGCGGCCAATCCGCCGCCGCTCAAGCCGAGCAGCAGGGCGCCGGCGGCGTTGCGGAAAACGAAGTTCAGATGCCCGAAAAAAGCGCCGTCGAAACGGACAATATCCCCCGTTTCCAGGGCTTCCATTTCGCCGCGCACGTATGGATGGGAGCGGATCGCGCCTTGCCCGAAAATGATCAGTGAGCGGGTCAGGATGTTGGCGCCTTCCACCGTAATGGAGATGGGGACGCCGACGAAGCCGCGTCCGAGGATATTTTTAGGCCCCCGGCAGACCGCCGCGCCGGCGCGGATGTCCATGGCGTCGGCCATGATGGTCCGCATGCCCTGGGTCAGGTAGGCCTTGACGATCGCCGACAGGACCGCCGGTTTCTCGCCGGCGTCGACGGCGCCGCAGGTCAGCGTTCTGGCGGCGTTCATGAGATAAGTGTAGCCGCCGATGCGGGCCAGCGGCTCCTCGATCCCTTCAAAGCGTCCGATCGGCATGTTGAACTGCTCGCGGACGGTGGCATAGGCGCCGACCACGCGTGTCGCCAGTTCGGCGGCGCCGACGGAGAGCGATGGCAAGGAGACGGACCGTCCGGCGGCCAGCGACTCCATGAGCATCTTCCATCCCTGCCCGATGCCGTCGTCGCCGCCGATGATGAAACTCATCGGCACGAAGACGTCTTTTCCGAAGATCGGTCCGTTGGCGAAAGGCACGCCCATGGGGTCATGGCGGTCGCCGATTTCAATTCCCGCCAAGTCGGGCGGAATCAAGGCGCAAGTGATGCCAAGGTCCTTGACCTCGCCGATAAGCCCGTCCGGGTCGTAAAGGCGGAAAGACAGCCCGATAACGGTGGCGACCGGCGCCAAGGTAATATAGCGCTTGCGCCAGTTGAGGCGGATGCCGAGAACCTCGGCGCCGGCGAATTCGCCCCGGCGGATGACGCCGGTGCTTTTGGTCGCCGCCGCGTCGCTTCCCGCCTCCGGCTCGGTGAGGGCGAAACAGGGGATTTCCTCGCCGCTAGCCAAGCCGGGCAGGTAGCGGCGTTTTTGCTCCTCCGTTCCGTAGTGAAGCAGCAATTCCCCCGGCCCCAGCGAGTTGGGGACCATGACCGTGACGGCGGCGGCGACGCTGCGGCTGGAAATCTTGGTGATGACGGCGGAATGGGCGATGGCAGAAAAGCCGAGCCCGCCATATTCCTCGGGAATGATCATGCCGAAGAAACGCCGCCGCTTGAGGAACTCCCAGATCTCCGGCGGCAGATCCCGTAGCTGGGCGATCCGCCAATCGTCGATCATGGCGCAGAGCTCCTCCGTGGGGCCTTCCAGAAAGGCGCGCTCCGTCTCCGAAAGCGGCCGCGGCCGGAAGTCGAGCAGTTTTTTCCAGTCGGGCCGGCCGGAAAACAGATCGCCGTCCCACCAGACGGTGCCGGCCTCGAGCGCGATGCGCTCGGTATCGCCCATTCTGGGAAGGGCTTTCCCGGCCATGCGCATCAGCGGCGGGGTGACGAGATGGCGGCGAAGAAAGGCGAGGCCGAAAACGCCGGTGGCGGCAAGGGCGAGTCCGCTCACGGCCAGGAACGCCCCAGGCGAATCGATGCCCTGGCCCGCCCAGGCGATGAGCAGGGCGGCGACGAGGGAAACCCATGCCCAATACCCGCGCCCGGCGTAAAGCAGGCCGATGAACAGGAGCAACCCGATCACGGGGAAGAGCATGGGCATGGTTTTATCCTTCGATCTTGGCGGCGAGCGAAAGGCGCCGCCGATAGCAGCTTGCGGTTAATGCGGTATCCGCAACATAGCGAAAATTAAGGGGCCATTGAAAGAATTGAGGTGACCTTAAGTGTTAAGGGACTGCCTTCGACGACAAGCTTGAATCCCGCAGAAATTACCTCCGTAGCCCGACTTCCGCTCCGGCAGCGTCGCCATAAACTTGGTGCTGGGGTGGCATTTCAGAAGGCGCGCCACGTTTTTGCAGCCTCCACTCGGACGTATATACTCACAAACACTCTTGGATAAGGGTGAATTCGAGAAAGCGCCCGACCCGCGACTCGACCGCCTCCGTGGCGCTTTCACGCCGCCGGAAATCCAAAAAGCTTCCCGGATTGCTTCCCATGTTCCGAGCGCCGTTCTCATTCAGGCGGTGTGGATGTAATGTTCAAGCTCTTCTATGGTCTGTTCCTGGTCATCGATTATGCTTTTGACCACATCGCCAAGCGAGACCATGCCAACCAATTTCTTCTTCTCTAGCACAGGAAGATGCCGCACGCGTTTTTCCGTCATGATAGCCATGCATTCTTCTATCTTTTGTTCGAGTCGTGCATAAATAACAGGCGTGACCATGATTTCGCGGACGGGTGTTTTGGGCGATGACTTGCCTTTCAAGAAAATATTCCGGGCATAATCCCGTTCGCTTACTATGCCCACAAGTTTGCCATCCTCTATCACAACCAGTGCGCCCACATTTTTATCCGCCATCTTTTGGATGGCGTCGAACACGGAATCATCCGGATGGATGGACAAGACGTCATGGCCCTTTTGGTCGAGTATGCGTTTCACTGTTTTCATTTATCGTCTCTCTTTAATTCTGTTAATGCGCCGGCGGTTACTCCTTTCTATTCGTTGCGGCCTCGCGGAACTATCAGCCTTTCCCACTTTCCAACCGGTGGTGTCGCAAGGTTGGTGGAAAATTGGAGAATTGGCGTAAGCTCCTGATTGTAAAACATTCAGAAAGGCGGTTTGCCGCCGCCAAAAGGAGCTTACGCCATGGAACATCTTACAGTATCGACG
>Ga0187833_10001082_pt1 | contig 31684 bp, 40 predicted proteins | sample ETNtaG_37_FD_167968 | JGI IMG/M metagenome (GOLD analysis project Ga0187833, IMG submission 167968) | Marine microbial and viral communities from oxygen minimum zone, Eastern Pacific Ocean - ETNP2014_SV_400_PacBio MetaG (Illumina Assembly) | ecosystem: Environmental > Aquatic > Marine > Hypoxic...
TTCTAAGTTGATATCATTGGAATTCTGGTTAATGCCCAAAGTGATTGATTTTTTCTCGAAGTTATAGAATCTTATTATTGGCACTTTATTTTTCCTGACAGAAATAACAAGAGCTTCATCTATAGCCATATTTGTATAAGCATCATAAGTTCCTTTTTCAATAAGACGGTATTTTTGAGTCATGTTACATAGGTATATTTCATTCTTTTTAAATTTATTTTATTAAGTACTTATTCAGATTTTCATTCTAACACCTTAAAAAGAAAATGATTTAAACAACTACTATTTCACAGTAGTCATGTCATTGATGAATTCCCTCTTTAATTATAGATCATGGTCTTCAGGAAAGAAACTTAGATCTTTGATAGCTGCGGCATATGTGGTAGGATTATATGGATTTATAGGCGGGGATCATGTTAGGGATCAAAAATTAGCTAGGGAGTTTGAACAAAGGAATGCAGTTGTAACCGTTGAGAAAAATCCAGATTCCACAAGAGTTTATGTTACTGAAGATTCTGAAGAGATATTTACATATCAATATGGAGAAGATAGATTCTTTACTAGGCTGGCAGATAGAATTTCAGCATTAAATAATCGGGAAAAAATTGGTAGAGTTGGTGCAGAGGATAATATAAATAAGTTATTGGATTACAGATCAAGGGGACATAAAAAATTTATTTTCTCTTTTTCTATTCCAATCACAGCCGCTTCACTAGCTTACTTTGTCCATCCAGTAGGATTAGCAGCAATTCCTGCTTTTGCATACATTCATTTAGATGGAGAATCGGAAGCTTTTCCTGCTCAGAAAAAATTAGATATGTTAGTTGCAGAAGGGACTTCTTCTTTAGAAGACAAAATAGAAAGATTACAATTAGGATTAAAGATTAAAGAAACAGAACCTGATTCTAGGTATTGGCCTTGGGCTTTATATTCTTTTATTCTTTTACCACTAGCATTGTCTGGATATTATGGCCCCAAATTTATAACTAATATAGTAAAATCCAGACGAAAACTAAATCATGATTCGCCTGAAGATCCTTTAAGAGAATTCTATGATGAAATGGGAAAAGTAAGTCCAATTGGAGGTATAATATCAGCTTCTCTTGTATTGTGGATGACATATCATGGTTTACCTGGTTTATTTCATGATCCAAGACCTCAGCAAGAAGCTGCAATCAGACATGAACTTGCTGCAGATCTTATACGAACTGGAGAAAATAGTAATTTAGAAGAAGCAGTTTTACACTTAAGCAGATCACTTGAATTAGATGATTCTATCCGTGAACAATTTACAGATGAACAAAGAATATTGTTGGGACTTAATTAACTTTATTTAATTATTTATTCAAAGAAAAAAATCCCAAAATACTCATATCTTCCCGATTAGATCCATTCCAGGTTTGAGTGTTTTATCTCCTGGTTTCCAGCTTGCTGGGCATACTTGTTCCTTATGTTTGCTTACGTATATAGCAGCCTGAAGTTTTCTTAATAATTCGGCTGCGCTCCTTCCGATGCTGTTGTCATGGATCTCTACAGTCTTGACAATGCCGCTAGGATCGATAATAAAGCTTCCTCTTAAAGACAGCCCTTCATCCTCTATATATGTTCCAAATTCCCTACAAAGTTTCCCTGTAGGGTCTGCTGCCATTGGAAACTTGATTTTTTTTATAGCTGGTGAATTATCATGCCAGGCTTTATGCACAAATGCGGTATCGGTGCTAACGCTTATGATCTCTGCCCCTGCTTTCTTGAACTCTTCATAAAGGTCTGCAAGTTCTTCAAGCTCTGTAGGACATACAAAAGTAAAATCAGCAGGATAAAAAACCAGAATCAGCCATTTACCTTCAAAATCAGAAAGCTTGACTTTTTTAATATCCTCTTTATGGAATACTTCAAATTCAAGATCTGTTATTTTCTTTCCAACTTGCCCCATCATCAACACTTCCTTATCCAAAACTTGATCCGCAGCCGCATGTTTTGGCAGCATTCGGATTGTTTACTTTAAAGCCGGCTCCTTGCAGGCTGTCTACATAATCAATATCTGCTCCATTCAGTTTTGCCATGCTGTTTTTATCAATGAATAATTTTATTCCTTTATCTTCAATCACAATATCATCATCTTTTGATTTTTCATCCAATTCCAAAGCATATTGGAATCCTGAACAACCTCCGGGCTGTACAGAAACTCTTAATCCTTCTTTTTTTTCCTTTTCTAGAATTTCTTTTATTTTAGTTGCTGCTTTATCAGTAACTGTTACTTTTGCATTGCTCAGATCAACTGGCTTTTCTTCAGCTTTCTGTTGAACTGGATTCTTTTCCACAACTTCATTCAGTCTCTTTACAGCGTCATTAATCTGCTCATCACTCATTCCATGCCCTTTGAATCCCATTTCCAGGCTTTCAACAGTGCTTACATGGCATCCAACACAATGAACTCCAAGATCATTTAAGATATCGATTGTTTGAGGATATTTCTCTATAATATCCCCTATTGTAGTGTCTTTTGTAATCTTTAATTGTTCAGATTTTTGTTCCATTCATATCACCTTGGTTAACTATTGTTAATAATACAGATATATAAATGTTTGTTTTAAAAAGGCTTTGCACAATAAATATTTTACTGTTTGTTTGCCAGAATTTAGCACAATTACTGAGATGATGCGAGTGGAAGAAATTCTTAAAGAAGGTATTGGCAATACTTCTGGAATCGTGATTAACAAAATAAGGAATGAACCTGGAGAAGATGAGCAAATAGCGAGAGTCCATCAACATGCTCGGGAATTAGATGGAATTCCAGTTTTAGAAGTGCCATTTCACCCAGGACTACGTGATCCAGACTATGATATAAGGATAGCTGCATTTCATGAGATAGCAGCATTATTTGATGTGTTTAGTGAAAAATCAGATGATTGATTTCTAATCAAATAACAACATTAATGCAATAAATCATATAACCACTTCAATATGCTAACACATATTTTAATACTAACAATAAAAAGATATATAAAAACATAAATTAAAGGTATATAAAATGGTAGAAACAACTCTAGGCATGCCTCCTCCGCCCAAGAAGCATCAGCTTTTTGGAAAACAGAAGCAAGCGCCGGATGTGAGCGGAATGACTGCAGATATAAACAATGTAAGCAGGCGCTTAAGGCTTTTGGAGGAATCCTTCACCAATATGAGGAGAACCTTGCAGGTTACAGAAGAGAATATGCTCTCAAAACATAAGACTTTTGTGACTGAAATTAAAACAATCAACTCCGAAATAAGGGATATGAGGAATGAGATCACAGACGTAAAAGACAAGATATTGATGGTGATCCGGGAACTCAAGACATCAGCAAAAAGGGATGAAGTTAAAGTTCTTGAAAAATACATAAATTTATGGAATCCTGTCAAATTCGTAACTCAAAATGAAGTTGAGGCTATGATCAAAGATCTGATCCAAAAAAATAAATAGAAAGTTAATCTCACTTCGTTCGTGAGTTTCCTATTTCAAAAATGAAAATAGAAAACTTTATATAAATAATTTTAAAGGATTATTAAAAAGAGGTGTATAAATGGCTTTGTTCGGTTTAGGTAAAAAGAAAAAAGAGGAAATGCCTAAAGAAGTTCCTGGAGCCCTGCCAACAGATCAGGTAATGATGATGAAACAGCAGGGCAATACTGATGACCAGATAGTCCAGAACCTGCAAAACCAGGGTTATAATTCTACTCAGATTTATGATGCGATAAATCAAGTCAATATTTCAGGCCAGATGCCCCCTCAGGAACAGATACCGCCAGCACCTCAGGAACAGATGCAGCCCCCTGCAATGGAAGGTTATGGGATGCAGGAGCAGATGCCCCCTCATGGCTATGGACCTGAAACGCAGCCTCAAACACAGGAACCAAATCAAAGGATCGAAGAGATTGCTGAAGTGATAATAGATGAAAAATGGAAGGAACTTTCAGCAGATATAAACAAGGTAATAGAATGGAAGGAAAAAACAGAGTCAAGAGTAACCAAGTTAGAACAGCAGACATCTGATCTAAGAGCCAGCATTGAATCTTTAAACAAAAGTTTATTGATCAAGATAACGAATTATGACCAGAACATAACAGATGTCGGGACAGAGATCAAGGCAATGGAAAAAGTGTTCCAGAAAGTTTTGCCTAACCTGACTGAAAATGTGAATAAGCTTGAGAGATTGTCAAAAAAACCTTCTTCTAAAAAATAATGGGCAAGTCAAAAATAGACAGAGCAGTTGAAAAAATAACCGAAAAAGACATTGGAAAAATACACAAGGTTATAAAACCAAAAAAAGAATTCCATCCAAGAAAAATTTCAAAAATTTTGACAGCGATTGTCATTGTTATAGCCCTGATTTTCATATTTCTTTTCTGGAAATTCAGTGTTGTTGATTTCCCTGCTTTCAAGCAATATGAGGGTAAATCTAAAATTTATTTGTTGAGCTACTGCGATATAGAGAAATTCAGCTGCAAAACAACAAAATTTGAAGATGGATCAATAAATCTGGATATAAAAAGCAAGTTTAATGAGCCTATAGCTATAAAGGATATATCAGCCGGCAATTGCAATAATGAACTTAATATCTCTTTGAGCAGTAAAAATAAGACCTTGGTGAATATTTATTGTGCAAGTTACCATGATATAAGCCTGATCTATAAAGGTGTAAGCGACATAGACCACAGGGTAAGTGGCAAAGTTTTCTATTTCTTAGACTTAACAGAAGCATTTAAGATATTCTACAAAGATTAAGTCTGTTTAGACGCCAATAAAGCGATTGTAAAGACTGCTAATGCAAGCAGAAATACCATCCCAAGGAAATTAGGGTGGAATATTACGGATGCTGTCTGGGAAAAGTCCCGGTCAAAATCGGTAGAAGTTTCATTGTCTCCAGGTACTGTAACAGATTGCCTGATATCAGAAGCGATTGCGACAACTATTGCAACGCTGATTATCACAAAAACCAAAACTTTCAGCCCGCCATAAGCGCCGGATTGCACTGATCCGCCAAATGCCTTTGATGCTGAACTCACTATCATTATAAAAACAAGAGACAAAACCAGCCAAGGTATGATATTAAGGAGCACTCTTGTTGCCAAATCCGATAAAAGAACAAATAATCCCAATAACAAGCCGATAAGTATGTTCAGGAATTGATTTTGGCCTATGATCCTTGTGTAAGCTAAGACCCCGTATGTTCCAAGCCACACAAATAGAAAAACAAAGATATTTGAAAAGCTTTCTAAAGCTGTTACATCAAGAAAAGTCGCCATTTTTAATCAGTGGCCGCCGCCGCCAAAAAGTTTTCCGAAATCCATCCCTATTCTCTTAAGGCCTCCAAGCTTTTCTCTCTCGCCTTCACCACCAGTCACAAATGCTATGATAACTCCGAAAACAACCAGCATAATGAAAACTGCTAAAGCATCAGAGCCGAAAATATTAGTTATCCATGGGCTAAAGCCAGAGATCCACCATCCTGAAGCGCTGCCAAATATTATTATAAGTATCAGCACAGAGCCAAATGCTATCCAACCAGGCATTGTCAATCCTAAGTGGATTTTTTCATCTGCAAAAACTCCGATCATGATCATCAATGCTATAACTGCTACAATCACCAACGAGACAGAAGGCAAAGCGCTGTTTATTATCAAAACAGGATCGTAGCCTGCCGGAAGATTTCCAGTTATATGCGGAATGACTACAATTAAAGAGAATATAAAAGCAATGGCAGTATTCAGGTTTCTTTTTTCTTCGCCAAGAATCTTGGATTTTTCCATGACTGCAAAGATTATCGTGAATATCAGCAAAAATGGGAGTAATACATCTACTACGCCCCACCTCTCTAGAATCCTTCCAAACTCCTGAAGTTGAAATGCACTACTTGCCATTAAAACGCCTCCTTTTTTGTCATTTCTTGATTATATAATCTAGACTTTTTAAATCTTATCATTTCTTGTGTTCTTTTGAATGGTTCGGCTCCCTGACAACCCATCCGATAAATAATACAACTATGACCAACAATATTATTGAGCCAGTAACTTCGTTTCTGCCTCCGCCTAAAAAATCAGTGAAATCTTCAAGGAAGCCCAATGCATTAAGGAATATTATGACTATTCCTATAAAAACTATGACCATGAATAATGTCTTCCAGCCACCTTCAAGAAACACACTTTTTTCCCCTTCCACATAAAAAGCGCCTACCAGTAATAGGAATAAAACAACCAGTAATAATAAAACAACAACATTTGAAGAGACTTCAGTTATGATTTCAACTAATTCTGAAGATGCGACAACAAGAAACGAAATAACAAAAGCAGCTATTGAATTCAGGTTCTTTTTAGTGTATTTCTTGCCATCTACCTCTTCAACTCCAAAAACCTTTGTTTTCTCAAGAATAGCGAAAACTATTGTAAAAACAAGCAGAAACGGAAGAACTACATCAAACAGCCCAATTTCGCCGAAAAAATCTAATACTTCTCTAAAGGGTGATACATGACTGGTCATCTTTATTAGTAAACTGAAAAGAATGATATATAAAGGTTTCGAAAAAAGGGGCTTTGGCTATTTCTAAAACTCTCTAATTAATTCAAAACATTTAGGTTCCATCCCTTACTCAAAAGATTTATAAATTCTCTATTGTTTTCGATTGATATGCTGAACAAACAGGAATTTGCCAAAATAAGGAAAGATATGGAGGATTTTGACAAAAAAAGAGAAGAACTCATACAGCTTTCCAGGAATATAATCAACCTCTCTAAAAGAGTCATTTATAGTTTACATAGGGATGATATGAAATCTGCTTCTTCTTATGTCAAGCAGATCAATGATAAGAAATCCCTTTTGGACAGGAAAAATACTAATTTAGACATTAACATCAATAAAGTAGCTTATCAGGAACATGTAGAAGCTTTGGCTTATTATCATTTTGTAAAGAATAAAAAAATTCCTTCTAAAAATTCTTTAAAAGTTACAACTGAAGATTATTTGATGGGCTTATGCGATCTTACCGGAGAATTAGGCAGGAAAGCTGTAAATGAAGTCATCAAGAAAAATTATAAGAAAGCTTTTGAGATAAAAGAATTAGTTTCAGAGATCTACGGTGAATTCTTGAAATTCAATTTAAGAAATTCTGAGTTAAGGAAAAAATCAGATTCAATCAAATGGAATTTGCAAAAGTTAGAAGATTTAATTTTAGAGTTGAAGATAAAAGGTAGGTTAAAATGAATGGGGCAGTTGTTACCGCATTTACAAACGCAGGTAATTCATTTGAAAGTGATGCTGGATATGGACAGGGCAATAGAACACCAAATTTAGAATATTTATCAAGATTAACAAGACATATGAGAGATATGCTTTCATCAGGAACAGCAACTTGTTGCGATAGAACCGTAACTATTGACAGTACTATTGCAAGATTTTTCAGTGATTTTGACTCATTGGGTTCCACATCGAGAAGCACCCATACGGATAATTTAAGAAAAGTTTCTAGGCGAACAAGATACTTAATTAAATTTGAGGATTTTAAAATTATAGGGAGATATAGAACATAAAAAAATGAAACACTCAAGAACAAACACATGCGGGGAATTGAATAAAAATAGCATTAAGAAAGATGTTGTCCTGGCAGGTTGGGTGCAAGCCAGCAGGGATCATGGCGGAATTATCTTTATTGATTTAAGAGACAGGTATGGGTTGACGCAGATTGTTTTTGATCCGAAGCATAGCAAGAAACTGCATTCAGAAGCTGAGCAGTTAAGAAGAGAAGATGTTGTTTCTGTTAAAGGTAAGGTAAGAGCAAGAGGCAAAGATCTTGAGAATCCTAAATTAAAGACCGGCGAGATAGAAGTCTTAGTTGATGACTTAGAAATTTTGAACAAGGCAGAAACACCGCCAATCGAAGTTGATGATAGGATTGAAGCTAATGAAGAGCTGCGCTTGAAATATAGGTTTTTAGATCTACGAAGGCCTATCATGCAAAGAAACCTTCAGACAAGGCACGATGCAAGGCAGGCAGCGAGAGAGTACATGACCAAAAATAATTTTCTTGAGATTGAAACTCCTGTGCTTGTTCGGGCTACTCCGGAAGGTGCCAGGGATTATATTGTTCCTTCAAGAACCAATCCGGGAAAATTTTATGCTCTTCCTCAAAGCCCTCAGATCTATAAGCAGATTTTGATGGTTTCAGGCTGTGACAGGTATTTTCAATTTGCCAGATGTTTAAGGGATGAAGATCTAAGGCAGGACAGGCAGCCTGAACATACTCAGATAGATTTAGAAATGAGTTTTGTAAAGGCCGATGATGTTTTGGAAGTAGTGGAAGGCTTGCATAAGCATATGTGGAAAAAAGTTCTTAATGTCGATATTAAATACAAATTTCCCAGACTAAGTTATGCTGAATCTATGGAAAAATACGGCACTGACAAGCCAGATCTAAGGTTTGGTTTAGAGCTGATCGATGTTACTTCAATTACTAAAAAATCAGATTTTCAGGTCTTTAATAAATCTGAAATGGTAAAATGTATCAATCCTCCTGACAAGTTTTCAAGGAATGAGATTGATGACTTGATCGACTTTTCCACTAAAAATCTAGGTTCAAAAGGCCTGGCATGGATGCGAGTCACTGAAAAAGGTCTGGAAAGCAATATTGTTAAATTTTTTAATAAAGATGTCCAGAAAAAATTATTAGAAAAAACTAAAGCCAAAAAAGGCTCTATATTGTTTTTTATCGCTGATAAAGGAAAGACTGCAAATGAGATTTTAGGCAAATTAAGGGTAGAATTAGGCCATAGATTGAAGCTGATTGACAAAAAAGACTTTAAGTTTTGCTGGATTGTTGATTTCCCTGTTTTTGCCTGGAATGAAGAGGATAATAAATGGACGCCGGAGCATCATATATTTACCGCTCCAAAAAAAGAGCATTTGAAATATCTGGATTCTGATCCTGGGAAAGTTCATGCTGATCTGTATGATTTAGTTTTGAATGGTGTTGAGCTTGGCTCAGGCTCCATAAGGGAGACAAATCCAAAAACTCAGGAAAAAATGTTTAAGATAATCGGCTTGAGTCATGATGAAGCCTACAAAAGATTCGGCTTTATGCTTGAAGCTTTCAAGTACGGGACTCCGCCGCACGGTGGGATTGGCTTAGGTTTTGACAGGATTGTAGCGTTGATGGCCGGCTATAATGATATCAGGGAAGTCATCGCATTCCCAAAGAACAAAGAAGCTGCATGTCCGATGGACGGAAGCCCAAGTGATGTTCCCCTAGATCAATTGAAAGAACTGCATGTCAAGACTGATTTGGTAAAAAAGAAATAGAAATTATACCTATCTTCCTCTTCCTAAATAATTATTAAGGAATGTTACGATTTTATTTGCTATTCTTGGCAATCTTGCAGATTGAAAAGTTATAAACCTAATATCGGTATTTAGAAAATGATCTACATCGGGAACTCTCGCTATATCGGTTGCACCAAAATTTTCATAATGTTTTTGCAACTCAAGTTTATTAGCTTCAGTTATTGACATAAATTGTCTGTAAAACCCCTTGATCACTTGTTTGTCAGCAAGCCCATAAATATATAATTTTGGAGTCTTTCTTATAAAGTCCCTATAATATTTAATGAAATTTGTAACTTTATCAGGATTTTTAACATTATCACAAAAATAGCTTATATTTTTCATAAAATCATACGGATTCTTAACTTTTTCAGCATAATCAAAGGAAGCATAAACATCTTCAATATTTCCTCCTATAAACCGAGCCATGCCTTTTTTGTTACTATAGCTCGGAACTAAAGCACTCTGTCCTTCTTGTTTTTTATATTTATAAATATACCCTTTGGTAAGTACTCTAGATAATAATCTAGTTCCAGGTCTGCTAAGGACTTTAGGTAAATGTTTAATAATCCTGGCAATCTGTGGTGGAAAAAACATCTGACATGTTTTAGGGGCTGAAAGTAAAACAACAGCATCTATCCTGCTGTTCGATTGATACATCTCACTTAAGCCATCAAGAATTATCTGCTTTAATTCTTTATATTCCTTAATTAAAAGTGTCGAATGATAAACAGCCTTGTTGTATTGATCTTCATAAGCACGGTCATCAGAACCATTATGGTTTTTAGCTATTTTATCCAACGGTTTTTTTATGTTTTTAATTTCTTCAATAAGCTTAGTAGTTGTATCATAAAATCTGTTTTCAACATTCCTATTATATCCCCCTAATGCAAACAGAGTGCATACAGACCCTAAACTATGACCTACAACACCTACATTCCTTACGCCTTGGCTTCTTAGCCAGCTAACTGCTTTTAGAATATGTTCACAAATGATCCCTAATCTAAACTGGTTCAGGCTTTCTCCATGTGAAGACATGTCAATGCTGTACACTATATAATCCAAAGAAGCTAATCTTTTTCCCAAAACAGCCAATCCTTCTTTTGCATAGAATATTCCATGGATTAAAATTATTCCCCTATTTGGGATGAACCTGCCTAGATTATTAATATTATTTTCCTTAAATATAAGGAGTCCTGGAATCCTTTGGTCTATTAAATGTAAAGAACGCACTTGTATACCTGGGAACTGTTCGTCTTCCAAAGCTTCTGATGATTCTAAGACCTTCGTTCCGTACTCTAAGCTCTTTACAGCATATCTTTCCAATTTTTTTGCATTAATTGTGTCTTGGTAGACCCATTGCTTAGACCGCTGCTTTAAATTATTTAGTTCTTCAATAAGAGGATCAATGTACTCTCTTTCATTTGCATTGCTAGAATAACTAAGTGATTCAAGGAAAGTGGTATAATGATTAATCCTATGAAGCTTCCTTGCTTCTTCAATGTCCACATCTATTTCAATATTTAAAAAATCTTCAAAGTCTTGTTCGTAAGATTGAATTAATGTTTTTGTATCTACTTTTATTTGTTCTAGCATTCTCCTGTTTGGACTGCGATTTAATGTTCCAATCAAATCAATTGTTCTATAGTACAGAATATGTTCTTCTTCAGTATGTTTACCAATCCTATATGCTTTTCCCGCAATTTCAGCATCTAAGTATCTATCTTACCTCACTTTTTTAAGAACATACCCTAAGGGCGCTTTTCCTCTCCGAAGTCGTGTTTCTTCCCTAACATTATGTCTCAGCGCAGCAATTGTATTACCTTTAATTGATTCGCCAAATTTTACTAATTCTTTTTTTAAACTTCTTTGGCTTATTTTCCTCTCCTGAAGAAATAATTTTTTTAACCCGTCAACCTTACGAATTGCTTCTTGTTCTGCCTTTATTTTTATATTCTCTAATTCTCTAAGGATAATTGTAACATTTTCTATGAATTTTTCAACAACACTTTTTATATCTCTCACACCTTCCCTATCAACCTTTGTACCTTTTGGATATCTACTTATTATCTTGGCTAATTCTATATCTAATCTCTCTTCATACCTTTCTCTTGAAAAAAGATCCTTACTGTTAAGAATAAGGCCCCTTATTATCATGTCTTCAGATACAATAGGTTTCCTTAACCTTGCCATAATTTAAAAAGTATTTTTAGTTTTTAAATAACTTTCTCAATTCAATTAATTTTAAATACCACTTAATTTTCCTCTTTCTCATGCACCTTACATTAATCACTTCAAATGACGGCAAGTTCAACAGAATTACATATTAAGACTGATATTGTTAAGAAGAAGTAAAACTATCTCGGCAAGTTTGCGTATGCAACATCGTTAGAATCTTTTAAATCTCCAGGGTAGTGAACCCACATTTCGTATTCCCTTTGGGATCGATCACTCAATGGATGTGGGAATGAAAAATTTACATTGTAACTTTGCTCTGCATCTATTCTGAGAGAGAATCTCATCTGCGTTATACGGACATCATCAAGCCATAGTGAAGCGGAAATAAGGCGGTCGCGTGTTATTGGGAAAACATTTCCGACATTGCGGAGACCCAAAAGTCCTTCTACAGTCATGTCATCAACCGGATTGAGATTGACAAAAGTGGCTTCTAAGTCGGTACTTTGCCCACTCGTTGGAGATGTAGGGGCAGAATCACTACATCCAGCTACTGCTAATAATGACACTAAACCAAAACCAACACCAACATAGGTTCTTAGGTTACTAGACATAAATAAGAGTAATTAGCCGTGATTTAAATTAATTCTGTTTCTGCTGCTATTTCAAAAATCTAATGATTTAAATATAAAATAATAATCCTTATTATTATGCATCTAACACTAATCACCTCAAATCATGGCAAATTAAAGGAATTAAAAGGCTACTTAGAGCCGGAAATAACGATTGACCATATCAGCACTCCTTACACTGAAATGAGAAGTGATGATCCTGAAGAGATCACTAAGCTAGCTGCAAAACAAAATGCTGAAAAGCTTAAAAAACCAGTTATCGTTGAAGATTCCGGTTTATTTATTGGATCATTAAATGATTTTCCGGGAACATGCTCTGCTTACATACATAAAAGGATTGGATTGAAAGGGATATTAAGTTTAATGCAAGGAATTGATGATAGAACCTGTTTTTATAAATCAGCTGTTGGCTATTGCGAGCCTGGAAAAGAGCCATTAAGTTTCTTAGGAGAGGAAAAAGGAAAAATAGCTTTAGAGGAAAAAGGAAGTTCTGGCTTTGGGCACGATCCTATATTCATCCCGGAAAACTCAGAAAAAACTTATGGTGAAATGGGCGAAGAATTTAAAAAGTTCAGGAAAATCGCAGTTAATAAGCTAAAAGAATACTTGTTGAACAAAGAGAGGTAAAATGTTACAAAAAATAAAAGAATTGATGACAGTAAAAGAGGAAGTAGGTAAGATAAATGAAAAACTTAACTTAACAACCAGCTCTGTAAGGAATCTTCAGAATGAATTAGAATTGTTAAGGGAAGAATCCCATGAGCATGTCAAGAATATTAATGAGAAAAATAACGAATTCTTCAGGAACTTTGATGAAAATGTTAACCTGATGAAAAACATCAAAGAGAATTTTGAAAAGGAATTATTTGATTTCAAACTGCTTAAGTCTCAGACTCAAAAGAAGATTCTTGAGAAATTTGAAGAAGAGCTGCAAAAAGAGCTTAATATTAAACTGGAAGGCCTAAACAAGGATGCGGACCAGTATAACGAATTAAAAGGCCAGATTTCCAATATTACCTTGAAAGTCAATGACCTATCTGAAGAAATGAATAAATTCCTGGCTATCAGCAAAAATATAAAAGAAAGAGATTTTGAAATGACGCATTTTGCCAAACAGCTGATTGACATGGACAAGGAAAAACTAGAGTTGATGAGAAAGATAGATACTATGCAGAAGCTAGTTGGAAGAATGAGAAGAACTGTTTAAGATGAAAATTGACAAGGAACTGATACAGCATGTTGCTTCACTTGCAAGGCTAAAATTAACTGAAAAAGAGATTAAGAAATTTCTGCCGCAATTGAAAGAGGCTTTGGATTATTTCTCTAAATTGAAAGAAGTCAAAACAGATAATGTTAAGCCTTCTTTTCAGCCAGTTGAACTGAAAAATGCCTTAAGGGAAGATAAGGAAGAGAAATGCCTTTCACAGGATGAAGCTTTATCCTTGATAGAACATAAAAAAGACGGCTATTTCAAAGGGCCAAAAGCAATATGAAAAAAATAATCTTATTAGCGGTTTTGTTATTGATGATCGGTTGTACAAATAATAATGGAGGGGATGTTAACATGAATCCAGTAGCTGTATGGGATACGTCTTTAGGTGAATTTAAAATGGAATTATTTGTGGACAAGAGCCCTATTACTGCAGGTAATTTCAAAAAACTAGTTGAAGAAGGATTTTATGATGGAACAAGATTCCACCGAGTTATTAAGAATTTCATGAACCAGGGAGGAGATCCTAACAGTAAAGATCTTTCCTTGCAGGATAGATGGGGAACCGGTGACCCAGGATATAAAATTGAAGATGAATTTATTGAAGGTTTGAGTAATGTACGCGGAACAATTTCCATGGCCAATTCCGGCCCTAATTCCGGAGGTTCACAATTTTTCATCAACGTTGTGGATAATGTCAACCTGGACTGGGATAAACCACCTGAGCAGAGCAAGCATCCTGTGTTTGGTAAGGTGATCGAAGGCATGGAAGTTGTGGATGCTATCAATAGTGTGCAGACAGGACAAGGAGATAAACCTATTGAAGAAGTTTTGATCAAGAAAATTACAATAGGATAAAGATGCAAGATTTTGTCAGCAAAGTCAAAAACAATGAAATAGATATTGTTGAGCATACTCATAAGGTCATTGAAGAATGCAAAAAAATAAATCGTGATTATAATTATTTCAATGTTATTTCTGATACATTGGCTTTAGAACAAGCTAAAAACATTAAAAAAAACTTAAAAAACTTAAAAAATAAAAAATTGCTTGGAGTTTTTGTTTCTGTTAAAGACAATATTTGCGTTAAAGGTGTTGAAAGCACTGCTGGCTCTAAGATTTTGAAAGGATACAAGCCATTGTTTAATGCTACTGCGGTCCAGAATGCAATTGATCAAGGAGCAATAATAATCGGCAAGACAGCCCAGGATGAATTTGGCTTTGGAACTTTTTCTGTTAATGTTGGAGTAGATTTTAAAGTTCCTAAAAATCCTTTTGATAAAAATAGAAGTACTGGCGGTTCATCCGGAGGCGCTGCCGGCATAACACAAAAGTTAAGCAATCATATTGCATTAGGTGAAAGTACTGGCGGTTCAACGGCTGCGCCTGCATCTTTTTGCGGAGTTTTTGGATTGACTCCAACTTACGGTTTAGTTTCAAGGTATGGGTTGATAGATTATGCAAATTCTTTGGACAAGATCAGCACCCTTGGAAAAACAATGGAGGATGCTTCATTATTATTAGATTCCATTTCCGGTTATGATGAAAAGGACAGCACTTCATTAGATGTTAAGAATAATCCTAACAAGCCAGTTAAAAGAATTGGAATCATAAAAGAGGCATTTGGCAAAGGTGTTGACAAAGAAATTGAAAAAAACGTTTACAATGGAATTTCTAAATTAAAAGAAAATGGAATCAAGACAGAAGAAGTTTCTTTGAAGTTACCGATGAAATATGGCATAGAAGCATATTATCTGATTGCTGTTGCAGAAACTTCAACTAATCTTTCTAAATTATGCGGCATGCGTTATGGAATGCATGAAAAACTTGAAGGGAATTTCAATGAATACTTTACAAAAGTAAGAAGCTCTAATTTTGGGCAGGAAGCCAAGAGAAGGATCATTTTAGGAACTTTTGCAAGGATGGTTGGATATAGGGATGCATTCTATATGAAGGCAATGAAAGTCAGAACTTTGATTATTGAAGAATACAAAAAGCTTTTTAAGAAATATGATGCTTTAGTTTCTCCCACTTTACCGATATTGCCTCCAAAATTCTCTGAGATCGAAAAATTAAGCCCCTTGCAGAACTACATGGCAGACATCATGACCGTTTCTCCTAACCTAGCTGGCTTACCTCATTTAAGTGTCCCGGTTGGCTTTTCAGATAAACTGCCGGTTGGAATGTTACTTACAGCAGATCACTTGCAAGAAAATAAATTGGTTGAAATAGGGAAGATATATGACTAAACAAATAATGATTGGGTTAGAAGTTCATGTTGAACTGAATACTAAGACTAAATTATTTTGTTCTTGTCCAACAAAAGGAAATGAAGAACCTAATTCTCGCACTTGTGAAGTTTGTTTAGGTCATCCTGGCTCTAAACCAGTGTTGAATAAAAAAGCAGTTGAATTTGCTTTGAAATTATGTTTAGCTTTAAATTGCAAGATAAATCCTGAATTGATTTTTTCACGTAAGTCATATTTCTACCCGGATATGGCCAAGAACTATCAGATAACCCAGTATGATATTCCTTTAGGCAAAAAAGGAAAATTAAACCTAAGTTCAGGAAAAGAAATAGGAATAACTCGCGTTCACATGGAAGAAGATCCTGCTTCGTTAGTGCATCCAGGAGGAATGCAACAATCTTCTTATGTTTTAGTTGATTACAATAGATCTGGAAATCCTTTGGTAGAGATTGTAACAGAACCAGAGTTAAGCAACGCAGCTGATGCTAGAGATTTCATGAAAAATTTGATTACAATCTTAACTTACTTAGAGATATTTGATGAAAATAACAATATCATAAAAGCGGATGCCAATATTTCAATAAAAGAATCCGGCTTTGTGAAAGCTGAAGTCAAGAACATAACCGGCTTCAAGGAGATCGAACGAGCATTGAATTATGAGATAGAAAGGCAGAAAAAAGAAGTTAAAGAAGGCAAAAAATTACACCAAGAAACTCGTGCCTGGGATTCCGAAAAAGGGCTTTCTTTTTCATTAAGAAAAAAAGAGACTGAAGAGGATTATGGATATATAATCGATCCTGATTTAGTTAGCACGGAAATAACAAAAGAATTTATTGAAAAAACAAAACAAGATATGCCTGAATTAGCCCAGGATAAGGTCAAGAAATTCATTTCACTGCATAAAATAAGCAAGGAAGATGCTTTTGTTCTGTCTCAGGAGAAATTGCTTGCTGATCTGTTTGAAAAAGTAGCAGAAGAGATCAATCCAACTTTAGCAGCAAGATGGTTGAGAAAAGAACTGATGAGAGTTGTCAATTACAACAAAAAAAGTTTGAATGATCTTGAGATTGATGAAAGCCATTTGATTGGCTTGTTAAGATTAGTTGAAAACAAGAAAATAACTGATAATGTTGCCTCTAAGATATTAGAGAAACTAATTGAAAAGCCTTTTGATGTGAATGCTTTTGTGAAAAAAGAGAATCTGGGAGCAGTTTCTGATGTAAAAGAACTGAAAAAATACTGCGAAGAAGCTATTAAGGAAAATCCACAGGCTGTTGAAGATTACAAAAACGGAGAGAAGAAAGCATTACACTTCCTTGTGGGTCAGGTAATGAGAGTAACCAAAGGCAAAGCAACTCCAAAAGAAGTCAATGAGATAATTCTTAAGTTGGTGAAATAACAATACTCTTTACCCCCTACAACATAGAAACCTTTATAAAGCGAAGTGCATTAATAGGTAATAGTGACATATGAGAGAATTCTAAGGATTTTCTTATGTGTTAATTAGTTTAGACGGAGGAATGTATAAGATGGGAGATTTCGACCAAGGCAATCAAGGCGGCGGATTCCGTAGGGATTTCGGGCCTAGAGAAATGCATAAAGCAACTTGCTCTGAATGTAATAACGAATGTGAAGTACCATTCAAACCTACTGAAGGCAAGCCTGTATACTGCAAAGACTGCTATAGAAAAAGAAAAAGATTTTAGTTTTCTATAGGAAACAATTCTATAATTTCTTTTTTTTATTTTTTATTAGATAGAATAATTTTCACTAGATAGTAACAATAAAATAGAAACCTTTATATACTAAGGGTAAATAAGGTTTGATAGCATAATAATTAACGAGAGAGCACTTGAACAGTTCATCTGAACATTTCGCTTTTTCTAATTAAGTGCTATATATTAAAATGGAGATGAGATAAATGAATGTATTTGAAGAGTTAGGTATAAGCGATCAATTGATAAAAGCGATAAAAAGGATAGGCATTACTAAACCTACCCAGATCCAAGGCAAGTCTATTCCGCATATTATACAGGGAAAAGATGTTATTGGAGAAAGTGCCACTGGTTCTGGAAAAACCTTGGCTTTTGGCTGCGGCATTGTGGAACATGTAGTTCCTGGTAAAGGCTTGCAAGCCTTGATTATGACACCTACCCGTGAATTAGCGGAACAGGTAAAAGATTCTTTAGTTAAATTATCATATGAAAAGCCATTGAATTTTATAGCTGTTTATGGCGGAGTTGGCTTTGAACCGCAAGTTAGAGATTTAAAAAGATCAAATGTGGTTGTGGCAACACCTGGAAGGTTGCTTGATCATCTTTCTCAAAGGACAATTGACCTATCTAAAGTTAAATTGTTAGTATTAGATGAAGCTGATAGGATGGTTGACATGGGATTTATAGATGATGTTAAGCAGATCATCAAACAGTGCCCTGGAAAAAGGCAGACTTTATTCTTTTCAGCAACTATTTCGCCTCAAATTGTAAAACTTGCGGATCAGTTCATGGTAAATCCTGAAAAGGTTTTTGCCGAGAATAGGGTTGATCCTTCTAAACTGAAGCAAGTGTATTACAATATCGATAAAAACATGAAAATTTCTTTGCTCATCCATCTTTTGCAGCAGGAAAAATCAGATTTAGTCATGGTTTTTTGCAATTCCCGTAAGATGACGGATTTTGTATCAGATAATCTGAGAGCAAACAAAGTAAGGGCAATTGCCATCCATGGCGGCCTTACTCAAAATAAAAGGCTTAAAACCATTGAAATGTTTAATGAAGGCAAAGTAAGTGTATTAGTTTGCACTGATGTTGCTGCTCGTGGTTTGCATATAGATAATGTTTCCCATATCTATAATTATGATATTCCTAAAGATGCAAATGATTATGTGCATCGTATTGGAAGAACTGCTAGAGCTGGTGAGGAAGGAAAAGTCATAAACTTACTTTGTGATTATGACCATGATAATTTCTCTCGCGTATTGCAAGAACATCGTGATTTCACAATTGAAAAATTAGAAAAGCCATACATAGACAGAATAAGAGCTGTTGGACTTGACAACATGCGCAGATCAGATTCCAGAGGTTCTGGAAGATTCGGAAATTCAAGAGGCAGTTCAAGGAGTTCTTATGGTTCAAGAAGTTCTGGTTCAAGTGGTCCAAGAAGATTCGGCGGTTCGAGACCAAGACGTTCTTATCAAAGAAGGGATTGAGAAATGTGGAGTAGATGTGTTATTTTTTCCTTAGAACCATTGTATGTGCTTTATAGATAACTTTCCCCTCAGCAGACTCCCAATCATAAATCCCTTTATCATCTATTTGTATTCTTTTTATTTTTTGTTTAATCAGTCCTTTTAAATCCTCCATAGTCCTAAGATTGCCACTTTTAAGCAATTTCCCCCTAGAATAAATATGAACTACATTATACTTCGATAGAGAACTTCGGATATCTGTTAAGTAATTATCTGCAGAAGTTTCATACCAAATATTAATAACTCCAACTATTCCTTTGCTTATGTCTTCAATGAACCTAATAAATTCTCTTCTTGCTGTAGACCCTATTTCTCCTTCTAGGAATGTCCATTTTCTCCTAGCTTCATAAATCATTGAGTTAAATTTTTCCTTACTTCCTAAAATTTCTCTCATAGTTTGATATTCTCTTAATATCCCTAACTTTTCAACTTGACTTTCGATATGACCAATAACTTCATGTTCTTTCATTGTTAAGGCTAGTTTACGACTTAAAGCAAGGAAGAAAGCTTTTTTGTATTGGATATTCATTAAATTTCTCTCTATTTCGTACTTTGAACTCGCAGGCAATTGCATTATAATAGATTTGTCAATTCTATCTTTGTCTAAACCTTTATCTACTTTGATAATCTTCCATTTAAATGGTAAATCTGGATATTTACTTCTTTTTTCAAAAATGAATTTTGGCATTTTTTGCTTTGGAGTTATTTGATCTGAAATTTCTATCTCCATTAAACCATAAATTTCCCTAGCTCTCTTCTTATATAAGGAAACTCTAAGGTTAAATTTTTCCAGTAATAAGTCAATAAAATTTTCCATCAACTTTTCGATTTTCTTATATATCGCAGCCAAGAAAGCGCCAAATAGAAATATAGCTATCCACAATACAATTTCAATTAAAGTCATTTTAAATTGAAGCTAAATTTGCTGTTAATTCACTTTCTACTTTTTGAGAATGAGCATAAACTTTATTGTCAGATTGAAAAACTGTCATTACTTTATCCCAATTTTTTACAGTATTTCCTGTTTCAAATTGGATAACTTTATTTGGGTCAACACCCAATTTTTTAAGTTTCAAAATTAATTCTTTATTGGAAGAAACCAAAATATAATCAGGAGTACTTGAAATCAATTCATCTTTGATATCTTTAATTACCATGAATAACGAAAGCAAAAACTTAATCATTTTTAATTATTTAAACGCTAATTCGAATTACTATAAAATATTTAATAATGACTTATTAATAGTAAATTTGATTTGCTATTTATAAATATTTCTATTTCTACTTACAATTTAAATAACTCATCAGCACTCCAATTGTAAATATATGAAGGATTTTCTTTAAATGACTGAGATAAAATTTGCTTTAAAAAAATAAAGGTTACCCTATCACCTCTATGAACTAAAAAACGAGCACGAGATTTAAAATTAACATTAATATCCTCATTCTTTGTATGTAAAGTTATTGATATTGGTTCTGGACCATAACTCCATGCCGCATTTGTTCTTCCCCTAATTACTAATATTTTCCCAGTATAACATTTAAAAGTTTTATTACAAAATTCACATTCAATATCCATAACTTTATCTTGTACCCCCTCTTGAACTTCTATAACCTTAGTACAATAAGGGCACGCAAAAGAAGTATCCACTATTTCGTTTTTTTCTGGTATAGAATCAAGTAATTTATTAGTTTCTTTTAGAGCATTTTTCTGAATAAAAGATTTTAAAGATTTTCCATTGGTATTCTTTGGATTTAACTTAAGAGCTTCATCAATTAACCTTATACATTCTTCCAAATCTTTTTTTAATTTTTGAGTTTTGGTTTTTGCTTTTTCAAGATCCTCTGGGGTAACTTCTCCGAAATCAAAACTATTAGTAACATAATTAAGCATATAATTTGCTTTCAGTAACAGAGCAAATTCAACTTTAGAATTATCCTTCAGAATTTTATCTATTAACTTTACTGCTGCAAGATATTCTCCATCATTAGCCAATTCTATTGCTGGAACTCCATATTTATGATATAATTTACTATCTTTATCTTTAAGACTAAATTTCCATTGAGCTTCAAAAGTATCAGCCATATTTACCCCCAATTGACTTATTCTGTGAAGAATCCTATAAAAACTTTGCTCATAGTATGGGTAAAAGTCCACATATAATAAAAACTGTAACTAGAAATACAATTAAGAACATAAAATTCAAAAAACAAGCCAAAAAGAGGGTTAATGGCTTGTTCTTTTTTTTAAAAAAACAAAACAATCAAGAGCAGGTAAAAAGAGGTGTTGAAAACCTACCCTTGATTTATTAACCAAATTTGAGGTGTTTGGTTTGTTGCAACACTTGTATAGTATAGGTCTTTATTAATCATTATGAACAGTTAGTAAAGAACAAAGATTCATAAACTTTATAAAGGGAAAACCGCTCTTTAGGGCATGGTATTCGAAAATATACCCTATGGTATTCCTTCTTATGTATTCGGCCCAAAGTGGTTCTATGGGTTTGACTCTATTATTGAATTAATAGCAGTAGTAATAAGCATATTGCTAGTATATTACAGCTATAAGGCATTCAAATTAACAAAAGAAAACAAATATGCATACTTCAGCACTGCTTTTTTATCATTAACAGCAGCTTTCGTAATAAAGATCATAGGCACTTTGGCTATCTACAAGCCAACAATAACAAGAACAGCAATAGGAAGCTCAATCCACCAAACATTCAATAGCCTAACTCCGAGCAATATCAATTCATTGGCATTCATTGCGCATATCTTCTTCATGCTGCTTGGATTTATGATATTATTCCTCATAATCTCAAGGCTCAGATGGAACGATCAAAGAGTCATCATACTATTGGTCTATTTTGTATTTCTAGCAACATGGATCAGCGTAATACATTACCAGTTCTTTTACCTTACATCATTTGCCATCCTCATGCTTATAACCCATTCATATTACAAAAACTATATAAGAATTAAAAGCGAAAAGGCAAAATTTGTATTCATTGCTTTCAGCATACTTTTGATCTCACAGGCTTTCTTTATATTTGTGATATATTCAAACACAATTTACGTTTTGGCTGAATTGATCCAGCTGCTTGGCTTTGTATACTTATTAATCCCATTCATCCTTATTTTCAAGAGGGAGCCAAAAAGGCTTAGAAAATGATTGTGAAAAGACGTGGAAAGTTAGAGATAATTGCAGACATACTTAGATCCATCCAGAGTAAAGGCGGAAATATAAAGCCTACCCATCTATTATACAAATCAAATTTATCCCATGCAAAATTGAAAGAATACATAAACACTTTAGTGCAAAAAGGGATGATTGCCGAACAACAAGTAAAGGGAAAGAAGATGTTTGTCATGAAAGACAATGGGCATAAATTCTTATTAGAGTTTGACCGGATAAAAGAGTTTTCTGATAGTTTCGGACTATAAGGACGAGACTAAAGAAATTTACGAAGTAAATTTCGCATAGTTTTGGGTTGTAACCAATAATTTTAAATATTTTGTAAAAACTACAGAACCTCTCAGATTTATGGTATCTGAAAAAGTGAATATAATTATTGTCAAATATCCCCTTTACCAATCCAAAAAACAGAAAACCTTTTAAATCATAACCATCATAATTGAATGAATGTTTTTTAAAGAGTGTAAAAAGAGGTTTTGTAGTGTAGTTTGTGTAATAGTTATGCTGGTTCTTGTTTCTGGTTTAGTTATTGCTCAGGGCAATGATGTTAGGCCTGAGCTTTTTAGTGATGATGGGCGTGATAATACTAGGGATGACGATAGGAGGGATGATGACCGAAATGTGCGTGATAGTGATTTAAGGACTATTGATAATAGGAGAGATAATTTTAGGGATGTTGATGCTAGGAATCGTATTATCGAGACTGATGACGTTCAAACTGATGAGGATGTTTATGATGATATTGGGATGTTGAGCTTGAGGGAGATGCAGGTTTAACACCCGACAACTTTTTCTATTTTCTTGATGGAATGCTAGAGCAATTCCTGATTGGAGATGATCCTGAAAAAGCTCTTAATTTCAAAGAAGAAAAAATCATAGAAGCATTGCAGATGATTAGGGAAGGAAATGTTGATGCAGCAAAGAAAGCATTTGAACAGGCAAAGAAATACGGAGAAGTGCTTCAAAGAGAAGTTTCTCCCGATATAGAAAAAAGGGCAAGGGAAAGCAGTAAGGCAGTAAAGGAAGTTTTTGATGAGATTGAGGATGATATTGAAGGAAGCCGATGGAGAGAACGCTCCGCAAGAGTGTTTGGATGCAGGCATTAAAGGAACAGACAGAGACCCATGGAGAGCGTGTGATGTAATTAATTTCAGGTTGGATGCGCCACAGGAATGCTTGGATGCTGGAATTGACGGGACAGGAAGAAATGATTGGCAAAAATGCGATGTTATAATGTTTGAATTAGAAGCTCCTCAAGTTTGCTTGGATGCTGGAATAAGAGGCACTGATAGAGACCCATGGAAAGAGTGCGAAGAAATAAGATTTGAACATGAAGCTCCTCAGGAATGTTTGGATGCTGGCATTAAGGGAACAGACAGAAGAGCATGGGATAAGTGCAATGAAATAACAGAAAATATTAATGAATGTGACCAATGCAATGATATTTGCGGCCATAATCAATGGGAATGCTCAAATGGAAAGTGCGGCTGCTACGAGTATAATGAATGCAAGGATGGATGTAGAGATGAATGCGGAGATGAAAACAGTGAATGCAGGGATAATAAGTGTGTTTGCACAGGCTATGGTGAAAATGGGCCTCCAGGTTCAGGTGAAGGGGGATCTAATACTTGCGATTACTGCGGTGAAAAGTGCGAAGGAAAAAGATGGGAATGTAATAACAACGCATGTGAGTGCTTTGATGACCATCAAGGTGAGCCTGGAACTGATTCATGCGCTACAATACTATGCCAGGATGGTTATGATTGTAGAGATGGGGAATGTGTTTATATGGGAGAACCTGAAATAAGAGCTTGTGAAGATGGATGTGATATTGAATGCGGAATCAATGTAGGTTGGGATTGTGGAAGCGAAGGAGAATGTATCTGCCATCAAGAGCCAATAGAAACAGACCCTTGCGCCAATACGTTCTGCCCTGATGATCATTATTGTGACAACGGAGAATGTATTTATGACGGTCCTGAACCAGTAGTTGATGTATGCGACCAATGCGCTGAGAAGTGCGGAGGCGCAAGGTGGGAATGCGGCAGTGATGGATGTGTGTGCTTTGAGGGTGAATAGTTTAGCTCTATTTTAGAAAGTTCTAAAAGATGGCAAAAGATCCCAGTATTCAGGAAAAGTTTGCTTACAAGAATGCTGAGGCTATGTTAAATGAATAAATTATTCTTAATTTCAATAATTCTTATTATTTTCATTTATGGATGCAGTCAAGAAATTGAAGAATTTCCGGAAGAAGTTGAGGAAAAGAAATCAGAAGAGCTACAAGAGATACCTGAAAAAGCATCAGAACAAGTAGTTAATTCTAAACTTCAGGGACTTAGGGATGAATTTGACTATCTTTTGTCAGAGGACGCTTGGCTGGAAGAAGCGCATTATCAGAGAATTGTAAGGGACATAGATGATTTAGAAAGTTCCGGGGAAGATGTAACCGAGTTTAGGGAAAAATTGCCGGAATTGAAGGTAAGTGGAAGAGAGACAACAAAGGATGATATTCAAGATTCAAATTTCAGGTTAGAACTTCCTACTGAAAAAGAAAAGCAACAATTACCTGAATGTGCTGATACATTATTTACTACATTTCCTGTTGATATGAAAGAAGTGGAATCGATAACACCGTTGGGCAATTTAGGTCCGCCAGGGCATACTTTTCCGACGCAGCATCCGCATTTACACTTAGGAGAATATGAAACTCAATTTGCATACCTGTTGTATGCGCCATCTGATATTCATATAACCACTGTTTCCTGGCAGGAAGGGATGACACGGGATCCGATCGATTATTCCATCTTTTTTGCAGTATGCAAGGATGTCGTAGGGTATTATAACCATCTTAAATCCATATCTGATGAAGTAAATGATATCATAGACAAAGTAGAATGTGAGGACTTTTCAACAAGATCAGAAGGCTCATGCACGAAAGTGCTTTTAGACAAAGTAGATGAAGGCACTTTGTTGGGTGAAGTAGGCTTAAAGCAGGGAAATTTTGATTTTGGATTAATAGATTTAAGAAAGCCATTAGATTTTATTAAACCGGAAAGATATCCTACAAGGGATCAATTTCTAAACTGCGCGTTTGATTATTATCCGGAGAATATGAAACAGCAGTTTTATGGCTTAATTGACAGGGTGGATGGGACTTGCGGCCTGGTGATGCAGGATGTCCTAGATACTTTAAAGGGAAATTGGTTTCATGAATCTGCACAAAAAGAGTATGTAGTTGATTGGGATGTGTACCTGTCTTTTATCAACCATTATGAGGATCCTTCTATTCAAGTAGTTTCCATAGCAGGAATATTTACTGATCCAAGCTTATATGAATTCATACCCAGAACTGATGGATTAATTAACAGAGAATTTTCTCAGGTTACGGCTGATGGAAATATATATTGTTATCAATCAGAAAATGTGATTAGGGAATTTGAATCCAAGCCAACAGGGAAAATACTTGTTCAGATGACAGATGATGAGGCTTTGCAGATAGAGCATAAATCTGGAAGTTGTTCTGGAAGTGAAAGTTTTAGTAATCCTGCAGTTTATAATCGTTAATCAACATCCAATTCTAAAACCCTTTTAGCATCATCATTTACCTTGTTTTCAAAGTCAGTTTTTGTCATCCCTTCTGCTTTTTCCTGGCTTAAGATATTCATCAATTCTCTAGTGTAAGCTTCCTCTTTTTCTACACTTAAATTTTCAACTTTTATTTGTCCTAGATGCTCCTTGATCAATTTTCCTTCAACATCTTCGACTGATTTTGTATCAATCTTAATCTCTTCAAAATCTTTTGTTGTCAGAGCATTCGTATTCTTCATCACAAAATATGCTGATTTATCATACAATTTGGTAAAAATACTCTTGAAATTGATATCAGTTGGCTTTCCATTCTCCAAAGAACCAAAAAGCCTTATCAAAACAATAGTGTTATTGAATTCCTTATCCTTTATTTCATCATTTATCTCCTGTTCTATGAGCTCCGGAGTCTTATGGTTGCAGTTAAGTATTATCTTATGAGTATTATGTATCTGGATTGGCTCCCACTTCAAATTTCCATCTTCAACGATGTAAAATCCGCCTCTTTCTAATTCTTCAAGCTCGGAAAAACTGTTTGGAAACAAAGGCCCAGGATATACGATTGTGCCGTAATCTTCAATCTTACTTTCTTTGACAATATGCATATGGCCGCCAGCATAGTAATTAAAGTTTTTTGGCAGCAAAGACAAAGGCTGAGAGATGATATTCTGCATCTCTTTTGGCTTTAACTCATCAATCCCTGAATGGAACACGAATATCTTATATCCTTCCTCATTTTCTAAATTCTCTGTATGCAGGCTTTCATAATAACTTCTTTCCAAAGAGCCTCTTTTTCCCAAAAGCCCTGTGATTTTTGTTCCTGTCTTTTCATCTATTGTGAATTTTAATTTTAACTTATTTTCAACAACTTCTCCTTTAACAACATTTATGAATAAACCAGCTTCCTCCAGAACATCCAGCATTGTTCTTCCTGATGGAGAAAAGTCATGGCTTCCGGGAATGATATAAACAGGAATATTCTTATCTTTCAATTCCTTGAGTTTAGTTACCACAGTTTTTAGATTATCCAGCCTTGGCAATGAAGTATTGAATAAATCTCCTGCAATAAGAATAAAATTTACTTGCTCTTGGATGCATTTATCAACAGCCTTGTTAAAAGCCTCTGTGCTGATATCTTTTAATTTAGGGTCTCTCCAAGAACCGATGTGGCAGTCAGCCATATGCGCGAATTTCATGATAATTGAACACCATCAAACTCTTTCTTGACATCATCCTTGACAATATCTTTCTTAGCAAATTCCTCAAAGAATGGAATGGAAACAGGCAAGGCGAATTTTGCAAAGTTACTGGAAACTAATGCCTCTCCCACATCTAAGGAAGCGATTGTCCGGTCATCCTCACTTAAATCCTGGGAAGCGCTTTCAATTATTGCCTGCCTTTCGGGCTTCATCTCTATGCCTAAGATTATTTTTGTGTTCATATTGGCCAATATCTCTCGAGGAATCAAGGAAGGCAATTGTGTTATGGCAGCCAAGCCAATCTTGAACTTACGACCTTCTCTTGCTATTGTAGAAAATATATTAGGGCCTCTTTCAAGCACTTCCTTGCCTAAAACCCTTGGAGCTTCTTCTAAAACAACAGAAATAACTGGTTTTTCACTTAAAGTTCCATGCATCTTATCATATTTATATTTCCTGAATATTTCAGTAGTAATTATGCTTCCAATCAAAATTTCCAATGCTCCGGAGAAATTAGAAGTATCAATAATGACAATATGGCCCTGTTCAAGTTCCTTAGTTATGTCTGAAATTGTGCTTTCTCCGGCATTAAGGTCAAAAATTCCATTGCAAAATAATTGGTTATTGGAAAAATCAAGATCCAATAGGTACAATAATCTTCTTTTAACTACTACAAGAGTTTCCGGCATAAATGCATTATTTATCTGCAATTTTTTTTCTAAGATTATTGATTCTATCCATTTTTTCCCATATTCTTTGTAATATAAATTCAAAGCCTGTACTTGAGCAGGAGAAAAATTAACAACACCTTCCAAATGTGTTGGCCTTAACTGCTCAATATTAATCTTCAGAGTGATTGCACCGGCAGGAGCATTTGATGGAGTATAGTAAATTACTTTTTCCCTATTTGGATGGTCTTTCAAGCCTAATTTATCTCTTCCGTAATATTCATCATGCGGATCTAAGACTAGAATTCCACAATATTCCTGGTCAACCGCGCTCCACAATATATTAGATACTAAAACAGACTTGCCTTTTCCGGTTGTTCCTGCTATCAGGATATGGTGGCTTAAGACCTTATCTCCCTGTAAATAGATAGGAACATCAAGAACATTGCTTCCGGACCTTAAATTTCCGATAAACAACGGATTTTTAGGTTTAGTAAGAAAACCTAAATCCTCTTTTAAAACTTCCCTTACTTCTGAGAAAAAATCAGGCATTTGCTTTGAAACAAATGCATTTTCTCCTTTAATTGTTGCCAAACTCTTCAATCTAGCAAGCATATAATTCCTAAGCTTAGGATCCATAAAATCAAAATCTTTGTTGTCCTCTAAACTTAAACCGGAAATCAATTCAAGATTCTGCTGGGAAATTTGAGAACCATATATTAAGTCAAAAACCTGCATTAGGATCTTGCCGTCTTTAGTATCTGCTATCAACAGCTCGCCTAACTCTAATTTCTTATCAGACTTCTGCCTTACAAGTATTTTTCCGAATTCTCCTGAGATTACCTGGCCTTTTGTAACTTATACCACCCTAGAATAAAGAATAATTTTAGATTTTATAAATGTTTTTGTAGAATTGGTTTAAAAATAATAATTACTTAATCTCCATCCTCACTAACTGCTCAACTTCCTTCTTGCTGATAGCACAGCCTTGCAGCTTTACTCCCCAAAGAACACTTTCAAGCAAAGTTTTTTTAGGAGAAGGGATATTTGCAAGATATTTGTTCAACAAACCCAATTCATAAGCCACTGTAACCAGTTCTGCCGATCTAATCATTCGTATGCCCTTTGTTAATTTGGCAAAATCATTCAGATTAGATTGATTCACTTCAATATTTGTGTGCAGAGTATGCCTTAGGATATTTACCAATTTCTTAGGATTCTCTATTATGACCCTGGTTGTTCGCTCATCAACTACAACAGCTTGGCCTTTATAATGCAGAGAAGATGCAACAGCTGACATTTCTGCACGATGGATTATCTGCATATATTTTCCAAAGGCTTTGAAGATATTGTTTGCAAGGCTTAATAATTTATTTGTCTTTTGCTCGATATCATCATTCTCAACAATCTCTAAGATACCATCATTGATATAAGTCATAACCTGTAAAGCTTCAAACTTGAATTTTTTTGTCTGCAAAGGCCTGTCTATAAGCTCCCTGCGAACATCAGGAGTTATGTGAAAGTGCCCTTTGTATTTTCTCTTTAAAGGCTCTAATAGCCAAAGCAGATTATTTGTTGTCAGGCTTATTATAGGCCCAGTATCAAAAACAATGCTTCTCATTTGAACAAACTCCTTGCAATCCTGATCCTTGTACGTAAATCAATGACATCAGGAGTATCTTCAACTAGTTTTGTCTTTCCAAGGTAATTCAACAGTTCCCATTGGGATATTCCAAGAATTTCTGCTGACCTTCCAACAGATATTCCATGCTCGCAGAGCTTGCAGCTTTTCTTTATTTCAGCCTGATTAATGACTTCTTCAATGTATAATTTTATCTTGCTGTCTACATTTGAGATGATCTTAAAGATCTTTCTCACTAATCTGTTAAATTCTCCCACTAGATTTCTTTCCAGGTAATTTTTTGAATCCTGGAGCATGGAAACAATTCTGCCATAATCTAGCTGCTTTTCATCCCGCTCGATGATCTTAGAAAGGGAATATATCAAGATTGCAATTGAAACAGAGGTCTCATCCTGGAAAACAGAGGCATTATGGATGGTATGGTTGCTCAATGCCTTTATTTCTGTAACATCCTTTTCCTCTTTTACCTTTAAAATTGTTATAACTTTGCTTAGAATTGAAATTGCGTCCTTCCTTATTATCTCATTCATACCCTTTCCATGATTTATTATTTATATAAAGGTTTCTTTTTCCTGAATAAAAACAAAAACTAATCTCACTTCGTTCGTGAGTTTTCTGTAAAACAGAAAACTATAAATATATGTTTCATTCAAAACTTTAAAGGAGTTAAAAAAAGGTGCATATATGATAAGTTTAGTAAAAAGATTCATTAACAAAGTTCTAAGGAATTTATTCAGGAAGAAAAAGCACGTTAAGCTTGGCTTGTATGGCCCCCCAAACGGAGGCAAGACTACTCTGGCAAACCGTATATGTCAAGACTGGCTGGGAGAAGATATGGGCTCTGTCTCAAATGTTGCCCATGAAACCAGAGAAATACAGATCAAGGAGCAGATAAACATAAAAAACAAAGATGGAAAAGAACTTTCTTTCAATCTTGTTGACACTCCAGGAATTGCAACTAAAATTGATTATGAAGATTTCATCAAATCAGGGATGAAAGAGAAACAGGCAAAATTAAGGGCAAAAGAGGCAACTAAAGGTGTTATTGATGCGATTAAATGGCTGGATGAGATGGATACTGTCATAATTGTGCTGGATGCTACAAAAGATCCTTTAAGCCAGGTAAATATAACAATAGTGGGCAATTTACAGGCTCGCGACATACCTGTCCTGATCGTGGCAAATAAAACCGATTTGAAAAAAGCGAATATGAAGAAAATACAGTCAGCTTTCCCGCAGTATGATGTTGTTGGGATCAGCGCAAAATACGGCAATAATACTGATGAATTTTATGAAGGATTGTTCGCATTAGCAGGATAAAAAATAGTTAAAAAAAGAGGTTAGAAAATGGTGACTTTACAATTCGTGCCTTATCACGAGATTGAGGATCTGGGCAGCGCAAGACGAGTTAAAAAGCTTATTGATATTGTTAAGCAAAACAAAATAGTCTTATTGCAAGGCCGGTTAAAAAAAGAGGAAGAGACAGATCTGATTGAGATAACCATGGAAGAGATTGACAAAAAGTTCAAAGGCATCGAGCTTGCTGTCATAAATCCAGAGGTAAAAGACGCTGATTTTTTGAAAAAGGCAAGGAGTAATTTTTTTGGTTTTCTGTTAGGGAACAGGCAGGGCTTGACGGTCAATGGGCCTGCTTCCATAGTCAAGGAAATTAAAAAAGATCCAAACAAGATAGAATTATTGACAAAAGACATTAAAAATAAAAAGAAATAATCTTAAAATGCCACACCAATGCGTAAGATGCAACACATTCTTCGAAGACGGAGCTCAAGAGTTGTTGAAAGGATGCAATTGTGGCGGCAAACTATTTTTCTTTATCAAGAAAGATAATCTTGATGCTATGCAGAAAGCTACTGAAGAAAATAAGCTTACTGATAAGGACAAGAAGCAGATTGAAGAAGATATTTTTGATTTAGTTGGCAGTGATATTGACAAAGAGCAGCCTGTTATATTGGATTTTGAAGCCATTCGCATTGCAAAGCCCGGAAAATATGAAGTTGACCTTGTAACATTGTTTAAAGGCGATCCTTTGATATTCAAGTTGGAAGAAGGCAAGTACATGATTGACTTAGTAGAAAGCTTTGGTAGGTTTAGGAAAGGGAAGTGAATACATTAATTCCCTAAAGTATCATAGATCCTATCCACGTTTGGTATCAATCTTCTCAATACTTCCAAAAATTATTTTTTAGGCGTTCTATAGGTAATATCTCTTCCACTATCTGGATATCCACTTTCAATAGTAATATCAAAAGGATGCATTTGATTAATCGTAACATTAGGTGCTCCAAAAGGTTCTGTGGCTGCAAAGACTGTCCTGCCACCTGCCATATTAGCAATAAAATCTGCAATATTGTCTCCGTTATCCCCTTTAGCATTTGAACATGAATCCAAAAAAATAACAGCTTGAGGGTCTAATCTGCTTAAATATGTTCCGAGTTCCTGATCGGATAAATCGAGCGTATATCTCTCATCTTTTTTTTCTGCTTCTCTTATTCCTAAATCAGTTTCACCTAA
>Ga0187833_10001084_pt1 | contig 31662 bp, 27 predicted proteins | sample ETNtaG_37_FD_167968 | JGI IMG/M metagenome (GOLD analysis project Ga0187833, IMG submission 167968) | Marine microbial and viral communities from oxygen minimum zone, Eastern Pacific Ocean - ETNP2014_SV_400_PacBio MetaG (Illumina Assembly) | ecosystem: Environmental > Aquatic > Marine > Hypoxic...
TTTTCTCTAGGGCTAATGTTTAATGTTCCAACAGTGACCGCTTGTGGGGTCTGGTCATCTATAGCACGATTAGACAAGAGCGTAAACCGCTTTTTGACTTGCTGGTTCTTCTGGTTCACTGGTATTGCCATAGCGATTCGCCTTTATTATCGATTATACATTCTAGCACGAGTCCACATCACCTCTCCCTATAACAGTGGTATAAGCCGATTTGCGTATTTGCGAATGTAGCAGTGAATATCTGCGCATGATGACGATCTCGAATGTTTGGCCGACTGATTTAGGGTAGTCTGTGCCTAGGCACAGATACTCGCCCTTTGACAGACAGAGAACGTCCCGTTCAAATACATGCCAGTTCACCTCTGGAGGGAAATAGAGCGAGTGGCTAAGGCCAAGCATATGGTGGCGTAATCCGGCAACCCTCCAGACCAAAAAGGTGTCAGGAAGCACTGGCGTCTCATTCGCGTAACCACAGTCAGTCGGCTCGACTACCTAAAAGAATATACCGCGTGGCAAATGCTTTTGCCTAACTCTGCCAGTGTTGGCGAGATATCGTGGCGCAAGGTATGGTCGAAAGCTGGTAAGGAAGCTATCAAGTGTAGTCCGCTGGACTGGAACCCGACTAGATCATATGACGCCTTTTGATTATCTTCACAACCCCCAGGTCGGGTCACAATTACGACGTCTTGCCCAGATAACTTCGACGGCTTTTCAAATCCGCCCGAATCAAATGCAAGCGCATTCGCCATACCGCCGAAGTGGAAATCCCATATGCTGCCTGAGTAGAAGATGCGTTCTGGACGGAGTCGCTGCACAAGCACGTACGCATCGTTATGCCCAGTCGTCCACTCGATTCTCGCTTTAGAATGCCAGTATCCCCACCCCGCAACCAGTCCGCAAACAACCACCACTTGGACCATTGCTGAACGACCCACGTGCCAATTAGTGGGCTGTATCACCGAGATAGTGCGCGCTACTCTGGCAAGAAGATATCCCAACACAAGCGGAACGCCGGGCAACAGACCAGTCACAAATTTGTCCATTTGAACACCGCTGACGACTGTCGATATTTCCAGCCAGAAAAAGGTGAATATTAAAATGCTTATTCCGCGCAGAACTGAACCAGAGCGAGATTTCCACGCTTGCCAAGCCAGCATACCGGTTCCAAGTGCAACCGCAAATGTCATGATTATCCCTTCATTTTCCGAGAAAACATGCACGTAAGCCAGTAGTGCTTGGAGGTCGAAACTATTTCCGGTAGCTAGGTTAGACGGGAACCTAAAGATGGTTTCATATAGCCCCCCCATCCACGAAGCTGCGTTGACGCCTGATATTCTGGCAAGACGAACAATCATCTCTGGAGCAATAATTGACAGACCAATTCCCGTGGTGAGAAATAGAGGCCCAGCAATCGCTTCTTTAAAACTGCCATGCCTGCGTAAGTTCGCAACTCCATCCCCTATTGCCCACAACAGCAGCAAAGGGACCATGCTCATAAAGATAGCGTGGACATATAAGCTAGCTCCGACCAACATGCCAGAAAGGCCTAGGTAAATTGCCCTACGAGACGGGCTCCGGGCACCCTCTTCATACAGGAGAGCCGCGGAAAGAATTAACAACATCGACGTCATGTGACCCTGGGACCAGCGCGAGAGGTGAATGTAAGTGAGAAGAGAAGCGGATAACACCCCAGCATAAAGTCCGGTCGACCTGCCAAAAAGCCGGCTTCCCAACCTGTACATGACAGCCACTATTAGAGTGCCACAAAAGGCGGACAGCAACGCAGCCACGTATAGACGATAGCCCATCACAAGATTCCCCATTGCTACCATGGTGACCCAAAGTGGTTTCATTATGCCGGGAAAGCCCGAACCAGCCAACATCTCTTTTGGCCAAGTGACGTAATAGTAATCATCGGTAGAAACAGGGGCCTGATCGAAGATATTTGCGGACCGAAAATAGAATCCGACCAGTATGATCCCGATTGCTATAGCTCTTTCCGCGCCAGCAGGGAACAATTTTGTAATTGTTACACTTTCAGGTTGCGAACGGCCAACAATCATTGATGCATCCAGGACAAACAGCGAATGTGAGGATCGAATTTCGGGTCTCAGGATTGCCCAACCACCAGCGAAATTACAACCCACGTTCGCTTCTTAGCCACCACCCCCATTCTGGTTCAAGACCCTTTTTAGCACGCAAGTCCACCGCTTCTTCGCAAACTACAGCCTCGTAGTGCCGTTTTATCAAGCCCGTCAAGCCCGTGTTAACGGAATACCACCCATTGCAAAATGTGCTGCTAACCAAAGTCTCACACGCCGTCCCACGGCGTCTTATGCCTTGAATACCCCTGACTCCTTGGACAAGCCATACACCAATTGCCACTGCCGCCACAATTAGAATTAAGGAACCAACGATGACTGGTCGTGCCCCATTGGCAGTGCTTCCGACATGTTTCAAGGCACAACCTAAACACACAGAAACAGCCAAGATCAAAGGCAAGTCTTCATAGATGAAGTAACGAGGCACTCGACCACGTAACGCTGAAAATAGGGTGAAACCGAAGCATAGCACCAGAAAGAATAAAGCTGTATGGGTTGCATTTTTGTACTTTTTCCAAGAAAATGCCAGCCCTGTACCAACAATAATCAACGCTGGCCACCGCGATTCGATAAATGACTGAAAGTCGTCTAATCCAAGATGTAATAAATGGCTTAGCGAACCAGACTCCAAGTACATCTTGTTTAGGTCTAGGTTGCCAGTTAGGTAGAGTGCCATTCTGACGTCATCGTAAATCCCGCCAGCATGGGTGAGGTGGAAATGGAACTTAGGACCTATCGTGGCCATAGTCCAGAAGGAGCCCCACGCGACCGCAAAAAGAACTGTGTACACCGATGGGACTGAGAGCGAAGCTCTTTCAAGCCTACTCCGGTGCGGCCGCAGTTGAACAGATGGGCCCCATCTCATGGCTGCCGCAACTAACAGTGTAACGCCGAGAGACGCTGCCAATATGGCGACCAAATGGAAACTAGGCCTAGTACGTAACATACTGGTGTCCGCCAACAATTCGTACACATTGGACAACATAATGAAGCATACAGCAGCCGAAATTGAAATCTTCACAAATCGATTACTCCGTGGTGCCGGCGAATCATCCTGGGCCCACCGAACCGCTAGAGCAGTAAGTAGTCCGGCAACGAGGCAAGCTATAGAGATGACAATGATATATGCGTTCGGCTCGGGATGAATCAGACTCAGGGCAGCCGTTAGCTGATATCCAATGGAGAACAGGAGAAGGCAAACACAGCCTTGCAACAAAGCCCTTTTGAGCAACGCACCAGAATGGTTGTCGGCCCGTAGCCAGAGTCGAACATAGCCGACAACCAAAACGGCAAGCACAAGAATTAGATAGAATATTTTCGACAGTGTCCCTTCTTTCAGAGTCATAGGAGCCCAAGTTTTCATCAACCCTATAGTGAGAGGGGCTAGTAACAAATTGATCGCAAAAGTATGAAGCAATGCTATATTCGTGGATCTAGATGGCAAACGATCCATTGGAGTATTTAGTTTCAACAATGACACTACGGGAAGAAAAGCCAGCAAAGGCAATGCGTTTAGCTTCGTAAGCATGGAACAAAAAACCAACGTGCCGCTGACCACACAATTGACTGCAAATACGCGAAATCGAACTGCATGAAGTGCCTTAAACATAAATAACAGTGATGAGATGCCAAAAAGGGCACTCAATGCTTCGGGTGTAATTTTCGCAAAGAAGTAAGTATTTGACGAAGCTAGCATAGCTAGGACAGCAGCAACAAAACCGAGTACATTTGAACCCGTTAGAAACCGTGCAAATTGAAAAATTACAATAACGATTAATACATATATAAGTGAACTGAGCAACCAGCCCGCAATGATGTACTCTCCAATACGCAGAAGTGGATCGGGGTCAGCAGCAAAACTGTACCAGGATGCTTCACTAATTATTCCTACCTTTGCAGCGACCGTGTAGAACCAGCCAAGAAGTTGGATGAGAAAGAGTCCAGGAACTTCCACAAATCCCGATCCTATCCCGTCGAGAAACCTGAGGGCTGCCGCAGAATACCATATGTTTGGGTCTGCATTACGCCAATAACAATCAAAGAATCCAGAAGCTGAAGATACGAATGCAACTACGACAATAGCTGAGACGAGAACCGCTATTGTCCAATATGAATTGATAGCCTGTTCTTTGTTCAATTACGCTCCATCTACTATCTAGGGCCTAGGGTGTCCTTATTTTCTTGCCGAATAAATCGCTGAATTCCAGCTTGGGGTGCGCAGCGTGAGAAACCGCAGCGGGTCTGCGGGGCTAAATGAGAATTTGACAGCGCTAACAACACAACTGGCAACAATTCTTGTCCGCAACATCTGAATGTAATTGCGTAATTTTCGCTCTATGGGATTTGTACGGTGTGACAACCTTGTCGGTTTAGAGGTTAAAGCTCACTAGACTTCTATTTTCGGGATCATTGCCGGACATCACAAACATGCCGAACCATCTGGTCATAGATCCCAACTACGGTTTCCAGAGAATAGTTGTCCACAATCCACTGCCTACCATTCTGCCCGAAACGGGCTGCTAGATCTGGGTCGGTTCTAAGCTCGCGTATGGCATCGGCCAGAACATCAGCAGACTCAGGAATCACGTAGGTTCCAGCGTAAGCTTCGCGCAAAAGTGCGGCAGTTTCAGAATCTGCCTCGGCGGAGGCGACAACCGCTCGCCCCGCAGCCATAGCAGTGTATATCTTCGAGGGCACAGTGTCATACGAATACCCGCGCCGCAACGGGGCTACGCAAACGTCCGCCGCAGCGTACAACTCATTAACCCTGCTAACAGGCTGAAAAGGGAGCATTCTGAAATTAGTCAGACCGGACCGTGCAATCTCGCGTTCCAATCCAGCGCGCCCGGCGCCATCACCCACCACGAGAAACTGGATTCGGTCGTCTCTCTTGAATTTCGCAGCCACGTCAACCAGAATCTCGAGGCCCTGCGTCAGACCTACGTTGCCCGCATACAGCACCACAAACGCACTGTTCAGACCATGGGAACACGAGAAATTATTCTCCTTTTTCATCGGCCGGATGAAGTCAATATCCACGAAATTGGGCGTGAAATACAGCTTCTGTCGGGAAACACCCCGCTTCGCAAGGGTATCCTGGAAACTGCGCGCGATTGTGGAAATCGCCGCCGCCTTCCTATACACGAAAGCCTCCAACCCGTACACAAACCGAACCAGAAATACATTACGAAACAGTCCCATGCGCACTGGTACATCCGGCCATAGTTCACGTACGTCGTAGATGAACGCACCACCACGCAAACGCGAGATCATAATGCCACTCAATCCCAGCGTAATCGGAGGTGATGTGACAAACACGACATCCGGGCGTTTAACAAAAAAAAGCCCGAGCAAGCTAGTCAGGCATTGAAACAGCAGATAATCTAACCCACGCGCCCAGATTTTGTGACGCTTACGGGGCATGAACACCCGCAGCACGCGGACTCCCTCCTCGAGCGATTCCGTAAAGAGCCGCCGCCAGCTTGCAACAAACCTTGGGTCAGCACGCAGTTCCGCAGAGGGATTGTAATGCGGCACGGTTGTCAACACAGTCACCTCGTGCCCAGCATCCTGGAGGCCCTGAGCGATGTCGGTCATCATGTTGGCCGTGGAAACCGTGTCAGGCCCGTAGACCAACGTCAACATCAACACCCGCGCCATAAACTCAGCGCTCGGTCAAGCGTTCCTCTAGCACGGCACTCACTTTGCCCCTATCCTTCGTCGAGAAATACCAGTCAATCGTTCGACGTAGCCCCTCCATAAAACGCACTTCCGGTTCCCATCCCAGAAGCCGCTTTGCAAGCGAATTGTCGGCCACACGATTCATCGGTCCAGTCGGCATTTCAGGGTGCAGTTCGATCTCCGCGCTGTGTCCTGTGCAACGCAGCACCTCGTGTACTGCGTCAATCACGCGCGTGCGTTCCATGGTGCCCAAGTTAATTGCTGCGCCATTATCAATCTTCTCGGCCACCAGAATAGTTCCTGCCACTATGTCATCCACATGCGTCCAGTTGCGAATCTGCTCGCCGTTACCCCAGACAACGTAAGGATTCTGACTGACAAATGCGCGCGCAATCATGGCTATAACCGCATGGTTCTCGTGACCACGCTCTCCGTAAACAGTGAAATAACGGCAGCTGGCTGACTTCATACCCCAGTCTTTATAAAACGCCTGCAGAGTCAGCTCACCCATCAGCTTTGCCCAACCATACATGTTGTCGGCATCGCACGGTGGACCCACCATATCCTCAGTCAAATACAAAACTTGCCCAGGGTCAGTCTGAAGATGGTTGGGGTATACGCATCCTGAGGAGGCATAGACCACTTTCTCCACCTCGGCCTGATAGCAAGCGCGAAACAAAATACCATCGAGAGCGAGATTCGTAGCGCAAGCCGCCTGGTGCAAGTCAACATAACCGCGACCACCATGATCAGCTGCGAGGTGGAATACCACCTGCACCCCATCAACCGCACGCTGCGCAACTCCTGGCTCAGTGAGATCGGCTTGAAGAAACTCGACCCGCCCTGAATCTACGTTGTTCTGTATGTTAGACAACCGGCCACTGCTCAAATTATCGACAACGCGCACGCGCGCACCGCGCTCCACAATTGCATCCGTCAGGTGCGAGCCTATGAAGGATGATCCGCCAGTCACGAGAACTTTCCTGTCTTTCCAGTTCATATTATTTCCTTTATCTTCCCCGCTTTACACAGGGCGGGTTGCATAATTTACATTCGGTGCAGCAAAAGAGGCGGCCGCGATTCTGCAAACAATAATAGGACATGTAATTCCGCACTGTTCACCATCCTATATGTTATCGTTATAACGGTACCACCTAGCGGTGTCCTTCACACCTTGCTCCATCGTGTACGGCATCAACCCACAAACCTTTTCAGTGTACGATAGATCAACCCGGTATTCCGTAAGTACGTTTCTGAGGCGAAATGAATTGAATGGAAAACCACGGAAGCCACAAGCATTGATCAAATCGCCACAGATGGCTGCCACTCGAGCTGCACCTTCCGGTATGGTCCTTATAGGAGCGGACCCGAGTTCGCAGCTGAGAGCACCAGCCCACTCACGCAGAGAAAGAGGTTCGTAATCGGCAAGGTATAGCGTCACTCCATGAATATCCTCGGCTGCCGCACATAATAGTTTGGCATACTGATGCGCAACGTTGCCAACATACCCATACGACTTACGCAGCGCCCCATACCCTACATGAAAATATCGTCCATCGGCGATCATCCGAAAGAACCGCTGGTAGTGTGGATTCATCCCCGGTCCCCATACAGTGGTTGGTCGAACTATGCACCATACCACCCCACCCCCGTCGTGCTCACGAACTATCTTTTCCCCTAGTACTTTGCTCTCACCATACAAGGTGTGCGGTCTGTAATCCAGGTCGCTCTCCGGCGTATAACCCACCGGACACACGAGCTGAGTAGATGTGTAAATGCAACGCTGCACGCTTTCCGCATCGCGGATGGCGGCAACCATGTTTTCCACACCGGTGATGTTAGCAGCATAACCCTCACGCAGGTCAGCTTTCTCATCTAGATCAGTTCGAGCGGCCAGATGCACAACGCAATGCGGTGAAAACTGAGCCACAATCTCGTGGAGCGTGGGTGCGTCGAGGATGTCACATTCCCGAAAGCGAAATCCATCCAATCCGGACTTTGGAGGCCTAATGTCAACACCGAGCACACTTTCTCCGGATGCTGCCAGGGCGTGCACCAAGTGCGTTCCTATGAACCCCGAGCTGCCGGTGACCAGAACTTTCATTTGTTCACCAGATAGTTGCCAATGGCAAGCGAATCCATTCTTGTACGCATGAAACAGGAAACCGCTTCCTCTGGAGTGCACACAATCGGCTCATTCTCGTTGAAGCTGGTGTTCAACACAACCGGAACTCCGGTGCGCTCACGGAAAGCGTTTATCATTTCCCAGTAGTGTGGAGAAACGTCTCGACTCACCGTCTGCAACCGTCCGCTTCCGTCAACGTGCGTTACAGCAGGGATTTTGTCACGTTGCTCCGGCAAGACATTGTAGACTTTCAACATAAAGGGGTCAGGATAGTCCTGGTCGAAATACTGGCCAGTAGCATCCTCAAGGATGGACGGCGCGAACGGGCGAAAACTCTCGCGGTTCTTGATACGCGCGTTAAGCGTATCTTTCATGTCTGAGCGACGGGGGTCTGCGACAATACTGCGGTGGCCCAACGCGCGTGGGCCCCACTCCATGCGTCCCTGAAACCAACCGACTACTTTCCCATCCGCAACCAGTTCCGCGACTTCACGGGCAATGTCATGTTCAGAGAAAGTTTCGTAATGCAGGTTCTCCCTATCCAAGACTGCTTGCACTCGGCTGTTCTCGAACCGGGGGCCTGTATAGGCATTGCGCATCTCATATTTGCGAGGATTACCCAGGATTTGACAGTAGATGTAAAAACACACACCGAGCGCGGTGCCCGAGTCAGAAGCCGCCGGCTGGACATAGATATCGGTGAAGTCGGTCTCTGGCAGCACTTTGCCATTGAACACACTGTTCAATGCCACGCCACCAGCAATGCATATAGCATCCAACTCGGTTTCCAGCCGCAGTTTGCGAACCAGTGCAAACTCGGCCTCCTCGGTGATTGCCTGGAGAGAGGCAGCCACGTCCTGATGATAACTAGTGATTTTCTCACCCGGATCGCGCGGCTCTCCAAACAGAGATACAAACCTTTTTGAGTACAACCGACCGAGATTCGGCGCACCACCCGACCAGGTCATGGTGCCACCCTCCGCCTGGTATTGCAAAAAACCTTGATCAATTTCAAACGTACCATCGCTCTGCACGCGCACTATTTGTCGCATTCTGTCTACATGATTTGGTTTGCCGTAAGGGGCAAGACCCATCAACTTGCCCTCGTCGCCATATTTGCGGAAACCCAGCCACTGCGAAACTGCCGTGTATACTATCCCGATAGAGTGGGGGAAATGGATTGCGCCCTGCAAATTTATCTCATGTCCGTCCCCGACACCCCACATGGTGCTGCTGAAATCTCCCATACCATCCACCGAGAGAACGGCAGCCTTCTCGAAAGGCGAAACAAAGAAGGCGCTGGCAAGATGCGCGCGATGATGCTCGACATTGTGGAACTGGATATGTAGGTCGGATTGAGACACGCCCATTAGATCACAGAAAACACGAGCAAGACCGCCTACCCTACGGAGGTTCTTGGCACGGTCCAACAAAAAGTGCGCGTTCGGAAGCTGCCGGAGTGCGAACTTGGCCTTCCGGAAAATATTGGCACGCGGGTCACGCGAAATACCCACATGGTCAAGATCATGAACACTGATTCCCGCCTCCCTCAGGCAGTAGTGGATCGATTGCACCGGGAATCCAGCCCAGTACTTAACACGCGTAAACCGTTCTTCTTCGACGGCTGCGACCAGCTGCCCATCTTTGATAATGCAGGCGGATGCACCGCCATGGTAGGCGTTTATGCCGAGGATGTACATTGTATTGTTAGATTCCTAGCCCGAGGACGGCCGGCTACGGATCGACCAATCCCCTGAAGATTTTCTCTATCTGTTGAACAGGCTCCTCCCATGAGAGACCCTTGGCGACATTGGCAGTGTTACCTCTAAAAGTTTCATAAAGCGAGCGATCAAGCATCAGTCGTTTAATGGCCTCCCTTATTGAACGCACGTCTGAGGGAACCACCAAGCCTGCTAGATCGCGAACATATCTTGCAAGACCGCATCCTTCTGTAACGATTACCGGAGTGCCACAGACAATCGCCTCAGCGGCAACATTACCCCAAGCTTCGCGCTCCCCGGAAGGAAGAATAAATATATCCGCATCAACAAATGCTTGCTGTTTCGCCTTGCCATACAATGGACCGACAAACAGAATTCGGTTAGAAGTGCCAACCTGAGTGGAGGCCAGATCTTCTAGGTACTGTTTGTACCCATCTCGTTCATGTGGACCAGCAATCAGCAACCAGCAGTTTGAACATTCAAGTTGCCCGAAAGCCTCAATCAGAAGCTCAACTTGCTTGATAGCGGACAAACGTCCAAGGTATAGGAAAAGTTGTGCCACAGGTTCAATCCCTAGCTCTGCTCGCAGCGAACCACGGTTTGGCAGATCTGAAAACTCACTTAGTTCAATACCCGTAGCCCGCAGCAACAATCTGTTACTAGGTATGCCATATGCGACGCAGTCTCTTAACTCGGTCTCCGAGCCTACTACAACGGATCCAGCGCCAATTGCCATCCGATTACCGACCAACATGTGGTAGATAGCCTTCCTACGAAAACCACGGTAAACAGGCACCAACATACCTATTGGTTCAAGCACAAACGGGATTCTCCACAGAGCTGCAAATATGGAGACAACTGCGCCAATTGTATCGTATAGGCCTAGGATATAAATCGCATCGAAACGCCTTAAACTAGACAGACAAAATGGTACTACACCAGGATTAATTGAAGTTGCCCGGTATTGTAACCACGTTCCCAGATAATGTACTCGGACTCCATTGATGCTGCAGGATTGACCACGTAACCGAGGCCTAACATCCGGGTCAATGACACTGGAAGTCAGGACCGACACCTGATGCCCCGCAGAGACAAGCCCTTCAGCTAAACCTTTTGCGTGGGTTACCCGACCTCCAAAACCCAAAGCTGGATAATAATTCTGAACACACAACAGAATGCGCATATGTCAATCAGTCATTAGGACAGTAATGACCTGTAAAGATCATGCAACTGGGCAACTGGCTCATCCCAAGACAAATCCCTGGCCACATGCGTACATCCGTCCTTAAGCCTTTGATATAGCTCAGGGTTGAACAATAATCTAGACAAAGCATTGCTCACTGCATCCTGTGATAAAGGCACCACCAGGCCAGCTTTATCTTGCACATAGGGGGCAATTCCGCATTTATCGGAAATTACCACTGGGGTTCCAGCAGCAATGCTTTCAGCTATTACATTACCAAAATTTTCGTTTTTTGAAGGCAGTACGAACACATCAGCATCTACTAACGCGGCAAGCTTATCTTCACCATAAAGCGGGCCGGGGAAAACAACCCGCAATTGAAGTCCCAAGAGATCCCGCAGTCCCCGCAGCTCCTCGAGGCAGCCTTCTGCATCGGGACCAGCTATCACCAAATGGATATCGGGCGAATCAATGTTAGCGAATGCCCGCAGCAATAATTCAGGGTTTTTCTTTCGCGATATCAAGCCAAGATACAGCACCAATCTCTTCTCTGGAGCAATGCCCAAACGCTGCCGCAAAGTTCCGCGCTTTGGCAAAGATACGAACGCATCAAGGTCTATGCCATTGCGCCGTACGCTGATATTATCAAAAGAAACTCCGGCCTCAATCAACTCCTCCCGCTCCTGAGGCGCCGTAGCTATCACCTTTGAGGCATCTGCAATAACTGACTGACCCAACCAAATGTGATAGAGCCTCTTTTTGCCAAGACTGCGAACAATGGGAAGCAACATACCCATTGGCTCAAGAATATATGGGATGTCATTTGCTCGTGCAACACGCGCAACGACCGGGGCCATAAAATCGTAGAAACCAAATAGGTGAATAACATCCGCGCGCGGTGCCTCACGGAGTGCCACCACTCCGACTGCTGGATTAACTGTAGTAGAACGATACCTGAATAGCGTTCTCAAGCGAATGATATGTATCAATCCATCTTTTTCCTCAATATACGACTTATCAGCATTGTTGACACACTCACGCATTGAAGCGGTGAGGATCGTCACTGAATGACCGAGCCGGGACATGTGGTGGCTAAGGGCTCGTACCTTGAAAGAGGGTCCTCCAGCCGCCGGATTATATGGGTCGTATTGAGTTACGAAGAGAAGACGCATCTACTATGGTTATTACTCATATAGAGGAGCTTAGAATAATGTTCTCAAGGACATCTTATTTGCTCCTCACCGGTAATCCTTGCGTATTACCAATTTCCACCACAGGAGAATCAGTTGAACCCCGGTACGGAATAGACGCGGGAAAGCAAAGAACTGGCTCTTACCGTAAGCACGGTGGTAATGGTGCACTGGTACCTCTGCGAAGTGATACCCCAGGTATTCGAACTTCGTGACCATCTCAACACAGATTGTGCCGCTCGTGCTCTCTAGTGGTACTTCATCTAGAATTCTCCGGCGAATTAACCGAAAGTCACAGTCCACATCACGCAGTCTGAAACCGAATGCAATCCTCATGAGAAAGTGGTAAAGTTTCCCAATAATCACCCGATGGAGCGGGTCGTTTCGTGCAATCTTGTAACCATTTACTATATCGACCTGATCACCTAGTCCGTCCACTAGTTTTGTTAGCTCATGAGGGTCATATTGGGCGTCGCCATCAGTGTAGAACAACCATTCCTTTCTTGCGGCCGCAAAACCTGTACGAAGAGCGGCACCATAACCTTTGTTTCCTTCATGATGAATTACTCGCATTTGGGAATAAATACGAGAAAGTTCATCCAGTACCTCAGCGGTATAATCCACACTACCGTCGTTAACTACAATAACCTCATAGTCATCAGTTAGATCCTGCAAGGTTCTCACTACAGCTACAACCATGCTGGCAATCGTGCCAGCATCATTGTAGGCAGGAAAGAATGCGCTCACACTACTTATTTTGGGCATGTTCTATCATTCATGGCAAAGGCAGCTGCTACTGTAATGTTTCTTGGCTAGGGTCAGCATAATGAATGCATTTGGAGATTCGACGTGTTCAGGGGCAATTCATTTGCCTATTGACTTCCGGGCGGGATCTAGTTGCGCCTTGCGCACAACCGTCACAAATGTAGGAGCTAAGGCAATATAATTCTTTCTGGAGACGAAGAACACATCCAAATACTTTACCGGAAACAGTAACAGGCATAGACATAGATAAAGATACCTCTTGGGCTTGTCCAGGCCAAAGCTGAGGCAAATAGACAAGAATTCAATTATTCCTAGCAAGAACAATGTCACAGGTCCTGAAACATTCCGTTGCTCCACCAACTCCCAGCCTTGAAATAGCAGCTGTGCACCCTTGTGAGTGAAACGGTGATAATCATGCGGAGAGGCATGAAATGGATACAGAAAAGGCACCAAATGGATACCCAGGCCACCAAGCCGCGTACAAGCCTCAAACCCAGAAACTATAGACCATGGGTCCGACACATGCTCCAGAAGATAGCGTGTCACAACACCATCTACGCTCTCGTGAGCGAATGGAAGCCTGCGCGCATCACACACAATATCGACTTCTTCATAATCAAACAAGTCCAAGCAAATGATATCTTCATGTACCCGCCGATTACCTGAACCTACGTCAACTATGATGTGATTCTTTGGATTCAAGCGCTCGAAAATCAGTTTGCCTAAATTCACGGGGTAATCGGGAGCAATGACATCCACCCCAATCGTGTAATAGTATTTACCTAGCCTCTTTTTCAATAGTGCCTTAAGCCGGTCAAGCTCATCGTCTCTATCTGGGGCCTGGGTAAAAAATATCTTACCCTCACGGATTTCATAGTTCATCCCACATGCTCGACAATTCGCACCACTTGTCCCAAAGTCTAGTCCCACCTGGCACTCCGGGCACACAAGGATTGACTTCACCCGTTCCAATCGAGGATTAATTGTAGGTGTCAACTCGGACCCTGTTTGCCAGCCCATACAGGAAGACTGCGTATGCCGGAAGAAGTCACAGAAAACCGCAAAACAGACGCGGCAAACACCATTAATTGCACATCCAGATGACTGCGGTAACTGACATAGCCCTTGAAAATGACCGTAGCCCCAACAAACATTAGAAACATCGCGTATATCAAGATATGATCGCGCCAAGAACGCCGAGCCCGAACCATACCAATTAAACCAAGTATCAGCATTGGTACATAGGACACAGTGTACACGGCCAAAGCCAATGGGGTCTTCGCATTCGCCGTCTCTTGCCCATAGTTGGCTTCAACATATGGATAGAACTTCCATGAGAATGCGATCATAACCTTTCGAATAGCCCGTTCGACAGTCTGCACAGGATGGTTCCAAACATATTCTGCACCTTTGCGCGCGAACCAGCTGTCTTGTGCCACTTCATTCCCGGCAAGCTGCTGCAGCTCGGCTTTATCAGTAGCACTTAGTGAACTCCATGCCTGCGGAAGAGAACAATCCATATCCTGCTCTGGAAAACAGAGAAACGATGTATCATGGTTTGCCTGCCAAAAATACAGGCCTCCCTGCGTGGTTAACACGGGCGCACCAAGCAATACCCAGTTGCGCAACACCCAAGGGCTGAGAACCAATATGCTGATTACACCCACTGTTGCAGCTTTGCGAACACGTATACGCAGCACAGGCGCCCCAAACACTAGCAGCCATAAGACAGCAATTATCGTGAATGGCACTAGTGTACCTTTCACCAAGATACCTACGCCTAATGTCACTCCAGCCAAACCAGATATGATCAGGGAGTGAGACCTTTTGGCCTGAAGAAGTAAGACCACTGAAGTAGTTATGAGAAAAACGTGGATGCTGGTATCTTGTAACGCGGTATCGTGCCAGACGTAATACGGATAGAGCGCAACAAATAAACTGGCCAACACACCGGTTAATCGATCGAAGAGCAATTTTCCTATCAAATACCCACCGATCACAGTGCCGATGCTGATAACAGCCTGTGGGATAACCCACCACAGCAACCCTGTCCCGCCCAGTAAACTTAGGGCAAGGAAAAGCGGGTAACCCGGTGTAATGTGAGCACATACACGCCCAAGAATGTCAACCGGTTCACCACCAATCACGAACCAACCTAAGCTAGTTGCATCAGTGCAAAGACCGTTGCCGGACAGGATGTTCTGAGCTAGACCCCAGTAGAATGTATATCCAACAGCCCCCGTCACACCCGTTAGTTTAACTCCTAGTCGCAATGCGAGCCCAAGAATTGCTATCAGAAACACCACCATCTTGTGGTCAACAACCGCATGGCGAACACTACGCCTAGTAATTCTCACGCGGTCCGTGGTGTCCTCACTAACAGCATTACGCATATCCAAAACGGCAACGCTGCTTCATTACCCATGGAATAAAGCCAACTTGTCATGAATGCACTCGTTAGAGCCGCTATCACCACGGCTAGCAGCGCGCTACGCAGCACATCGTGTCGGGAGGATGAAATCCGGCCAATCTCACGCACAACCAACAAACCGAGTGGAATAAAAAACAGCGCTGCACCTAGTAAGCCTAATTGAAGCGCCAAACCTAGGTAGGATTGATGGATGTAAGCACCGGTGTGCATGTAATCCTGAATGTCAATGCCATGGAAAGCAAACAATTGGTCTTCAGTACCAAAGCCAAATCCCAGCAGTGGCTTTTCAACAAGATACTGGACGCCCTTGATCCATTTTTCTGTCCTCCGGGACAAGTTGATTGCGTCCTCGGTGCGTATATTCGGCTTAGTAAGCCATGATTGCTCAGACGCAACCCCTGCAACCTCCGACCTGCCAACTCCCATACTCTCAACTGTGCCGCGCTCGGATGCAACCTCCGACCTGCCAACTCCCATACTCTCAACTGTGCCGCGCTCGGATGCAACCTCCGACTCAACTGTGCCGCGCTCAGATGCAACCTCCGACTCAACTGTGCCGCGCTCGGATGCAACCTTCGAGTTAAGAGCACTAATCACATGATCTCCACTCGGAAATAGCCTAGGGCCCACCTCTACCCAAGCAAATCCAATCACCAGAACTATCAAAACTGACGCTAACACCAACCATCTTCGCCTAGGCAAAGCCCGCCACAACAAATAAAAACTGCCAACTCCCGCCGCAGCGAACTCAGAACGGGTCTGAGAGAGAATCAGGATCAACAACATTGCACCCACTAACAACCAGTGCTGCCAACGTGAACGCTTCAAAGCTAACCAGAGTGCTAGCGGCAACAGAAGCGCAACCTGTCCGCCCGGTGTTCCCGGATTATGCGCCCAACCTCTAAACCTACCGTGATATGGCATTGAGCCACCCGGATCAAGAAGCCCGAATGCTATATGCAGGCCAAAGACAATCGCAGCGGTAGCAACAATAATGCGGACGACCTCGTCAGCACCGAATTCATCCGCATAAACCCACACCCCCCAGAAAACAGCTCCATACATCAGGAGAACAGATAGCCCTCTTAGGAGTGTGATTTCAGGATCTATAGAGTGCAGGCTAGAAAGTAGAGCGAGGGCAACAAATCCTAGCATGACTGCATCTGCCTTATTCAATGGCCGCGGCAAAGCACGGTTCCGCACAGCGATCAACAGAGCGGCTAATCCAAGAAAGAACAGCGGAACCCAACGCAGATAACGCAGAATTATTGCCATAGGACCAACACGAGTACTCGTCAGCATCAAAAACATTAGCGCAGCAATAACCACCCATCGCATGCCCCGCGACATGCTCACCTCAATGTGCTTCAAAACCTGTATAAGCCTTGTTAGGCAAATCCAACACTGCCTCCGCAAAACCCTGTGCCATCTTGCGCGGACTGAAACCTAATATTATTTTCCGCGAAGAGATCCCCATTCTCCGCCGCAATCCACCGTTGCCCAGCAATTTCAACAGGTGCTCCACAATGGTTTCAACATCTCCCGGATCATGCAGTAGGCCATTACGTCCGGGCTTCACTAAGTCTGCAGCCGCCCCGGCTGCCGTCGAGCATATTACAGGAAGACCAGCGCACATCGCCTCATTCAGAACCAGCCCCCATGGATCGCTACGGGTCGGAAAAACAAATACATCGGCAATGCCGTAGTAACGCGGCAGATCTTCCTGCGGGCAAAAACCTTCGAAGCGCACAGATTTCAGTTGACGTTCACGGCAAGATTGCTGATAGCGATCCCGATCAGGGCCATCGCCAACAAGAAACAAGGTCGCATGCTGCTGGAACACTACCTGCTCAAACGCATCTAATAATTCGGGGATCCCTTTTGCATCAAGCAACCGGCCAACATACAATATCACACACCCCTCGACGCCGAGGGACCGCTTCGTTTCATGCTTTCGGCCATGATAAATGTTGGACTCACTCGTGAAAAAGTCCGAGTCAACCGCATCCGGCGCAACCCATATTTTCTCCGAAGGTGCGCCAAGATCGCCCAGGTATGCAGCCTGGCTCTTCCCAGCAGCTACAAACCCATCGAAACGTCGCAACAGACGCCGCTTGAGCCAATCAACAAACACATTATATGAGCGTGCGTCTCGATGCGTGCTCTCGCTCCACAGCAGAGCGCGCGCACGTGAAAACCAACACCATATCAGCGCCAACCATATCGTAGGGTGGTGGTAACCGAAACAGATGACAGCTTGATATTTACCTGACCACAGCGCAGTTACGATACCGGGATTGAAAAACACTGGACCACCTTGATAACGCCGTGCAATCAGCAGACCAGGCAATACGCGATTATGGAAGCGTATTTTCTCCCAGGGAATGCGCCATTTCCTGCGCTCCTCAGTCTCAGAAAAAAAGATAACCTCCAGTTCAACACGCTGATCTGAAGATAGATCGTTAAGCAGAGGTATACGATAAGGCGAGATGATTTCGGTCAGCAACGCAACACGGACCGGCTTGGCAGTGTCGTTCACAAGAATCCTATCGTGCCACAGCAAGCTCGCAAAGGCGAATCAGTTCCCCCGTTGTGCGCTGCCAAGAGAAATTGCCCGCCTGCCTGAGGCCGGCAGTTCGCATGATCGCGTGCCGATCCGGGTGATTTAAAACCGCTTCCAAGCCAGCTGAAAAAGCTGCCGGGTCATCAGGGTCACCGGTGATGGCAGCATCCCCCACTATTTCCGGCAGCGATGTTGTGTTGGAACATACCACCGGCACGCCGCATGCCATTGCCTCCAGAACCTGCAAACCGAAGCCTTCATAAAGGGATGGATCTAAGTAAGCCGAAGCCGCCTGATACAACTCCACCAATCCCCTTTCATCCAAATAACCCACGAGAAGTACGCGCTCGGACAACTGCATAGTAATAATGTCATCCTTCAGCTTATCAATGACAGAAGATGCGCAGCCCGCCAACACCATCTTCGTCGTACTGGGGATACGAGCCCGTGCGAAAGCCTGCAGCGCCACCGCAGTGTTGTCACGAAGATCTCCAGTTGCAAAATGCAAAACATAACCAGCCGAAGCGGAATAACTCTCACGCGTCTTGAGCCGGCGTGCGGGATCGAGCTGTGGCCCGAATTGGGAATCCGCAGCAGCGGGCACAACTGTAATCTTCCTTTCTGGAACATGGTAGTGGTTTCGTAAGTCATTACCGGTAGAGCTAGAGGCTACAGCGATATGTCTTACGCGCTTTAAAGAATAAGGAAATTGCATCCGAGTTATAAAATCGCTTGCACGTTGATAAACACCGACACCGCCAGCAGCCAACGCCATATTTACACGATAGTCCGGAATCTCGAATAGATACATCAGTACATTGCCGTCACGAGCCCAAGGAATACGGTCGGAGAGAGATAGCATACAGTCCACCTCGTAGCGGCGCGAAAGACGCGGCAATTGGAACTGCTCCCACGCGAGCAAATTACGAGCATGGGCGAAAGCATAAGTAACAGATACGGAAGTTTTCAGCCTTAGTGAAGTGTGATCACTATTCAAAAACACGACATACTGATGATCATGTGGCATCCGTGCAAGATTACGGATAATGCTTCGTTCCACTCTCCCAACACCCTTTCGATTGCGGGAAATATGTATGGCGTCAATTCCAATGCGCATCTTCAGTCAATCAATCCGGCGAAAAACGAAATGGGGTAAGCCAAGTGATTTATCGAGGTAGAAACACCCACTGCAGCTTCAATGGTACTGTCCTAGCCAGACTAAGTAGTTGATCTCGAAAACCCATAATATCTGTACAGAGCCATTGTTTCATCCAACATCTTTTCCTGAGAAAACCCTCTCCGCACCCGTTCACGGCCTCTATTACCCATACTCTTAGCCTCTTCAGGATGTTGCAACAGATTCGTAATGGCTTTGGCCAAGCGATTAGGATCGCGCGGCGGCACCAACAACCCGGTCTCACCGTCAAGCACTAATTCAGGCACACCACCCACTGGAGTCGCAATCACTGGCTTACCTGCCGCCATGGCTTCCATAATTGTCACCGGTAGTCCTTCAATCCACGATGGAAGCACAAAGAGATCAAATGCATACATTAGCATGGCGGCGTCAGGTTTATAGCCGGTGAAGTCGACAAAATCGGCCGTGCCCAACTGCCCGGCCAACTTCTCCAAAGCAAAACGATATTCCCCATTGAATTCTAGGTCATCCCCAACAATTACAAACTTAGCGTTTAGGAAGTGATTATGAACCTGAGATGCTGCCAGAATGAACTCCCTCTGCCCTTTGACCGGACACAACCGTGCCACGGTTCCTACGAGAGGACCGGCACTTTCAATCCCGAGTGAAGCCCGCGCCAACTCAGCCGATTGGCCATTTACGCACTCGTCAACGCTGACCCCATTGCGTATCACGCGGATATCTTGCGATGATATACCCTGATCAATTAAGCTCCGGCGAGTGTGCTCAGAGATAGCCACTAACTCGGCGGCTAAGGATGCCGTTAAGTTATCTAGCCATACCTGAATCTTACGTATCCAGGGCACATCGCTAAACTTGTTTTCAATATGAACATGACTTATCAGCGGCACACCGGCCAGTTTTGCGCCTAGTCGAGCAAGTATGGCACCAGTGACAGCTGCATGAGAATGCACCATATCAGCGCGCCACGTTTTGAGAAATCGTGCAAATTGCCACGCGCGGTGCAAATGAAACGTCCGCTCCATAGGCATTAATACAGTCGGCACGGATTTGGTCTCCATCATTTCAATGAATTCCCCTCGCGAAGGGCTGACAAGGCATACCTCATGCCCAGCATCCCTGGCCGCAAGCATTATCTTTCCGCAAATTACCTGGCCACCAGCGAGGTGGCCATTAAGTACAGTGTAAACGATACGCATAAGCTCATCCCACGCTTGGTTTCGTACCCAGCAAGACGATATCATGACCCAGATGATCATCAAGCCAGTGGTGCGATTGAGGGGGTACCTCGGTAGCACTAGAAAGGTAGCGGAAGTTGGGGAACCATCTGCGAAACGTGTGCGTCTCACGCACAATTCGCATATAACGGCGTAGATCCGTCCTCCACGAAGAACCGACGATACGAATATCCAGCAATCCCAGTTCCCGGCCCACTCTGTGCAGCTCGCGACGCGAGAAACTGCCTTCGTATCCCAAGAACCACTTTCCGCGTGCGGTTAGCAACACTTTGAGAATCTCGTGCGGCAAAAAGAGAATGTTGGGAGTGCTGATTATTGCCACGCCGCCGGGCCGAAGCAGCTCAACATGAGACTTACAGATCGCCAGCCGCCGTGGGTAGCGATAATGTTCCACCGTACCGAATGACATGGCAACATCAAACCGGCCATGCAACTCCAACGGAAGATTGAACGCGTCAGCCTGGAGCAATTTGCCATCCAGATTCAGTGCACCAAGATTGCGCTCAGCGAGGGTGAGGGCATCAGGACTGTAATCCAACATCGTGGCGCGCGCGCCGAGCCGGCCGAATATCATGCTATAGATAGCGCCACCACATCCAATCTCTATTGTACGTTTTCCAGACAATTCGCCAAGATGATTCTCCAAGTACGCGGTGATCTTTTCACAACGCACGCCTGCACGCTCTTCATCAACCGCGGCCAACGTGCTGTCGGGGTCATAGGAGGCCATGTCCCGCTGCCATACTGCGCCCCAACCTTCAGATTCGATAGTTCTCATCGCTGGCAACCGCCACAATCTCGCTGGCCCGGCGCAAATCGCCGCTACGGATGAAGACATCCTCCATATGCAGGTCCGCCATCGTGCGCACGCCGGCAGCTTTCGCTGCCTGGCGCGTCAGCCAAAGAGGAACGAGCCAACTGCGCACTTTCAGCACATCCAACCGCTTCAGCCAACGGGCGGCGCCTGTCTCACGGCGAAACTGCCCGAAGATCTCCACATTGTGAAAGAAACTGCTGAGCAGCCGCTTGAAATCCGCAGGGCTCCATTCCTGTTGATGAAAAGGATTGGCTGGGCGCGAATTGCTGTGCGCCGCCCGAGGGGTTGAGACAATTAACACACCCTCCGGCTTGAGCACACGTTTGATTTCACTCAGAATCATTCCCGCATCGTACACATGTTCTATAGTCTCAAATGAACAGACTGCATCAAACCGAGATTCTGCAAAGCCTGTGCGCATCGCATCAACCTGCACGAAATCCAGATTATCCCGGCCACCATACCGACGCCGCGCATAATCCACCGCCACCCAATCAATGTCTGCTCCTACCACCTGTCTGCAAACATCGGCCAGATGAAGCGACCCGTAACCCACTCCGCAAGCCACATCCAGAACATGCTTGCCGATAATGTACTTACGGGCAAATTGATAGCGCTTTAGATGCAGCGCCACGATCCCTGGCGGTGTTTCGGCAGGGATAATCCGCTCAGGATGAGCCGTTTCTGACTCCGTGGGATGACTGGCGCCTGAACTTGCGCATACCATTGAGAATATTACCGGGGACGCACATCGCCAGGGCATAGCGCAGATGTGAGGGGCGTAACAGCACGGTTGGATCAGTGCGCACAGCTTGACGCATCCATTGTCCCGCACTCTCCGAGCTGCCATGAACGTAATGCGCAGCTACCATTTGCATATAGAAGTTGCGGCGCGCCCGCTCCCTCCGCGATGAGTACGACCACTCGTCCAATAAAGCGAGATGCTTTCGGCAAGTCTTTACCCGACCTTCGAAGAATTCTTGCGCAGTTGTATTCCCGGCGTGCTGCCGGAAATGCACCAGAGTCTCAGGAATAGTAGCGATCTCAGTATCCAGGGCTACTCGTAGATACCAATCCCAATCCTCGAAGGCTGGCATGTTTGTATCCATTGGTCCAACTCTGTCCCAGCACTCACGGCGCACAGCCACAGTAGAGAGGAACATGATGCACTCCTCACTCATACCTTCGTATGTATAACCCCGCTTTAACGCGCGCCTATAGAGCTTTTGGCGGAGTCGGGTTTTCTCGTGCAACTGGATTCCATTCTCGTCAATCACATCCGAAAGAGTTTGCACCAAACCCACCTCCGGGCGTCCTGCGAACATAGAGCATTGCTGAGCCAACTTGTTCGGAAGCCAGATATCATCGGAATCGAGAAAAGCAATGATGTCACCACTGGCATGTCTTACGCCGACATTGCGGGCAGCAGAGCGACCTTGATTAGGCTGCCGAATGATAGATATATGATTACCAAACTGAGCAAGTACTCTTGGCGTCGAGTCCACCGAGCCGTCGTCCACAACGATGATTTCCATGTCTGGTGCTGTCTGCCGTAGCACGCTATGGATCGCTTTACCAATGAAACTGGCCCGATTGTGAGTAGCAATGACAACACTGACCGGTGAATTAATTTTCACACGAGCCCACCCTGGCTGTTGCGCCGAGACAACAGCCGTTCATAAACGGCCTCGGTTCCCACAACCATAGCTTGCACAGTGAATTGCTCTTCTACGCGCTGCCTACCCCTCATACCCATATAACGCGCTTCCTCCGGGTGGTCCAGCATCCAGAGGATAGACTCGGCCAATGCTCTTGCGTCCCGGGGCGGCACCAATGTCCCAGTTTCACCGTCAACCACGCTGGATGGGATACCGCCCACAGGAGTAGCCACAACGGGAACGCCAGCCGCTAGCGCTTCCAACACGGCCATGCACAATCCTTCAAACAGGGAGGGCATCACAAATACGTCAAATGCGCTCAGTAGCCTAGGGACATCCGAGCGCTGCCCTGCAAAAACGAAGCGCCCAGAGAGGCCGGCATGCGCAACTTTGCTGGCCAAATTTTCCCGGATATGTCCATCTCCCACGACCACAAAGGTTACCTCTTTGAAATTGGACAACACGATCTCGGCTGCTGCGATAAGATAGTCATGTCCTTTTTGTTCTACGAGTCGAGCAACATTTCCTACAATGCGATGTTCAAGCGGAATGTTCAACTCCTGGCATATTTCCGTCTTGTCGAAGGATTCTTCAAAGGCTTCCAAGTCAACTCCGTAAGGGATAACTGCACTTTGCTCCGCTTGAATACCATCTTTCTCAATCCCAGTTCTGCGGTCATTTTCAGAGGTAAAGATCACATGTGGTTCACATCTGGCGAAAGCAAGCCGTTCAAGAAGGCGCCCCCGCCAGTTGTAACCTCGATCCAATTCTGGCGTATGATGAGTCACTACCAGGGCTGGATGTCTCCTTACTCTACCAGCCAGGATGCCAGAGATAGATGGATCGTTATAATGGATTAGGTCAGGATCAATGCGCTGAAAGACATGGGAGAATGCAAGAATTGCCCGTACGCTATTGCCCACAAACATATCGGACGGTAGGCTATACAGGCATACGCCTTCGTCCTTCAATTGTTGAAACGATTCTAACTCTGGAGCATCGGGGAAGACAAGATGTACTCTGTATTGCTGATTGCTCCATCTTACGAGATCATACAGATATTGTTCGGTCAAACCAAATGCCAAGTTTTGTTGGAAATAGAGCAACCGGGTCGAGGAAGATGGAGCAGTCTTTACCTCCATTGCAACAATCTCGCAATCGAATCACCGAGAAATGATTGTCTCGCCTTATCTCGAAACTCAGAGAGCTTATATTTCAAAGGAGAGTAGATATCCTGTGCTTTGACAAAATCATCCAAATCCCTCACCTGATCTTCTGGGTGAATCAGAGCCTTTTCCCGAAACGAAAATTCTCCTTCCCAAAACATACAGGATATCTTGTCATATTCATTCATTCTCAGTAAAGATCTGGCAGGCAAATGGTATTTCCAGTGCTCATGCATCATATGAGGCTTAAACACAAATATTATCTCATCATGATTTATCTCAACCAACCAACGATGGTGAGAGTATCCACAATACATCTTTGACGCAACTCCCATAGTACTCTCCAGACGTCTAGAAGGTACTTCGATGTAACCCCTCTTGCCAATACGATTCATTTCAGAGCAAAGAATAACAGGATCACGACAATCTTCCAGAGTATGCGAACAGACTACATAGTCAAACATACCGTCGGGAAACGGCAGGGGCTCTGGTCCACAAATGTCTTGCACGATCCAAGTCTCTTTAGTGAAACATTCCGGACTAGGCCCATCATTTCCAAGCCACCCTCGTGTCTCGTAGGGCTGAATATCTAACACATAGTCGGCCCGATTGAAGGGCTTAACCCAACCCCCAACATCCAAAACCAAGTCGTCCGGGGTTATCAGATCCATCAGCAACGGTATGTTGGGCTCAAACATTACATCGCTCCTATTGTTGACTCCCAAAATCACCTTGGGCTGTAGAGTGCTGTAGAAGCAAGATTACAGAAAAAAGGTGTGCCTCTACCCTGAGGGCATAATACAATTTGTCCCCAGCACCGCTCGCCCAAATACAACGTCCAACGTCCCTCAGGAGACTGCCAAAAGCGCGCCGCATATTCTTTCGCAGGCTTAATGTCGCATAACCTCTCTGGGCTAAAAGACGTCCGGTTAATACGTTGGCCTTGAATCTCTTTCGAAAGAAGCTGACTTTGAGTCGCTCTGGCAGCACAAGATGCTTAGCCAAGGCCTTTGGGTTGTATATCGTTCGCCAACCATTGTCGAGCAATTTCCAGGAAAGGTCGAATTCCTCCCCCGCGAGGAAAATATTTGCCTCTCTACCAAGCGCAGGATCAAACGGACCAACCTCTGCTAGAGCAGATTTACGAAACGACATGTTGCCGCCAGCCGGTGTATCATATCCACTGCCATAGTCAGTAAGATTTTCTAACTGGAGATTGTACGCACCCAACTCACGAAAATATGAACGGGTAAGCCACCAGGGCCGACGAATTTGTTTGTCAAAACACAGGTCAATCTTGCCACCAACCGCGCCAATTCGCTGATCTAGTTCAAACACCCTGATGTGTTCATGAAGCCAACTATCACATGGCAACGCATCGTCGTCCAAAAATAGGACGATATCACCTTTCGCCTCTTCGACACCTCTATTACGTGCATAACTCAGGCCCTGCCTAGTCTCGAGAAAGTAACGAATAGTAGTTTGTAATGGCGTAGACGCAATTTCTTCGACAACTTCCGCAGTTCCATCGCTTGAACCATTGTCCACAAGCAGAATCTCACCATCAATACCCTGAAGTTGCTCCTGTAGAGTTCCCAAAAGTACCGGGAGCAGATAGCAACGGTTATATGTGCAGATGACAATTGAAGGAAACATCAGCTACATCTGATTAGGTTCACACAGCAAATTGAATAATGCGGTGTCTAAAAAAGACCTTGAGAATTCCTGAATAGATCGCCTATTTTCGCACCGGCACCATCACTGAGTATGGTGAATCAGAATAGAGGACAGACTACACAAGGTCTGCCACGGAAGCCAGCAGACTCTCCATGCGATGCTTGTAGGTATGCTCCTTCAACACTCTTTCCCTACCCCTGAGGCCAATCTCTGCTCGCGCTTCTGGACGCGCCAGATAATAATCCGTCAATTCGCGCGCATGGTCAGGTGACTCATAGCACACAACCTCCTCGCCCGGAAGCAACAGATCACACATGCCTGGGAGATGATCTACCAGTTCGAAGGCGCCGCAGGCGAGCAATTCAAATGACCGCATGTTTAAACCATTGTAGACACTCTGCTCATGGTGACTGTTTACGCAAATCTTTGCAATATTGTACAGTCGGGCAGCCCGTAGAGAATCCAGTCTTCTACCCCGCAGCGCTTTCCGACCAACAGATCGCACAGCCTGTTGCGCCTCGGGTAGTTGCCAGCCTGTCCCCCAGACAGCGACGTCCAAGCCCGCCATGGCAGACACTAATTTCCCGCGCTCCGAGTAAAACCATCCAACGAACGCAACATCACACTCGTACCTTCTAAGATCAATAGCCGACACAGCCATCGGGCGGTATGTGTTGGTATCACATGCGCAGGGCAAGAACGTCAGTCGTCGAACCCCAGCCGTTTTCAGTCGTGGTATATAAGCCCGATCAAAGACAAAGAAATGATCATAGAATGAATAAGTATGAATGCTTTCTGGGAAACGGAACGGATCATCTACCCACCACGATACGATCGGGATTCTGGTGTAAACGCGTAACTCCTCCAGGACAGGCATGGGGATACTATCGCCCTTCAGTACAATCACCAGGTTCGGGGAAAAGTTACGTGCCATTCTAACAAGGAAGCGATGTCTGAGGGCCGACAAGCTATGCAAGAACCAGGCATGGATCTCATCCCGATCCTGCCGCGACCACACAGCGCTCATGGCAGCCAGACGGACCGCTCTGGACTCGATAGGACTCCGATCATAGTAGATAGTTCGAACACTGTGCCCAAGTGACTGCAGCGCAGCCTGATTAGACTCCGCCCAGCGACCAACAAAGTGTGGCGCTATCAGTAGAATGCGCACACTACTCCGCCTGCAGACGCTGCGCTTTCATGCAGGCCAAGCCCTCGGCCAGACCAACAGGACGCACGCCAAGCTCTCGCTCCATCTTGTCCGTGACAAACGAGGTGTCTTTGGGCCGTGGGGATAGTTGTGGGAAGAACGCACTTGGCACCGGCGTTACCAAATCCTGATCGAAACCAAACACCTCGGCCACCTTCTGTGCATACTGATATAGTGTCACGTGATCTGCACCCCCGACATGATACGTACCTGAACGCCCTTTTGCTATAACCGCCCAGCAAACCTCTGCGCAGCTTTCAACCTGCAGCGGTTTGCTCCAAACATCGTCCACAGCCTGAATCGGGCGTCCTTCCTCAAGCTTATCCACCCAGAGTGTGGCCAGATTGCCTCGCTTGCCTGGGTTTGGCCATCCATACAGCAGAATCGGACGTATAATCGCTACATCCGTTACGTGCTCTAACGTCTCGCGTACCACACGCTCACCCTCCACTTTCAACTCGCCATAGTAATTTATCGGGCACACGGCGTCCTCTTCAGAGTATGGAAACCGCTTCCCATCGAATACAGCGTTGGATGAGATGAAAACTAATCTTGCGCCATGTCGACGACATGCTTCGGCAACATGTCGCGTGCCGTCGACGTTAACGGCCCAAGCCTCCTCGCGATTGCATTCCGCATAGTCGACGCTTCCAATGGCAGCAGTGTGTATGACGACATCAGGTCTAACCTGGTCGAACAGCCCGTTAACAGCATCCGCGTCAGAGATATCGAGGGGATAGAAAGGGACTACCGAGTGACCAGGGTTTCGCTCTCCGTAATATGTAGCAACCACATCGATATCGGACGGTATAGGAAATAACAAAGCCTTTCCAAGCAGGCCAGTTCCACCAGTAACCAAGCCTCTCGTTATCATACAAGAAACGCGTCGACGCAATCTGACGTAATAGGCGCTAAGGCAGCGCGTACGACGTCATATGCCTTGCTCTGCCAGGCGCGGTGTTCATCAACAGACATGTGTGAAATCTGTTCGGCGATACGACGCAAGTCCGCAGGCGTCGTGGCCACCCAGCGCACATCAGGGGCAATTTCCAGTTTGTCAAGGTTCAGGAAGCTCTCGGATCGGACAAATATGGGAAACACGTCATGTTGCAAAGCCTCAAAACAGACAGATGTAAACGTGTAGAGCAACAGTCGCGCAGATGGCAGCAATTCGCCCATTGGTTTATCTACGAAGCACACATTCTCTTGCTGAGCAAGTTCACCCAAATGACGTACCACTATGTCTGCACCCGTCAACGGATGACACTTGATCACGACTTCGTAGCGGGAGTCCCCGCCAAACGCACGGGCCGCTTTCGCTCCAGACTCTACTGCATCTCCAAGACCTATTCCAGGGGCAACCAGAACGCGAATCGGCCTTTCATAGTCAACTACAGAAACATCAATTGGACTAGTATTTTCTTTCCACAAGTAAGAATGACGCAAGCCACATCCAGACTTGATGTTTTCCTGCCTCGCACCACCCGCCAACAGAGCCTCACTATGTAGTGGTCCATGAGTAACAATCCGTTCCGGCAGTGGTCGTAACCCATACTCATCTTTGGCAGGATACATTGAAAGCACAAGAGGCGAGAACACTCCGGCGTCATACCCCACTACGCTTGTGTCTGGGGAATAACGCCGTACCGCATACGCCAGAGCCTGCTCCCAGCTGTGTCCTTCACAAGGGTGGATAATCTGTCGCGGTTGTACCCCACGGGATACCATATTGGCAATAAGCGTTTCATAGGAAAGTGACCCGGCAAGCGCATAGCGATGTTCGTCAACCTGTTCCTGCGCCAGTCGGTAGACTGGAACATCACCAATCGAGCTATCTTCCGGTATGACCGGGGCGAACTGTCGCGCACGTTTTAGGCAGGTCTGCCATTCGCTATCTTCCATGTAACGCTCTGGGAAAAAGAAGCGTTCATCGGTTTGCAGAAGCTTATTCACCGCAGCAGCATAGGGGATAGTGTGCAACACTCGCGGCACATAAGCCACCCTATAGCCGCGCTCGCGCAGAAGCTCGCCCAGCTGGCCCAGATGCGGGTCGTGGTAACTTCCATCGGCACTAAAATTACGGCCGTCCACCCAGGTGAAGAGCAAGATGGCGTTCTCACCGGAAAAATCACCATTCGATTTCACGCCCAAGTCGGCCAACACCTGTCGGCGATAGGACGGGCGACCGTCCAAAGAGCGTTGAATTCTTTCTGAAAACTGGTCGAGAGGAAGACGCACCAGCAGGCGTTCGGCCAGTGAGTGAAGCCGGCGGTAGGCGCCTCTCAAATACCTGCTCCTTAAACGGCCGACGGTGTTCAGCCGGAGATATGCGGCAGGAGTGAGGAGCTCACGCATCGACACACCGCTGCCTTGTGCGAAGCGCAGCACTTCCCGGTTCAGCGCCGGACTGGAGCAGACTATCAGGGTAGGGCGGTCAAAGCCGAGTGTGATGAGCTTCCGCGTCACTCCAAGTAGACAAATCCGGATGAACAAATTGAAGTAAGGATTCTTGGCAGCAAGCTCCGACGCCCACCAGTCCAGAGAGTCATTCAACTGAGACAGCTCTCCAATCCAGTCAATATACGGCTGGCGCAGTTCCCACGACATTTCGTGCAGCCGATCAGCGATAGAAATCCGAGGGAATTCTGCCGAAATGACGGTCTCTGCCCGCACACGCCAAGTGCTGTCCTCGCCAATGTAAAGCCATTGTTGAATGCCACATGATTGCATCCTGCCCACTAGCTTATCAATGTTCAATTCGCTCTGGAGCGCCAGAAAATTCATCAACACTTTGATGGTGTTCGTTCCAACTCCGACTGCCACTCACGTTCAAGTCCGCGCAGGTCCTGCACGACTGCAATCACATCATGATCCGGGATAGGAAAGCTATCCGTTACCTGTGCCCCGAGGGAGCATCACCTATCAGACATTTCCGTTTGATAGATTTCCTCAAGCACATCCAGCAAACCCTGCCCCATATCCAGATAGTAATTGCCGGCCAACTTGCGTCCAATCTTTGGTTGAAAGTTGTAGGGCGTGAGTTTGTAGTGACCGCTATCTCTCTTCGTAGAGTCATCGTACATGCTACCGGCTTGCGGGTTCACCTCTACATCTCGACCAACGATTTCACGGATCATAGCCAACAGGTCGCGCACACGCATAGGATGATGGCCGGTGATGATGACATGTTGGTTAGCGAATTCGTCGGCCAGGATTTCCACTGAGGCGCGCGCCGCATCGCTCGCGTGAATATATTCCCGCAGCTCCTCTCCCGTTCCCACGCAGTCTATACGGCGCTCTGTCAACGCCTGTTTCAAATAGCCGTGGATTGCATTGTGCGCACCTGCCCGTCGGCCATACAAGGTACCATAGCGCAGAATGGTGTAATCAAGCCCATAGCGTCGTTGATATTCCTCAACGTATAGCTCACACCCTTGCTTGCTGACGCGATAGAAACTCCCAGCTTCACTGTAAACATAGATGGTACTGGCGAAGACATAACGGTGCACGCCTGACTGCACGGCAGCATCCAGCAATATAGCGTTCCCCTCGACATTCTCCCGCACTGTGTCCAGCGGACGTTCGAAGCAATCAGATATATCCGCCAGCCCAGCAAAGTTGTAGACAACTCTACAGCCGTCCAGTGCGGCGCCCACAGCTGTTACATCGCGGATATCCCCGATTACCTCCTGTTGATCGGAGCGGAGATACGGCGAGGGCTGCAAGTCAAAAACTGTCACATCGTAGCCGACCTCAGATAGAGCATCAGCCGTATGGCTGCCGACAAAGCCCGCACCGCCAAACACAACGACGTTTCCCGTCCTTTTCATCATGTGAACTCCCGGTTGAGAGCAGCCGGCGCCCGCTCGTCAGCAGGTTCCGGCGCCAATTGCAGCAACGATTCTCCATCCAAGAAACGGATGGTTTCCAGGACGGCCTCCAACTCCATTAGCGTCCGACAGTCACGAGACATTGATCCCATATGGCAGGTTAGCAGACAGTTGTCCAAAGCAGCCAAATCGCCCGAATACGGCTCGCACTCAAAGACATCCAGCGCGGCCGCACCCAGACCCCCGGACCGCAGCGCTGCTGCTAGGTCATCTTCTGCCACGATGCCGCCGCGCGCCGTGTTAACCAGCAATGCATCAGGTTTCATCAGTTCAATAACATTGCGAGTGATGAGATGTTCAGTCAGTGGCGTCAACGGTACGTGCAGGGTGATAATGTCCGCCTCTTTGTAAATAACCTCTTTATCCACCCACTGAAGATTATACTCATTGCCAAAGCCCGCATCAGGCGCAAGATCATTCGCCAAAACGCGCGCACCGAAAGCGGCTAGATGGCGGACGACGCGTTTCCCAATCCTTCCAACGCCAATCACTCCCACCGTTACCTCACCCAGCCGCCGCCCCATGTAACGCTCCCAGCGACCGTGATGCAACCCCCGGTCGGCGTCGGGAATACAGCGTAACAATGAGAGCATAAGCCCAATAGTTAGCTCGGCGACAGCTGCGGAAGGCGCATCCGGAGTGTACGACACCAGAATCCCGCGCTGGCGAGCAGCATCCAAGTCCACACTGTCTAGCCCAATACCCACTCGCGCAATCAGACCTAAATTCGGGGAACGATCCATGACACGGGCGGTAACAGGCTCCGTGCCGGCGATCAACGCCCTGCATTCACCCACCATATCCGTCAACTCATCTTCCCGCAGCCTTCGCCCAAGGGGATTGATGACATATTCGATGTTATTCGTTTGCAACAGATCTAAGGGATGAGAGTCGAAAGCGCCGAACGGCACGGTTGAGATCAACACCTTCCGTTCAAGGGACATAGTGGTCACGGGCGTTTCATAGTTTCACGATGCAGTGGCCGGAGAAACCCCATTCGCCCGCAGCCAGTGCTCCACCAGTGGAATTTGCCACTCATAATCCACGTCGCAGCCTCCCCAAGAATAGATAGGAGCAATGCGCTGA
>Ga0187833_10001085_pt1 | contig 31621 bp, 28 predicted proteins | sample ETNtaG_37_FD_167968 | JGI IMG/M metagenome (GOLD analysis project Ga0187833, IMG submission 167968) | Marine microbial and viral communities from oxygen minimum zone, Eastern Pacific Ocean - ETNP2014_SV_400_PacBio MetaG (Illumina Assembly) | ecosystem: Environmental > Aquatic > Marine > Hypoxic...
CGGTTACTGCCGTTACAGAAAGTGCGCGAAACCGCTCTGGGCTATATTCGGCGGCAAGTGTCGCAACGCTGGCCAGCATGGCGCCGGCGCCCAGTCCGCTGACAAACCTGAGAGCAATCAGCATGATTAGACTATTGGCCCAGGCCGTCATGAGAACCGTGCTGCCGACCAGAAGCAAGCTCAGGATGATCATCGTGCGACGACCAATAACATCTGAAAGTGAGGCGAGGAACATGGCCCCCAGCATCATGCCGGCCAGCGAAAAGCTGAATACCAGACCTAGTTTATCAGCGCCCAGTTGCATGTCCTCACCGATTTGATGCACAGTCACGGCCATGGCTGTGATGTCGAAACCATCGACCATGTTAAAGATAAGGCAAAGTAAGACGATGAGGATCTGTTGGTAGGAAATCCTGCCGCGATCAATCAGCTCAGCGATATTGTTGGTATGGCTTGTCATTCTTCTTCATCCCACTCTACGTAGAGAAATGATGGTCCCCTGAAAGTAATGTTGCAAGTAAATGAAAGTTGCTGGTCGGGGACCAGTCGAATACCAGGGATGCGCCGGGTCAGCGTTTCGATGGCGATCTGCCCTTCCAGTCGTGCCAACCTGGCGCCAAGACAGAGATGAATCCCGTGACTGAACACAGGAACCATTAACGCCCTATTCTGAGAAACCTGCAAGTGTGATTTGCCTGCAAGTGTGATTTGCCTGCAAGTGTGATTTGATAGCTACAGGCCCGGCCTTGATCGTTTAAGGACGCACATCTTATTACGCACATCTTATAAAGTTATAAGTTATTAATTTATTGAATTTTTATGCAAGAAAACTACTCCTTCTCAAGGCAACCTGCGTGACCGCATCGGATCGACCACCCTTGAATTGGATCTTTAGCATACATAAACCTTGTTTTTCTGATTAATTTCAAAGGGTTAACATGTAAATCTCAAGTTAGATCACAACTCCCTTCCAATTTTATACAGCTTGAAGCTGAGTCTATTTACAATTCTCCGATTGGCGACAATCGACAAATCATGTACCGTATGTTTTGATCCAAGCGCAATGGCGGTTCAGCTATTCAAGAGATAGCAATCAGGCCAATAATTATGAACGTCTATAACAAGAATAAAAACAAGGTCGCAGAAGAACCCTCAGACAGAGGAAAAAGCAAACTGAGGGCAGCCTGGGAAGAATGGCGCACTCTCATTATCTTCCTTATTGTTATGGTGTTGTTCAGATCTGCCATTGGCGACTGGAATCAGGTACCCTCCGGCTCGATGAAACCCACTATTCTTGAGGGTGACAGGGTTGTGGTTAATAAGCTGGCCTATGATCTGAAGGTTCCCTTTACCACCTGGCATGTTGCCGAATGGGGTGATCCCAGACGCGGTGAAATCGTCACCTTTTATTCACCCGATGATGAAAAACTACTGATTAAACGGGTTATTGGTGTGCCAGGAGACGTGATTAAAATGCGCAACAATCAACTCTATATCAACAATGAACCAGCCACCTACAGCCGGCTGGATACCGACATCTTCAATCAGCTGGACTATTATCAGCGAAGGACGCACGCGTTTTTTAACGAAAAGTATCAGGAAATCGAGCATGCGGTCATGCTTAGGCCTGCCCCTGCCAGTGAGTACAACAGTTTTGGCCCTATCGAAATCCCGCAGGACCAGTACATGATGTTGGGAGACAATCGGGACAACAGTCGCGATTCCCGTCGGATCGGTCTGGTCTCAAGAGACAGGATAACCGGCAGAGCGCATACCGTGGCATTTTCTGTCGACTATGAAGAATACTATATGCCCAGGATTGACAGGTTCTTGAAACCCCTTAACTAGACTGTCTGACTCGCAACCAAGAGGAAGCTGACATCGCGGAACAGGATCTTGCTGAACGTATCTTTCAGATTTCCCATCTGACAGGTGAATTTACATTAAGATCAGGCGCAAAAAGCACAGAGTATTTCGACAAGTACCTGTTTGAGTCTGATCCCTCAATATTGCAGGCCATCGCTACATCATTATGTCGTCTCATTCCACCCCGAACTGAAATTCTTGCCGGTCTCGAAATGGGCGGTATTCCCATTGCCACAATGGTATCTCACTACAGCAATATTCCCTGCCTGTTTGTCAGAAAGGTGGCGAAGCAACATGGAACCAGCAAACTGGCAGAGGGACAGGATTTCTCTGGAAAACAGGTCACTATCGTCGAAGACATTGTTTCAAGTGGTGGACAGATCATTCTTTCAGCGAAGGACCTGCGCGACCTGGGTGCTGAAGTGACGCATGCTTTATGCGTGATCGACCGGCAGTCAGGCGGAAAGGAAAAACTGGCAGAAAACCACATTACACTCACCAGTCTGTTCACAATGGATAACCTCAAACGACATCACTAGAACCTCAAACGACATCACTAGAACCTCAAACGACATCACTAGAACCTCAAACGACATCACTAGAACCTCAAACGGCATCACTATAACCTCAAGCGGCATCACTAAAATTTCCAACCGTGTTGGTAGAACCTTTAACCATCTAGTCTTCCTCAGTTATGTCATCCTCTTTATCGGGGTTATCTATCTGACCGAGTAAACCACCCTTGTTTCTGTTCCTGAGAGAAAGCAGCAAGGAGAACAGGAAGCCACAGACAATCAACCCTCCCACAAAAATGAACGATAAGATCAGGAACACTCTGATTTCTTCTCCGTCCACATCGTAGCTGCTGATCGCCATCCACACGAAGGCCACCGTGAAGAAGGTACCGGACAAGAACAGACGAAACTGAGAATTTCTGAATATGTTGCGCAAACCAAGCACACCGTTTCATTTGACTATCGTCTAGCTTACACTCGAACACCAGCTAACAAAATGATTGGAGATTCCATGCCACTCGATCCAATTGTCTCAGCCATGTTGCAACAGATGGAGGAACTGGGGGGACCTGCCCTGAATGAAATGTCACCGGATGAAGGCAGAGCCATGTATCTTGCAATGAATGCAGAAACAAGCAAGCAGGAACTTCCCCAGGTTTCTGATGCTGCCGCTGATGGAATCCCCATCAGAATATATCGACCGGAACTGGATGTGGTTCTGCCTTGCCTGGTTTATTTTCACGGCGGTGGCTGGGTAATCGGCGATCTCGAAACCCATGACGCTCCCTGTCGTCTGCTGGCAAAACAGGCGAATTGCGCTGTCATTGCTGTGGACTATCGACGGGCACCTGAGCATCCTTTCCCTGCCGCACTTGATGATTGTTATTCAGCGTTACAGTGGGTCCAAAGCAACAGTGACAGCCTGCTCATTGATGCCGGCAAGATAGCTGTGGGGGGAGACAGTGCCGGCGGCAACCTGGCGGCCTGCGTTTGTCTCAAAGCCAGAGATGACAGCGGGCCCGGCATTGTGCATCAGCTTCTGGTCTACCCGGCTACCGATGCAAGCATGAAGACGAAATCATATGTCGAGAACGGCGATGGTTATATGTTGACTCGCGACAGTATGATCTGGTTCTGGAATCACTATGTCGGCGAAGATCATCGTGACAACCCACTGGCCTCACCATCAAAGGCAGAGGATCTGTCTCGCCTGCCATCGGCTACAGTATTAACTGCGGAATTTGATCCATTGCGCGATGAAGGTGAAGTGTATGCAGACCGTCTTCAAGCCGCTGGCGTCAGCACGTTCTTAAAGAGATACGATGGTCTTATCCATGGTTTCATCAGTTTCACGGACGCACTGCCTGCTGCCAGAGACTCTGTCAAACTGATAAGTGATAAACTGCAGCAGGCTTTTAATGGCTGAAGTCACGCAGGACGCTGAGGTCGCCACCTTACTCGATGCGAGTAACAACAATCTCAATGCTTCAGTCTTCCGGGATTTCGATTGGTATTCTTCACTCGATCAGATTGCACTGAAACAGTGCCTATTCGAGAACATAAAATTCCGATGCGATGAAATACTTGAGTGTCATTTTACGGACTGCACATTTATCCAATGTCACTTCGATGGTCACCAGATTCGCGATTGCCAGTTCGATAATTGCCATTTCTATTCAACAGAACAGGAAACTGGCAGCAGTTTCAAATTCTGCGATTTGACTGCCACCCAATTCCATCATTGCGATCTTTCAATGTGCAACTTTTCAAGAGCTAACCTGTATCGTGCTGAAATACAACATTGCCAGGGTCAGGGAATGGATCTAAGTCATACAACCGTGGACAACATTATTGGTAGCAGCATCGTATTGCAGGGAGCGATTATCAACGATTGTAATCTGTCTTATGCTGACCTGACGGGAGCCCGGATAGTTGACAGTGAATTCAACGAAAACCGACTGACCCATGCGATCTTGAATGATGCAAGTTTTGAAAACTCATCTCTTCAAGACTGTGAATTGCATGGTATCGAGGCAAGCGGCGTAACATTGGCCGGCGCCGATCTTCGCGGCTCAAATCTTCACGGACTTAACGTCAGAGACATCGACATGACCGGTGTCACCATTAACGAGCTCCAGCAAACCATCTTACTGGAAACTATCGGTATTATCGTGGAATAGCACCCTACTTAATGACCGGTTGTCTATTTGATTTCTATTAGTTCGACATCAAATATCAAAACAGCATTAGCTGGAATATTCCCAGTGCCACCTGGACCATATCCCAACTCTGAAGGAATAAAGAGTCGAGTCTTGCCGCCTTCTTTCATCAACTGCAAGCCTTCAGTCCAGCCACGAATCACCTGGCCCAAACCAAACTCTGCCGGTTGTCCTCTCTGCCTGGAACTGTCAAATATCTGACCGTTAATCAATTGGCCTTCATAGTGCACCACAACAGTATTGTCTACCGTGGGTTTTGCACCCGTTCCTTCTTCAATAACCTTGTACTGCAGGCCAGATGCAGTTCGCTTGACACCCTCTTTACCAGCATTTACAGCAAGGAACTCCTGTCCCTGCACCAGCATCGCCAGACCCTGGCGACTCTGAAGGTCGGAACGCCGTTTTTTAACCAATTCGATCACGGCTTCCTGTTGACTCTGAGTTAATTCGGGTGCCTTTTCTGCCAGGGAATCCTTGATGCCCTGAGCCAGACGCTCAAGGTCGACCTCATTGTTCCCACCTTCTTTCAACATATTGCCAAATGAGTATCCGAAAAAGTAACTAAGGTCAGAATCCAGATTTTTTGGGACATCCTCTGCTGCTGGCACGCTAGAATATACTAAGATTAGCGCCCATAAGCTACTGTTTAATAAGGCTTTATACTGCATAATTTCCTATGTACGGCTGAAAAGACAAGTTATAATTATTACACATATCCAGACCTTTAGACCCGCATATATGATTGCCTGTCGCAAATCCTTGCTCCAAAAGCCAAGACAACAGTAAACTCACATGAAAGCGGCTAAACTTTAAGTAAGCCATTATAAGTGAGCCGCTAGTAGTCAGGTCAGAAATGCGCTGATCCAAGATGAAACGATTGAGAAGTACGACATACATGAAAACCAAGAGCCAGATCTTAGCCGGTGTTCTACTGGCGACCCTGTTTTTGACCTCTTCCGTCTTTGCGACAGTAAACAGCGACACGCCACCAGCCTTAAGTCCCCTGACTGATCACACCAATACAACTCGAAATATCGTTGATGCTCTGGCCAGTCGGCATTACGTAAATACCTTGCTTGATGACCGGCTTTCAGAAAAGATTTTCGTGGGCTTCCTTGACGACCTTGATCCCGCACGAAGTTACTTCCTGACCTCTGATATCAAGAACTTTGAGCGTTTGCGATTTGATCTGGACAACGCGTTGCGTCGTGGTGATGTGACACCAGCCTTCGAGATTTTTAACGTCTATCACAAACGGGTCATCGCTCGATTTGCAAAGGTGATCGGGATCCTTGAGTCAGGAATTGAAAACATTGATTTCACTTTAAGCGAAGAATTGGACCTGGACAGATCCGAGACCAATTGGGCGCTTTCCAACCAGGAACTGGACGATCTCTGGCGTAAGAGAATAAAAAATTCGGTACTCAGTCTGAAGCTTGCTGGCAAGGAAACAGTGAAAGCACAGGAATTACTGGTCAAGCGTTACAAGAATCGTCTTTCGAGAAGCCTGCAAACCAACAGCGAAGACGTCTACCAGTTATACATGAATGCTTTTACGCGTACCTACGACCCTCACACGCAGTACTTCTCCCCAAGGACCTCGGAGAACTTCAACATAAACATGAGCCTCTCTCTGGAGGGAATTGGTGCTGTTCTGCAGCGCGAAGATGAACACACCAAGGTAGTCAGCCTGGTTCCCATGGGTCCGGCAGACAAATCGGAGCAGATCTTTCCAGACGACAAAATAGTGGCGGTTGGTCAGGGACAGGAAGGCGAGATGGTTGATGTGATTGGCTGGCGTCTCGATGAAGTCGTTCAGCTTATAAGAGGCAAGAAAGACACCATTGTAAGACTCGATATCATCCCATCCGCCTCTACAGACTCCGAATCCAAGGTAATTGAGATCAAACGAAATACCGTTAAGCTGGAAGAGCAATCCGCCAAGTCGGAAATTATTGAAGTAGAGCAATTTGGTGCCATCCAGAAAGTGGGTGTTATTAACATCCCCACTTTCTATATCGACTTCCGCGCCCTGCAGAAAAGAGACAAAAACTACAAGAGCACAACCAGAGATGTCCGCAATCTGCTGGTGGACCTAAAGCGGGAAGGTGTTGAAGGCATCATCATCGATCTACGGGATAATGGTGGCGGCTCGCTTCAGGAAGCGAAAACGCTGACAGGTCTCTTCATTGACAGAGGACCGACCGTTCAGATCCGTAGCAAGAGCCACAAGGTTGATATTCTCCATGATCGGGATATCCGTACAATATATGACGGCCCGCTGGCGGTTCTTGTCAATCGTCTCAGTGCTTCGGCATCGGAAATCTTTGCTGGTGCGATCCAAGACTATGAGCGTGGCGTCATCGTTGGCAACCAGACTTTCGGCAAGGGCACTGTTCAGTCACTGCTGCCACTCAACAGCGGTCAGCTCAAACTCACCCAGGCCAAGTTTTATCGCATATCTGGTGAGAGCACCCAACACAAGGGAGTGATTCCAGATATCGCTTTCCCCAATCGTTTTGACCCGGAATCCATTGGCGAGAGTACGCTTGATGATCCGTTACCATGGGATGAGATTCCTTCTACGATATATTGGACGAAAAAGATAATTCAGCCTTTGCTGGCTGACTTAAACTCGCTCCATACCTCACGTGCGAACGCGGACGCTGAGTTTAAATATATGCAGGCTGCACTCGCCTACAGAAAGGTTCGGCGTGAAGACAAAACCATTTCTCTGAACGAACAAAAAAGGATTAATGAGAAGGAAGAAGCAGACGCATTTTGGCTCAACCTGGAGAATACAAAACGAATTGCTCAGGGGCTCTCTGAAATCAAATCCCTTGATGACCTGAATGATTCTGAAGAGAACCTTGTGGCAAGCAACGATAGCGAGCAAATCCAGCCAGGTGCCTCCCAGGCTGAAGAAGGTGATGTTGGCAATGAGGTTGTCGGCGGCGGCGAAGCCAACGCCATTTCATTACTGTCAGAGACAGGCACTGAAGATGCCGCTGAATCTGCGGAAGACCAAAAAGAGAAGACGGCACAAGATGATCCCTATCTGGTAGAGACGAGCAGGATAATACTCGACCTGATTACATTGGAAAAACGCATGGCGCAAGAGCGACAGGCAAGCCAGCAGATCTGACTCAATCACACGGCTTTTACAGCATCTACAGGAAGCTGCTGATATCTGACAGGCTTTTCTTCCCAATGTCAGGGACCTTTGCACCCTCTTCCGGATAACCAACCACAAGTAACAGAAATGGCCTCTCTGACCTTGGACGATCAAGAATCTCGTTAAGAAAACCCATAGGACTTGGTGTATGTGTCAGACATGCGAGTCCTGCATGGTGAATAGCAGATATAAGAACCCCCGTCGCAATCCCGACAGATTCAGTCGCATAGTAGTGTTTGATCTTCTCGCCATCTGGCAGAATCCCGAAGCGTTGCTGAAAAATTGCAATCAGATAAGGAGCCGTTTCCAAGAACGGTTTATTAGCATCTGTCCCAAGAGGTTCCAGCGCTCTTAACCATTCCTCTGGTGCTTTCGTTTCATAGAATTCTTTTTCTTCTTTTTCCGCAGCCAGGCGTAAACGATGTTTAATATCAGGGTTCTCCACTACCACAAATTGCCAGGGTTGCATGTTTGCGCCACTTACCGTACTTCCTGCGGTCAAAAGACAGTATTCAATGATTTCTCTGGACACAGGTCGGTCAGAGAAATCGCGGACTGTTCTCCGCCTTCTCATCTCCAGGTAATATTCTTTTGATCGGAGAAGCATCTCTGATTCTTCAAAGCAGATAAATTCCAAATCTACAAAAGGTTTAGTCATCACGATTATCTTCCGGGTTTGAGGCTTCGACCAGCTCAGATAAGGTCGCGCCATCTGTTCATTTTATTTATAGTGAATTCCACGTTACCGATACGCACAATAACTCATGGTCAAAGAAATCCAAACGTTTAGTAAAGTCCTGGCGCGACGCGAAGTGATAACACTGTCATTTGGTGCGATGATTGGTTGGAGTTGGGTTCTTCTCACCGGTGAATGGCTCCAGAGAGCCGGTACCTTAGGTGCCATTTCTGCGATGGTGATTGGTGGCATCGCCGTAATTTTCATCAGCCTGACCTATGCTGAACTGGTATCTGCCATGCCGGAAGCGGGTGGAGAGCACGTCTATACACATCGCGCACTGGGCCGATTGCCATCCTTCATCTGTACCTGGGCATTGATCATGGCCTATGTCACTGTGCCTGTCTTTGAATCAGTGGCTTTACCCACAGCCATGGAATATCTATTTCCCGATCTTCGAATCGGCCTGCTTTGGCGGGTGGTAGATTCTAACGTCTACGCATCGATGGTCATGGTCGGTGTCGTCGGTGCGATTCTGATGAGCGGCGCAAATTACATCGGTATCCGATTTGCCGCAATTCTACAGAGCATTATTACAATTGTTTTCCTGTTGATAGGCCTGAGTTTTATTGGCGGTTCTATGGTCAATGGAGATATTCAAAATACCACGCCTATGTTTACCTCAGGCGTTGGTGGTGCTATGAGTGTCCTCATCATGGTACCTGCTCTGCTGGTTGGTTTTGATGTCATTCCACAGTCGGCTGAAGAAATAAACGTACCACCGGAGCAAATCGGGAAGCTGCTGGTCTTCTCTGTCAGCCTCGCAGTACTCTGGTATGTAATTATTACCTTGGCAGTCTCGTTAGCCATGGATCATACGTCTCTTGCCGATGCAGACATTGCAACTGCCGATGCCAATGCCGTGGTGTGGAATTCACAAATTGCAGGAAAAATCATGATTATCGCTGGTATCGCCGGTATCTTGACCAGTTGGAACGCTTTTATTCTGGGTGGCAGCAGAGTGATATATGCAATGGCGAAATCTGGTTTGCTGCCATCGGCGTTTGCGAAATTGCATCCCAAATACAAGACACCCTATCTCGCGATTCTGATGATTGGTGGACTCAGCTGTATCTCTCCTTTCTTTGGCAGAACGATTCTTGTGTGGATTATTGATGCCGGCAGTTTCGCTATTGTCATTGCTTACGGAATGGTGGCTTTCGCCTTTCTAAGGCTGAGAATCAAAGAACCCGATATGCAGAGGCCATTCAAGCTTCGATATGGTATGACCATTGGCTACCTGGCTTTGTTGATGTCCATCGGGCTATTTGTAATCTATTTGCCTGGCAGCCCGTCTGCGCTGTTATGGCCCTATGAATGGGCTATGGTTTTAGGCTGGATACTGCTGGGTGTGATTTTCTACTGGCTTGCCTCCCGACAGGAGAAACCCGCCTAACTGCCATTTGCATCTTTCTCTACCAGATCAAACGCATGTTGAATCTCTTTGAATCTCTCCTCTGCGGCGGCAGCGAGTTCCCTGGGTACTCCCTTTGACTGGATTCGATCAGGATGATGTTCCATCGCAAGTTTACGGTACTTCTTCTTTATTTCTTTAATGTCGTCGCCACGTTTTGCACCCAGAATGGCATAGTGCTTATTGATATCCTCCGGAACCCCAACGAACCGACTCTTGATCTGCTGATACTGGTTTTCCAGGCGAAAAATCCTGACAGCCTTGAGAATCAGTTCTTCCTCAGCAGGATGCAACGCCTGATCGGCAAAACCAACCAACAACAACAAATCAATCACTGAGGCCAGCACTTCGGTCGAATTGCCAAACTCATCATAAAACTGCTGTGCAAAGTCTTCGAAGTGATCACTTGAATCCTTGGCAGTGTTAAAGACATCAATAGCGAAAGATCGCGCTTTAGCGTTCAGCCGTAAGTTATCTCGCATGACGCGGTCTATCACGTCGATTTCCTGTTGGGTCACAGCGCCATCAGCCTTTGCCAGTTTCCCCAGCATTGAGAATGTAGCGACAAAATAGATGCTCTGCTTGTTCTCCAGTACACTAAAGGTACCAACGCCATCTCCGGCATCGAACGCATGATGTCCGGCGACAGCACCCAGGACCGCGCCAATCGGTCCTCCGACCATGAACCCGAGACTACCACCCAGTATTTTCCCCATCCAACTCATGGCTTATTTTCCCACTCTTTGGAAACGGTTCTCTATTGTTTGATTAATTTGAGATGTCCTTTTTCCTGACACAACACCCAACACTAACAATTTCCTGGTCACATTTTCTCGCCGCCCATAACCAGCAGTAATTCAGCTGTCTTCTCCTTCATCAAATTAACATCTCCTCGGGATTCAACATTGAGTCGAACAACAGGCTCAGTGTTTGACATTCTGAGATTAAAGCGCCAGTTCTCGAATTCCATACTGAGCCCATCTGTATGGTCTACTGAAATTGCATCAACGTGATATGCATCTTCAATACTGGATATCAATACATTAGCATTCCGGATTTTTCGATTAATCTCACCACTGGCAGGAAATGCAGCCATTCTTTCACCTACCAGATCGGCCAGTGTCTTGTTCTGAGACGATATCATTCCGACAACAATCAACCATGGAATCATGCCACTGTCACAGTAAGAGAAGTCACGAAAATAGTGATGGGCACTCATCTCTCCCCCATAAACGGCATCTTCGAGACGCATCCGTTCTTTCATAAAGGCATGTCCGGCCTTGCTCTGCACTGCCTTACCGCCCAATGTCTCGACAAGTTCTATCGTATTCCATGTCAATCTGGGATCGTGCACGACTTTGGCATCAACATTTTTCTTAAGAAATGATTCCGCCAGCAGCCCAACGATGTAATAGCCTTCGATAGAACGTCCTTGCGCATCAAAGAAGAAACAGCGATCAAAGTCGCCATCCCACGCAATACCCAGATCCGCCTGATGGTTCTCTATCGCACGGATGGTCGTGCCCCTGTTTTCAACAAGTAGCGGATTTGGGACGCCGTTAGGGAAACGCCCGTCTGACTGATGGTGTACTTTGATAAATTCAATCGGTAAGTGTTTCTCAAGCAGATCAATGATCGCACCAGCTCCGCCATTGCCTGCATTTACAACAATCTTCAGCGGTTTGACGGTCTTCAAATCGATGTAGCCAAGCAGATGATCAATATAAGCAGTACGGTGATCCAGCTTTCTGAGCGCTCCCCTTTTCCCCACCGGCGGAAAGTCATTCAATTCGGTCGTACGTTCGATTTCTTTCAATCCCGTATCGCCACTAATCGGTTTCGAATCCTCACGAACAAACTTCATGCCGTTGTAGTCTTTGGGATTGTGGCTCGCAGTCACGACGATGCCCCCGTGCATGGCAAAATGAGCTGTGACGAAATAGATTTCTTCAGTCCCACATTCACCGATATGAAAAACATCAACGCCACTGTCCAACAAACCTTCTGTCAGAGCATCACAGATCTCGGGGCTTGAAAGTCGGATATCATGGCCAACAACGACTTTCTCAGGCTGAACATACCGGGCATAAGCCCGCCCAATCCGATACGCCAGATCGTTATTCAGTTCGTCGGGGATTCGGCCGCGAAGATCATAGGCCTTGAAACAGCTAAGACTCATAGGAGTGCCCTTTACTATAATCAATTATTGTATCATCAAGAGACTGGCCATTTAGATTTCACTAACCATTGAGATCCGGTCATCAAGTGTAAACCCCATCAGGGAATCATCTCTCGAACTGTCGATTCCGTGGTGACCACCAACAGCCGAGGCAATATGTTGTTTACTCCACCTAATAAGACCAGAGGTAAGGTCAATTGCAGCTATTTCCTCCCAGGGTGGTTTTGTACGCGACAGACCAAGATCTGACAGGAAAATTCTCCTGGCCATTCCATAGGATGTTCCCGCCGGCCCAGTCTGGATTCTGAACGGTGTCAACAAGGGATCTAGGTACAAAGACCAGACCGCAATCTTCATCTACAGAAACATGACCCCATGCATTCGCCGCATCAGTCACCCTGGCACTGTCTCCCGCCTAGGTTTTACTGACGGAATCTGATTCAGATCGTGGGATAAGATCCCATGTCCATAATTGCTCACCTGATACCGGGTCAAGTACTCTGACTATTCCTTGCTCCAATTCAACCGCACCATTTACTTATCTGACATGCAGATATTCACATTAGGATTCAAGTCAGAAAATCTGCCTTATCTGGGTTAACAGGGTCAGGACAAGTATATAATACAGCCTGTCTCAAATGTTATGAGTGATTGTTAGTTTGGATTATCTGGACACATCGAAAATCAGCTGGCGCTGGTACGCAGCAATTCTATTGTTTGTACTCGCAATGATTGGTCTGTCATCCGGTGTTTCGCTTTCGGAAAGGCCTGAAGTTGTGACTTCATCACCGCTGACGAAGGCATACTATAGTCTGGGATTATTTGTCGTCGGCGGTCTTGACGTTGGCGTTCCAGTCGAGGGGCCATTGCTGGGTAGAGTAGTTTTGTGGATCGCTTACTTCGGCGCTCCTCTACTAACGGCTTCCGCCCTGGTTGAAGCAGTATTAAGAATCTTGTCACCTCATCGGTGGCATCTACGCAGGTTAAACGGTCATATTGTGATCGTCGGCAGTGGAGAGATGACGATAAGTTATCTTCGTGTTCTTCGTACTCACAACAAACTTGTCCCTGTGATTGTCGTTGATAGCAAAGTAGATCCCATCAGGGAGTTGGAACTGGTAGAAACCTTCAACGTCACTGTTGTCGTTGGTGACATTACCCATGACTTTCTCGTCAAGGAGCTGCGACTCAAAAGGGCCAAACGTGTCATCTTACTGGGAGAAGACAATTTCATTGCCTATGAAGCCGCCGCTAAGATTCTGAAACTGTTTCCTCGGCTCGAATCAAAAATTATCGTGCACTGTCAGAATCTAAGATTTCTGCGTGCTGTTCAAGTCACAAAAATCGCCAAACAGTCAATCAGCTTCAACTCATATAATCTGGCGGCAAAAGGCCTGGTTCGAGATACACTAATCCACCATTTCAATAAAACGGCCGGCAAAGACACGGTCATACTTGCAGGTTTTGGTCTATTTGGTCAGACCATCCTCGAAGAACTGCAGAACAAAGCCAGCGAGCAGATTGATGTTGTTGGCCTGATTGACTCGGATGCCAATCGGAGAATACAGGTGGTCGAGGAGCAACAGGTATATACGTCGGGTTATAACAGAGAGATCTTTCAGGGCGATGTTGCTCATCCTCAAGTCTGGCGAGACCTTCGCGACAGAATTGATCTGACCAGGGGCGAGCCTGTCGTTATCCTTGGAACAGGAGACTCAGCCGTCAATCTGCGTACCGCACTTTGGATACGACAGAAACACCCTAATGCATTGGTTTTTACCCGAACGCATGACATCTCTGAGTTTGCAGTCGAAGTTGGCGAAGAACACGACATTCATTGCATCAGCATCACACAATTGGTTGAAGAGAATATCCCACTGGAGTGGGTTGGTTGATAAATCCTCGCAGCTCATAAACAGCACTGACTCTATTCTGGTATGAGTCAGCTGGTGACATGTTCCCTGAGTAACACCATTGGTATCAGCTTCTGTGTGTCCCGCTGATACTTAATTTAACGCGGCTGCTCACTAGCGACGGTTTACCACGCCTTGTCTCGATCACTGCCGACAATTTCTTCAGCCCTAATCTGCAGCTTTCTGATAAAACCAGGTGTCAATCCGTGAGATATGAAGCATATTCCGCCGACTGGACACATAAGGCGTATAAATTCTGTTGGATTTTTTTATCACCGAGAATCTGCGGATATATCTACAAACGAAAGATCCTTAAATTAATACCCAGCTCAACATCTGTTTTCAAAGTCACCAGTTGTCTGCAGCGCAGAACCAGCGCTCTGTTTTCCCTGATCTTTGCCGCTGCACCGACAGCTTGCTGGTCGTTCAGTATTTTTTTGAGCGAACCATATTGTTCAATCAGCGAAACTGCTGTTTTTTTTCCAACCTTAGGTACACCTTTAACATTATTACTCGCATCCCCGGCCATCGCCCAGAGTGTTGTCAGCTGCCCAATCGTCACGCCGTATTTTTTGAGCACATCATCCCGGTTTATTTCATGCTTCTCAAAGTGGTTATAAACCCTGACTTTATCTGACAAGAGTGGCAGGTAGGATTTATCTGAAGACAGGATAATCGCCACACCATCTTTCTCCGCAACGCCAGCGGCCAGAGTTGCAACGATATCATCTGCTTCATAGTTCTGTATGGCCAGACTCTGTAGTCCGGCTTCTGAAAACACCTGCTTAAAGCGACTCACGTTGTTCAGCAGCATTTCTGGGGTTGGCTTTCGACCTTGTTTATATTCTCTGTACAAGAGATGCCGCCAGGTCGTATCGTGGCTGTCAAATACAACACATCCATGGCTTGGTGAATGTTGATTGAGCGCTCTTGTGACAGAATTAGCGGATGCCTGAATCACTTCTTCTATCTTATCGTCGCTGTCTGGTCGTGCTTCGTAAATCCTGCGGATCAGGTTGAAAGCATCAATTAGCAACACACGAGTCGATGTCATTGCTTCCTTTAATATCCTATTGCTGCACCCTCATTCCGAGGATCCTTGATGCCGGAAATCTGGCTGTTGGTAATCATGATGGCATTGGCATCACCAATACCCCGACCGTAGGGAATTTCACGAAAATTTGAATGCCCCATGGCTTTCAAGGCAGCAATGGTATCCGGAGAAATCCCATACTTGTCATACATAATCATGTCCGGCAGCCATTGGTGATGAAAGCGTGGTGCGGATACTGCATCGTCAACGGACATACCATAATCAATAACATTGACGATCACCTGCAAAGCGGTGGTTATTATTGTTGAGCCACCTGGGGAACCGACAATGAGAAACGGTTTTTTATCTTTGGTCACCAGAGTCGGTGACATGGAACTCAACATTCTTTTTCCCGGTGCAATCGCATTGGCTTCCCTGCCGATGAGATCAAACTGGTTCGGGGTGTTTTTCTTTATCGAAAAATCATTCATTTCATTGTTGAGAAGAATACCCGTACCCGGCACAACAATCTTGTTTCCAAAATTGCTGTTCAAGGTCGTTGTTAACGCCACCATCATTCCATCTTTATAAACTGAAAAGTGAGTTGTTTCGGAGCTTTCCTCTGGCCAGGCCTTTCCACCAGCTGAAATGTCTTCACTTCTGGTGGCCTTGTTCTTCTGAAAATCTGCAAAACGTGTATTTGCATATTGCTTGTTGACCAGCATTGCAAGAGGAACTTCATAGTGATCCGGATCACCCATATGTTCTGCCCTGTCGGCATAGGCACGCCTCTCTGCTTCAACCATCAGATGAATCGCATCAGCGCTGCCATATCCCATTGCACCAATATCGTGTTCTTCCAGCATGTTGAGGATCTGCACAACCAGTGCACCCCCAGAAGATGGTGGCGCCATGCCAAATATCTCGTATCCCCGATAAGTCCCGACAACCGGGTCCCGCCAGATTGAACGGTAGTTGGCCAGATCCTCAAGTGATATCTCGCCATCGCCACGTTTCATTTCCTGAACAATCAGCTCAGCCGTCGTCCCCTTATAGAATCCATCTCTTCCTTCCGCTGAAATCCTCTTCAGAACTTTTGCAAGATCGGGTTGACGCCAGATATCACCCTTCTTGTAGGGTTCACCATTTTTTGAGAACTTGGCCAGTGATGCCGGATATTTCTGCATGTTCTTAAGCTGCCTGGCAAATTGGCGAGCCATGCTGTGTGACAGAGGGATGCCATTTTCCGCGAATCGAATGGCCGGGGCCAGGATCTTTTCCCTGGACATGGAACCATGTCGTTCCAGCATAAGCAGCAGTCCATCAACCGACCCGGGGGTGCCTGCAGCTTTGTGGCTGGCGATAGAAAGTCCTTTGATTACATTCCCCTGATCGTCAAGATACATATCCCGGTGCGCACTGGCTGGTGCTGATTCTCTGTGATCAAGGGTGACTACTTCACCATTCCTGAGACGGATCACCGCAAATCCACCCCCGCCGATATTGCCTGCTGAAGGATAAGTGACCGCTAGCGCAAAAGCGGTTGCTACAGCACCATCTACAGCGTTCCCGCCAGCCTTCATGACGTCTATTCCCACCAACGAGGCCAGTCGGGATCTAGACGTCACCATTGCTTCATCACCGTAGGTGGCTTCAGGGCCCGCAGCAAAAGAAGAAGCGCAACCAAAGATAAACAGCAATGCAATGAATCTCATAAAACAGATATCCAAATTTCTCTAGAATCGTAGCTTAACATGCCCTCATCAATACAACGTGCTCAGCTTGAAATACTGATATGATTTTCCTTTCAAAGGACTCACCGGGTCATGAAACTCAATCTGAAAGATGCCAAACGTATCATCCTGCACGGCCAGGGCTTGTTGCAGACGGATCAGTTCGGTCGAGGCATTAACGCAGTTCAAAAAACGATTGAGCAACTCGGTTATGTTCAGATTGATACGATTTCCGTTGTTGAGCGTGCTCATCATCACACGCTGCGCACCAGGATCTCCAACTACTCCCCGAAAATGCTGCATAAGCTGGTATCAGACCGACAAACAGTATTCGAATACTGGTCTCACGCTGCCGCCTTTCTGCCAATGCAGGACTATCGATTCTACCAGCCTGTAATGAAAGGATTTGCAAAAAAAAACTCTATAAACCAGAAAGTTCGACAGGAAGTTGTTCGCCGAATAGCAGCAGAAGGCCCGTTACAGGCACGCGACTTCGAAAACCCGCGCGGACGAAAGTCCGCTGGCTGGTGGGACTGGAAACCGACCAAACGGGCAATGGAGCACATGTTTTTATCAGGTGAACTCATGGTTCGAGAGCGTCGTGGATTCCAAAAAGTCTACGATCTGACTGAAAACGTGCTGCCGGATCATATCGATGTTTCCTGGCCTACTGATCAGGAACAAGGACATTTCTATGTTCGGCGAATGCTGTCGGGATTGGGGATCGGTACGGCAAAGGATATTGGCTATGCACGGCCGACGGTGAAGCGCCTTTCAGACAACAATATCCAACCCTGCATTGATCAGTCCCTGTTGGAAATGACCGAATCAGGTGAAATCACCTCAGTAGAATGCAACGGCACCGGGTACTACTGTCTTACATCCGCACTTAATTCAGTGCCGACCAAGATCGGACGTAAGCGGGTCAGTTTTCTTTCGCCTTTTGATCACATGGTCATCAACCGAAAACGGCTGCTTGACCTTTTTGGTTTTGACTATCAGATCGAATGCTATGTACCGGAATCAAAGCGAAGGTTTGGCTACTTCGTCTTACCTATACTCTATGGTGATGCTCTGGTCGGGAGACTGGACTGTAAAGCCATAAGAAAAGACAGATATCTGACTATCAAAAACATCTGGCTGGAGCCAGATTTCAGGCTGAACGATCTGTTTATCAATGCATTTCTGAACAGTCTTCTGACCTATACCCATGATCTTGGCTGTGATCGCTATGTCATTGCCGACGCAAATCCAATATCTTTCAGGGATATTCTGAAAAAACAAACCCGGCAGATATCAGCCTGACCGGGCACCAGACGGAATTTTATTTACCTTTAACCTAAGCTAATGTCTCTCTAACAATTCCGACTACTCTTGTCTGTCGCTGCAGAGATCAGCCAGGCTATTTATCCGCCCACAACAATATCCTTTACACCAGGCGCTAAAAATTTACCCAATGTCCCGCTTCTCAACCTGTTCAGATCACGTTCAGATTGAGTTAAGGCTTTATTCAGGTGTGCAGGCGCATATTACTCACCAGGTTCAAAGACACCGGAGTAAATAAAATGCAAATAAAATGGATAGCACACACTTTTCTGTTACTCAGCGTCTTTTCGCTCGCGATTTGCAGTAACGCAGCACCCAATTCACACAGATCCCATGATGACAGGGACTTCAGGGCTGAAAGAAAACAGGATCGGATCAAAAACCAGAAGCGTCAGTATTCGCTGAACGGTCACAAGATCAGGGACAAGAAATCCAGAAAACACAAATCGCGAAAACGTGCTGAAGGTCGTGGCAATGGCGCCAGGGATAACGAAGAGAACCATCGAGGTGACAGGGGTAATTCCGACAGGAATCATTCAGGTCGTGGAAACCAGGACCACCGCCGGAACGACGGGGATTCATACAGGGGCGGCCCGAGAGGCAACAACCACCGTGACAGCAATGACGGGCGGCATGCATCAAGCCGACACCAGAGATCACACAGACACCATAAGGCAAACAGACGGCACGGCCGACCCTCCAGATATGATCGTTACCATGGCAGACACGGCTCATATTACCCTGCCTACGGTTTCAGGTTTTACGACAGCTCTGGCAATGATCCGTACTACATTCGCAGACACGATTATGGCGACGACTGGTACAAAGCTGCAGATTTTCGAACCAAGGAACATAGAATCTATGAAAGAGTCATTCCTATCAGAGACTATGTCACTGCCCTTGAGATAGAAGGTATGCGGCGTGGCACATACGTGCACGAAGCCTATATCGAATTTGACAATAACAGACTACGGCGTGTGCCGGAGCTGGAAGGGTACTATGGTGTTTGGAGCCGACGTCAATACAGACTGGAACAGCAGCGATATGTTCGACAGATCTACCTGCATGTTTCCCCCACAGAGCATAAGCGAGGCTACGCCCGGGTATACTATCAAAGATATTAGATCTGTCTGTCTCGACCGGCCCAGAATGGTTCCCGCACTAGTCTTCGTTGAATCTTACCCGAGGGTAATCTGGGTAAATCATCTGTAAAATCAATCGTCCTCGGGGCTTTGAAGGCAGGCAGTTGTTCTCTGACAAACGCGATGAGTTCATCAACTAACTCACCGCTGCCGTCAATACTCTCCTCCAGTTGCACGACTGATTTGACCTCTTCACCCCATTCTTCATTGGGTACTCCGACGGTGCAAACATCTGCAATAGCCGGGTGCTTTAGCAAGACATCATCGGTTTCCTGCGGATAGATATTGACGCCACCTGAAATAATCGTCTCAGCACTCCGCCCAGTCAAAAAGAGGTAGCCCTCTTCATCGAAATACCCCATGTCACCAAGAGTGAAATAATCACCCATATAGCTGCCGTCGGTTTTTTCCTTATCCTTGAAGTATTCGAATTTTATCGGCGGTGCCTTGAAATAAATCGTTCCCACTTCTCCGGTAGCTACCTCATTACCCTCATCATCCACAATTTTGTTTTCTGCTGTTGACGGTGCTTTACCGACAGTCCCGGGTTTCATTAGCCACTCTTCAGGACCGACAAAGAATCCACCACCCCCCTCGGTGGCGGCGTAGTATTCATGAACAACAGGACCTAGCCAATCCATCATGCTCTGTTTGACATGCACAGGACAGGGAGCCGCACCGTGGATAACGTATCGCAATGAACTTAAGTCATGCTTCTGCCGGGTTTCCTGAGGCAGAGCCAAAAGACGATGAAACATGGTAGCGACCATATGAGTATGAGTAATCCTGTATTCCTCAACCAGTCGAAGGGTTTCCTCTGCATCCCACCTATCCATCATGACCACGCCAACACCCTGTGCAATTGGCATGACAATATTAAATACAAGTGGTGCAGCATGATAGGCAGGCCCGGTGCACAAGGCACGATCAGTATCAGGATGGAATGCCGCCGCACCGTCTCCTTGTGTCGCTGTGGAGGTAGCAGCACCGGCAGCTGCCGCAGCAGCAAGCGCTGCAGCAGGCACTCTTTTTCGATACACACCTTTCGGGCGACCCGTTGTGCCTGACGTATACAGCATCTGGCTGCCTATTTCCGGCTCGTCAATATTACTTTCATCCTGAGACGTCAGCAAAGCTTCGTAATCATCAAAGCCGTCAATGTCACCACCAACACCTAAGGTCACCCTGAGCTGTTCGTTGTTGTCAGCTAACGCATCAATTGCCGGTTTGGAACACTTGATGTCGGCAATAAATGCCTTGGCTTCACAATTCCCTACAATATAGGACGCGTTATCCCCCGTCAGATGCCAGTTGATAGGTGTCACTCGATATCCAGCTCTCATACACGTGTAATAGACTTCCAGAAATTCCGGTCGATTCACCAGTAACATGGCAACACTGTCATCAGGTTCTAGCCCAGCACCGCGCAAAACTCTTACCAGTTGATTAGCTCTTGCGTTCAACTGAGAGAAAGTTCTCACTCCATAATCGGTAACCACAGCCATGTTGCCTGGTCGCTCCTGGGCATGATAGGCCAGGGTCATGCCAGAAACCATTGCTTCTCCCAATGTTAGAACCGCACTCATATTTGCTACTCCTTACATTCCACGAGGGCGTCTTAATTGACTCATGCTTTCAAATCAGAGTGCATTATCTTGTCTGCCAGCGCAAGTTCCAGGCTTTTCCAAAACCCGACGCGATCATTCTGGGAAATTCAGCTACTCGGGTCCGTAGCTGACTGGCACAAATGGGGGCAATTAAGCAGCGGTGATGCAACAAACAAGCTGGAGCAATGCTACTTTACCACTCGAGTCTCACCCAGTGGTTCTATACATCTCTCATCTTTATTTCTCGAATTTCCAACATAACCTGAAACGGGGGTTATGGTGACTGGCATTTTCAAAGTAGATGCAAGTACTGACGCAAGCGTTTCTTCGGAAGACTCGAGATCCAGCCACTGAAAAATCTCTTTACGACTTAAAGCAATAGGTATCCGGGCATGGATATCTCTCATATTCTCTGGTGCGTCACCCGTCACGATGGCACAACTATCTAGAACCTGATCATCGCCTCGCCAACGATCCCACAAACCCGCGAAGACAAAACCTGGCTCGTCCTGTGGGGCAATATGATAAGGCACTTTAACATTACCCTGTTTTGACCACTCATAGTATCCAGATGCCGGGATGATGCACCTTCTTCGCTGAAACGGTTCTCTGAATGCCCGACTGGATTTAAGTGTTTCCGATTTCGCATTGAACATCGTGTATTTTGTCGATGGCTGATCAGACCAGAACGGAACCAGCCACCAGCGCATATCCTTTAGATCCCAGGCCCCTTCAGCGGTCTTCAACAGTACGGGTATCGGTTCAGTTGGCGCAATATTGTATCTTGTTTCCAATTCAACCGACCCTAATTCCCCGTTGACAATTTCCATTATCAACCGTGTTAAGGGGTCAGAAATGATATTGAACCGCCCACACATGGTTTACTGCCTCGAAATCCGGGCGACTTCAAGCATCTCATCATCTGTCAGACGCCAGGCTGCTGCAGATGTATTCTGATCCACCTGTTCTGCTGATGTTGCCCCGGCAATAACACTGGAAATATAGGGCAGATTAGCCAGCCAACTGATAGCCAGCTCCAGAATTGTATGATCGCGCTCATTTGCAAATTCAGTGAGTCGATCGAGGATATCAAAATTTTTATCGGACAAGGCAGCTTTGCCACGTTCACCCCAACCACCCAGCCTGGTCCCCGCTTCTGGTGAAACACCACGCTGATATTTACCCGTCAATAAACCACTGGCCAGCGGAAAATACGGCAATATGCCAATACCGTGGTGTTCACAGACCGGCACTACTTCTCTTTCAATGCGCCTGTCCAAAAGACTATACAAGTTCTGTGCCGTCACAAATTTATTGAGACCATGGAACCTGGCAGTCCACTCTGCATCTGAAATCTGCCAGCCCGAGAAGTTCGAATGACCAATATAGCGAATCTTTCCGACGCTAATCAGATCATCCAGGGCTCTAAGAGTTTCTTCCTCAGGTGTCGTAATATCAGGGATGTGTTGCTGATACAGATCGATATAGTCTGTACCAAGACGTCTCAGACTCTTATCTACTGCATCAAAGATATAGCGTCTCGATGCACCCCTGTTAAGGTCGCCTTCTCCCATTGCATTGGCAAATTTGGTCGCGATGACGATCTGGGATCGATCCATACCCTTAATTGCCTTGCCCAGATATTCTTCTGACAATCCCCCTGGGCCGTAAACATCAGCAGTATCAAAGAAGTTAACACCCTTGTCGAACGCGGCACTAACGATATCTGAAGTGCTTTTTTCATCACACCGGCGACCAAAATTATTGCAACCAATGCCGACGATTGAGACTTTGAGTCCCGTTGATCCAAGATTTCGATATTCCATGATGTCTGCCTCTGTTGCGATATTTCTGTGCAGATTAAGGCCATCGTCGCGAGGATGTAAAGTCAGTATCTCTGCACCATATTCGTAACACTGTACAAACTCTATTGAATAGGTTAATTTGCGCCCTCTTCGCTTCACGATATTCAAATGAAGACTCTGTGCAACTCGATTGTTGGGTGCAGGTCTTTTTTTTTTGGATATAGAAAATGAGACATGTCCCAAATCTTAAAGACTTCTCCTCTGACGACATCACTCAGATATTAAAAATAGCAGCCGAGATCAAAGCCAATCCTGCAGAGTATCACGACGCACTGCATCGAAAATCACTGGCCATGCTGTTTCAAAAAACGAGTACCCGAACCCGCGTTTCATTTGAAGCCGCGATGACAGAACTTGGTGGACATGCCATCTATATCGACTGGGGTGCGTCCAATTTTGTACTCTCTGGCATCGAACATGAATCGGAATACCTGTCACGAAACGTCGCCTGTATTATGGCCCGCCTGATGCAGCACGGTGACCTTGAAAAAATCATCGCTGGCAGTCAGGTACCCGTAATTAATGGCTGTTGTGAAAAATTCCATCCTTGCCAGGCACTGACTGATGTACTGACCATGTCGGAATATTTTGAGGGCGATCTTGCTGATGCACATCTCGTATACGTAGGCATTCAAAATAATGTTTCCAATTCACTGACGGTTATATGTAACAAACTTGGCATCAATCTTTCACTTGCGACACCTACCCAGGACAACAACGGTGAAAGCATTGATGAAAATGTACAGAAGCTTATTAATTCATCAGAAAAAATCACACATACTCAAGATCCCAAAGCCGCCGTCCAGGATGCCGATTTCGTCTATACAGATACCTGGATTGACATGCAGTATTTCAATAATCCCAGCCATCGGGATGAAAACCAAACAAAATTGAAAAAGATGATGCCCTACCAGGTAAACAGTGAACTGCTCGATGGTGTTAGCTGTAGAATCATGCATGACATGCCAATACATGATGGCTTTGAGATATCAGCAGAAATGACCAAGGATCCAAGAGCTGTGATCTATTCACAGGCAGAGAACAGAATGCATGCTCAGAAGGGATTGTTGTACTGGTTACTGAAATAGTGCCTGTGCACAGGGATTTCGAGTAAATAAACAGCTAGTCGTTCAGCAGTTTTAACGCCAGGAACTCCACCCAGTGCATGACAGGAATGTCTGCACTGGCGTTCAACTGGAGCTGACAACCGATATTAGCGGTCAAGATATAGTCCGGTTCTGCTCGCTCCAATTGCCTGATCTTTCTTGAAGTGAGTTCGTCAGCAATTCCGGGTTGCAGTATCGAGTAGCTTCCGGCAGAGCCACAACAAATATGTTTATCACCCACCTCGACCAGGGTTGCACCAGCTGCCTCCAGGGTCTTTTCAAGGTGGGTTGGCATCTTCTGGCCGTGTCCCAGGGAACAGGGTGTATGTACGGCAATCCTTAGATTCTGGCATCGAAAGTTAAACCTGGACAGGTACTCACTTACATCCAGCACTTTTGACGCAATACGTTTGGATTTCTCATAATAGTGTTTATCGTATTTTAGTATCTCCGGATATTCTTTGATCGTCACACCGCAGCCACTGGCTGCTGACACAATGTAGTCCACTGATGACAGCTTCGCGTCGAGTTTGTCAACAAGATCCTTGATCTTGCCAAGTGCGCCTTTATAAGCAGATAAATGATAGTCAAGAGCGCCACAACAACCTTCCGACTCAAGATAGGTTACCTCGACATTTCTTTTCGTTAGCAGATATTCGATGGCAGCATTCACATTCGGTGTCGCTGCCTGCTGTACGCAACCATTCAGCAACATTATTCTTTGCGATGCTCTGTCCACATCGAGAGGTTGGGGTTCAAATGAGACGGCTTCTTTCACTGGCACCTTTTGGGCAACAATTCTGGGTAACAGATGCCGAAATATTCGGCCGGTCAAAAGGAGGATTCTGAACAACTGCGGCCTGGATAGGGTTTTCCGCAAATTCCAGCTCAGAAAACGATGGTGGAAAGGTCGTGTATAGTGATCATTGATAATCTCTCTGCCAATATCCAGCAGGCGTCCGTATTTGACCCCCGATGGGCAAGTTGATTCACAGGAACGGCATGTCAGGCACCTGTCGATATGTGAAGCAGATTGAGAGGAGATGGTATCCTCAGCCAAAAGGTTTTTGATGATACTTATCCTTCCCCTGGGTCCATCCAGCTCATCACCCAGCAATTGGTATGTCGGGCAGACGGCGTTACAGAACCCACAATGGACACAGTTTCTTAATATCTCACAGGCTTCCTGTACAGCTTCCTGGTTGCGCAGATTCACATGAATGCTGGTATGCATCGTTAAAAATCCGAGTACATCTTGTTTGGATTCAAAATCTGGTGAGGATCGAATTGCCGTTTCAGACCTTGGTGTAATGTAAGCGAGACTCCCGTCAAAGGAGTGTATCTATCATCAGTCGTTGCGCTTTTGAGCAGAGTGGCATGAGCATCGATTCCCATCTTTTCTCTCGGATCAAATTCCGGATCAGATAACCATCGCTGACCGCCAGCCCAATCAAATACCCTGCACTCAGATAAGAAGAGCTCGCTATCCGGAGTCAGAGAGACTCGCCATAATTCCGTCCCCTGCTTAAAAATCTCCAGATTGTCCAGTGCGAACCAGAATGCCGGTTCAATGCTTTCACCACCAAATGCACTGGTTGCTTTGATCACCGACTGTTCCGCACCGGAAAATCGAACATGCAATCTACCTTCAAAATAGGCCGTAGCAGAAACCAGTGAAGGTCTGGATGACAACTCTCGCATCATCTTATGAGCTCTATCAGCCGACAGATCAATCGCCCTGGTCACCTCAGACTCTGGTTTAGGCAGCACCTTGAAACTGACTTCAGTCAAAATGCCCAGGCATCCCATTGATCCAACCATCAGTCGTGATACATCATATCCTGCGACGTTCTTCAGTACCTGACCACCAAACCTTAACGGCTCACCGACACCATTAATAACGCAGGCACCCAGCACAAAATCTCTCACGGCACCTGCGTACGGCCGTCTTGATCCTGAAATACCAGACGCAACCATGCCACCTATGGTTGCACGGCCATTAAACACCGGCGGATCAAATGCAAACATTTGTCCCTCGGAATCCAGCAGATTGATGACATCCTGCAACAAGGTTCCCGCTCTAACCTGAATAACCAGTTCAGCGGGTTCATACTGAACAACGCCAGCCAATCTGGTTATATCAACGCAAGGCAGATCACTCAGATCCCGCCCAAGAAAACGCTTACTGTTACCTCCCTGAATCCTGAGTAGCCGTTCCGTGGATGCCGCTTCTTTCACTTGTTGGCAGATTTTTTTAAGAATCACTAAAACCGCTCCAGATCCGGAAATTTCTCTTCACCACGGTGAACGTGCATGGCACCAAACTCTGCGCATCGATTCAACGTGGGTATAGCTTTACCCGGATTAAGGATTCCCCTGTCATCAAATACAGCCTTTATGCCATGAAATAGATTTAGTTCCTCGGTGGAAAATTGCAGACACATCTGGTCGATTTTCTCAACACCAACACCATGCTCTCCCGTGATGGTGCCTCCCTTTTGAAGGCATGATTCAAGTATCCTGGCACCAAGCTCTTCTGCCTTTTCCAGGTCACCCGGTACATTGCTATCGTACATAATGAGGGGATGCAGGTTGCCGTCTCCAGCATGAAACACATTGGCCACTGCCAGACCGTATTCTTCCGAAAGATCAGAGATATGATTCAGCACCGTACTCAGCTCTTTTTTAGGTATCGTGCCGTCCATGCAGAAATAGTCTGGCGCAATTCGTCCAACAGCCGGGAAGGCGGCTTTACGACCGCGCCACAATTCACTGCGAGACTGTTCATCCCTGGCAATTCTGACATGCAGCGCATCATGTGCATCCAATATTCGATTCAGTTGTAACAACTGCTGCTCAACCTCATCAGCACTGCCATCCAATTCACAGAGCAGCAGAGAGTCGACATCTGTTGGATAACCTACATTGACAAAATCTTCAGCAGCACGAATTGCCAGCTTGTCCATCATCTCCAGACCAGCGGGGATAAGCCCTTCAGCGATAATGTCAGCAACGGTTTCGCTTGCTTTAGTGACCGTCTCGAAACCCGCGATTACCACCACAATATCGTCCGGCATCGGCAACAAACAGACCGCTACCTCGACCACGATACCCAGCATGCCTTCAGATCCATGCATAAGTGCCAGTAAGTCAAAACCGGCAGAGTCAAAACCGGTACTGCCGATGACATACAATTGCCCGTCAGGTGCAACAATCTTAAGCTGGCGAACATTGTGTACCGTCAGGCCATATTTCAGGCAGTGAACTCCCCCGGCATTTTCCGCAACATTGCCGCCGATGGTACAGGCAATTTGCGACGACGGGTCAGGTGCGTAGTACAAACCCAGCGATCGGACGCTTTGAGATATTGCCAGATTGGTCACACCAGGTTCGACGTAAGCGAGAAGATTATCTTTATCGATTTCAAGAATGCGGGTGAATTTTGCCAGGCTCAGAAGGACGCCCTCTTCATGCGGCATGGCTCCTCCAGACAGACTCGTACCCGCTCCTCTGGCGACCACAGGGATTCTGTGGTCATGACACAACCGGACGGTGTCCTGCACCTCTGCTACGGTCTCCGGTAAAGCGACGAAACGCGGCACCGCCTTTCTGGTCACAAGACCGTCACTTTCATAAATTTTGAGCCGATCACGGTCCGATATTACATGCTTACAGACCTGTTTCAGCTGTCTTAGGAAATCCGGCAATCTAACCCACCGTCAGTGGCACAAACCGAAGAATTGTACCCCGTTATCCACTCAAACGCCCACCTGCTTTTCTTGTATACTCTTGCTGTTTTTGAAGAAGCGAGATTCGGAGCTGTCATGCCAATTAGTTCCATCGAAGAAATACTGGATGATTTTCGCCAGGGTAAAATGGTGTTAATCATGGATGATGAAGATCGTGAGAATGAAGGTGACCTCATCATCGCTGCTGATGTGGTGACAGCGGAGCATGTTACATTCATGGCCAGAGAAGCTTGTGGGCTGATCTGCCTGACCCTGACCGAAAACCGTGGTCAGCAGCTTAATCTGCCTCTGATGGTTGAAAGGAACAATTCCCTGCACGAAACCAATTTTACGGTTTCAATCGAAGCTGCAGACGGAATCACAACTGGTATTTCAGCGGCTGATCGAGCAAAAACTGTTAGAGTTGCGGTTGCCCGCAATGCAAAACCTTCTGATCTGGTGATGCCAGGTCATATATTCCCGCTTATCGCTCAAAAAGGCGGTGTACTGACTCGAGCTGGCCACACGGAAGCCGGTTGCGACCTGGCTAAATTGTCGGGATATGAATCATCCGCTGTGATTGTAGAAGTCATGAACGAAGACGGCACCATGGCAAAGCGACCTGAACTCGAAGAATTTGCCCAGAAGCACGGGATCAAGCTCGGAACAATAGCGGACCTCATTCACTATCGCACCTTAAATGACAAGACCATTGATCTGGTTGACGAAAAGGAAATCGAAACAACTCACGGCAGCTTCAAGTTGAAAACCTATACAGATCGTATTTCTGAATGCGTCCACCACGCCATTGTAAAGGGGCGAATCCAGGAAGATGAACCCTGTCTGGTACGAGTGCAGGCTATCAATATGTTAAGGGATGTATTTGGTACTGAAAGACCGGGATTCAAGAAGTCCTGGTCTCTGATGGAATCGGTAGAAAGACTGGCGTCCGAGGAGAAAGGTGTCGTTGTAGTGGTCGGACATCCGGAATCGCAAGCTGAACTACTGGCACAGGTCACTCATTTCCCTGATATGTCACCGGAGCAGAAGGCATCCTCAGAAACTGGAGTTTACAGGGTGATTGGCACTGGCTCCCAGATACTGAGAGATCTTGGTGTCGGTAAGATGAGGCTGTTAAGTTCCCCCACCCGGTTTAATGCAATTTCCGGATTTGATCTAGAGGTGGTCGAATTTGTGGAGAACGAATAAGAGATTTTCATGGCCAATACCGAAGTCTCATTAGAAAACGACCCAACACCTCTGGTTAAGATCTTCGCCAACAAATTCTTGAAGTCTCTCGATCATGCGAAATATGCGAGCAAGGTAAACAGATTTCACGGCACTTTCGCTCTTGCGTCCACAACGAGCCCGCAAAGCATCACGATCGATATTAGAAACAGCAAAATCTTCATCTGTCGAGGGATTCAAGACACAGCAAAGATAGTCATCCGAACCGACTTCGATAATCCATCTAAACAAAAAGTTGAAGGTCTTCTGCTTCACCCCCTGTTAGCCATGAAAATATCGCGTCTGCTGGATTTTCCTCAGGCAAATTGGATTGACGCTGCAAAACAGTTTTGGGAGAAAAACGTAGAGTATCCGGGCATGCCCACCGGCATTGAAATCCACTGTGAGGATGAAAGCCGTGAATATACTCTTGGTGAAGATCCTGATGTCTATATAACAGGAAGGTCGAACAATATTGCCGAAGTGTTCGCAGGTGATGCGGTGCTGGTTGAGTCACTGATGCTAAAGAAGCTGAGTGGCGTGTCCAGCTTTGAACACGCGGTTGTACTAAGCGATGTCACGGTGCAAATGATGCTGGGTAACAGATAGATGAATGATGAGGAACTGCTGAACTGGCTGGATCGCCATCATGTTGATGTGATCCGCACTCACGCGACGAGCCTGGACGGTCCTGGCCTAGGCAAATATCTTCATCATGACAAGTTCTTCAAGTGTCTGCCAAAAGGGCACGCCATATCAGATATCGCACTCTTTTCGAACATAAATGGCACGCCACACATGACGGTCTGGCACCCTCAACGAGAAGCAAATCTCGGCGACATTTATCTTAGACCTGATATCTCTACACTGATTCCCGACGGCACTGATACAAAACTGGGACACTGTATCTGTGATTTCACGAACAACGCCGGGGAGTCGCTGGATCTCTGTCCGCGATCAACTCTTAAGAGAATGGTGGCCGAGGTTGCAGAGCTTGGCTTTGAGATAAAGGCCACTTACGAGCTGGAGTTCTTTATCTTCAGGGAATCCTACGACGAAATCAGACGTGGCAGGTACCGGAATTTCACCCGGCTGACTGCCAGTAACAAGGCTGGTATCTACAATCTTCGAAATGCCTACCTGGCCAAACCTTTCATGGATGAGGTCATCAAACGAATGGAACGGAAAGGGATAGCCTGGGAGGGCTGGAACGATGAGGCTGCTAAGGGTCAGCTGGAACTAAACCTCATACCCTCGGACCCGGTCAGCGCAGCCGATAATGTTGTTAGAACCAAACAGATTCTCTACGAAGTAGCAATTGATCTCGGCATGGCGATCACATTTATGGCCAGACCCGGAGCTGGTTACAGCAACGGCATGCACATGCATCATTCACTGGTGGGTGCAGATACGGGCGAGGCAGCGTTCTTTGACAAAGGCGCGCCTCAGTGTCGAAGTCAGCTCATGACACACTGGCTGGCTGGATTGGTGGCCACGCTGCCTGGTGCAGTTTCCTATCTATGCCCCACCGTCAATTCTTTCCGACGTTTTAGCGACTTTTCGGGCTCACCCACGACTACAACCTGGGGAGAGGAAAACAAGACAGCCGCACTGCGACTCATCTCTCACACTGAAAAACAGTCCAGGATTGAACACAGGGTCGGTGCCAGTGATCTGAATCCTTATCTGGGGATGGCAGTATTGCTGGCAGGGGGGCTGGCTGGTGTCAAACACAGCCTCAATCCACCAGATGAGTTCAGCAAAGTGGCATGGGGACTCCCCCCATCAGAAGCCGACCTGCCGAGAACTATCACCCAGGCCGCAGAGTGTCTAAAGGCAGACGAATTACTTAAGGAGGTTTTAGGTTCTGGTAATATAGAATACTGGGCGAAAACAAGGGAAGCGGAGTGGCTTGCATTCCACACTGAGGGCGGAGATGCACTGGGTCACAAGACCTCTTTTTGGGAACTGGAACGATATTTTGAAATAATCTGAGGAGGGACTATGCGTTATCTGTCCGCAATAATTTTGCCACCTTTGGCGGTGTTCCTGAACGCCATAAGTGGTTCCTGAGTGTATTATCCAGTCTTCTATATTGCTTAGGGTGGTTATTCGTCCTAACCGCAGATTCTTCGGCGACAACCGCTTGATTTACTGATGTCTTCCCTAAGGTACATGGCGGAGGGGTAGGGATGCGCTGATAGTCATTTGTACTTCCTGCGAAAATTCTACGGCCCTTTCTCAGTAGTTTGCTTCCGCGTTAGCATTACCAACTACGCCGTTGGGTCTGGATAACGAAGTTGCAGGAATATAACATTGATAGTGCCAATAGATAATGCTTTGTATGATCTATAGGTTATTGAGGTGCTCAGATTTAGGTATGTAAGCTTTGACTTTGATCTTCGTCGTCATATTATGAGACTAACAGTGCAATAATAATCGACCGTGGTCACATGCGCCTGAAAGGCCGCGCTGATCGGCAGCGAGCGGCTTGGACTGAAAATGATCTTACGTATTACAAAATGGCTGCTCAGCTTCGTGGCTGTCTTGGTGGGCGGTGTCCTGGTCTATGCCTTTGCTGTGCCAAGGCCGTCCGATACAACTGACCCGGCGATATTTATGCAAGACGGCAGATCAGTGAACTATTGTGACCTGCCCGAACTTGACGGTTCACGAAAATCCGCTGATGACATTCCCAAGGCGTATACCCCCGGGTGTAGCTACACAACCATACCGATGCCCATTTTGTCGGAGTGCGCCGAACCGCTCGCAGAGGGTGTCATCGACATGAGAGGGCTCTGGTACGGAGTTTCAGGTCGGGTTGGTCATCTAGAACG
>Ga0187833_10001087_pt1 | contig 31589 bp, 38 predicted proteins | sample ETNtaG_37_FD_167968 | JGI IMG/M metagenome (GOLD analysis project Ga0187833, IMG submission 167968) | Marine microbial and viral communities from oxygen minimum zone, Eastern Pacific Ocean - ETNP2014_SV_400_PacBio MetaG (Illumina Assembly) | ecosystem: Environmental > Aquatic > Marine > Hypoxic...
ATTTTCATAAAAATTAAGTATTTTAAGGGTATTTAAACCTTTCTATCTGTAATCACTATCTAGTAATTATTATTTAAAACTAACTAAACAATCAAGTGATTGTTTATTATTCTATATATATTCAAAAACATAATAGAATATAGGTGATAGATTTAAATACTCTAAATTGGATTTCTAATAATGCAATTTTGTGAATCATGTGGCGCTATGTTGATGGAATCTGAATGTTCTCGTTGTGGAGATAAGTCTACAGGGAAAGTTAAGTTAGAGGCTTCTGAGAAAGTTGAGATTGCTAAAGAGATTGCGGTTGTAACTGAAGGAGAAAATGAAGTTAATCCTAAGGTAGAAATTGAGTGTCCTAAATGTAAACATAAGGAAGCTTTCTTTTGGACTAAGCAAACAAGAAGTAGTGATGAGGCTGAAACTAAGTTCTATAAATGTACTAATTGTAAATATACATGGCGAGCATATAGGTGATTATTTAAATAAAGGCAAACCTATATTTTAATTAATTATAAAAAATAAAAAAATAAAAATTATTTCTTTTTCTTTGTAGCTTTCTTAGTAGTCTTCGATGTACTTTTGATTTGTACTAAGGGACTTGAGTTTGAATTTTCAAGTTTTTCTAGTCTCTCAGTAATCATAAGCAACTGACTCTTAAGTTCCATCATGTCGCTCTTAACGTTCTGGAAAGCCATTCTTATATTATTGTTTGAATCCATTTTGAAATATATATTTAATAAAAAAAGAGGCCGATTAAGGTATTTAAAGGTTATTGTACTGTTGTAATTATTGAATGGTGACTAATTTATGGGTTTAATTTAAAGGTTAGAAGATAGTTTTTTAAACCATCTAATTCTTCTTTTTATTAATGGTTGCATAGCTCAGTCTGGTTAGAGCACCTGACTCTTAATCAGGGTGTCGGGGGTTCAAATCCCCCTGCGACCATATTTTTATTTGATTATAGGATTTTTCACCCCCTTCGGGTCCAGAAAATTGAAGATTTTCTGGCTGCTCAATACTTACGTATCTTCGCATGTTCAAATCCCCCTGCGACCATATTTTTATTTGATTATAGGATTTTTCACCCTGAGACCATATTTTTATATAGTTGGATAATATTGTTATTTCATGGTGGATGTCTCTGAAGTAATGGAGGTTATGCAAGGCCATTATGATTTAGATAGAAGAACTACTTTGAATAGGATGAGAAAAAAACCTGATCCCTTTAAGGTATTAATTGGTTGTTTAATTAGTATTAATATTAAGGATGAAGTTTGTGATAAGATATTGGAAGAGTTGTTTTCTAAGGTAAATGGATTTCAAGATGTGGTTGAGATAGATAGTAATGAATTGGAGAATATATTGTATAATGCTAGATATAGAAAAGTTAAGGCTGCTAGATTGAAAGAAGTTTCTAAGGATGTTATTGAGAGGTTTGGTGGAAGGGTTCCAAGGGATCGTGATAAATTAATGAGTATAAAGGGAATTGGACCTAAGACATGTAATATTGTTTTGGCTTTTGCATTTGGGAAGAAAGTTATTCCAGTTGATTCAAATACAATAAGAATTTCTAATAGGTTGGGATGGATAGAAAGTAAAAAGGCTGATGAGGTTGAAGAAATGTTAATTGAAGAATTAGAGGATGAATTTATTAAAGATGCAAATGCGATTTTTATGTTACATGGAAAAAATACATGTGTTCCTATGAGTCCTCATTGTAGTAAATGTCCAGTGAGTTTGGTGTGTAGAAGAGTAGGGGTAAATAAATCTAGGTAGCTACGGGCAAAGTCTACATACTCATCTTTGGTATTTAATCTACAGCAAAAGCTAAATGTTATAAAATAACACACCTCTATTTTAAAAAAATAAAAAAATTACATTAATCGCCTTCTTATAGAATCTATGTCTTCAGCTACTTCTTCACCTTTCTTGGTTAGTTTTATTAGTTTTATTCGACCTTTCTTTTCGAAATCAACTAATTTAAGTTCTTCTAGTGTTTGAAGTATCTTAACTGCATGTGAATACGTACAGTCAACTTCTTTAGCTAGTAAAGAACCATATCTTGCTTTAGACATTTTCTTTAAGGCTACCAGCATTAATGCTGGCTTTCTTCTAAAAAATATATCAAAATTGTCTTTCATTTTATATTTAATTTTTAGAGAAATTGAAAAAAAATATTTCGTTTTCTCTGAAGGGATAACTTGAAATATATATCTCAAAGCTATATATCTTAATTCATATTTTAGCTTATAAAGCTTTCTGACCAAATGGTTAACCAGCGAGTAACAAATTAGATTTACTTATCTAAAAAGGTAACGGAGTGTTGTAACTGAAAGTTTCATAAAAATTACTCAATATTAATTACTTCTCCAGTTAATGCAGTGTACATTTTTAGATAACCCTTACTAGCAAGTTCAATTTTATTAGAGACTTGTTCTAATTGAGTATTTCCATTATTAACTGAATCTTTTAGATACTCTTGGATGTTTGAAGATAATAGTGCTTTTACTGCTTCTTGTTTTGACATCCTAATTTTTAGATCAGGATCAGGAGATGGTTGTTTTGAGACACTTAGTCCGTTGCTGACGATGGCACTCCAGGTTTCTTGATCTATTATTAAATCTATTTCTGCATTACCATAACCAACATAAGATTTGTGGATGTTGTTAACTCCTAAGGAGACTAAAAGATAAATGATATAATTTTCGTTGAATTCTTCTATTCCTTGTTGGACAACTGCAGGACCATTTACTTCTCCAGCCTCATTGGTATTTGCAAAGACTATATCCTTCATAGGGTGTTCAATGGTTATCTGTGGAGGTTTACTATGAAAAAATCCAAGAAAATATGCTCCAGCTAAGATTATAATTATGCCAAATAATATTAAAAATTTTATAGATAATCTTTTTATTTTTCTATGTTTATCCCTTATGTTAACTTTTTCATTCACCATCTTTATTTGAGCATAGAGGAATATTTAAATATTAACTTAGATTTATTTGTTTATGATAGATATTAAGTTAATTAGAGAGGAGATTAAACTAGTCAGAGATAATATTAAGAGAAAGGGGCAGGATTCTAAGTTAAAATTGGTTGATGAGTTGAAGAAAAAAGATGATGAATGGCGGAAGAGAAAATATGAGGCAGATGATTTAAGAAGTAAGAGAAATAAAATTAGAGAAGGTATTAAGGAAGCTAGTAAAAATAAGGATGATAAGGCCAAAAAAGATTTGATAAAGAAAAATGCTGATGTGCAAAATAAAATTGAGAAGTTAGAGAATAATAATGAGAGATTATCTGATGAAATTAATGAGATAATGTTGCAGATTCCAAATATTATTTCTGATAAAGTTCCTAAAGGAAAGGGTGAAAAGGACAATAAGGAAATTAAGAAGGGTGGGAAGATTGCTAAACTTGGAAAGATTAAAAATCATGTGGAATTAATTGAGGAGCTAGGGTTAGGTGGTTTTGAAAAATCTGGAGAGGTTGCTGGAAAGGGATTTTATTATATTAAAGATGAGTTAGCTTTATTGAATCAAGCTTTGATAAGATTTGCTATTGACTTTATGAATAAGAAGGGTTATGGGTATATTGAGACTCCCTTGATGTTAAATGAAAAATCTATCTTTGCCTCTATGGATAAATCTGCTATTGAAGAATCTGTTTATTCAATTGATGGAGAGGATTTAAATTTAATTGGAACTGCGGAACAACCCTTGTTGGCAATGCATTCTGAGGATGTTTTAAAAGAAAGTGAATTGCCTAAGAAATATTTTTCTTATTCTATGTGTTTTAGAAAAGAGATTGGAAGTCATGGAATTAATGAAAAGGGTTTATGGAGAACTCATCAATTTAATAAAATTGAGCAGTTTATCTTTTGCAAGCCTGAAGATTCTGAAAAGTTGTATGATGAATTGTTTAAGAACTCTGAAGAGATTTTGAAATTATTAGAATTGCCTTATAGAGCTATTGAGATTTGTACAGGAGATTTAGCTGATTGGAAATTTAGGAGTGCTGATTTTGAAGTTTATAGGCCTACTACTAAAGAATATGGTGAAGTGATGAGTTTGAGTAATTGTACAGATTATCAAGCTAGAAAGTTAGATATAAAAGTTATTGATAAACATGGTGAGAGAAAGGTTTTGCATACTTTAAATAATACTGTGCTTGCAACATCTAGGATTATGGTTGCTATTTTAGAGAATTTTCAGCAGAAAAATGGTAGTGTTAAAATCCCTAAGATTTTATGGAAATATACTGGATTTAAAGAGATTAAAAAGAAGAAAACTTAAAAACTTTAATTTATATTTTTGGTATATGGAAACTTCTAATCCCGAGCATGTAGCTATAGTTCTTGATGGGAATCGTAGATTTGCTAAAAGGTTAATGTTAGAACCTTGGAGAGGTCATGAGCTTGGAAAGGAGAAAGTTGAAAAATTATTAGATTATGCCAAGAAACTAGGAATTAAAGAGATGACGTTTTATGCTTTATCTGTAGAGAATATTAATAGTAGGCCCTCTAAGGAATTGAATTTTTTGTATAAGATATTTAGAGAGATGTTTAGGGATATGGATAGAGAGAAAATGATGAGAGATGGTGTTAGGATGAAATTTATTGGTGATTTGGATTTATTGCCAGAGGATTTAAGAGATGAATGTTTGAAATTGGAGAAAGATACTTCAGGGAATTCAGAGTTTGTTGCTAATTTTTGTGTGGCCTATGGTGGGCGGCAAGAATTAGTTGAAGCTGTTAGAAATATAATTGATAAGAAAATTAGTGGTGATGAAGTTACTGCAGGAGTTATTGAAGATAATTTGTATTTGTCTAGTGAGCCTGATTTTATTATTAGGACTGGTGGCGAAAAGAGGACTAGCAACTTCTTACCTTGGCAGGCAAGTTATTCTGAATGGTTTTTCTTAGATAAAATGTGGCCTGAATTTGGAAAAGAGGATTTGGTTAGATGTATTGAAGAATTTAAGAATAGGAAAAGGAATTTTGGGAAATGATAATTATATAAATTCTATAAATTAATAATAAATATGGCAGATAAAAAATTTAAGATATTGGCAGCTAGTGATATCCATGGAGATGCTGATGCAACAAAGAAGTTGGCTGCTAAGGCAAAGAAAGAAGATGTGGATTTAGTTGTTTTAGCAGGAGATTTAAGTGGTTTTGTTGAAACTGAAGGTATTTTGAAACCTTTTATGGATAATGATCAAAAGGTTGTTTTTGTTCCAGGAAATTGGGATTCTAGTGTTACTGCAGATGTTCTTACTAAGATGTATGGAGTCAAGAATGTTGGGAGGCATTATGTTAAGTATGGGGATGTAGGGGTTTTTGGTGTTGGGAGTCCTGATGGTCAATTAGATTTAAATGAGGAAAAAGCTTTTAATAAATTGAAAAAAGATTTTGGGAAGATTAAGGATTTAGAGAAAAAGATCATGGTTAGCCATATTCATGCAGCAGGTACCAAATCTGAATTTTCTGGAATTCCTGGAAGTACAGGGGTTAGAAAGGCTATAGAAGAATTTCAACCAGATATTTTTTTGAGTGGGCATATTCATGAAGCAGAAGGATTAAAAGATCAAGTTGGGAAGACCAAGGTTTTTAGTGTTGGAGAAAAAGGAAAGATTATAGAGATTTGATAAAAAATTTAAGTTATTTAATTTTGGAATGCAGATAATTATTTAAGCTAGTTAATTCTTGCTCCATTGTATAATGCCTCGTAAAAAGAAAGATCCATTGGCGGTTGAGACAAAAGAATTTCTTGCTCTTGATCCTGAGAATGTTAAAAAGACAGTTGAGATTCCTGTAAAGGAACCTCCAGCAATTGAAGATTTAGAAACAGTTGAAAAAGTCGGAGATTCAAAAGTTATTAATAAGGCTAAAGCTCGAACTTTTTCTAAACCTCTCCGGAAAAAACCTGCTGTTAGAAAAAAGATTTCTACTAAAAAAACTCCTAGCAAGTTTAAGGAAACTAAACTTAAATCGGATGGATATAAGTTAATTATTACAGAGAAACCTCAGGCTGCGGGGAAGATTGCTGCTGCTCTTTCAAAAGGTAAGGATAATAAAATAAGTAAGAGCAAGGTTTCATATTATGAGTTTGATAGGAACGGTGATAAAATTGTTGTTGGATGTGCTGTGGGACATTTGTTTTCGGTGAGTCAGACAGTTCCTGGTTCAGATTATCCTATATTTGATATTGGATGGTATCCTAATTTTGAAGTTAATAAGAAAGATTTTACTAAATCTTATTATAGTGTTTTAAAGAGTCTTGTTAAAGGGGCCAGTGAGATAATTGTTGCTACAGATTTTGATGTTGAAGGAGAAGTTATTGGTTATAATATTATTAGATATATTGCTGGACAGAAAGATGCTAAGAGGATGAAATTTAGTTCGCTTACTGCAGATGAATTGCAGGAGTCTTATGAAAATAGATTGCCAAATATTGAATGGGGTCAGGCTATTGCTGGAGAGACAAGGCATTTTTTAGATTGGATGTATGGTATTAATTTATCTAGAGCTTTGATGAGTGCGGTAAAAGCTGCAGGAAAGTTTAAAGTAATGTCAATTGGAAGGGTCCAGGGTCCTGCATTGCATTTAATTGTTAATAAAGAATTACAAATTAAAGATTTTAAGCCAAGTCCTTACTGGCAAATTTTCTTGGATGTTATTGATAAAGACGGAAATAAATTAACAGTTAAACATAATAAGGATATTGTTGATAAGGATAAATTAGATATTTTTAAAAAATTAGAAGGTAAAGAGGGCGATGCTAGTACTAAGAAGACAAAGCAGATAATAATTCCTCCCCCTCCATTTGATCTTACCACATTGCAAACTGAGGCATATAAGTTTCATGGTATTACTCCAAGTAATACTTTAGCTAGTGCTCAAAAATTGTATTTGAACGGTTTGATTAGTTATCCAAGAACTAGTAGTCAGAAGATTTCAGATTTAAAAGGTGCTAAAGATGTTTTAAAGAAACTGAAGAAGAGATATGGTTCAATGATAGAAAAGGCTACTAGATCAAAACCTATTGAAGGGAAGAAAAGCGATCCTGCCCATCCCGCAATTATACCTACTGGAAATAACGGGAAGTTAGACGGTTATGAATTGAAAGTTTATGAATTGATAGCTAAGAGATTTATTAGTTGTTTTTGTGATGATGCTAATTTAGAAAATAAAAGAGTGGATGTTTTGATAGAAGATCTTAAGTTTGGGGCTCGTGGAATGGAGGTTTTGAAAAGAGGGTGGATGGATGTTTATCCAGTTAAAATGGAAGAAAAAGAGATTAAAGATATGAATGGAAAGGTTAAAGTGGATAAAGTTAAAGTTGAAGAAAAAGAAACTAAACCTCCAAAGAGATACAGTCCTGCCTCAATATTATCTGAATTAGAAAAGAGAAATTTGGGCACGAAGGCAACGCGCGCTAATATACTTGAAACCTTGTATAATCGGAATTATGTTAAGGATAAATCTATTCAGGCTACTGAACTTGGAATTAATTTGATTGAAAGTTTGAAGAAGAATTCTCCAGTTATTATTGATGAGGAATTGACTAGAGAAATTGAAAAAGATATGGATGTTATTCGTGGAAGTAAGAACAATCTGAAAGAAAAGGAAGAAAAGATTTTGAATAAAGCTAAAGAGGCCCTGACTAAAATTTCAAGAGATTTTAAAGTGAAGGAGAAAGAGATTGGTAACGATTTGGTTAAGGCTAATGAATCTATGTTTAAGGAAGAGCAAGAAAATAATAAATTGGGAATTAAATGTCCTGAATGTAAGAAAGGAGAATTAACAGTAAAGTTTACTCCAAGATTTAAGAGTTATTTTGTTGCATGTACTGCATATCCAGATTGTAGGAAAACTTTTTCATTGCCTAAGGGATTAATTAAAAATACAGTTAATAAAAAATGCGAAGATTGTGATTATCCTTTGTTACTTAGGATTTTAGCTGGAAAGAGGCCTTGGCAATTATGTTTTAATCCTGAATGTAATAGTAAGAAACCTATGGGAATTGATGGCAAGGATAAAAAACCTGAAGAAAGGTATGTTGGCCAACAGACTAGTGTTGATAGAAGGAAGATTAAGGAGATTGAAAAGGTTGAGAAAGTTTAATAAACGGTAATTAGTTTGTTATTCTATGAGGTGGTTAATTTATTTTGTTGTTGGATTTATATTAGCCTTTGCTTTAGTAAGCATTATTAATCAATCAAACGTTGAAGAAGAGATTATTTTTTCTGATTTAGGAGATGTAGAGTTTGTAGATGTAACTCGAAATGTTGGAATTAATTATATTCAAAGTACTAGAAAATATAAGATTGATGGTCAGGCATATTTACGAGGAGATTTACAAGGTTTGTTTAGTGGAGGAGCTGATGTTTCAGATTACGATAATGATGGAGATTTAGATTTGTATGTTACGAGATTAGATGGAGAGGATATCCTTTACAGGAATGATGAAGGTAATTTTGTAGATGTAACTGATGATGTTGGATTAAATTTGATGATAAACAGCAATAAAGCTAGATGGGTGGATGTTGATAGTGATGGTTTTGATGATTTGTTTGTTAGTGTGGTTGGTGAAAAAAGAAATTATTTATTTATGAATTATGATGGGAAGTTTGTTGAAGAAGGATTTATTAGAGGATTGAGTGAATCAGAGGATTTGTTATATGGATTTGGAATTGCTATTGGAGATTATGATGGTGATGGTTGGCAGGATATTATGACCAGTAATTGGGATAGGATGACCATTAGAGAAGGTAAGAAGGATGAATATGGGAGATTGTATCATAATTTAGGAGATGGTTATTTTGAGGATGTTACTGAAGAAATGGGTGTGAGAATGATAACACAAGATGGTTATGGAGATGTTAGTTTTGATTCTGAATTTGCAGATGTAAATGATGATGGTTTTTTAGACTTATTAGTTGCTGCAGATTTTGGAAATAGTAGATTGTATATTAATAATGGTGAAAAATTTGTTGATATGACTGAAAAATATGGAGTTGGTTTGGATGAGTTTGGCATGGGGATTACTGTTGGAGATTATGATAAAGATGGTTTTGAGGATTTTTTTATAACTTCAATCTACTGTCAGGATTCTGATTGTATGGATGGAATGAGTGGAAATAAATTATATCATAATTTGGATGGGAATTTTGAGTTAAGTGGATTGGATGTTGCCGATGGAGATTGGGGTTGGGAGACGGAATTTTTTGATTATGATCTGGATGGAGATCTAGATTTAATAATGGTAATGGGAATGAAAGAGAAAATAATGGGAGAACATGATTTTACTAGCAATGCAGTTAAGTTGTGGAGGAATGATGGTGAAAAATTTGTAGATGTTACTTCTAATCTTGGTTTAGATATTGAGGGGGAAGGCCGGGATGTAGTTGTATTTGATTATGACAATGATGAAGATTTAGATTTGTTTATTGTTAGAAATGGTGAGAATGGAGTTTTGTTTGAAAATAAGTTATTATAACCAGCCCTTTTTCCGAATACCTTCATTGACTATTTCAAAATAGAGATCTTTTTCTTGTATGGATCTGTGTTTTCTTATTAGGGCTCTTTTTTTACCTTTTTCATTTTGTAGTTCTATTGTGCATTTACTCCAATATTTCAAAAGATCTCCTCCAACTATATTTACTCCTGCCTGTTTTCCTGATAGCCATTCTTCTTCAGATAAAAACTCATTATAAACTTGTCCAGTTACTAGTACGGGAATATCTTGCTTTCTTGCTATCTCATATAAAATTTTCATTTGATTGGCTAAATCTGCATTTACACTTTGTATTTCTTCAGGGCCTTGTTTTCGGGCTTCTGCTAATGCTAATCTATAGAGCATAGATATGCTATCTACAATAATTAAACCTATATTTTCTGATTGTAATTCCTTATGTATTTTTTCAAATGCTTTGTTTTGTTCTTCAAAATTTGTTGGTTTGAGAATTGCTATATTCTTTAGAATAAATTCAGGCAATCCCTGAGAGATTTGTTTAATTCTATCTAATGAAAAACTTCCTTCAGTATCTATAAAAATTATTTTCTTATCTTTTTTTGCCTGATGACATGCAGCCAACATTACAAAGTTGGATTTTCCTACCGCCGAAGGACCATAGAATAAAGTGATAATCCCTCTCTCATAACCTCCTTCCAGCCATTTATTGAGGTCATAGGATCCAGTTAGAATTTTGTTTGAAGAATTGTTTGTTTCTAAGTCCATTAATTTATTAATTGTTTATTTGTTAAAAGGATTGTTATTGTTCTGTATTAACAATATATTTATAAAGATTAATTTTATTCCAATATCATGAATGATGAAAAGAGAGAAGAAGATATCTTAGAGGAAGAGGAAGAAGATTCTTCTGATGACATTATAGAGGAAGTTACTCAAGATAGTTCTGGAGATGAAAATAATAATTCTGAAGATGTAGGTAGTGTTGCAGAAGATGCTGTAAAATCTGAAGATACAATTACTGGCTCTAGTTCTGATGATACAATTAGTCAGCCAAGCATAGATAGAGATTTAGATACTAGTCAAAATAATACTATTTCTCATTCTCCCTTACCTAAAACAGAGGAACCTTCTCAAGGTAATTCTTTTGGTAGCCAAAATTCTAGTTTGAATAATGAAGTTAAGAAGGAGGAACCAAAAATTTCTCAGAATGCTCCAATGGAGGAAGGTATGGGTACTGGAGCGCATACTGGAAGTGATGATCATATTAGTATAAATAAAGAAGATTTCTGGAAATATGTTAAAATTATTGCAGTTATTGCAGTTTTAATTTTAGGTTATAATTATTTTATTGCAGATAAGGGAGTTGAGAATAATGTTGTAGAAGATCCTGCAGGAAATGTTCCTCCGGCAGTAGCTAAGGTTGAAGTAAGCATTGATGATGATGCTGTTAAAGGAGATAAAAATGCTCCAGTTACAATTGTAGAGTTTAGTGATTATGAGTGTCCTTTTTGTGCTAGATTTTATACTCAAACACTAAGTCAAATTGATGAGCAATATATTAAAACTGGGAAGGTTAATTTAGTTTATAGAGATTATCCATTAGGTTTCCATCAACAAGCTCAAAAAGCTGCTGAAGCTGCTGAGTGTGCTGGAGAACAAGGGAAATATTTTGATATGCATGATAAGTTATTTGAAGAAGGTGTTGTAGGGGGGATTGCTAGTTACAAACAATTTGCAGGCCAAATGGGATTAGATCAAGGTAAGTTTGATGAGTGTTTAGACTCAGGGGCTATGGCTGAAGAGGTTCAGAAAGATCTTGCTGATGGAAGTAAGTATGGTGTTCAAGGTACTCCTGCCTTTTTTATTAATGGTAAGTTAATTTCAGGAGCACAGCCTTTTCCTGCATTCCAACAAGCTATTGAGGCTGAATTAAATTAAATAAGCAATATCTTTTTATAGTCAATGTTATTTGAGTTCTTAATGAAATCTAAAAAAATTATGTCAAATCTATTTGATGTAAATTCATGTGAAAGGAGGGTAAAATGAGTGAACAAATTACAATTAAGAAAGAAACAGTTTGGAAGGTATTAACTTTTGTATTTGCTGCATTGTGGCTTTTTGGAATGTATGGAGGGACTAATGTGGTAAATGATCCTACTGTTGTTCCACCTACGGTTCAAAATCCTCCTACAGGGAATATTAAAGTTACTATTGATAATAGTGATCCAATCTTAGGAGATAAGGATGCAGATATAACCATTGTGGAATTTTCTGATTTTCAGTGTCCTTTCTGTGAGAGAGCTGCTAATGGGGCTGTTGCTGAGTTCAAACAAAGTTCTTATTTTAAGAATGGAGATGTAAGGCTAGCGTTTAAACACTTGCCGTTGAATAGTATTCATCCTCAAGCTCAAAAGGCTGCTGAGGCTTCAGCTTGTGCACAAGATCAAGGCAAATTCTGGGAAATGCATGATGCAATTTTTGCAAATCAAAGAGCTCTAAGTATTGATAATCTTAAGAGTTATGCTGGTCAGATTGGTTTGAATCAGGGTAAGTTCGATAGTTGTTTGGATGGCGGAAAGAAAGCTGGAAAGGTAGCTAACGATATGAAGCAAGCTGGTGAAGCTGGTGGGAGAGGAACTCCCTATTTTGTATTGATAAATGAAGATGGTAAGACCACTACAGTTTCTGGCGCCCAACCTTGGGTAAATTTTGAAGCTGCAATTAAATCATTACAGTAAAATGTTTTTTAATAAAAAAATGAGGCAGGCAATATTTGCTAGGCCTTATTTTTTTTATTTTCTTTTTTTCTTTTTTTTATATTTATTTTTTAATATTTGGGTAAATAAAATATATATCACTTATGAAGTTATATTTTATAATCCTGCTTTCGGGATTCCTTTGTTTTTATTGATGATTCTTGTTGCAGGCTTTGTTGGATTAAATATAAATCTTCTCATAATGAAATTTAAAGATATTAAGAAAATTAGTGGTAAGGAGGGGAGCATTACGACATTGGGAATCTTTCTAGGAATAATTGGAGGAGCATGTCCTGGCTGCATTGTGGGATTGTTTCCAGCAGTTTTAGGATTTTTTGGGGGTGCTGCAGCAGGTTTAGGAATTTTACCTTTTAATGGATTAGAATTGCAAGCTGGAAGTTTAATATTATTAATAATTGGTGCTAAATTGTTAAGTAAGCCAAATGTTTGTAAAATTGATTAAGATGAATTTAACAATAGTTAAATAGAATGATAAGATTTAAATAAGGGAATAATGATATAAGATGATGAGCGAGTTTAGATGTAATGAATGTGATAGAGAGTTTAGTGGTCAACAAGCCTTGGAAGATCATAATAGATCTAAGCATTATGTTACTCTAAAGAAACAGTTAGGTAAAAAAGTTAAAAATAGATATATTTGGATATTATTAATTATTGCAATAGTTGTAGGATATTTGTATTTTGTTCCGTCTGTTGAAATAGAGCCTGGAAAATATGATGATTTTGCGCAATGTATAACAGATAGTGGGGCTAAGATGTATGGCGCTTATTGGTGTGTTCATTGTAATCAACAAAAAGAATCCTTAGGAGATAGTTTTTATAAAATTGATTATGTAGAATGTTCTTTGCCTAATAATGGTGGACAGACAGAAGGATGCAAGGAGGTAGGTATTGAATCTTATCCTACATGGGAATTTGGAGATGGGATTAGAATGAGTGGTTTTGTACCTTTAGAAAAATTAGCTGAAAGGACTGGGTGTGAATTGCCAGAATAAGATGAGATTGAAGTTGAGATCTGCTTTAGCTTTTTTGTTGATTGCCGTAGTTATAGGAGGGATTTCTGGAGCTTTTACAACAAATTATTTATTGGATGATAAAAGTCAAGAAGAGTTTATAGCTGAATTTTATGCTGTGGAGACCGCAGTTTCTGTAAGCCCACATCATATTAGAAAAGGAATGGCGAAGGGAGATAATAGTTTTATTTTAGTTGATTTAAGAAGTGAAGAGGAATATATTGAAGAGCATATTGTTACTGCAGTTAATATCCCTGCCTATAAAAATAAAGATCATTCCGATTATGGAGCAGTAGAGAGAATTGTTAGCTCATTTAAGGAATTGCGTGAGAATAACTTGGATAAAGATATTATTGTTTATTGTTATAGCGGTCCTTGCATGACTGGAAGGAAGGTAGGAAAATTATTAGTAGATAATGAAATTTATGTTAAGCATTTGGGTATTGGTTGGAATGAATGGAGATATCATTGGACAATATGGAATCATGCTCATGAATGGAAACAAACTGATGTCTTAGATTATGTGGTATCAGGTAATGAACCTGGAATTATTGAGGGTGTTAAGTTAAAGAAAGGATGTCCAATTGAGGGTGGGTTGGGCTGTTGAATGTCTAAAGAAAGTATCATTCAATTTATAGAATTATTAACCTTAATCAGCAGTTTGTTTATTGGATTGTTAGTATTATTATTTGTGTTGAAATTTGTGTTAAGAAAGGATACAAAATTATATCAATGGATTGTTCATTTTTTACAAGACCATTATTTATTCTTAGGATTTTTAGTTAGTTTAATTGCTACGTTAGGAAGTTTATTTTATTCGGATGTTATGGGATATCCTCCATGCAAATTATGTTGGTTTCAAAGAATTTTTATGTATCCTCAAACAATATTATTTTTAATTGCTATGAAGGTTAAAAGAAACACTGGAATTATATGGAATAGTTTAGTTCTATCTTTAATTGGAGGGTTGATTGCAGGGTATCATTATTTGATGCAGATAGGGATGGTGGCTGAAAAAGGATGTGATGTTGTTGGAATGACTGTTAAATGTTCAGAATATTTTGGATTAAGTTATGGATTTATTACAATACCAATGATGGCCTTTGTTGCATTTGTTTTATTGATGTTTATAGCGTATGGTAAGTTAAAAGCTTGTGGAAGTAGGGATATTTATAATAAGTAATATTATTGAGAAAATATGATTAATTAAAAAGTTGATAGTTAAATTATTTAGCCTTCTTAAACTCATCCTTATACTTATCTAAGTCTTTTTGAATATTTGCTATTGCATCACTTAGAGCCTTCTTAGCTGTTTTTCCTTCAGTTTTTACCTTTAAAATTAAAGGTTTAGAATAATGTTCTTTTTTCCAAGCAGCTAGTTTTACGCTTGAATCTTTGTTTAGGTATGATCTGACTACTTCCACAACTGTTTGATTATCAACAGAAGCTTCTAAATCGTTCTTTTCATCTTTTAGAATTTGTATTTCCATGAATTATTGAGAAAAAAAGGGTTTTTAAAAGTTCCTATGAACCTTTTAATCTTTAAGAATTGGAAATTTTAAAGATTATCTAAACTAATTCCTCATCAAACTCCTCAATAGATTTATCTTGATTAAATTCATCTTTGTTATTGTTATTCAATAATTCTGAGCCTCCAAGATAATTATAGATATCCTTGGATTCTTTTTCCCTTAATGTTTGTACTTCTTGTTTTCTCTGTTCAATTAATAATTGTCTTTCTTGTTCTACCTTCTCTTTTTCAATAATTTCCCTTTGTTTTTCTAGTTCAATTCTCTGTTTATCTCTTTCTCTTGATTCTCTTAATAACCTTTGTCTTTCTTCAATTATTCTTTGTTCTTCTAACTGTTCTTGTTTAATTGTTGCAGATTTCTTTTCATGTAATTTTTGTAAATCTCCTATGGTGATCTCTTTTTTATTTATCCTATTAATATCTAAATCTTTATCTTCTGGGAGATAAGGTATTTTTTCAGTAGTTTCTGGAATCTTTATGCCTAATGCATTCTCTGCATGTTCTAGTGAAATTTCTTCGGCACTTTTTTCATGAATATCTGGTTCCGGTTCATCTTCTATAAAAATCATCTCTTCATCTTCTGGAACAAATTCAATTTTCTCTCCTCCCTCATCAACTAAAACGGGTTGGGCATCTTGTTGCATTCTTGGTTTTTCTTTTCTTAAACTAATCTGAAAAACTTGTTCCAGTTTATTGATAATTCTTCTTGAATTTTCTGGAAGTTTAGATTTTTCTATCATCTGGATTGCTATCTCTGATTCTCCCAATGATTCGGATAACTGTATTTGAGATAATCCTCTCCTACGCCTTTGTTTCATAACCTCCCAATGAAAATTATCAATTAAATTTAAATTTTCTTTCTCAGGTAATTCTAAATTAGGATTATTATCTAACTCTCTCAACATATCCTCCTTAAAAAATGTGTCAGGCTTATCAGATTCTCTAATTCCAGATAAATCTTTAATTCTTTCTGAAACCTTAATTGTTTCAGAATCTTTTAATTGTTCAGAATTTGGTTTTTTAATTATAGGTATATTCTCTATTATAGAGCAGCGTTCACATAAACTTGACATCCTTAAATCATAGATTGCATCAAATATTCTTACCTCAGTACTTGTAATCCCACATATATCACAACTTTGCATGAAAAAATAAGCTTTATCTGCTTTTTATTCTTAGTGGTAATTGGAAATATAGGTTTAGAGATTTGTTATTTCCTATTTAATGAGAATTAGATTTTTTTCAATATTTTCTAATTGTATATTGCCTGATATTTTATTGTTTTTATTAATTATAATTGTGGGAGATTCTTTTATCCCGTATGATTTTTTTAAATTTTCTATTATGTTAGAATCTAGATTTATATCAAATGAGTATATTATTAGGTTTTCATTTTTTTGGGCAATATAATCTAGCAATTTTCCAGCCCTTTCACTTTTATCTATATCTCTCTGATGATTGGAGTAAAAAAATAATATTGTTAGGAAATCTTTCCCACACTTCTCATTAATTTCATTAATAAATTCAAAATGTTCTAGTTCAACTAAACTATAGAAAATCTTTCTAAATTTCACCCCTCTATCATCCTTTCCAAATTTTTCTTCTAAATTTGCAATTGACCTTCCCTGATGATTGAGAAATTTAGAAATTTTATTAAAATTGTCTATTGCACAAGGATCTGCATCAAATAATCTATAATTTAGCTTATCTTCAAAGATTGTAAAAGATATTTGATCTTGAAATTGAGAAAGTCTATTAAATTGTATTGATAATATAATATTTGTTACTACAAAACCATTTATAAATATTAATGTTCCAATTAGAAAAGCTAGTAAATATCTCTTTTTACTTTGTATTTTCCCCATTTAAAATCATACTTAAATTCATTAATATAGATTATGTAGATTAGATATAGATGTTATTTCCAACTTACTTCCCTATTAAAAACCACATAGAATACTGAAACGACCCACCATATTCCAAATAAGATAGCGAATAAAGCCATAAAGATAGGCACATTTAGATATAGAGATTCAGTTTTTCCTATCTTTTTTGTTGCATATCTTAAATAGAAAAAAATCATTATTAGAAATATTAAGATGAACCATATTGCAGGGGTTGTAAATACTTGGAAAAATATACGTTCAAATAAATAAACATTGAATTCTATCTGATTAAATACATCAAAATTAATACTATTGTAAAATAGAATTTCTAATATTAAATTGTGAGTTATTTCTACAGTATAATATATTGTTAAAAATACTGCAAAGAATATTCCTATCCATGCTATGGGCAATACAAACATGCCCATATCTCCATATTCTTTTCCGAAAAGCTTTTTGTAATTCCAGGTATTTTTTATTAATCCTACATACCACCTTCTTCTTTGTTTTAATAGGCTATTAAAATCTGCTGGAGGGATGGTATATGCTGGAGCTTCAGGAGCATTTTCAATTGTATATTTATGATATTGTATTCTTAATGCAACTTCTAAATCTTCAGTTATGTTATCCTCATCATATCCCCCATGTTTTTCAAAAAAGGATTTTCTGTATGCTGAAAATGCGCCAGGAGTTATGTGAATAGCATTTAATGCTGCAAAAGTTTTTCTTAAAAATAATCCTGTAAGATATTCTACACTTTGTATCCTTTGCATGATAGTTTTTGCTTCCCTAGTTACCATTGCAGGTGTAACTGACATCACCTCAGGATTCTTAAAATATCTTGTCATTGTTTTAAGACTTTTTTTATCAACTATGGTATCTGCATCCATGGTGAAAATGAAATCACCTCTTGATTCTTTTATGCCCTTATTGAGTGCTTTTCCCTTCCCCCCATTAACTTCTTGTTTAAAGATCCTAATACCCTTATTCTCATATTCTGAGGCCCTCTCATAAGTTTTATCTGAGCTTCCATCATCTACTATTAAAATATCTAATTTATCTTTAGGATAATCTGATTCTAATATTGAATCGATGGTTAATTGAATAGTTTTTTCTTCATTGTAGGCAGGTATGATAACAGATACCTTTGGAAGTTCATCCTCAGTAAAGAATTCTCTTTCCCTTTTAATATCTGCAATGAATGTTAGAATATAAAATGCTGTCGCAACTAAACCTATATAAATTGAAGTATAAATTACTATTGTTATAAATTCCATTAATTTTTCATAGAATTGTTTGTTTATTAGTATTATCGTTAATTGTTATCTTCTTCAGAATCTTCAGGCCTATCAAGGACTCCATTTCCAGAATTTTGTAAGTGGAAATAATCAAAAAAATCATCGCTTAATTTTAACTCTTTAGTATGCCCTATTTGTTTTGCTTGGACCAGCCCAATAGTTATAAAATTTTTTACGTGGTCATAAGCTTTATTCCCTCTTATCTTAATTATTATTGATTGTTTTACGGGTTGTTTGTAAGCTATCACTGCTAATGTTTCTTGTTCTGCTTTTGTGAATTCTGAGGATCCTGTGGCCAATTTATTTACCATAGAGATATATTCCTGTCTTACATCCATCTTCCACATGTTTTCTTTAGTGACTATTTCAATAGCTGATTCTTCATTGTTATATCTTTGAATTAATTTTTCTATAAGTTCTTTAAGCATTAAGGGATTAATGTCAGTAAGTAAAACTAATTCCTTTAGAGATAGATATCTTGCAGATAAAAAAAATGCAGCTTCTATCTTTTTTATATTTTCAAGCTCTTTATTTTCATCAAGCTCCTTTATTGTTCCTGAAGAAATTTTTGATTCCATATTAATGTATATTATTAAGAGGATTTAAAGGTTTTTATGCAACAATCTTTATAAACTAATTAGATTTTTTGGTAGCACAAAAGATGGTAGAGACTATAATTAAAACTATTATATTTGATTTGGACAATACATTGCATGATGCTGAATTCCTTACAAATAGAGTTGTTAAAAAGACTATTGAGGTTATGATTACTAAAGGTATGAATTGTAACTTGGAAGAAGGAATTGAAAAATTTAATCAATTATTAGAAAAAGAGCCTAATAATGATAAAATTAGAAAATTAGCTGCTTTTTTTGAATCTGAAGATGAGGAAATTGTTAATGCGGGATGGGATTGTTATCAAAATCCTGAATTTAATGAATTGTTAATCTATTCAGATACCAATGAGGTTTTGGGAAAACTAAAAGGGAACTATAAATTAATATTGGTAAGCCAAGGTTCTAAAGATAGTCAAAATAAAAGAATTGATGCCTTAGGGATTAGAGATTATTTTGAGGAGATTTATTTGCCTGAGAGAGGGGAAAAGAAAGAGGTTTTTGAGGAAATTTTTAGTAACCTGGGATTATATGCAAATCAGATTCTTGTAGTGGGGGATAGAATTGATGGAGAATTAAAAATTGCTAATGAATTGGGAATGCAAACTTGCAGGATTTCTAGGGGAAAATATAAAATTTTAGAACCAAGATTCCAGAATGAGGAGCCAGATTTCACAATAAATACACTTAGGGGATTGTATGGTGTCTTAAATTTAAAAAATGATAAGTTAAAAGTTGTTCTAATTGGAGGCGGAACTGGAACTTCATCCATACTTGAAGGTATGAAAAAATATACTGATAATATAACTGTTGTTGTTAATGTTACAGATACTGGAAGAAGTTCTGGATTAATTAGAAAGGATTTTAATATTTTGGCTCCAGGAGATGCTAGGAACTGTTTAATTGCATTATCTAATTCTGAACAATTGCTATGTGATCTTTTTCAGTATAGATTTAAGAATGGAGGTTTAGAAGGCCATAGTTTTGGAAATCTATTTATTGCAGCATTAGCAGACTTAACAGGAAGTTTTGAGAATGCAATTGAAGAAGTCAGTAAAATATTAGAATTGAAGGGAAGAGTTCTTCCAAGTACTTTTGATAATATTAATATTTGTGCCGAATTAGAAGATGGAACTTTATTAAAAGAAGAAAATACCATAATAGATAGAGAGAATAATGAAGTTTATAATCGTAGTCCAATAAGAAAAGTTTTCCATAATCCAATTGCTAAAGCAAATGAAAAAGCATTAAAGGCAATAGAAGAGGCTGATTTAATTGTTTTAAGTCCTGGAAGTTTATATACCAGTATAATCTCTAATTTATTAGTAGAGGGTATTCCTGAAGCTATTGGAAGAAGCAGAGGCAAAAAGGTTTATGTCTGCAATATTATGAGCCAGGTTTCTCAGACTTATGGATATAAGGCAAGCGACCATATAGATAAGATTAAGGAATATCTTAAATGTGATTTGGATTTTGTCATCTTAAATAATAAAAGTCCAAATGAGGACCTGATAGAATCTTATAAAATGGAAAATGCGCATCTGATTGAAAATGATATTGATAAAATTGAGAATTCTGGAATTAGTGTTATTGCAGAAGATTTTTTAGATAACGTTAAAGAAAAAAAGATATTGTGGGAAAAAAAGAATTTATTGAGGCATGATCCTGATAAGATATCAGAGGTTTTGGTGGGGTTAGTTTAATTTTTTTCAATGTCTTCTTTGTTTTCTGGTTTAGGGTATCTTTTTAAATGAACAGGAATATCTTTCTGCAGAGCATAATCTATTGCAAATCCTACACCTTGGCTATCTCCCACTTGAAATGCACGTAATTCTGTAGAATTTTCTACTTGTTGCATTATCCGCCTATAATAATTAAATCTTCCAATATCTTCTCTAGCACCCTGTAAGAATACAAATGCTTTGGGATGATCCTTATTTAATTTATATAACTGTTTTGGAATTGTTGTAGCTTGTTCATAACTTATCTCACCATCTTCAAATTTCTTCCCATAATGTGCGAGATAGTCTCCCAAGGTTTGTGCAGGAATATGGATTTCTAAGAATTTTTCTAGCCCCTCTAAAGACTCTAGCCCATTTAATAAAACTTTTGTTGCAATAAAATCTGCTTCAAGGGCTCCTCCAACAATTAATTTTCTTCCCTTGTTAAGAGATTCTTCTTTAACAGTTTTTGCGACATCATGTCTTAATTTTGGTATCTTATATCTCCAAGATCCAGTAAGACAATAAGGTCCTGATGCCATTACCATATAAAATCTAATTTACAGCTCTTTTTAAATTTTATTAATTAGTGTTTTTAGTGAAAAGTGGTTACTTTATCTTAAATCTTAAGATAGCTCCAACTCCTCCAAGGTTTAGAAATTGAATGCCTTCTTCAGTTTCATTTGAAATTAATTCTATCTTGACTGCAGTTTTATCTGCTATTTTCTCTAGTTCTACTTGATCTTTCTTTCCTAGTTTTTTTGATATGAATAATGTATCTACTGCGCCCATCTCTAATGCTTTTTTTACTTCGGCTAATTTGTAAGAAGTTTTATCCTTATCCTTGCCAAGTTTATCAAAGAATTTCTCCATAAGCTTTTTCTCTTTTGTGATCTCTTGTCCTGATAAAATATCCTCAGAGGCCTCTACTAAAAGTTCTAATCCATGTTCATCCGCATAACCAATATCTTTTATCCCTATCACCTTTTCCTTTAGTGATGTAACTAATTGTCCTTCCTTAAGGAAATCTTCTTTTGTGGGTCCTGGACCACCTATGAGAATTCCTGCAAGATTTTTTAGATCAAAGAATTCTGTTTTAACTACTTCTGCTATTTTTCTAAAGAATTCTTTTGCCATATTGTCTCTAATTCTTGCGTAACGTGCAGCTGATTGGCCTCCTTTGTTTGTTTTTCCTGGAATGAATGATTCAAATTTTTGTAGAACTTTAATTTTTTTTCCTACCAATAATCCAATTGTAGCCTCATTTCTTTCAATTACAATAAGTCCATATAACTCCTTTATTTCTAGGATTTCATCTAAAGGGTCTATTACAAAAGTTTGATCGCATCTGTATAGTCTTACTCCTAATTCTTCAGGAGGTTCAAAAGCCTCTGTTATAAAATTATCTTGCCCCTCAGTTTGAGATACATTGCCAGAAAATAATGCTATACCATTCTTTGGAGCCTTTTTCATCCCCTTGGTTATCCTAATTAAAGATTCTAGAGCTTCTTGTACGTTTTTTCTTGTTCCGGTAGACTTTATGTTTGTAGCAGTGGATTTTTCAGATTCTAGTTGTTTGGTAATAAGATTTATATCAAATCCTGCCGGCACTAATACCGTTATAAGCTCAGTGTGTCTTGCCCTATAACCCCTCATTCGTTCAATGAATTCTTCTAATTCAGATCTTTCTTTTTCGTCTAATGCCATAGAATAAAGTGTTTAGAAGTGTTTTTAATGTTTTTGATTGTTAATTATAAAAATTCTATCTTGAATTTTCCCTCAATTATGTTCTGAGCATTTGTGACATCTATTAAATCCTGCAACATAGATTGTATCTTTTCTTTATCTTCTTTAGGAATAGTTAATAATATTTCTGAGTTCATTGGTTTTTTTGCATTTGATTTTGCTTGTCTTACCTTTGTTAAAATTTTGATTAATAGGTTGAAGTCTTTGCTGTCTTTTGGTTTCTCAGATTCTGGCCATTTTTCCAGATGAATAGATGATTGTTTTTCATCTTTCTTATAATATTTTTGGTAAATTTCTTCAGTTATAAATGGCATTATGGGTGCTATTAGTTTTAGAATTGTTAGAAGCGAATGATGCAATGTGTATTGGGCTGATAATCTCTTATTTCCAGATCCCTTGTATACCCTCCTCTTTACAATTTCCAAGTAATTTGCTGTGAAAGTATTCCAAAAGAATTTGTCAACCTCTATCTTGGCCCTAGAGTATTCATATTTTTCAAATGCACCTGTACAGATAATTATTAAGTCATTTAACTTATTTAGAAAAAGTTGGTCAATTGGTTCTAATTTTTTTGGTTTTTGTTTTTTATAATCCTCTAAATTCATAAAAACAAAGTTGGTTGCATTCCATAATTTTGTGATTGTTTTTTTACCAGTTAGCAAATCTTTCTCTTGATAGTCAAAATCTTCACCCAATTTTGACCCTGCCGACCAAAATCTTAGTGCATCTGCACCATATTCTTCAACTATCTTATCAGGAGATAATCCTATGCCCTTACTTTTACTCATCTTTTCTCCACCAAGAGTTACAAATCCTGTGACCATTAATTCCTTCCATGGAATTTTATTTTCCTCATATAGAGATTTTACAATTGTATAAAATGCCCATGTTCTAATTATGTCATGCCCTTGAGGCCTAAATGAATAGGGAGTTATTATTTTGTTATCAATTAGACTAGATGTTATTTGCGGGCTTAGAGATGATGTTGCCCAGGTGTCTAGAACCTTGCTTTCAGGTGTTGCTAGTTTTTTACATTTCGGACATTCTCTGTTTTTTTCTAGAGGATCTATGGGGAGTTCTTTCTCATCAGGCAAGATGATCTTTTTGCAATCTCTACATTCCCATAGGGGAATTGGAATTCCAAAATGTCTTTCCCTAGATATGCTCCAATCCCATTCTAATCCATTTACCCAGTTTTCATATCTTTTATACATATATTTTGGATACCATTTTATTTTTTTGGCCTGAGTTATAAGTTTCTTTTTTTGATCCAATACCTTAATGAACCATTGTTCTGTTGTAACAAATTCTATCTCTGTTCCGCATTTATCATGCGTATTAACAATATGTGTAATCTCCTTTTGTTCTGAAATTAGATTGGCTTTATCTAAATCCTCTAAAATTTGTTTTCTTGCTTGTTTAATTTTTAGTCCCTTATATTTTCCAATGTTAAGTTCTCCATTTTTTTCTAATATCAATCTTGGCTCCAATTTATGTCTGTTTATTGATTCTACATCATATTTATCGCCATAAGAACAAATCATTAGGACTCCTGTTCCTTTTTCTATATCTGCAGATTCATCTTTTAAAATAGGGACCTGATGATTGAATAAAGGAACTGTTGCCTTCTTACCTATTAGATTTTTGTATCTTTTGTCTTTGGGATTTACAAAAATTGCAACACAAGCTCCTAAAAGTTCGGGCCTTGTGGTGGCTATTAATAGATCCTTGTTATTTGCTTTGAATTTTAATGTTGAAAATTTACTTGGAGATTCTTTATCTTCTAATTCTGCTTGAGCAATAGGAGTTTGACATTCTGGGCACCAGATTGTGGGAAAGTTATCTTTGTAAGCTAGTTTCTTTTTGTAAAGATCTATGAAAGATTTTTGAGAAATTTTTCTTGAATTTTCATCGATTGTGGAATAATAAATATCATAATCTGATGAAACTCCCAGATTTTTCCAATCTTGAATGAAATCTGGAGTTATTTCTTTTAGTGTTTTTAGACATAATTTTATGAATTCTGCTCTTGACATATCTTTGCTTTTTACATTCTTTAAACGTTCAATTAGTCTTTCAGTCGGCAGCCCATTATCATCTGTTCCAAAAGGATAGAATACATTTTCTTTCATTCTCCTATAACGTGCTATGAAATCTTGTTGAGTATATGATGATGCATGACCCATATGCATTTTACCAGAAACTGTTGGAGGAGGAGTATCTATGCTAAATGCTTTTCCACGTTTTGGATCAAATTTATAAGTCTTATTTTTCTCCCAAAATTTCCTTATTTTGATCTCTGTTTCTTGAGGATTATATTTGTCTCCCATATAATTTTTTAGTTCAGTAAGATTTAAAAATGCTTGGATATACTACTTTTTATGGTAGAACAACAAATGCAGATGCCTTCAAGTTTTGGAGGATTGATGCGATATAATGAAGAATATAAAAGTCCATTTAAATTGAGTCCGGCGCAAGTAGTAATATTTATAATTGCAATAATTGGTTTTGTTGCTGCTATGAAGATCTTCTGGCCAATAGTTGTTTAAAATGTTTCCTGGATTGAACCCTAAGAAGATGCAAGCTATGATGAAGCAAATGGGCATAAATCAAGAAGAGATTGATGCTAATAGGGTTGTTATTGAGAGAGATGATGGCAATATAATTATTGATAATCCTAATGTTGTTAAAATTGGAATGCAGGGTCAGGAGAATTTTCAGATTACGGGAGAAGTTAGAGAGGAGTCTGGAGAACCAGAAGTAGAAGAAGATAGGACTGATGAAGATATTAAAACCTTGATGGAGAAGTGTAATTGTCTAGAAGAAGAGGCTAAATTGGCTTTAGATAAAGCTAATGGAGATTTAACTGAGGCGATTCTAAATTTATCTGAGTAAATTTAGACCCTTTTAGAAGGATTTGGATTACTATACAAAATCTTATTAGTTCTTATTTCTTAGTATATTAATGGAACAGTATGAGCAAAATCTAAAAGAAGCTGCTAGACATTTGCAAATTGCAGATCATATGACTTATGTTACATTTCCATTAATTAATGACCATAGGTTGTTATTGAAGATATTTGATGAAATATATGGATCGATAATTGGATGTGTGAATGCTATTTTGAATTATGAAGCTATGTATAAGAGAATTAAATTATACTCAGGAATTAATGATAATTTTAATACATTTGCAAGAATTGGTAAAAATTATAATTTAAGTAATGAACAGGTTAAGAGAATTAAGGAACTTATTGAATTGAATAAAAAACATAAAAAAAGTGCTATGGAATTTGTTAGACAAGATAAGGTAGTAATTATGAGTGATAATCTAGGAACTCAGGTTTTAGATTTGATTACTATTAAGAAATACCTATTGTTAGCAAAAGAGTTGATGATGAAGGTTAGAGAGAAGATAAATTAATTAGCTCTCCAAAATCCTAACAACAAACCAATGTAATACTGCAAATATAAAAGTAAAAATTGTTAATCCTATAGTCAAGTTTTTTAGTAAGTTATTTGAAGGCATTATGTGCCAAAGAAAGAGGGAAATAAATCCAAGTAAAAATGGGTAAATGGGTTTGGGCTTTTTTGAAAAAATGCCTCTTCTTTCTAAATCTTTGACTAATGTTTTTATTTTATTCATTATTCCTCTTTTGTTGTTATAATGATCTGCCTGTCTTCGAGAATTAATATTGTATGTTCGGATTGAGCTACAAAACCCTTGCCCTTTTCTACAAGGGTTGAATGTAAATGGATTATATCTTGTTGTTCTAGCTCCCTTAGAGCTAGTTTTGCCATAGGCCCAAATTTTTCTAAAATTTCTGTGTTTGAGAAGGGAAGTGTTTTGTATTTTTCTCTTACATAATTTAAAATCTCTCTAGCCTTTGGAGATCTTGGATTTTTATCATTAGTTATTTCGTAAATATTTCCTGAACCTCCCTGATATATTTTTCCCTGCCCATCTGTAGCAAAAGGTTCAATTGCATAAGCTCCTGGTTCAAGATGTTTGTTGTTATCATTCCCGTAATTAGGAATTGAGGTTCCTGCATGGACGTTGTATTTATCTATTGAGTGTCCTGAGAGATTTACAATTGGTTTGAATCCCTTTGATTCTATAGTTTCTTGTACTAACTTTCCAATCTCATGGATTGTGGGATTTGAAGGTAAAAGTTTTATTACATTGTCTAATGCAAGTTGTGAAGCTTCGATTAATTCTTTATGTCTATTATCTTTTGTTAAATCTAGAGTTATTGCAGTGTCTGCAATATAACCTTCTACACAGACTCCAAAATCTACCTTTATTATTCCTGATGCTTTTGTTGTTTCATCAGGTGCAGGATGATGATGTGCTGCTATATCATCTATAGATAGTGTTGGAGGGAATGCTGCTATCGCTCCTGCTTCTTCTATTTTCTCTTGAATGGTCTTTGCTATTTCCGTTAATAACATTCCATCCCTAACATAGCCTCTAATAAACTTTCTTATATTTCCAGCTATCTTTCCTGCTTGTTTGTATTTTTCTATTTCCTTAGGAGTCATTATTTCGATAAGAATTAAGGGTATTTTAAAGTATTGATAACAAGTTTTAATAATAATGCTATCTAAAAATTACTATGTTTGAGAATACAATTAACTGGTTATTGAGCCCCTTGTCTATTTATAATGATGGTTTAAGGTTCAGAGATATGGAAGAGAAGCATGGAAATTTAGAAGATAGATTGCAATTAGCAGATAAACTTGAACCGGTTATAGATAGATTATCTAAAATGGATTCTGCAATTGAGGAATTAAAAGTATCTAAAAAAGAAATGGTAGAAAATGCTAGACTTAATTACTCAAATAATAAAGCCCTTAGTGATTGGAAACATGCAAAATTGAATCCTATAAAAAGAGATCTTGAATATAATAAAAGAGAATTAGGATTAGTTAGATCTGCTGGATTTAATATAGCAGTTAATGCAGTAATAGAATCTGATCCTAAAATTCAGAAGATTCCATTCATTTATTATAATATAGATTCTCAAGAAATAATCTCTACAAAAAGAGCATTGGATTTTTTAGAAATTGATGAAAAAATTGATAGGGCCTCGCTTCGTGAAATGTTAGACTATGTAAGAAAAGAGGATAGAACTAAAATTATCGATTCTATTAAAAATTCAAATGAACTAAGGGATCAGATAGCTTTTTCAAAAGATGGATCTAAGGAATTAAAATTGAATACCCATAATTTTGATTATGATGGAACCACATTTGGAGTTGGAATTTCGTTGTATAGTCCAGGAATTTTTGGAGCAAAAGCAAGGTTTCATTTTTATAAACAACTTGATAATGTTAGATCTTTAGTTATCAAAAGATTTGATGAACTTAAATATAGGGCAAAAGAAGTTACTGATAAACCCGGTTTAGAAAATTTTGGGTATATTTAATTTCTTATCCTTCTTTCTTTAGGTACAAAGTTTGTGATTCTGTCTCCAGTAGATTTCCCACAGCCTATAAATTCATCATTATTCTTTAGTATCTTAAATGCAGATTCTGCTTTAATATCTAGGTCATTTCCCTTAAACCAATCTTCTGCTTGATTATTATTTATCTCCATAATATTTTTTGTTATCTGATTTTTTACTAGTTGGATTCCATCAATAGTTAATCTTATTCCATCTGGTTGGATTCTTGCAAAATATAATCCCATATTTTCTATTCTTGTATTTTTATCTAAACTATTTAAATTGTCTTTGGATAAGTTTCCAGAATAAATTCTTATTTTATCTTTTCCAAATTGCAAAAATAAATAAGGTAAACTATTTATTCCAAATTGATCTTCGAGTTGTTCGAGGATTTTTTTCTTTTGTGATGAAGATAAAGGTTTCATGTTATTCTTAGGAATTTTGAGGTTTTAAGTTTAGCGATTATAGTAATCTTTATTAATGATCTTTTCTAAGTTTATCTAAGAAAGGAGGTTATTATGGCAAATATAGGACAAGGTCAGATGCAGAAGCCAGTTGCAATGGGTGCGGGTGCAGGTGTAGCTAAAATAGGTATGGCTAATGAACCAAAAAAATCTAAGAAATGGTTGTGGTGGACAATAGGGATTCTAGCACTATTAATTATTGTAGGTTTGATTTGGTGGTTAATGAGTTGAGGTTAGTTTTTTTTATTTGTAATTCATCCAAGGATCTTTATTAAGGAATCTTGTAGTGAATTCATCTTTACCTTCTGCATGATATAATTCATGTTTTATTGTTTTTTTGTATTCTTCTTTAGATTTTTCTCTGTCATTTTCTATAATGTTGCTAGAGGGATTGTAAGATCCGTTTACAGTCCATCCAGGAAATTGTTGCATTAAATATTGAGAGGTAGGAATAATGATTGCATTAGTTTTTGGATCTCTAAAAATTCTGTTGGACCATCTAGATTCATGACTTGAAGGATCTTGTTGATAAGATCTATTGTAAAGTCCTGGATTTAATTTATTCTTAATTTCCTCAGATTTTCTAGTATTCATATGTTAATCTTATTTTTGATATTAAATATCTTTTGTTATTATTTTACTGAAATGGCATTTTATGGAAAAGCTTTTAAATGAAATGTCTTTAAGGTTTATAAGGGAGATTGTGACAGCTTCGGATAAATATTTTTCGAATTGTTACTAAAATTAATATGGCAGATAAAAAATTAGATCTAAACAAATTTGATAAAGGAGTATTTTTGGTGAATACATTAGGGGTTATCTTTGATCCATCTAATAAAAAATTTTTAATTGCAAGAAGAGAAAATGATCCTAATTTTAAAAATCTAAAATGGTGTTTTCCTGGAGGGAGGCCAAATTATGGTGAAGATCTTGAAGAATCTTTTGAAAAAATTATTAAGGAAAAGACAGGATTAAAAGTTAAAAGTTTAGGTCCGGTATTTTCTAGATTATTTAGTGAAGATGATAAACTCTTAATGATATATTATCTATGTGAGACTATTGGAGGAGAGATTAAGATTAAAGGAGATTTTGTTGAATTTAAATGGGTTAATGCTGAAGAATTAGAAGGCTATTTTACAACTAGCTTTGATCCTAGATTAAAAGAATTTATTATGAATCTGAGATAATTCTTATTATACACTCTAATAATCATTTTATAGGTTATATATTCTTTAAAAGTTTGTTTTGATTCTTATGAAAATGGGGTTATTTGATCTATTTGCGAAAAAGGAGAGTGTTTATCTTCCTGGATGTATTACCTATTATAAGTTTAGAGATAATTTTGAGCTTTATCTTAAAATCTTTTCTGTTCTTGGAATAGGATTTAAAGTCTTAGATGAACAAAGATGTTCTGGATTAGAGCCATGGGAATCTGGATATGATCTTGAGATGAGAAAACTAGTTAGAGATAATTTCAATATATTTAAAGAGAATAATGTTAGGAGTATAATGACTACTGAACCTGGATGTTATAAAATTCTCTTTAGAGATTATCCAGAAATATTGCCCTATTGGAACATTGAGATAATTAATGTGTGGAATTTAATCTTAGATAAATTGGAAAAGAAACCATGGTTAATTAAGGAACATAATGAGGTTGTAACATATCATGATTCCTGCTATCTTGGGAGGTATTGTGGAATTTATGATGCTCCGAGAGAAATTATTAAGAGGCTGGGCTATACTATCAAAGAGATGGATAATTCAAGAGAAAATAGTTTTTGTTGTGGTAGTTGCGGAGGATTACCAAGAGTTAGTAAAAATCTTTCAGACAATATTGCTAAGGAAAGAATATTGCAGGCTAAAAGAATTGGTGTAAGGAAGATGATTGTCGTAGGATTTGAAAATTATAGTTTACTTAAGGAAAATGTTGGAGATAGTGATATTGAGATTTTGGAATTAGGCATGATTCTAGCAGATTCTCTAGAAATCAGGAAAATTAAAATGGGGGAAGAAAATAATGATGGATAAAAATAATTCATATGAGTTAATTTGTTATAATACTGATGATTCAGGCATGTTTGGAGAGGCTTCTCGTGTTGTTTTTCCAAGAGATGTTGAGGATGTAATAAAAATTGTTTTTGATTCCCAAGATTTAGTTCCAAGAGGTTTAGGTAGTAATGTTGTCGGAGGCTGCGTTCCGAGTAATTCAGTTGTTGTAGATATGAAAAATATGAATGAAATTAATTTTGATTTTAAATCCGAAATAGTTTGTGTAGGCCCGGGAGTTACAATCAAGGAATTAAATGAAAAATTAAAGCAAATTAATTATGAATTTCCTATAATCTGTAATGGGACTATTGGAGGAATTGTTGCAATGAATAGACCTGGTTTGATGGGAGGTTATGGAAATATTAAGGAATGGATTGAAGAAATTGAATTTGTTAATGGTAGAGGAGAATTAACTAAATTTGGTAAGGCAGAGATAGGGGAAGTCTGCGGGTTAGAAGGAATTACTGGAATAATAACTAAGATTAAACTAAAAGTTATCCCTCTTGTTGAAAGGAGTGCTTCAATCTTTCAATCAAATGATATTGAAGAGGTTTTTGTTGTTGCAAAGAGATTGAGACTTGAGAAACACATAGTCATGTTAAGATTTTATTCTCCTTATTTTTCTAAATTATTAGGATTCCCTGAAAAATATCATATTATTGTGGGTTTTGATAATCAGAATGGTAGAATAAAGGGTAATGACTATGCTGATTTATTTAATAAGATAAGAAAAGATTATTATAAAATCTATGAAAAAGGGTATAGGGATAGTGAAGATCCTAAATTTTTATTTGAAAAGCTAAAGGAATTCGTTCTATTTTTAAATAAATTTAATGTGCCTTATTCTGGAGATCTAAATTTGGGAATAATATATTCTTTTTTTAATGATGATTTGAAAAAGAAAGAGGTTGTTAAAATGATTGATAGAATGAATGCAAGACCTGGGAGTTATGGTGTTGGTTTAAAGAGGAAAAAAAGAATTGATAATTTGCAAAAGAAGATAATTAGAAGAGTTAAATTAAGACATGATCCTTTCTTAAAATTTAATAAAGGCAAACTTATTGATATTGAAGATAGTTCAACTAATGAGAATAAAGAAATTAAGAAAGATTTATTGAAAACAGATTCTAATCAATCTCCTGAAGAGAATATGAAAAAATTTATTGATGATACGCAAATGGAAGAAGTTGGTAATGTTAGTATGAAGGATAATTTTGATGATCAAATTGATAAAAAATTGATGGATAAAATTTTATTTAATAAAGATGATGAGGATGAATCAGATAATAAAAAATGAAAACAGAAGAATATAATTTAAAGCAAGAAATAAAAGAAGAAGTTGCAAATGCACTAAGAAATGGGATTGATAATGAAAGTTGTGCTGTTTTTAGAGTCATGAGAAAAGAACATTATTCTCCAAAAGGTAAGGCAATTATCTTAAATAATGATTTTTATGAGAAAATTATTTATAAGTGTAATTTGTGTAGAGCTTGTGGAGATGGCCTCTGTGATTCATTTCAGAAGGCTAGGAGAGTTTTAGTGCTTAAAGACAAGGAAATGA
>Ga0187833_10001090_pt1 | contig 31547 bp, 32 predicted proteins | sample ETNtaG_37_FD_167968 | JGI IMG/M metagenome (GOLD analysis project Ga0187833, IMG submission 167968) | Marine microbial and viral communities from oxygen minimum zone, Eastern Pacific Ocean - ETNP2014_SV_400_PacBio MetaG (Illumina Assembly) | ecosystem: Environmental > Aquatic > Marine > Hypoxic...
ATTAGATCTTTTAAAAACGAACTTAATGTAACTCCTGGCTCGTTTATAGATGTTTCTTTAGGTAAAATTACCAAAAAAAATCAAATCTTTTTTAAAGATAATGAAATTATATTAAAAAAACTTGGACGCATTAATAATTTTTTTAAACAAGATCAAAAAAAACCTGCAGCAACTCTTGTTATAGAAAGAGACTTGTTCAGACTTTATTTTGAAGAAAATATAGATTTAAATTTAATTAAAGAGAATTTAATTAATAAACAACAAAAATATATAAATGAAATAGACAAAATTAGCTCACGATTAAATAACAAAAACTTTGTAGATCGAGCACCAAAAAATATTGTTGATCAGGAAAAAACTCACTATAATAATTTAAAAAATAATATTAAAAAAATATCATTAACTATTGAAAGTTTATAATGACAAAATTCAATAAAAAAAAGTTACCCAGTAGACACACGACTTTGGGTCCTGATAGAGCGCCTCAAAGATCTTTTTATTATGCAATGAATTTAACGGAAAAAGATGTTGCAAAACCATTTGTTGGAGTAGTTTCTACTTGGAATGAAGCTGCCCCTTGTAATATTGCATTAATGAGACAAGCTCAATCTGTTAAAAAAGGTGTTAAGTCATCAGGTGGTACGCCTAGAGAATTTTGCACAATTACTGTTACAGATGGAATAGCAATGGGTCACGAAGGTATGAAATCCTCATTAATCTCAAGAGATATAATTGCAGATTCAACCGAACTAACGGTTAGAGGTCATTGTTATGACGCATTAGTCGGAGTAGCTGGATGTGATAAATCATTACCAGGCTTGATGATGGCAATGGTTAGATTAAATGTTCCAAGTGTTTTTATTTATGGTGGTTCAATTTTACCAGGTAGATTTAATGGCAAAGATGTAACTGTTGTTGATGTCTTTGAAGGTGTTGGAAAATATTCTTCAGGTAAAATGTCAGCACACAATTTAAGAAAACTTGAATTAAAAGCTTGCCCCAGTGCTGGCGCATGTGGAGGCCAATTTACAGCTAATACCATGGCTTGCGTATCTGAGGCTATTGGTTTGGCATTACCATATTCAGCAGGAACACCAGCACCATATGAACAAAGAGATAAGTATGCTTTTCAGAGTGGTAAAACTGTAATGAATTTGTTAAAAAAAAATATACGACCAAGAGATATAGTTACAAAAAAAGCATTAGAAAATGCTGCAACAATAGTTGCTGCTACAGGTGGATCAACAAATGCAGCTCTACATCTTCCAGCTCTTGCAAATGAAATTGGAATCAAATTTGATTTGATGGATGTTACTAAAATCTTTAAAAAAACTCCTTATCTCGCAGATTTAAAACCAGGTGGAAAATATGTAGCTAAAGACATGTGGAAAGCTGGTGGTGTTCCTATGTTATTAAAAACTCTTCTTGATGGAGGTTATATTCATGGTGATTGTTTGACTGTAACTGGAAAAACTATGAAAGAAAATTTAAAAAAAGTAAAATTTAATTCAAAACAAAAAGTTATGAGAGAGTATAATAATCCATTATCACCTGATGGAGGTGTTGTTGGATTAAAAGGAAATCTTGCTCCTGAAGGATCAATAGTAAAAATAGCTGGTTTAAAAAAACTTCAATTTACCGGAAGAGCTAAATGTTTTGATACAGAAGAAGCTGCTTATAAAACTATCCAAAAAAAAAAATATAAAGATGGTGATATTATAATTATTAGATATGAGGGTCCTAAAGGAGGTCCCGGTATGAGAGAGATGCTTCAGACGACCAGTGCAATCTATGGACAAGGTAAAGGAGAAAAAGTTGCATTAATTACTGATGGGCGGTTTTCTGGAGCAACAAGAGGATTTTGCATAGGTCACGTTGGACCAGAAGCTTCTGTTGGCGGTCCAATAGCTTTACTTAGAAATGGAGATATTATTGATCTTGATGCAATAAAAGGAACTATTAATGTAAGACTTTCTAAAAAAGAACTAATAAGCAGACGTAAAAAATGGAAACCAAAAAAAATAAATTTTGGTAGTGGTACACTTTGGAAATATGCTCAAACAGTAGGACCAGCTTATTTAGGTGCAGCAACACATCCAGGTGGAAAAAAAGAGGTTAAAGTTTACGCTGATATTTAATGAAAATTAGACCTGTTATTTTATGTGGCGGATCAGGGACTAGGCTTTGGCCAAATCAAAAAAACCATCTAGCAAAACAATTTATTGATTTTGGTGGTTGGACATTAATACAAAAAACATTAGTAAGAATAAAAAATCCCATTTTTGATTATCCAATTATAAGCACTAACTTAAAATATTTAAAACAAGTGAGATATTATCTTAAAAAAAATAGAATTAAAGAATATAGAATAGTTCTTGAACCTTCTAAAAAAAATACAGCACCAGCTATTTTAGTATCAGCTTTAATAAGAAATATTCCTTTAGAACAACCATTGATGTTTTTACCTGTTGATCATATGCTTGAAAAAACAAGTATTTTTAACAGAGTTATAAATAAAAATAAGAAAAACTTGAATAATCTAAATATATTTATTTTTGGTATTAAACCTACAAATCCATCTAGCGAATATGGATATTTTTTAACTAATAAAATTAAAAAAAATATTAATAAAGTTTCAAAATTTATTGAAAAACCCAAACTTTCAAAAGCGAAACAAGTAATTAAGAAGAACGGATATTGGAACTCTGGAATCTTTTTTTTACGAAAAGATTCAATAATCAACAACTTTAAAAAATATCAATCAAAAACTTTTAAGAATTGTAATGAAGCTATAAATAAAGCAAAAATAAAAAATAAAACTTATTATTTGAACAAAAGATCATTTGAAAAATCTGTTGAGAAATCTTTTGATTATGCGATCCTGGAAAAAACAAAACAGATTTATGCTATTAAACTAAACATTCCTTGGTCTGATTTAGGCAATTGGAAAGAAATATCAAAAATTTATAATAAAAATAAAGCTAAATATTTCAAAAAAAAAAATGTTTTTTATAAACCTTGGGGAAAATATATAAATTTATTTAGGGGCAAAGACTTTTTAGTTAAAGAATTAACGATTAATTCAAAATCTTCAATAAGTCTTCAAAAACATCATCATAGATCTGAACATTGGATGATAACACATGGAAAACCAAAAATTACTATAAATAATAAAAAATTCTTTAAGAAAGAAAATGATTCAGTATTTATTCCAACTGGTTCAATTCATAGAATAGAAAATTATTATAAAAAGCCAGTTAAGATAATAGAAATTCAAACAGGATCTATTCTAAAAGAAAGTGATATAGTTCGTTACCAGGACATATACGGAAGAATAAAATAATTTTAATATATTATTAATAATGGACACTAATGTTTTTTTAATAGTTTTGTTAGCTACAATTATGCATGCAGTATGGAATGGAATGGTTAAAAAACATCCTGACAAAGTTGTGGCTGTTTCAGGTGTAGTTTTTGGTCATGTACCATGCTCAATAATTGCTATTATTTTTTTACCAACACCTTCGGTAGAATGTATTCCATACATAATTGCTAGTGCTATAATTCATCAAGGCTATCAATGGTATCTATTAAGTTCTTATCAAATTGGTGATCTTACTACAGTCTATCCATTAGCAAGAGGATCTGGGCCTTTGGTTGCTACATTGATTTCAATTTTATTGTTAGGATTAGTTCTTGATTACCTAATTATTTTATCAATAGGTTTAATTTGTTTAGGTATAATGTTTCTTGGATTTTATGATCAAAGAAGCAATAAAAATTCAAAGATAATTCAATGTTCATTATTTACTGGCTTTTTTATTGGCCTATATTCATTGGTGGACGGATATGGAGCCAGAGTAAGCTTATCAGCAATTACATACATTAGTTGGTCATTTATTTTAAGTGCAATTTTATTTCCTTTAATTTTGAAAATAAAAAAACATGACAATGTATTTAAAAAAGTAAGGAATAAAGGAAAGCAAATATTTTGGGTTGGTGGAACTTTATCTTTTGCTATTTATAGTATTGTTGTATGGGCATTTACAAAAGCACCCATTCCTATGGTGGGAGCATTAAGAGAAACTAGTATATTTTTTTCAATATTTATTGGTTATTTTTTCTTAAAGGAAAAAATTACCTCAGCAAAAATTGTTTCAATTATATTAATCTTATTAGGAGTTATAGGTTTAAAAGTATTTTAAAAAAAATTGTTAGGAATAATTATATAGTGAATAGCTAATACTATTCCAACAGAAACACTTAAACCAAAGACCATTTTAAGAAAGTCTTTACCAATAAGTGGGAACACATATTTAAATTTATAATCTTTGTTCATTGTTGAAATAGCTAGTTCTCTACCACATAATAAACCGACAAATACCCATGTTGTAGACATAGGAAGGTCATTTAATTCTTTGAAGTAATAAAGAACACCGGCATATATAATATTAATTATAGTGGCAGAACGAGCATATCTAGTTCCTGTTTTATCCAAAACAACTTTTTGGATTGGTCCACCATGAATTTTAAAAATATAAAATAATAAAATAGTAAAATATATAATTACAATAGATAATTGCATGATATTAAGTTGTCTTGGCAAATAAACCGCAATATTTGCAACATCGTGCATTAACCAAGTTCCCCACAAAAATGCTGAAGTAACCCAAACTGAGTTACGCCAAAAACTAATTTTCCATTGTTCTGTAATTTCGTCAAACTTTTCGTTAATAAACTTAGATATTACAATCCAACAAATGTAGGCTGCAACAGCCGCTAGACCATAACCGACAACACTTTTTATAAGCATTTTTTCAAGAACTACTGTTGAAGCAAAAGCTGACAAAACTAAGAAAGTTGTTGAAACTGGAATTCCAATTCTAGTTAGTAATAAGAGTATTGCAGGAGCAACTGCGTGATACCATTGAATTTCTTGATAAGGTATTCTTGTTAGTCTTCCATACGATATATCTCCACTATATTTCCACCATCCATAAGTTATAGTAATTGCCATTGCGCCTGAAGCAGCTCCTGCAAGGGTATACCATTTAAACCATTTTTCTTTAGAGGCAATAAAGGTACCTAAAGTTTGAATAGAGTCATTTCCTATTACAGACCATCCTGCAAGTCCAAATCCAATTATTGTATAAATAAGTGTTAGTTCCATTATTTTTAATATCAGGTTCTATATATTCTTACAATTAATGCTAATCTAGTTGAAAATTTATTTTTTTTAGAGGTATAAGGAGAATCTCCCCCTAATATAATAATTATAAATTTTGTCTAGTTGTATTTTTAATTATTATTGATTAGTGTGCATAAAAATGGAACATCTAATTGAGGAAATAGCATGGTTACAAGACAAAGGTTGGCTTAGAGGTTTTGTTTTTGGTTTGGTTCATACAATAATACCACTTATAGGTTTTTACTCAGGTTGGAGTATTAATAGAATGTTAAAGTTTCTATCAAATGGCTATATTGCTGGAATTATAGGAGTTGTCGTTGCACATGTGATAGCTGATTATATTGCTGCCATATTAGATCCAAACTTGAGAACTGCTGCCATTGGAATTGTTTTAGGTGGTTTAATTCCTTTAGCTGTTATTCCTTTTTTGGATAAATATGTAGTTAAAAGTAAGCATCATATTGCTATTGGCGATCATGAAGATCTTAAAAAAGATTTAAAGGCGAAGCATAAATAAAATTTAATAAATAATGAAAACTCTCTCTTTCACCTTGGGTGAAATTTTTAAGTTAGCTAAAAAAATACTTTTAGCAAATGGATGTGATGAAGAAACTGCAAATATTTTAGCAGATTTAATTATGAAAGCTGAAAGAGATGGTTCTCTTTCACACGGGTTATTTAGATTACCAGCGTATGTATCTGGCCTTAAAAGTGGAAAAATTAATGGTAAAGCAAGACCTGATGTTAATAAAATTTCACCTAGTGTAATTAAAGTATCGGGAAATAATTGTTTAGCACCAATGGTTCTTATTAAAGGTTTGCCAGAATTAATTAAAACAGCTAAAGAAAACGGAGTAGCAGTTTTAGCTATTAATAACTCACATCACATGGCAGCTATGTGGCCAGAAACTGAAGCTATTGCAGAAGAAGGTTTAGTGGCTTTTGCGTGCACATCTTATAAACCTGCTGTAGCACCTGCTGGAGCAATAAAACCATTATTTGGAACTAATCCAATCTCTTTCGCTTGGCCAAGACCAGGAAAAACCCCTGTCGTATTTGATATGGCCACAGCATCAATGGCCATGGGAGAAGTTCAAGTTGCAAAAAGAGAAGGACATAAAGTTCCTTTAGGTACCGGTCTTACAAAAGAAGGTAAAGAAACTACTGATCCAGGTGAGATAGCTAATGGTGGAGTTCTTTTACCTTTTGGCGGATATAAAGGTTCTGGAATAGCCATGATGGTAGAATTATTAGCTGGAGCATTAGTAGGCGATAATTTTAGTTTTGAAACTGCTGATAAAGATAATAATGATGGAGGGCCTCCTAGTGGTGGAGAATTTATTTTAGCTATATCACCAGAAAAAATATCTGGTTCAGGCTGGGACAAACATGCTGATGAGTTTTTTAATAAAATGTCTTCAATGAAAGGAGTTAGGTTACCTGGTGAAAGGCGTCATAAAAATAGACTAGATAAAGGCCCAAGAAAAATTAATGAAGAACTAATTAATAAAATTAAATCATTAAGCTAATTCAATTTCAATAGGAGTGTGATCAGAAGGTTTTTCTTTATCTCTAGGATATTTATTAATTTTAACACCTTTGATAATATTTAATAAAGAATTTGATACTAAGAAATGGTCAATTCTCATTCCATTATTTTTTTGCCATGCACCTCTCATATAATTCCAAAAAGTATAACCTTCTTTATTACCATTAATATGTCGGTAGGCATCATGAAATCCTATATTAATCATCTCTCTAAATTTTTTTCTAATTTCTAATCTAAACAAAGCATCGTTTTCAAAACCTTTTGGATTATAAACGTCTTCACCAGAAGGTATTATATTAAAATCGCCACCAAGTATTATATTTTCATTTTTCTTTGACAATATTTTTAACTGTTTAATTATATTATTTAACCAGTTGGTTTTATATGTATATTTTTCGGTATCAACAGGATTTCCATTAGGGATATAAATATTAATAATTTGAATATTTTTATTCTTAAATGTTATTTCTGCTGAAATAATTCTTGATTGTTTTAATTTATCTTTGATTAAATCAGTTTTAATATTTTGTAGCTTATTTTTTGTAATTATAGCAACACCATTGTAACTTTTTTGACCAAAAACATAACTTTCATATTTAAGATTTTTAAATTCATCATATGGAAAATTAATATCTTCAGTTTTAATCTCCTGCATCATTAGAACATCGGGTGAGTTTTTTTTTAAATATTTTTTTATATTTTCAACACGAGCTCTTACAGAATTTACATTCCAGGAACTAATAATCATTAAAGAGAGAAAGATACGCCGCAACCACAAGACGACTTACTTTGAGGATTTGATATTTTAAATGAATCTCCCATTAATTCATTTACATAATCAACCTCAGATCCTTTTAAAAGATTAGCTGAAGTTTTGTCAATCAAGATATTTTTAAATTTTAAATCATTCTTTTTTATAGATTTATCAAACGAAAAATCATATTGAAAACCAGAACAGCCACCACCTTTAATAGCGATTCTAAAAAAAAATCCTTTATCTTTTCGAGTTAGCAAATGATTAATATGTTTTATGGCTTTATCTGTAAATTTAATTTCTTTAAACATGTAACAACACTGATATTACTAATATAATAGTAATTTATCGATTTTAAAGTATGAAAAATTTCTCAAGATTTGGTCTATTTAAAAGTAGAGGTCGTATTTTTCCAGAGTCTAGAAACCAATACCGAACCCCATTTCAAAGGGATAGGGATAGAATTATTCATAGCGCATCATTTAGGAGGCTAAAACACAAAACACAAGTATTTGTTAATACTGAAGGTGATCATTACAGAACTAGAATTACTCATTCAATAGAGGTTGCTCAAATAGCTAGATCAATTTCGAAATATCTTAAACTAAATGATGATTTAGCTGAAACATTAAGTTTAGCACATGATCTTGGACACACTCCCTTCGGGCATGCCGGTGAAGAGGTGTTAAACGAATGTATGATTAAACACGGTGGATTTGATCATAATTTACAAACTTTAAGAATTGTTATGTTTATTGAACACAAATATTTAAAATTTAAAGGACTTAATCTCACTTTAGAAACATTAGATGGACTTTTAAAACACAATGGACTTATTGTAGATAAATCAAAAATGAATAGCTTAATAAGTATTAATAATTTTAAAAATAAAATAAATTTTAATCAATATCCATCCTTAGAGGCTCAAATTTCATCTTTATCTGATGATATAGCTTATAATAACCATGATATTCAAGATGGAATTAAAGCTAAATTATTTTCATATAAAGATTTAATTGAAATAGATTTTTTTAATGAAATTTACAAATCAAATAAACAAAATTTAAAAAGAAAAAATCTAGATATTTTGATATACCAAATCATAAGAGACTCTATAGATTTAATGGTTAAAGATTTAATAAACAATACAATAAAAAATATTCAAAAATATAAAATTAAAAACATTAAAAATGTTTATAATTGCCCAGAAACTTTAGTTAGTTTTTCAAATAAATTTAAAAAAATTGAAAAAGAAATTAAATATTTTTTAAGATTAAAAATGTATAATAATAAAAATGTATTATTAAAAAATAATAAAGGAAAAAAAATTGTAACACACCTGTTTAATGAAATTTCAAAAAAACCAAATAGATTTTTTAATAAAAAACAAGTTAAAAAAAATAAATTTAGAACAGTTTCGGATTACATCGCAGGAATGACTGATAGATATGCAATAAATTTATATAATAATTTAAAATGAATATTTTTGACTTATATTTAAAAAAAATAACTCAGATAATTAATACCGCTCAAGATGAAGGATTATTAAAACTTCCAGATAAAATTAATGGAATAAATGTCGATATTCCACCAACACAATTTGATTGTGATATTTCAACTAATGTTGCAATGGTTTTATCTGGGCCAAATCAGAAACCTCCAATTGAAATAGCAAATCAATTGGCTCTATTGATTCAAAAAAATGATAATAAAATTGACAATATTTCTGTTGTTAAACCTGGATTTATTAATATCAAATTTAAATCTGAATTTTGGAACAATTTTTTAAAAAGTATAATTTTAGATGATAAAAATTTTGGCATTAACAAAAAAGAGAAGAAAAATAATTATCTTATAGAATTTGTTTCAGCAAATCCTACCGGTCCACTCCATGTCGGTCATTGCAGAGGTGCTATTTTAGGAGATGTATTGGCCAATTTGCTTAAATTTAATAATCATAAGATAACTAAAGAATACTATGTAAATGATTATGGTAATCAAATTTTACATTTTACTAAATCTGTTTATTTACGAATTAGAGAAATTTTAAATAAAGAAACTTACCCATCTGATGACCCTAACTTATACCCAGGAGATTATATAATTGATATTGCCAATCATATTATAAAAAATAATAAAAACTTAAATTTTGATAATTTTGAAGATATATCTAAAATATTAACAAAACTATCTGTAGTAGAGTCGTTAAAATTAATTAAATTTAACTTAAAAAACCTAGGTATTATTCATGATAATTTTGTAAGTGAAACAAATATTGTTGAAAACAACGAAGTTAAAAAAGTTATAGAAAAACTTAAAAAAGATAATTTCGTTTATAAAGGAATAATTAAAGCTCCAGAAAGTGAAGATAAAACTAGATGGATAGAGCGAGAACAATTACTATTTAAATCTACTCTTTTTGGCGATGATAAAGATAGATCTTTACAAAAGGCAGATAAATCTTGGACTTATTTTGCTAGCGATGTTGCTTATCATAACACCAAACTAAATAGAAAATTTGATGTATTAATAAATATTCTTGGAGCTGATCACGCAGGTTATATCAAAAGAATTACTTCTGTAGTTGAAGCACTTTCTGGTAAAAAAAATAAATTACTATGTAAAGTAAGTCAGTTAGTTAAACTCACGAAAGGTAAAAAACCTTTCAAAATGTCAAAAAGAAAAGGCGATTATATTACTGTTGAAGATTTAATAAAGGAAGTTGGCAAAGATGCTACGAGATTTATTATGCTAAATAGAACCAGCGATGTTGAATTTGATTTTGATTTCACAAAAGTTAAAGAGAAATCAAAAGATAATCCACTTTACTATGTACAATATTGTTATGCTAGAATTTCTTCAGTTTTTAGAAATATAAATAAAAATATTGCTGATGATATTAAAATTGATAAATTTCAATTTACATATTCTAAAGATGAGATCAAAATTTTTAAAAAAATATCAGAATGGCCGAAATGTATTGAAATATCATCCAAAAAATTAGAACCCCACAGAATCACAGTTTACTTACATGAGTTAGCTTCACAATTTCATTCTTATTGGAATATGGGAAGAGGCGATGAGACAAAAAGATTTATAAACAAACATAACAAAATATCAAATGAAAAATTGGTTTTTATAAAAGCAATTTCAAATGTTATTAAATCTGGAATGAATATTCTTGGCGTAGATACTCCAGAAAAAATGTAATGTTAAAAGAACTTAAATATCTTTTTTATGTTTTTTTTATATTTTTCTTTTTGTTTTTCACCGGTCGTTATTATTTTTCTGATGCTAATAAAAAAATATCTCATAGATCAATAAATGAAATTTCAAAAAAAATTGATAATATTAATGAAAATTTACGAACTTTAAAAAATGATACTGAAAATATAATTGAATATGTTGAAGATAATAAAAATAAAAAAAAAAAAAAATATTACTTTTGGGAATTGTTAACAAATAATGATTAATTTAAGGCGTTCATTTATTGTTGGTATTAAAGGCCTTCATCTTACTAAAAAAGAATTTTTTTTTTTAAAAAAATATAAACCCTGGGGAGTAATTTTGTTTTCAAGAAATATTAAAACAATTTTTCAAACTCAACAATTAACAAAAAGCATCAAAACAATATTTAATGATTATAATTATCCCATTTTAATTGATGAGGAAGGTGGAAAAGTAAGCAGATTAAAAAATTTTATTGATAATTCTATATTTACACATGATTTTTTTGGTAAACTGTACACAAATAATAATAAAAAATTTGAAATTTATTTTGATATATATGTTAAGCAAATATCTCATTTGTTGACATTATTAGGTATTAATTTAAATACAGTGCCTGTTCTAGATGTAAGAAGAAAATTCACGCATAAAATAATTGGTGATAGATCTTTTTCATCAAGTCCTAAAATTGTCTCTAAACTAGGTGATTATTCTATATCTAAATATCATAAACATCATATTGGCACAATAATTAAACATATACCTGGTCATGGATTAGCTCTTGTTGATAGCCATAAAAAATTACCTGTAGTTAATGCTAATGTTAATGAAATCTATAAAAAAGATTTTAAAGCTTTTGTAAATAAGAAATCTTTATTTGCTATGACGGCTCATATTGTTTACAAAAATATTGACAAATATAATTGCGCAACACACTCAAAAAAAGTTATTAACTTAATAAGAAAAAAAATAGGTTTTAAAAACTTAATCATATCTGACGATATATCAATGAAAGCTTTGAAATATTCAATAAAAAAAAATACAACTAGATCTTTTGCTGCCGGTTGTAATTTAGTGTTACATTGTAATGGAAAACTTCCAGAAATGCTCCAAGTAGCTAAAAATACACCTATTGTTGATAATTTTATTATTAAAAAAACATCGCAATTTATAAATATTATTAGATAATATTAGTAATGGACTTATATGATTCTCAACAATTCAAGGTAAATCTTAATAATTATAATGGATCTTTAGAGGTTCTATTAGATTTAGCAAAATCTCAAAAGGTAGATCTTGAAAAAATTTCAATCACTAAATTAGCTGATCAATTTCATGAATTTATAACTTCTGCAAAAAATGTAAATTTGGAACTAGCTTCAGAATATTTGTTAATGGCTACCTGGCTAACTTATTTAAAATCAAAACTTTTATTACCAGAAAGTAACGAAGAAGAATTTAAAGCATTTGAAGTTGCTGAAAAACTTAAATTACAACTTAAAAAACTTGAACTTATAAGATTATTATCTGATCAGATGCTCAAAAGAAAACGACTTGGCAAAGATGTTTTTATGAGAGGAATTAAAGGAAATATAAGATCAATTTTTAGTACTGAATACTCTTTAACATTATTTGAAATTTTAAAAGCTTATTCAACAATTTTTATGACAAAAAATTTTCAAAGAATGAATATTCCAAAGTTATCTGTTTTTACAACAGAAGAGGGAATTAAAAGAGTTAAAACTTTTTTAGGTAAGCTATCTGACTGGAAAAATATAGATGATTTAATCCCAACTAGTTTTTTATCATCTAAAAATCAAAAAAGAACCGGTAAAGCTGGAATTTTTTCTGGAACTTTAGAACTTGCAAAAGAAGGAAATATTAACATTAAACAAAATAATTTGTTTGATGATATCTTTATTAAGGAAAAATAATGAACAAAATAAAAAAAAATAATATTGTAGCTTTTCCAAACAATTTATCTGTAGGGGAAAGAGAAGTTGAAGCTATTATATTTTCTGCAGCCGAACCTCTGGATATAGAAACCATTGAATCTAAAGTTTCAAAAAAAATAAATATTTTAAATACGTTAGAAAAACTTCAAAATATTTATTCAAATAGAGGAATAAATTTGGTTTGTATTTCGAAAAAATGGTCTTTTAGAACTGCGGAGAATTTATCAAACTTAATGTCACAACAAAAAACAGTAGAAAAAAAACTTTCTAGAGCAGCAATAGAAACATTATCTATTATTGTTTATCACCAACCTGTTACTAGAGCTGAAATCGAAGAAATACGTGGAGTTGCATTTGGTATAAATACTCTAGGAATTTTAATGGAATTAAATTGGGTTAAACCACAAGGAAGAAAAGACGTTCCCGGAAAGCCGATTCAATATGGCACTACAGATGAATTTTTAAGTCATTTTAGCCTACAAAAATTATCTGATTTGCCAACCGTAGATGAATTGGGTTCAGCTGGCTTAATAGATACATCAACAGTAGATTCAACAATTTTTGGAACTGGTAAATTTTATAAAGAAAAACAAGTTGAAAAAAAAGAAAATATTTACACCGATATTGATGAAATGATTAGTGGTACTTTAGATGAAAACGAAGATAAATAAAAAGATCCTTTAAAAAAATAAATAATAGGGTTATAAGATAATTATGAGCATTGGTTTTTGGCAAATAGCAATTGTTGTTATATTGGTTGTTTTACTCTTTGGTAGAGGGAAAATTTCTGGGATAATGGGCGATGTAGCTAAAGGAATTAAAAGTTTTAAAAAAGGAATGTCATCAGATGTTACGGATGATAAAATATCATCAAATATTGCAGATGATAGCAAGTCAAATATTATTTCTGAAGAAAATAAAGACTCAACAGACAAAGAATAATACAAATGCCTCAAATTGGTTGGTTTGAGATATTAATTATAGTAGTTGTAGCCATAATAGTGATTGGACCTAAAGATTTTCCATTTATGTTAAAAAAAATTGGATCATGGATTGGTTCAATTAAAAGATATATTAATAATATTCAGCAAGAAGTTAGTAATCTTGAAGATGAAAATTTTGAACAAGATTCTCAAGAAAAAAAAAATAAAAAACCTATAGATAATGAACAAAACTAATAACAAGACTGGTTTTATGAGTCATTTGGTTGAGCTTAGAAAAAGATTAATAAATTCATTCATTTGCTTGTTATTTTTTTTTTTATTTTGTTATTATTTTTCGGAATATATATATGGATTCCTAGTAGATCCATATGCTCAAGCAGTTAAAGATGAGGGTGAAGGGAGAAGATTAATTTTTACCGCATTACAAGAAACTTTTATAACTTATTTAAAAGTTTCTTTTTTTGCCGCTTTTTTTTTTACAAGTCCATTTATTTTAATTCAAATATGGAAATTTATTGCTCCAGGCCTTTATGAAAATGAAAAATCAGCAATCATGCCTTATTTAGTTTTAACTCCAATATTATTTATTTTAGGAGGCGCTCTTGTTTATTATTTAGTAATGCCTTTAGCAATTAAATTTTTTTTATCATTTGAAAGTTCAGGTATTAACACTCGTTTACCCATTCAATTGGAAGCTAAAGTAAATGAATATTTATCATTGATTATGAAGTTAATTTTTGCATTTGGATTAAGTTTTCAATTACCTGTTATTCTTAGTCTTTTAGCTCGTATTGGAATGGTTGATTCTATATTTTTAAAAAAAAGAAGGAAATATGTGATTGTAATTATCTTTGCTTCGGCAGCAATTTTAACTCCACCAGATCCAATTACACAAATAGGTTTAGCAATTCCTTTATTAATTTTATATGAATTATCAATATTTTCAGTAAAAATTATAGAGAGTAAAAAAAAAGAAAATGCATAACATAAAAGATATTAGAGATAACTTTGATAAATTCAAAAAAGATTTATTAAAAAGAAATATTCAAATTAATTTTGAAGAAATTCTTAATTTAGATAAAAATAACCGTAAATTAATTCAAAAAAAAGAAGCCTTAGAAAAAGAAAAAAAAGCTATTTCTAAATCTAAAGATAAATCTTTATTTGAAAAATCAAAAACAATATCTATTGAAATTGATGAAATTACAAAAAAACATATTAACATTAAAAAAAAATTATATGACTGTCTTTCAAGCTTGCCTAATCTCCCAATGGAAGACGTTCCTATTGGGAAAAATGAAAATGATAACGTTGAAATTTCAAAAAACGGAGTAATTCCAAATTTTAATTTTAAATCAAAATCTCATTATGAATTAGGTGAAAATATGGAGATGCTTGACTTTGATATTGCCACAAAAACTTCAGGTTCTAGATTTGTTTTTGTTAAAGGGACTCTTGCCCTACTTGAAAGAGCAATATCTAATTTTATGTTGGACATACACACTAATATTAATGGATATAAAGAAATATCGCCACCATTGATAGTTTCTGATGATACCATGTATGGAACAGGACAATTACCAAAATTTGAAAACGATCAATTTGAAATAAAACTTGATGTTAGTAGCGGAAGAAAATTTTTAATACCTACTGCTGAAGTTATTTTAACAAATATAGTTAAAAATAAAATTGTTAATTTAAAAGAACTCCCTCTTAGATTTGTAGCTTCAACTCCATGTTTCAGAAAAGAAGCTGGCAGTTACGGCAAAGATACCAAAGGCATGATTAGGCAACATCAATTTTATAAAGTTGAATTGGTCAGTATAGTAGAAATTGATAAATGCGAGTCAGAATTAGAACGAATGACAGATTGTGCAACTATGATTTTAGATAAACTAAACTTACCTTATAGAAAAATTGTTTTATGTACTGGAGATATGGGTTTTAGTGCAGAAAAAACTTACGATATAGAAGTTTGGTTACCATCAGAAAATAAATATCGAGAAATTTCAAGCTGTTCATCTTGTGGTTCATTTCAAGCAAGAAGAATGAAATCAAGATACAAAAATAATAATAATGAAATTACTTTTGTAGGTACATTAAATGGTAGCGGTCTTGCAGTTGGAAGAACTTTAATTGCAATTTTAGAAAATTATCAAAATTCAGACGGTTCTGTAAATATTCCTGAAGTATTAAAACCCTACATGAATAATTTAGATAAAATTCAAAAGATTTAAGAGTTGTTTTAGTATAATAGATAGTATAAATAACCATAAAATTAAAAGGAGACATATGTCAGGATCAGGAATAGGACAATTTATACCTCTAATTCTAATATTTGTTATTTTTTACTTTTTTTTGATCAGACCCCAGCAAAAAAAAGCTAAAGACCACAAATTAATGGTAAATAATCTTAAAAGAGGTGACAAGGTAGTTACTTCAGGTGGAATTGTAGGAACAGTAGATCGTATAGTGGACAACGATAAAATAGAAATTTTAATATCAGAAAATGTTTTAGTTGAAGTTGTCAGAGATACAGGAATACAAGCTTTATTAAATAATTCTGAACCAAAAAAATAACATTTAATATCAGTGTTATACTTTTCTAAATTAAGAATCATTTCAGTAATTTTATTTACTTTATTGTTATCTTACTTTGCACTATCAAATTTTTTCAAAATTGATGATAATTTTTTTAAAAGACACATTAATCTTGGTTTAGATTTACAAGGTGGTTCATATTTATTGTTAGAGATAGATAATGAACCTGTTGTTATTCAACAGCTTCAAAACAAACTTTTACAAATAAAGAATTATTTAAAAGAAAAAAATATAAGTTATAAAAATATAATTTTAAAAAATAACAAAATTATTAGCTTTGAAGTCAATAAAGACCAATTAGATAAAACTAAAGTATTATTTGATAAAGACGACAGTGTTATTAATCCTTATTATCAACAATATAAATCACATGAATTTGATTTGTCTATAAATAACAATATTTTTTTACTTAACTTTTCCAAATACGGATTAATTAATATTAAAAGTTCATCACAAGATCAGGCAATTGAAATAGTTAGAAGAAGAGTAGATGAAATAGGTACAAATGAACCAAATATTTTGAAAAGAGGAAATGATAGAATCTTGGTTGAGTTACCAGGTTTAGATAATCCAGAGCGTATTAAATTACTGCTTGGCAAAACAGCAAATTTAACTTTTAGATTTATTACTCAAATTGAAGAAGAATCTTTCGGAACAGAAAAACTTTTTTTTGAAGATGGTTCTGAAGTCGCAATAGTAAGTAGAAGAATTGTATTAAGTGGTGATAATTTAATTGATGCTAAGCCTAGAATGGATAATCAAAATAATGAAACGGTTGTTACTTTTACATTGGATAGAGTAGGTGCAAAAAGATTTGCAAAAGCTACTTCAACAGGTGTTGGAAAAAGATTAGCAATTGTACTTGATGGTAAAATAATAAGTGCACCAAATGTACGTGAACCAATTATTGGTGGATCAGGACAAATAACTGGTAATTTTACATTTCAATCAGCTACAGATTTGGCTCTACTACTTAGATCTGGTGCTTTACCTGCGCCATTAAACATAATAGAAGAAAGAACTGTAGGCCCAGATTTGGGTCAAGATTCTATTAATGCAGGAATTTTATCTCTTATTATTGGGTTTTTTTTAGTTATATCCTTTATGCTATTCAGATATAAAATATTTGGATTAATTGCCAACGTAACTTTAATTTTTAATTTATTATTATTGCTTGGCATTTTAACCTTATTTGAAGCAACTTTAACATTGCCTGGAATTGCAGGAATTATTTTAACAGTAGGTATGGCTGTCGACGCTAACGTATTAATATATGAAAGAATTAAAGAAGAGATAAAAAGTGAAAAAAATCAAATTTTAGCTTTTGATAGTGGGTATTCAAAATCGAAGACAACAATTCTTGACGCAAACATTACCACATTAATCGCTGCTGTAATTTTATTTATTATGGGATCAGGTCCGGTTAAAGGATTTTCCGTTACACTTGGTATTGGTATTATTACAACTTTATTTTCAGTATATTTCATCGCAAGGTTATTAACTTCTTTGTATGTAATAAAAAATAAATATAACGAAAAATTGATATAATGGAAAAAAAATTAATATCCTTTAATAACTTTTATAAGATATTTAATATTACTTCATCAATACTAATTGTAATTTCTATTTTATTATTACTTTTTAAAGGTTTAAATTATGGTGTTGACTTTAAAGGTGGAACACTAATTGAAATAAGAACAACTAGTAATGATATTTCTATTTCAAATCTAAGAAAAGCATTTAATAAAATGGATTTGGGGGATGTTTCAGTAAAAGAATTTGGGAAAAAGAATGATTTTATAGTTAAATTTGAAAAAAAAAGCAAACCTAAAGAAAATATAATTGAAAATATCAAAAAAAATTTATCAACATCAATTGGAAATAATTTTGAATTTAGAAGGGTTGAAAGTGTTGGGCCAAAAGTAAGTTCTGAACTATTAATATCCGGAATTATAGCTATCGCTCTATCTTTAAGTGCTATGCTAATATACATTTGGATAAGATTTGAATGGCAGTTCAGTCTAGGAGCAATTATAGCATTATTTCACGATGTTATCATTACTCTTGGTTTTTTTTCTTTATTTGGTTTTGAAATTAATTTGTCAATAGTTGCAGCTGTACTTACAATTGTTGGTTATTCTATGAATGATACTGTTGTAATTTTTGACCGTGTTAGAGAAAATTTAAGAAAATATTCTGATATAAAAATTTTTGATTTAACTAATATTTCTATTAATGAAACTCTCTCAAGAACAATAATTACATCTATTACAACTTTGCTTGCTTTATTATCTATATATTTTTTTGGTGGTGAAGTGCTTAAAGGTTTTTCCCTTGCAATGATACTTGGTGTAATATTTGGTACGTACTCATCTATATATATAGCTAATCCAATATTGGTTACACTAAGAGTTTCTCAAAGAACAATTATTAAAGAAGAAAAAGAATAAAATTAATACAAATTTTGTGCAGCTACCATGGTGAGTAGCATTGGTAATGAAAGTAGAGTATTAGTTCTGGAAGCTATTAATGCTTTTTTTGCAGCTATAGGTTTCTCTTCAGCTGAAGCTTCAACTATACCTAATACTTTTTTTTGATTTGGCCAAATTATAAACCAAACATTAAAAGCCATTATTAAACCTAGCCACATACCTATCCCAATTGCAGTATATTTTCCTCCGCCACTTCCTACTCCTAATGTCATTGCTTCATGCACATATCCATTTAAGTATGCAACTATTAATCCAGTTACTATTGTAGCAAAAGCAGCCCATCTAAACCAAAAAAGTGCTATTGGAGCTATAACTTTTGTTATAGCTGGTTTTTGTTCATCGGTAATTTTAGACATATTTGGAACTTGAACAAAATTGAAATACCACAATAAACCTATCCACATTACTCCAGAAATTACGTGAAAGTATCTAAATAACCAGCTCCAGAAAAGTGTATCTATAACAAACCCGCCATTACCAAAATATAAAATTAAAAAAAGTAAAATTGCCAACCATACAGATGCATGTATAACTTTGGATAAAGAACTAAAAAAATTACTCATGATTCTTTCATTTATATACTAATTAAGATTAACAATTAAGCAATTTTTTTAAACTTATCATTTAGCATAGACTTTAAAAATTCACCTGTATAACTATCTTTAATATTACATATTTCTTCAGGTTTTCCTTCCGCAATAATATTTCCTCCTTTAACACCACCCTCAGGACCCATATCAACAATGTAGTCCGATGTTTTAATAACATCTAAATTATGTTCTATTACTACAACTGTATTTCCTAATTTAACAAATGTATGTAAGATTTCTAAAAGTTTTTTTATATCATGTTGATGTAATCCTGTTGTTGGTTCATCTAAAATATATACAGTTCTTCCTGTTGAGCGCTTAGATAATTCTTTAGCTAGTTTTACTCTTTGAGCTTCACCACCAGATAGAGTTGTTGCCTGTTGTCCAATTTTTATGTAACCTAAACCAACTTTTTTTAACGTTAATAGTTTAGTTTTGATATTTGATATATTTTCAAAATAATCACAACCTTCATCCACAGTCATATTTAAAATGTCTGCTATACTTTTGTCTTTAAATTTAATTTCTAATGTTTCTCTGTTATATCTTGTGCCTTTACACTCATCACATTGAATATATACATCTGGCAAAAAATGCATTTCGTAAGTAATAACTCCATCACCTTCACAAACTTCACATCTACCACCCTTCACATTAAAAGAAAATCTACCTGGTTTATAGCCTCTACTTTTAGATTCTGGTAATGCAGTAAACCAATCTCTTATTGGTCCAAAAGCTCCTGTGTATGTAGCGGGATTAGATCTTGGCGTTCTTCCTATAGGAGTTTGATTAATATCAATAATTTTATCAATTAATTCTATTCCTTTAAATCCTTTAAAAGGTTTTGGTATTTTTCTTGATTTATTATTGTTTAAAGTTAAATTTAGAGCGTTATACAAAGTTTGTAAAATTAAAGTGGATTTTCCACTACCTGAAACCCCGGTTACACAAGTAAAGCTTCCTAAGGGAATTTTGAGATTTACATTATTTAAATTATTACCTGTAGCTCCATTAATTTCTAAAAACCTTCCGTTCTTAGCTAATCTTCTCGTATTTGGAATTTGTATGAATTGTTTATGCGATAAGTATTTACCCGTTATGCTATTTTCATTTTTAATGATGTCCTCATAAGTTCCTTGAACAACAACTTGACCTCCATTATTTCCAGCTTTAGGACCTAAATCAATTATATGATCTGCATTTTTCATAGTTTCTGTATCATGTTCTACAACTATTACAGTATTGCCCAAATCTCTTAACCTTTTTAATGCATTTATTAATTTAATATTATCTTTTTGATGTAGCCCTATTGAAGGTTCATCTAAAACATAAAGTACTCCTGTTAACCCAGAACCTATTTGAGATGCTAATCTAATACGTTGAGCCTCACCACCTGAAAGTGTTCCTGACTCTCTTGATAAAGTTAAATATTCCAAACCTACATTTAATAAAAATTTTAATCTTTCGTTAATTTCTTTTAAAATATGTTCTGCAATTTGCAATTGCCTTTGATCTAGTTTTAATTTTAAACTTTTGAACCAATTAGTAGCCTCTAATATTGATTTTTCTGTGACTTGACTAATATGAATATTATCAATTTTAACACACAATGCTTCCTCTTTTAACCTATATCCATTACATCTTTCGCATTTAGTGTCAGATTGATATTGAGATATTTCTTCTCTTTTCCAGTCACTATCTGTCTCCAAATATCTTCTTTCTAAATTATTTATAACTCCTTCGAATGTTTTTTTATGTGAATATTTTTCATAACCATCATCATATGAAAATTTAATTTCTTCGTTATCTGAACCAAATAAAATTATATCTTTAATTTTTTTTGGTATTTTTTGCCATTTGTCTTCAAGTGAAAAACCATAATGTTTTGCTATTGAAGCTAAAGTTTGTGCATAATATAAGGTTGTGGATTTTGCCCAAGGTTCTATAGCTCCATCGGCGATACTTTTTTTTTCATTTGGAACAACTAAATTTGGATCAACATTTAATTTTATTCCAATTCCTTCACATTCTTCACAAGCTCCATAGGGACTATTAAAAGAAAACAACCTAGGCTCAATTTCTTCTATAGTAAATCCACTTTCTGGGCATGCAAATTTTGTAGAAAAAATTAATTTTTCTGTTTTACGAAATTGTTTTGGTAATGTTTCATTTTCAAATTCAACAAATAATAATCCATTTGCTAGATTTATAGCTGTTTCTATACTTTCAGCCAATCTATTTCCTAAAGATGAATTTAGTACTATTCTATCAACTAATATTGAAATATCGTGCTTAATTTTTTTATTTAACTCAGGAACTTTATCAATATCAAGTAATTTATCGTCAATTTTTATTTTTCTAAATCCTCTTTTTTTATAAGATAAAATATCTTTTTTATATTCACCTTTTCTTCCGCGCACTACAGGAGCAAAAAGATATATAGTTGATTTTTTTGGAAGTTCTTTAATTTTATCTACAATTTGCGATATTGTTTGTGATGTAATTGGTTTTCCAGTAAAAGGTGAATATGGTATTCCAGCTCTAGCATACAATACTCTCATATAGTCATATATCTCAGTAACTGTAGCTACTGTTGATCTTGGGTTTTTTGATGTATTTTTTTGTTCTATGGAAATAGCAGGACTTAATCCTTCTATGAAATCAACATTTGGTTTCTTCATTTTATCCAAAAATTGTCTTGCGTAAGCAGATAAACTTTCAACATATCTTCGTTGACCTTCAGCATATATTGTATCAAAAGCTAAAGATGATTTTCCAGATCCAGAAATGCCTGTGATAACAATATATTTATCTTTTGGTATCTCTAAAGAAATATTCTTTAAATTATGTTCTTTTGCACCTTTAATAACTATCTTTTTGAGCATAATTTTAGTTGATTTAGATTAATAAAATTAATATTCAAGCTTAATTGTGATATATATATATATAAATCAAATCAATTTAATTTAAATATTATGGCAGGAAGCTTAAATAAAGTATTATTAATAGGTCGATTAGGCGCAGATCCAGAAATAAAACAAATGGTTAATGGGAAAAGTGTAGCAAGATTAAGCCTAGCAACAAGTCAAACTTGGAAGGATAAAAATTCAGGCGAAAAAAAAGAAAAAACTGAATGGCATAGAATTGTCATATTTAATGAAGGTCTTGTTAACGTAGTACAACAATATTTAAGAAAAGGTGCACAAATTTATGTCGAAGGACAATTAAACACAAGAAAATGGAAAGACGAGCAAAGTGGCCAAGATAAATATTCTACTGAAATAGTTATACAAGGTTTTAATTCATCTCTTACTATGTTAGGAGGTGGTGCCTCTCAAAATAATATTGCTTCTCAAACTATAAAACAAAATATAGACGATGGTTCCCAAGTTGCACAAAACGATTTGGATGATGATATTCCTTTTTAGTTTTTATGCAAAAAAACGAAATCTCTAGAGACATTAATATAAAACCAATTTCAATGTATGATGAAATAAGTTCATCATATTTATCTTATGCTATGAGCGTTATCATTAGTAGAGCGCTTCCTGATATAAGAGATGGTTTAAAACCTGTGCATAGAAGAATTATTTTTGCTATGTATAAAGGAGGTTTTGACTGGTCTAAGCAATTTAGAAAATCAGCAAGAATTGTCGGAGATGTCATTGGTAAATATCATCCACATGGTGATCAAGCTGTTTATGATGCTCTAGTAAGAATGGTACAAGATTTTTCAATGAGTTTACCTTTAATAGATGGTCAAGGAAACTTTGGTTCTATTGATGGAGATCCTCCAGCAGCAATGAGATATACAGAAACTAAACTTGCAAAAATTTCACAATTTCTTATCGATGATATTGAAAAAAATACAGTTTCTTTTAAAAGCAATTATGATGAAACTGAAAAAGAACCAGTTGTTTTACCAGCTCAATATCCAAATCTTTTAGTTAACGGTGCTGGCGGTATCGCTGTTGGAATGGCCACAAGTATACCTCCTCATAATCTTGGTGAGATTATTAATGGTACTTTAGCTTTAATTGATAACAAAGATATAAAAATACAAGAATTAATGAAATATATTCCTGGTCCTGATTTTCCAACTGGAGGAATTATTATTGGCAAAGATATAATAAAACAAGGATACAAAACAGGAAGAGGATCAATCAAGATAAGAGGGGAAATAAATATAGAAAACTTGAAAAATGGAAGAGATAGACTGGTAATTACTTCAATCCCATATCAAATAAATAAATCTATATTAAATGAAAGAATTGCAGAATTGGTCAGAAGTAAAAAAATTGAAGGTATTAGAGATATTAGAGACGAATCTAATAGAGAAGGTATTAGAGTGGCTATTGATCTTAGATCTAATGTTGAACCTGAAACTGTAAAAAGACAATTATTTAAATTTACATCTATAGAAAGTTCTTTTGGATTTAATACATTGGCAATTGTCGATAATAAACCAAAGACATGTAATTTAAAAGAATTTTTAGAAAACTTTTTAAAATTTAGAGAAGATGTAGTTGTAAAAAAAACTAGATTTGAATTAAAAAAAGCTGAAGATAGAGCTCATATTTTAATTGGTCTTTCAGCATCTGTAGAAAATTTGGATAAAGTAATCAAAATAATCAGATCTTCTAAAAATCCTGAAGATGCAAAGAATGCACTATTAAGTGCAAAATGGAAAATTACAAAATCACAAAAGTTAATTAAATTAATTGAAGGGAAAAAAGGTTCCAGCCAATATAGTTTTACAGAACCACAAGTTAATTCAATTTTAGAGCTACGATTACAAAAATTGACAGCTTTAGGAATCCATGAAATAGAAACAGAAATAAAGAAATTAGCAGAGCTAATCATAAAATATAAAAAAATAATTAGTTCTAAAAAAGAATTATTAAAAGTAATAAGTTTAGAGTTAAAATCTATTAAAGAAAAATTTTCTGTACCGAGAAGAACACAAATTATTGATGCTATTTTAAACTATGATATTGAAGAAACTATACAAAAAGAAAGTGTTATTATTACAGTTACACTGCAAGGATATATTAAAAGAGGAGCATTAAGTAGTGTCAAACAACAAAAAAGAGGCGGCAAAGGTAAGTCTGGAATTATAACTAGAGATGAAGATTCTGTTGTTCAAACTCTTTCTGTTAATACACATACTCAAGTTCTATTTTTTTCAACACAAGGTCTTGTTTACAGGCTAAAAGCATGGAAAATACCAGAAGGATCATTTTCCTCGAAAGGGAAATCTTTATTTAATTTATTGCCTTTAAAAAATCACCAATCAATTAGTTCAATTATGCCTTATCCAGATAAAAACTCTAAAACTAATGGAATGTATATTATTTTTGCTACATCAAATGGTAAAATTAGAAAAAATAATTTAGAAGATTTCTCTTCTATTAATACATCTGGAAAAATAGCAATGAAACTTGATAATAATGATAAAATTGCTGGTGTAAAAATTTGTAAAGATGATGAAGATATCATTTTAAGTACGAAGACTGGAAAATGTATAAGGTTTGAAGCTAAAAAGTTAAGAATTTTTAAAGGCAGATCTTCTAAAGGAATTAGAGGAATTAATCTTAGCGAACATGATTCTATTGTCTCTTTATCTATAATCAAACATAATGATACTAAAAAAATAAGTAAATCAAATAAAAATATATATTCAGAAATAATAGCTAAACAAAAATTCATTATATCAATAACAGAAAATGGCTATGGGAAACGAACTTCACATTATGATTTTAGAGCTACCAATAGGGGTGGAAAAGGAATAATTGGAATAGTAAATTCTCCAAGAAATGGTAATGTTGCATCATCATTTCCTGTAAATGAAGGCGATGAAATTATAATTTCCACAAACAAGGGTAGAGTTATTAGAACTTTAGTTAAAGAAATTAGAATAGCAGGAAGAAATACTCAAGGTGTACGTATAATTAAATTGTCAGGTGAAGAAAAAGTTGTTTCAGCAATTAAAATTGATGATAATTTAAGTTAATGAAAAAAATAGCCATTTATCCAGGAACATTTGACCCAATTACATATGGACATATTGATGTTATTCAAAAAGGTCTAAAAATTGTTGATAATATTATTATTGCTATATCTAACGGAAAACAAAAAAATCATCTTTTTACAGCCGAGGAAAGGATTAAAATTGTCAATAAAGCTTTGTTTTCAGATCTTAAAATTAATAAAAAAAAAATTAAAGTTATCTCATTTAATTCTTTAACAACAGACCTTTGTGAAAGATTTAAGTCAAATATTATTATAAGGGGACTTCGTGCTGTGTCTGATTTCGAATATGAATTTCAACTAGCTGGCATGAATCGAAAATTAAATAGAAATATAGAAACAATTTTCTTAATGTCCGATGTTAAGAATCAAATAATATCATCAAGATTGATTAAAGAAATAATTAGACTGAATGGTGATATTAAAAAATTTACTACAAAAAGTACAATCAATTCATTAAAAAAAAAATATGAATAAATATTTAATTAATTGTATTATTTTTATTAGTTTAATATTTTTGAACAATGCTAACTCAAAGGAAAATATAATGATCTTAAAACTTAAAGACGGAGATGTTAAAATTCAATTATTGCCAGAAGTGGCACCAAATCATGTAGAAAGAATTAAAACACTTGCTAATGATGGTTTGTATGACGGTGTTATTTTTCATCGTGTCATAGATGGATTTATGGCTCAGACTGGTGATGTTAAATTTGGCAATTCTTCATCTAAAGATTTTGATTTAAAAAGAGCTGGCATTGGTGGATCAGACCTGCCTGATTTAAAGGCCGAATTTAGTGATGTTCCACATGATAAAGGTACTCTCTCTATGGCAAGATCTGGGAGCCCAAACAGTGCAAATTCACAATTTTTTATATGCTTTGAAGCTGCTCCTTTTTTGGATAGAGAATATACCGTATTTGGTAAAGTTGTTGAAGGTTTTGAACATGTAAAAAAAATCAAAAGAGGTGATAATAATAGCGGCTCTGTTTCTGATCCTGACAAAATTATTAGCTTTAGATCTTTGTAAATTAACTTTTAATGACATTAAAAAAGTTAAATTTTAATGTTTTAGAAACAAATAATTATGCAAGACTAGGTGTTATAAATACACATCGTGGACAAATAAATACACCAGCTTTTATGCCAGTTGGTACTCAAGCAACAGTTAAAGGTGCCTTTTTAAATGATATAATTACAACGGGAAGTCAAATAATTCTTTCAAATACATATCACCTTATGCTAAGGCCAGGTGTTGAAAGAATAAAATTAATTGGCGGTCTACATAAATTTATGAATTGGAAATTACCAATTTTAACAGATTCTGGTGGTTTTCAAGTAATGTCACTTTCAAAATTAAATAAAGTTGACAAAGAAAGAGGTGCAATTTTTCAATCTCACATAGATGGTAAAAAATTTATACTAAGCCCAGAAGAAAGTATAAGAATTCAAAAAGACTTAAATTCGGACATTGTAATGGTTATGGATGAATGTCCAAAAATATCAACAGATTATAAAAAAATAGAAGATTCAATGAATCTTTCAACTTTCTGGGCTAAAAGATCTAAAAAAGCTTTTGGCAAAAATCCTCACAAAGGAATATTTGGAATTGTTCAAGGAGGTCTTTTTTCAGATTTAAGGATTAAATCTTTAAACGAACTTTTAAAAATTGGTTTTGATGGCTATGCAATAGGTGGACTTGCTGTTGGTGAAAAACAAAAAGAAATGTTTAAAATATTAGATGATATAATAATTCACATGCCAAAAGATAAGCCAAGGTACTTAATGGGAGTTGGTACACCTGGAGACATATTAGGTGCTGTTAAAAGAGGGGTGGATATGTTTGATTGTGTTTTGCCAACTAGATCGGGCCGAACAGGACTTGCTTTTAGCTGGAATGGTAGAATAAATATAAGAAATGCCAAATATAAAAAAGATAATTCACCTTTAGATAAAAATTCAAAAAATTTTCAATTATTTAAATATTCAAAAAATTACCTAAACCATTTATTTAACACAAACGAAATGCTAGGTTCTATGTTGTTAACTTTAAACAATATTAATTTTTATCAAGAGTTAATGTCTGCAATTAGAAAAAATATTAAAAATGGTACTTTTTCTAAATTTCACGATAAATATATCAACAAGTTATAATTTTTCACGTTGATTAACAAAAAAAAATCAGTATAAGAAACGTCGTTGGGCCCTTAGCTCAGTTGGTAGAGCAATTCCCTTTTAAGGAATGGGTCGTTGGTTCGAGTCCAACAGGGCTCACCATTGATTAATTTTGTTTAATTGGTGGATAATCTATTATAACTTCATTCATCCAATCACTTATTCTTTTAATTCTATTATCTGGTGATGGATGTGTGCTCATAAATTGAGGTATTTTTTTACCTTTCGTTGCTTCTTTCATTCTTTCCCAAATTTTTACAGTTTCTCTAATATCGTATCCTGATAAAGAAGAAAAAATTAATCCAAGATAATCTGCTTCACTTTCTTGCTTTCTACTAAAAGGATTCATGAGACCAATTTGAGATAATAGGCCTACAGTATCCATACCTGTAGATTTATTAATGTTTGATAATACTCCGCCAGAAAATATATCAATAATGCTTGTTCCAGTTTGAATTAAAACTCCTCTGCTAGCTCTCTCAACAGAATGTTTAGCTACAGCATGAGCTATTTCATGGCTCATAACGGAAGCCAAACCATTTGTATTTTTTGTAATCTTTAAAATTCCAGTATAAATCGCAATTTTACCACCAGGCATGCACCAAGCATTTTTAATTTTATCGTTATCGATTAAAATGTATTCCCAATCAAAACCAATAGTAGGATCAGCTAAATTTGATTTATCAAAATAATTACTTATAGAAAATTCCATTCTTTTTCCAATTTCTTTAATTTCATTTAACATACTTTGATCATCGCTTAACTTTTCCTTATTTTTAATTTTTTCATATATTTTAGCTGCTTTTGCATTTAAACTTGCTTCTGGTATTAATTTAAGTTGTTTTCTTTCAGTAATAGGAGCTGTCGTACAAGACGGAAGCATTAAAGAACAGCATCCACAACCTATATATCCTAAAAATTTTCTTCGATTCATGATTTAAATGATTATAATATAAATTAGTTGATTCAATATGGCTAGATTAAAAAGAAAAAGTATTTCAATTATTGCAAAATTGAGAAACTACTTTATTACTGGAATTGTTGTTCTTGTTCCAATAGGAATTACTTTATATTTAACCAAATTTTTTATAACTGTTTCATCAAAGATAATACCACCTGAAATTAATCCAAATAATTATTTGCCAATATTAATACCTGGGTTAGAAATAATTTTATCTATAATTTTTATTACTTTAATTGGCTATTTATCACTTTCTTTTATAGGAAAAAAAATACTGGAATTATTTAATAATTTACTAAAAAAAATTCCTATTTTAAGAACAATTTATTCAGCAATAGGACAAATGGCAGAAACTCTTGCACCAAAAAGAAAAAGTAAAAAAAGTGTTGTGTTAGTTGAGTATCCTAGAAAAGGTAGTTGGGCAGTAGGATTTGCAACCAAAGATAATAAAGGCGAAATATCAAAAAAAACTAATCAACGTTTAGTTAATGTTTTCATCCCAACGACACCAAATCCTACAAGTGGTTTTTTATTAATGTTTCCAAAAAACGAGATAATTTATTTAGACATGAGTTTTGAAGAAGCTTCAAAATTTATTGTATCTGCTGGTACTTCCGATCCCAAAAGTTAAACTAAATCATTAATTATATCTGCTTGATCATATAGTTTTAACAGCGGTTTGTATTTACTAAGATTCGTTTCCTCATTTTCAATTCTTCTTATTTCTTTTTCACCTAATATAAATAAATCGTCGTTATGTAGGGGGTCAGCTAATCTAAAATTTTTTACTCCACTTTGCTTAAATCCAAGCAAATCACCAAAACCTCTTAATTTCATGTCTTCTTCTGATATTTTAAAACCATCATTAGAGTTCTTTAATATATTAATTCTCTTTCTTGCATTTTCACTAAGATTTGTCTTAAACATTAATATACATGAAGCTTGATTTATTCCTCTTCCAACTCTTCCTCTTAATTGATGTAATTGTGATAATCCAAATTTATTTGCATTCTCAATTATAATTAAATTCGCATTTGGAAAATCTATACCCACTTCAATAATTGTTGTTGAAACTAAAATTTTATATTTCTTTGTTAAAAAATCATTTAATATTTGTTCTTTTTCTTCTTGAACAACTTTTCCATGAAGCATGCCAACCGTATCTGGAAATATTTTCTTAAGATATTCAAATTTTTTTATTGCTGATTGATGATCAATCTTTTTTGACTCGTCTATTAGGGGACAAACCCAAAAAACTTGATTCTCTTCTTTTAATTCTTTTTTAACAAATTTTATAACATCTTCAATTTTACTCTCTAACTTACTATATGTTTTAATTTCTTTTCTTAATTTTGGTTTTTCTCTAATAATCGATAAATCCATGTCACCATAAAGTGTCATGGTTAATGTCCTTGGTATAGGTGTAGCTGACATTAATAATATATCACAATTCCTACCACCTTTATCAGATAATAATTTTCTTTGTCTTACTCCAAATTTATGCTGTTCATCAATAATAATATATCCAAGATTTGAAAATATTATTTTTTTTTGAAATAACGAATGTGTACCAAAAACAATATTAATATTATTATTTTTAATTTTTTCTAAAATTATTTTCTTTTTCGAATAATCTGTTTTACTAGATAATATTTCTATATTTATAGTATTTGGAAATATCTCTTTTGACAAATTATAATGTTGTTTAGCTAATATTTCTGTGGGTGCCATAAATGCAACTTGATAACCTGAGTTAATAACATTTAAAGCCGATATTAACGAAACAATTGTTTTGCCACTTCCAACATCACCTTGCAAAAGTCTAAACATTTTATGTTTCGATGACACATCGCGATTAATTTCATTAAGAGCCATCTTTTGATCATTGGTCAATGTAAAGTTAAGTTTCGAAATAATATTGATTTCAGATATATTGGAGAAGTTTTTTGAATCCTTTTTTATTTTTTTAATTTTTTTTCTAATTTCAGAAGATATTAATAAAGAAGATAAAATTTCATCAAACGCTAGACGTCTATAAAAATTACTTTTGTAGTTACTTATATTTTTTGGGTCGTGTAATTTAACTATAGAATTATTCCATGTTTCATTACCAAATTTTTTTAATATTTTTGAGTCAATCCATTCAGGAAATGTAGGTAAATTTTTTAGAATTTGATTTATGATTTTGTTGTAAACCTTCTCACTTATACCTTCTGTAAGAGAATATTTATTATGAATTTTCCTTATTATTGAACTATCTTTTGATACATACGTTGGATTTGTTATTTGATATTTTTTATTAAAATAATTAACCTTGCCACTAATTGTTATTTCATTGCCTATAGGCAATAATTTTCTTATATAACCTTCGTGGCTATTAAAAAAAACACAATCTATTTTTCCAGTATCATCTTCACAATTTACTCTATTGGGCAAGTTTCTAATTCTTGGAAATGAATATTTTACTGGTAATATTTTTATGGTATGAATTTTACCAATTTGAAGTTCATTAATTTTACTAATTTTTGACCTATCTGTATATGATTTAGGTAATCTCCATAATAAATCAAATAAATTATTAATTTTTTTTTTCTTTAAGATCTCCATTGTTTTATTTCCAACTCCATTTAATTCTGTGAGATCTTTTAATAAATATTCATAATTGTTATTATTTTTCATGATAACTATAATATATTAAAAAATATGACCATTAATATAACAGATTTAAAAAAAAAAATTATTTATAGGTCAACATATAGAGGGACGAAAGAAATGGATTCTTTGTTACGTTCTTTTATTAATAAATATGTAAATATTCTAAATGACGAAGATCTGGTTTGTTTGTCTAAATTAATGGATATTGATGATGAAAATCTTTATAAATTTAATCAAGGTCAACAAACTACAGTTAAATTTGATGATAATAATGTCAGCAGATTGTTTCAAAATTTTGTTTATAAAAAAATTTAATGGCGGAGAGACTGGGATTCGAACCCAGGAAAGAGTTGCCCCTTTGCCGGTTTTCAAGACCGGTGCTTTCAACCGCTCAGCCATCTCTCCGTTAGTGAGTGTTTATAACC
>Ga0187833_10001095_pt1 | contig 31476 bp, 29 predicted proteins | sample ETNtaG_37_FD_167968 | JGI IMG/M metagenome (GOLD analysis project Ga0187833, IMG submission 167968) | Marine microbial and viral communities from oxygen minimum zone, Eastern Pacific Ocean - ETNP2014_SV_400_PacBio MetaG (Illumina Assembly) | ecosystem: Environmental > Aquatic > Marine > Hypoxic...
AAAGTGCAGGAGTGAATACCAGCCCGGTCCGGAAGCTGCTGGACGAGGGGCACCTGAAGTGGAAGCGCTTCAACCATCCTGCGGCCATAACGCTGGCGGCGCAGGCCAAAGAAAAGGGTGAGGAGCATGCGCGCGAACATGGAAGTGTCCAGCGAATCTTCGAACATGTGGAGGAGAAGTTGCAGGGCTATGAGGCCGAGGGAGCACAGGTCGGTCCGGCGCGGAACCTTCTGGAACAGGCCCAGTCGGCTCATGACGATATGGACTTCCAGAAGGCGGAGGGGCTGGCAGACCAGGCCTTGACGAAGGGCATGGCGCTGGAGTCACAGTATCAGGCAGCGGTGGAGAAGGTGACAGAGCTCAGGGCGAAGATCGCGGAATTCGAGGAGAAGGGCATCAACACCGACGAGCTGGAGAGGGTGCTGGCGGAGTGCGAGGCGGAGATGGGGACGGTGGCGGAGTGCGAGAATGAGGCTTCGGATGATTAGATTTCAAACCCGTTTTCGACCGTTTTTCGACCCCTCTGGCACCCCCTCGCGACCTCCCAACAGATGTACGGGCATATTACATGCAGAACCTGAAAATCAGAGCTTGTAAACACGACTCTATCGTCGACAAACCGCCAAAAAAGGCCTGCCCGTAATTTGCATTACATATCACATGCAGAACCTGAAAATCCGAGCTTATAAACACGACTTTATCGTCGACAAAACGCCAAAAAAGGCCTGCCCGTAATTTGCATTACATATCCGGGCGGGGCTACCATTTTCAGCTGCGCCAGCATGGCACTCCATGAGTTCATGGCAATTGCTGTTCGGAGCGTTGTTGCTGGCGACGCTGGCGACTGGCTGGACCGCATGGGTCGCACGGCACGCCTGGCGCGATCGTGAACGTACGCTACGCTGGTCTGCCGCATCAGGTGGTTGCGCGCTGGCAATGATGCTGCTAGTGGCACTGGAGAAGGTGTGAACGAGGACGTCCTGCGTGCAAAGCCGGTGCGTAACGAGGAGGGGATAAGCTGGGAGCTAGAGGATGGCATGGCGGTAATCACTCATGCCAAGCAATTCTCGCAACTCGAGGGATGGGTACGCGACCGTATTGGCGGACCGGGGGAACTGAGACGGCCGCTCGACCGCTTCACTACTTTCCTGTGGCTGAAGTGTGACGGCACGCATACTGTCGCCGAGCTGGTCGCAGCTCTTGCGACGGAATTCGGTGAGACGGCGGCTCCAGCACCGGAACGGGTGCAGAAATGGCTACAGCGGATGCTCGAGCTGGGATTGCTGCGGCTGGAAAGGTCATAAACGAGGGCGGGCTGCCGTGACGGATGCTTGAGCCGCGATTCGACTGGGAGAGTGGTATCGACGCGCTAGCACCACATCTGGCTGGAACAAAGCGCGTTGGTCTGCAAGTGCCCGAGGGGCTGCGGCCGCGCGCACTCGAAATCGTGGCACGACTGGCGCAGCTGAGTGGCGCAGAGGTGCTACTGTGGGGAGAGCCCACGTTCGGCGCTTGCGACCTGGCTGATCGGCCGCTCTCGGAAGTTGGGGTTGATGCGCTGGTACACTTGGGCCATCTTCCAATGCCGTACCACACCGATTGCTATGCTGTACCGGTGCATTTTGTACCTGTACAGCATACCGGCGCACTGGAGTTGTCCCGCAAGGCCATCAAACAGCTACGCGAAATATTGCCGAAGAGTATCGGAGTTGTCACGACGGCACAGCATCTACAGCTCTTGGAAGAGTTACAGACTCGTTTAGCAGAGGAAGGTTTCGCGTCTGCGGTAGGCGAGGGTGGCCCACGTCTGGCGGCGCCAGGACAGCTTCTCGGCTGCAGCTCGGCTGCGGCCCGTGCGTTGGATGTTGAAGGTTACATCTATCTGGGTACTGGTGTCTTCCACCCGCTGACTGTTGCACTCTCAACCGGCAAGCCGGTGGCATGCCTTGATCCGCACAGTGGTGTAGTTACCGAGGCGAAGGCTGACCACTTTCTGCGGCAGCGCTACGCGGCGATTTCCGCGGCGAACAGCGTGCAGCGCTGGGCTGTGCTGTTTTCGACGCAGGTTGGGCAGGAGAGGCTGGCGCTGGCAGAGCGGCTGGTGAGGGAACTGCGCGACTCGAATCGCGAAGCGTTTCTCATCGGTGGAATCCACCAGTCTGAAGACCAGCTGGCTGGCCTTGGCGTTGACGCGGCAGTAATTACAGCCTGTCCGCGAGTGGCTATTGAGGATGGCCCCACTTGGAGTATCCCGCTTCTGACGGTACCTGAGCTACAAATCCTGCTCGGCAGGCGGGAACCGGAGCCGTATCCTTTCGACGAGTTTCCGTAGCGCAATCTCTTAAACCAGTAGCAGGTCTCATTGCTGGATGGTTGCGCTACAGATGGAGAATGTTATCGCCTCCTCGAGCCTCGGTAAGGAGGTCGAACTGGTGCGGCTCGGGAGCGAGCTGGCGCATGCGCACTACGCTGGTGGCCGTACTCCTTCGGTAGTGGTCGACTTGGACGGTGATGGAGCTGGCGGCCGCACTGGGGTGGTATTCGGCAACGGCAAATTATACGTTATCGGAGTCGATGATTTGACCACTGGCCGGGAGGCGGTCTCGCAACTCCGCAATGCGGTTAAGGCCCTGGACCCCAAGGTAAGTCTGCGCAAGGGCGTCAAACTGGAGAACCTAGTCGCTCGCTGTGACTTCGGTAGCACACTCGACCTTGACACTATCGCGGCATCCCTGTCAGGGGCTGAGTACGATCCTGTTCGTTTCAGCGGACTAGTGCTGAGGCTGGACAACCCCGCAGCGAGTTTCATCCTGTTCCGGTCCGGAATAGTTGTCGTGACTGATATCGGTAGCGAGGCGGGCGTGAAACGGGCGCTGAAAGCGCTTGAAACATTCCTGCGCGCCAGTTCGTTGCTCGGCTAACGTGGACGACGCGAGTATTGCACAACTGGCCTCCGTGCTCGAAGTTGCTGTAGCTGACGCAGTGGATGGGCCAGTATCTGTCGCTTTCTCAGGTGGTATCGACTCCTCGCTGGTCGCCATGTTAGCGTCACGCTACGTGGAAGTGGAGCTGCTGGCAGCTGGTACGCCAGGCGCGCACGACCTAGTCGCAGCGGAGGAGTCTGCAGCGCTTCTTAATTTAAATATAGTTCTTCTTGAAATCTCCCCCACACAGATGGCGATGGCAGGACACGAACTAGCAGCCACTGCCGCGCTCTCCCGGCAGGAGGTGGAGTTCCTGCTGCCGTTCTGGCTGGTTGCTCGTGAGGCGACCCACTCTTTACTTCTCTGCGGGCAGGGTGCCGACGAGCTTTTCGGTGGCTATGCCCGTTTCCGGCGTGACGGTGCAACCCCTAATTTAGCTGCAGAGGTGGTGGAGTTGCAGGCGCGGTTGCCGCAGCGTGAACAGGTGCTTGCGCGCCACTTCGGCCGCAGAGTGGCGTGCCCTTTCTTGAATGGTAAGGTTATCACCGCCGCTGAAGCGTTTTCGCAGTCGGAGCGCATCGCTGCGCCCGGCAAGGCACCATTGCGCGCAGCAGCTACTCGCTTGGGTCTGCCAGCGGCAATTGTGCAGCGACCGAAAAAAGCGGCGCAATACGGCAGTGGAGCGCAGAAGGCACTGCGCAGCGCGCAACAGCAACGGCTGGTGCTGACGCTGCGCTTCCCCTCCGCCGCTATTGCAAAAGCGGTTGCCGCCGCGACTGGTCCCGACAACGGCGGTTGGGTGACGCTGGAACGCAATGGTGTGACACTCGAGGCGCAGATTGCTGCCGCAAGTGTGGGGAGCCTGCGCGAGGCGGCGGAGGACTTCTTGGCGTGCGTCGCGCTCGCGGCGAAAGTGGCCGAAAAGGACTAGATGCCGGGGGTGCTGAGGTACCATGTCGCAAAGCTTTGCGCAAATGCTGGGTCGTGTGCGAACCTTCCATGAAAAGCACGAGTTTGCCGAGAATAACGGCCATGACATGGCTTACCGGCTGCTGCTGACGATGGAGGAACTTGGTGAATTGGCCGAGTGCATCACGAAAGGCAAGCCCCAATCGGAGCGGGCAGAGGAGCTGGCCGACCTTCTCATCCTGACCCTCGGCCACGCTATTGCCATGGACCTAGACCTGGAGGCAGCGTTCGACGCCAAGCTGGAAGAGGTAATGCAGCGTCCCGCCATTCAGGGAGACCTCGGCGTCCGTGTGACGCGCTACGAGCCTCCCGACTGAAAATTCGGCAAACACTAAATATTGGACTGCCGTGCGCTGGCCGTGACTTCACGCAGTGAGGCGAGCACGGCACTTCCCGAACCTACCAAGGGGTTGGCAGGTATCGTCGCAGCCGACACGACGCTCAGCTTTATCGACGGCGAGAAGGGCATTCTGAAATATTGCGGTTACGCGATTGACGACTTGGCTGCCAGTTCCAGCTTCGAGGAGGTGGTCTGCCTGCTCTACGACCGAGAACTACCTTCTCCTGAGCGACTGGCTGCCATGCGCGCGTGTATCGGCGCCGCTCGCGTGCTGCCGTCCGAGGTGAAGCAGGTTATCGAGCAGCTCGCCGGTAGCACCTCGCCCATGAGTACGCTGCGCACCGTCGTCTCGGCACTGGGCCACTACGAGTCGAACGTGGCGTTGAAGGAGCTGCCACCCAAGGCACTGCGACTTGTGGGGCAGATTGCAGCCGCGGTGGCGATGATTCACCGCCTCCGCGAAGGGCTGGAGCCAGTTGAGGCCGACCCTGAACGAGGGCACGCTGACGATTTCCTGCGGATGCTGCTCGACAGCGAGCCGACTGAAACGCAGGTGAAGGCACTCGACCTGTATCTAATCCTGCTCGCCGACCACGGTTTCAACGCATCCACCTTTTCGGGGCGCGTAACTGCAGGTACGCTGGCAAACCTCCATTCGGCTATCACTTCCGCCGTCGGAACGCTCAGTGGTCCACTTCACGGCGGCGCTAACGAGCGCGCGATGGAGATGATACTCAAGGTAGGCTCACCTGACCGCGCCGCTGGATGGGTGGAGGAGAAGATTGCGACCAAGCAACGCATCATGGGTTTCGGCCACCGCGTCTACAAGGTCGACGACCCTCGCGCGCCGCACCTGAAGGCATCGTCACGGGCGTTATGGGAGGAGCGAGGCGACACGGTACTTTTCGATACCAGTGTATCCATCGAGAAGGAAGTCAAGGCGGCCAAGCCGCTCGTCACCAACGTTGACTTCTACTCGGCAACGCTGCTCTACGGACTCAATATTCCGACCGACCTTTTCACGCCGCTTTTTGCGATGTCACGTGTCGCCGGCTGGACTGCGCACGTGCTCGAACAGTATGGCAACAACCAGTTAATCCGGCCCCGCGCACGCTACGTTGGCAAGGCGGATCGCACCTACGTCCCGCTCGAGCAGCGCTGAGACCGCAAACGGTTTTGGCGACCGCTGCTGGCGTGGCGTGGAAATCAACGCGGCGCGGGCACACTTGTGGAGCGGGGGGCTGTTGGTCTACCCAACTGACACGCTATGGGGACTCGGCTGCGCTGCGCTGGATGGCGCGGCAGTGGCGCGGTTGCTGCGGCTTAAATTGCGCTCCTCGAATGGGCTCAGCGTGATGGTCGGCGCAGTGGAGCAGCTTTGGGAGCTGGGCGAGTGTTCGCCGACAGCAGAGCGGCTCGCTGCGCGCTGGATGCCGGGACCACTGACACTAGTGCTGCCCGCCACGTGTAAGCTGCCAACTGGCGTCAGCCGTGACGGAACAATTGGTTTGCGCGTTCCTGACCATCCCGTCGCACTGGCACTAGCAGATGATTTGCCGGTCATTACAACCAGCGCTAATCGTCGCGGTGAGCCACCTGCAGAGTCACTGGCAGAGGCGCATAGGGCATTTGGCGACAACGCACACTATCTAGACGGAGTGGCCCCGCAGGGTGTTGCATCGACCATCGTGCTCATCCACGCATCTGGAGATTGCAAGGTGCTGCGCGAAGGCGTAATTTCCACGGTAGAGCTGGAGGCTTCGCTTGCAAGCTGAAGAACTTGCGCAGTGGCGGCAGGCTGGCGAACTGGCGCGTGATGCATTGCAATACGGCCGTCCGTTAATCTGTGAAGGTGCCGACGTGCTGGCAACGGTCGAGAAAATCGAGACTTATGTGCGCCGAAACGGCGGTGGCCTAGCGTTCCCGGTCAACATCGCCACCGACGAGGAGGCGGCACACTGGACGCCGTCGTCACGTACCAGTCGCCGCTTCAGCACGGGTGCGCTGGTGAAGCTAGACGTGGGAGTCGAGATTGGGGGATACATAGGTGACAACGCTCTCACCATCGAAATTGCCGCTTCGCGGCATGATGAAATGCGCGACGCCGCGCGAGAGGCGCTGCAACGGGTGATTGAGATGACTGCGCCCGGCGTCAATACTTCGTTGCTCGGCAGCGCTGTACAGGAGACTATCGAGTCGTACGGACTACGCCCAGTTGCCAATCTGACCGGCCACGGTATCAAGCGCTACGACCTGCACTGTGGCATCTCGATTCCCAGCGTCAGTGGCTTTCGTGGCACGGTGCTCCGCAAGGATGACGTCATCGCTGTCGAGCCATTCGCAACTAACGGCGCCGGTCGTGTAGGCGGTAAGCGCAATTCCAACATTTACCACTTTGTACGACCGGTCCGCGTGCGTGATTCGGAAGCTGTAGAGTTGCTAGAGCGAATTCGAAGCGAGTTCCACGGACTCCCCTTCGCCGAGCGTTGGCTTCACGCGTTCAACGACGACCCGCAGCCTTCGTTACAGAAGCTGCTGCGTGCGGGTGCCGTGGCTTACTATCCAGTCCTTGACGAACTGGGCCATGGCATGGTCACGCAAGCAGAGCATACGCTGCTACTCACTAGTAGCGGCGTGGAAGTGCTTACCCAATGAACATCTCGACACCACCCGAGCGGCTGCAAAGTGTTACAGCTTCGCCGATGTTCCGGCTCAACATATTGGCTGGTATTACAGGCGCGGCTGTGGCGTGCCTGGCGTGGCTCTTCCTGCAGTTGATTGACAGCGTGCAGTGGCTATTCTATCGTGACGGTGGTTTTCTTGCGCATGACCTGGGCTTCTGGGCTCTGCTAGTTCCTGTCACTGGCGGACTGGTGGCGGGCCTGATTATCAAATATTACGCACACGAAGCGCGGGGTCACGGCGTCCCGGTCGTGATGGAAGCGGTGGCGGTTAAGCAGGCACGGCTCAGTACACACGTCGCTCTCGCCAAGGGCGCTGCAGCAGCGACCTGCATCGGCACCGGTTTTTCACTGGGGCGCATCGGCCCGCTAATCCTGATGGCTTCTACCTTTGGCTCTGAGGTGGGGCAACGCACTGGGTTATCCGTCGAGGAAACCCGCACTCTGGTCGGCTGCGGTGCCGCGGCGGCACTGACCACGGCGTTCAATGCTCCGCTAGGGGGCGTAATTTTTGCCATTGAGCTGATACTGACCGAGTTTCGCACCCGTTCGTTCATCCCACTTGTGGTAGCGTCAGTCATCGCCACTGCGGTTGCGCGCACCCTCAAGGGCGACCTGACGGCTTTCGATAGCTTGCCTCCCTACAGCCTGCGGTCACCGCTGGAGTATTTGCTTTACCTCGTGCTGGGAGTTTTGGCGGGACTGGCGGCGACTGGTTTCATCAAGCTGCTCTTCAGCGTTGACCGGCTCGCTGCGAGGCTGAAACAGGTACCACTACCGGCGCAGACTGCGCTGGGCGGACTCGCAGTAGGGGTGATTGCACTCTCGTTCCCCGAGGTACTAGGCAATGGTTTCGACGTTACACACGGGATGCTGCAGGGGCAGGCCAATACCACGCGGCTGCGCGGTCCTGACGGAATCCTGGCGTTGGGAAACCTGACACTGCTACTGGCTGCGCTTTTCGCTCTCAAGCTGCTTGCGACCTCTATATCCATCGGTAGCGGAGCCTCCGGTGGCGTCTTCACGCCGTCGCTGTTTTTGGGTGCTGCACTCGGAGCCACTTTTGGGATGCTGGTTGCACCACTCGGCTTCACCGCACCCGCAGGAGCGTACGCGCTGGTGGGAATGGCCGCGTTTGCGGCCGCAGCGACACGCGGAACACTTACCGCCATCGTGCTGCTCTTCGAGATGTCAGGCGATTACCAGATTATCCTGCCGCTGATGCTAGCTTGCGTTGTGGCTGACGCAGTCTGCTACGTAACATCTGAACATTCAATTTACACTACTAAGCTGGCGCAGCGCGGTGTCCATATCGACTTAGGCGCTGAGCAGGACCTAATGCGTATGCTCACTATCAGGGAAGCGATGACCTTCGAGGTGATGACCTTCACCCCCAATACTCCTCTGGAAGTCGCTATTCAGCAGGTTGAGGATACCGGACACATGTCGTTCCCGGTGGTCGAGGATGGAAAACTGGTTGGCATCATCACTTGGGCCGATCTGCACAACGCGGTGCGCAACCACGATCGTCACCTGGCCGTCGGAGACTACTGTGTACGTGATGTGCTGACAATTACGCCTGATGATACGCTGTCACAGGCGCTCGATTTACTGGGGCAGAAGGAGATAAGTCATCTGCCAGTGGTCACGCCGCACGATGCCACGCAGCTTCTAGGCCTCATCACTAAGGGCGATATCATTAAGGCCTACAACCAGCGGCGGCTAGTGCGACGCAAGCGAAGCTGGGACCAGAATGGTGAAAGCCTTTAATGGAACGGGTGATGGCACCCACGTGTCGTCAGACAATGCTACGAGTGGGGAGCCGCTAGCACACCACAACCAGCACAACGGCAAGGCGCTGAGGTCGCCGACGCTCGCCAATTTGGGGCTGCGACTGCTGACGATAATCAAGCGATACTGGTAGCATGGGACTCTTCGGACGCAGGAAGAAGAAAAAGAAGAAGCGGGCCAAGCCGCCCCGGCTTGAGCCGGTTCTGGCTGTCCCGGCCGCACAGCCCGTAGTGGAGCTGGCGTCGCCGCCGACAGATATCCAGCCCGACATGGTAATCGAGATGGACATGGAATCCATCGCCCCGACCGTCCCGGCCGCACAGCCCGTAGTGGAGCTGGTGTCGCCGCCGCAGATTCAGCCGCTCGCGGGCAGCGCACCAGCACAGCCGACCGACTGGCAGAAGCGCAGTGAAAAGCCGCTAGTAGACATTCACCGCAGGCTCGACAGCATGTTAGAGGAGGATTCGCAGTCGCTGGAGGAGCGCTACAAGGAGCGATTCGGCGACAGCTTGCCTAAGTCGGTGGCGGGTGATGCGTCAGCGAAGGCGAAACCAGCCACCAAGAAGGAAATCAGGTTCAAGCCGCGCTCCGGGATCAAGTTCACATCGCGTGCAGCTACAGCTACTGAGCCGGAGGAGCCGGCTGTGGAAGCAGAAGAAGCTGCTGCAGAAGCCCCAGCCGAAGACGCCCCCATCTCAGGCGACACGTCGCCCAGCATTGGCTCTCGCATTACAGGTGGTGCGCGCAGCGCCGGCTCGCGCACGAAAGGCGCCATCGGCAGCGGCGCCTCCGCCGTTGGGCGGGGAGCGCGTGGTGCCGGCTCGGCCGTGGGTCGCGGCGTGCGCTCGACCGGTTCCGCCATTGGCAGCGGCGCGTCGAAGGTCGCTGGCCTGTTTAGACGGGGCGACAAGAAGCCCGCGGTGAAGAAGGCAGCACCGAAAAAGAAGGCTGCCGCGAAGAAGAAGGCGAAGCCCGACTACGGCGCGATGACCGCAGCCCAGCTCAAGGCAGAGCTGAAGAAGAAGGGATTGCCCTTTTCGGGAAAGAAGGCCGCCCTTGTCAAGCGGTTGCAGAAAGCTTAGCGGTGGGTAATAATACTCACTAGGTCACCGTCAGCAAGCATGTGCGCCAACCCCACAGTTTGCCCGGGAAACTTGGCTGAATCACCCCATACTAGTGCGTAGCGGAACTTGCGGCGGAAGTCGCGGTGCAGCGCTTGGCAGATTTCTGCCACGCTCGTGCCGCGTCGCACTACCAGTGGCTCTTCCAAGTCCGCTGGTTGCCCCTGTGGTTTCATGAATACCGATATAAAATCAAGCCGACCGTAAATGGCGTCGCGCAAGGTCTCGAGCCCCTGACCGGTCGGCGGTGCGATTTCGATTGCGCCGGGGCAGAGCTTCCGTGCCTGCGCCAGCTGCGTCTCACTGGCGAGATCAATCTTGGTCAGCACAGTCAGCGAGGGTGGGTAGACACGCGTTTCCGCCAGAAGGTCGACTAGCAGGTCCAAGTTGAACTGCTCGCGCAGCACAATCTGCGCATTGACTACACCATACTCACGCACGACCGCCTTGATGGATTCCTCCTCAAGCTCCTGCGCAACGGTGGAAATGACTTCAATACCCCCCCGTCCGGTTTGCGCAATCGCGCCGTTAGGCCGACGCTGGTCAAGTCGTAGTCCCGCATCCTCCAGCTCCTGCAAGATTACTTGAGGTGCCGGCTCTGCAGCATCGACCAGATGCAGTATCAGGTCGGCGGCACGGATGACCGAGAGCACCTCGCGTCCGCGGCCGGCCCCGCGCGCCGCGCCAGCGATGAGCCCGGGCAGATCCAGCAGCTGGATGCGCGCCTGTCGGTGCTGCAGCACACCAGGAATGACGTCCAGCGTAGTGAAAGCATAGGCCGCAGTCTCGCTTTCAGCACCGGTGACCGAGTTGAGCAGTGTTGACTTGCCGACGCTGGGTAGCCCCACTATGGCGACTGTCGCGTCGCCCGCCTTGCGCACCCCGTAGCCGCTGCCTTTCGGGCCGGACGACTGCGTCACCACCTGTTCGCGCATCTGCGCTAGTTTTGCTTTCAGCTTGCCGATGTGGTGCTGTGTCACCTTGTTGTACTTGGTGCTAGAGATTTCTTCCTCGATTTCGGCAATCCGGTCGGTGAGGGACACGTTCTGCGGCAGAAAGGTGATGTTATGAAGCCGCTGGTGGGCCCGGCCAGATTCGAACTGGCGACCTTCGCCATGTGAAGGCGACGTCATAGCCAACTAGACCACGGGCCCGCGGCGCGCACCGCAGGTGGTAACTATTTGTGGGTTGCGTTTCACCTGCTGTGGTCGTCAAGGCAAAGCGGGGTCGCCGCCGATATCTCCAGCTGCGCACCGAGCCAGTCCTTGGTCGTCGCAAGCTGGAGAGGTTGCTCGCAGGTCTTTTGACAGATTTTCGCGTCATTCGTTGTGCCGAGGGTGAAGCAGTGGTACGCGTACCGCATGCCGGTGCCATGGCAGCGCGCAAGGCGTTGAATGGTAACCTCGGTGCCGGCATCACTGGTGAGACGTTGGCAACGAGTGGCACGCTCAAGGGATTGCAACGGCGACTCGCTGGGCGAAAGTAATTAGCTGCTTGCTGACTCCGGAGTCGATGCAGGTTGCCGCGACATGTCCGAAATGCGGTTCCGGGACGCTGCTGGAAGTGAGCTCGGTAGAACAGCCTGAGTATGTTAGCTGCCCCGACTGCGGCCACCGTTTTCTGCGGGAGCCAACTAGCGGCGACGCTCCAGATGGAGCAGTGAGTGCCGGCCCCGAACCACACGATGGCGATGAGCTGGACTGGGGCGATACTGAAGGGGAGGATGACTACGTCGTTCTTTACCCCACAACCAACCGACCGCAGATTGCAGGGTTGATGCTGTTGCTGGCGGCGCTGCTGATGCTGACAACAGTAGTGCTGATGAATGGGACGCTGGGCGATGCGGCAAGGGTTGAGGGCACCACCGCCAAGGCTAACCAGATGATGGAGCAAACCGGCATGCAGTCTGAAGAGGAAATCGATGAGACGTTTGTCCGTTCCGTACTCCGTGCCGGCATTATTTGGGAGCTGTTTTGCACTGTGCTAGCGACCGCTGGTGGAGTGCTGGTGCTGATGCGACAGAACTACACTCTGGTGCTGGCGGGCTGCGCGGCGGCTATCGTAGGAATGGGGACTTTTATGCTTTCAACGCTCTTCGGCGCAATCGCGCTCTACCTAGTCCTCCAGTCGCGTCCTGAGTTCGGTATAGTCGAGGAAGAGAGCTGGTAGGGTGCTGCCTGGAATCTTGGAGCATTTCGGCATCACCGAGCTTTATCCGCCGCAGGAAGAAGCCATTACTTCTGTCGAACGCGACGAGTCGGTACTGCTTGCAGTTCCCACTGCAGCTGGCAAGACGCTAGTCGCCTACCTGGCTCTGCTACGTACCGTCGCCGCCGGTCGACGAGGAATGTACCTCGTCCCGCTACGTGCGCTGGCGTGGGAGAAGGTCGAGGAGTTGCATGCGCTCACGGCGGCGGTGCTGCCGCAGGCACGTGTAGGTGTCAGCGTCGGAGATTACGACCGCACGCGCGGTCTCAGTAATTGTGACATCATTGTCGCTACCAGCGAGCGCGCCGACTCGCTGCTGCGTCACTCGCCTGAGTGGCTGCCACAGGTAGGTTGCCTCGTTGCGGACGAAGTCCATTTGCTCAATGACACGGGACGCGGACCAACTCTCGAAGTAACGCTGACTCGCTTCCGCGAGCTGGTACCAGACTTGCAGTTGGTTGCGCTCTCGGCGACAGTCTCCAACGCGGCCGAAATCGCCGACTGGCTCGGTGCGACGTTGGTGAGCAGCGATTTTCGTCCCGTCCCGCTCGCCCGCGGCATCTACACCGACACGCTACTTGAATGGGAAACGGCCGCGAAGCAGGTACTGCCACGCGCTGGTGCTGAGGGGCTGGTACAGCAGCGACTGCCCGACCAGTCGCTAGTCTTTGTGGCGACTCGTCGCGGTGCCGAGGCGCAGGCGAAACGATTGGCGCCGATTATCGACTCGACACTGTCGTCTGCGGAGCGCGAGGCACTGGTAGAAGCGGCTGACGCGCTAGAGACGGGCGCCGACGAGGCGACCAGCTTCGACCACGGGCTGGCGCAGTTGTTGCGACGTGGAGTCGCTTTCCATCACGCCGGGCTGACTAACCGACACCGGAAACTGGTGGAGGCGCAGTTCAGAGCGCGGCGACTGAAGGCGCTGGTCGCGACGCCGACGCTCGCCGCTGGAGTGAACTTGCCAGCACGTCGCGTAATCGTACGTGATCTGAAGCGATGGGAATCGTCGTTCCAGTCCAACCAGCCGTTGCCCATACTGGAGGTGCACCAGATGCTGGGTCGCGCTGGCCGTCCGGGCTACGATGCCGAAGGTGAGGGTGTGCTGATGGCAAAGGACGTCGCCCAGGCCGAGGAGGCCGAGTCAGTCTACTTTCGCGGCGAGCCGGAACCGGTGGTGTCACGATTGGGGTCCGAGCCGGCGCTGCGCACTCACTTGCTGGCTTTGATTGCTGTGGGCGCAGTGAGTGACCGCGAGGCGCTGCACAGTTTCTTGGACCGTACGCTCTTCGGCGCGCAGGGCGAGCTGTGGCGCACACAGCACCGACTGAATCGCGTAATTGAATTCCTGCGCGAGGAAGGGCTCATCACAGTGTCTGGCGCCGAGCCGGGTGAGTTCGCCCCCGCCAGCGAGGCGCAGCGCGAGGAATTCACGGCGACGGATTTCGGTCGGAGGGTCGCGCAGCTCTATGTCGACCCGCTCACGGGCGTCACTATGCGGCGCGCACTTGAGTCTGGCGTGCCACCCAACCCACTAGGGCTGCTACACATGGTAGCGCGGACGCCCAACATCCATTCTCTTTATGTGCGTAAGCAGGAGATGGAAAAGTACCTGGTGCGGATGATGAACGCCGAAGATGAGCTGATGCTCCCCACACCCGAGGATCAGGTCGAAATGGAGTTCTACCTATGGGACCTGAAGACTGCGCTGCTGCTGCAGGACTGGACCGAGGAGATGCCAGAGGAGCAAATGCTCAAGCGCTACTCAACTACACCAGGTGATATTCGTGCCAAGGTCGATGTCGCTGAGTGGCTGCTCTATGCGGCAGGCGAGTTGGCGCGACTGCTTGCTCCCGAAGCTGTTGCGGAGCTGGAGCAATTGCGTACGCGTATCACTCACGGGGTGCGGCGCGAGCTGCTGCCGCTGCTCGCACTGCCCGGGGTGGGTCGTATCCGGGCACGAGAGCTCTTCAACCATGGCTTTGCGGCTCCGGATGCATTCGCGACTGCCACCGAGACGGAGCTGGCACGGGTGCCCGGTATAGGCCCCCTACTGGCACAGCAGCTGGCAGGTCGGCGCGAGCCCGAGCAGACAACGCTCTAAAGGGGGTGCAGTGTTCCGGACGCGATGGTACGGTTAATAGATGACCAGCCAGATGCGTTTGCTTACCGCTCGTTTGGACGGCGTGTGTTCTTCACCGGCCTGCTCATCGCCGCAATTTATGTCGCGTCCGGGACCATCGTGCTGCAGGAATCCGAAGCGATTATGCACCAGACTGGGATGGATTCCGAAGGTATTGGGGGGCAGGTAACAGGGGCGGTAGTATTCGTGATGATTGTTTTTGTGCCGCTCGCCGCGAGCATGCTGATGCTAGTGAATTTCCTGAACCGCAGCTTTGGCAAACTAGAGGTTGAGCGGGGATTGCCGCAGACAATGCTAACCGCTTCGCGGCTGGTGTTTATTGCTGCCATTATTGTGGCTCTTGCGCCTATGGGGCTAGCAATCGATGCACCCATAACGGCAATCAAGTTCTACCAGAACCAGTTCATGACATGGTTCTTCACGCTAGTTGGGATTGGACTGGCGTTGGTTCTGCTGGCGCCGGTGCGACAACTGCAACTGCGCACCCGCAAGCCGCTCTGGACACCAGCGCTGGGAGGGGTGTTCGCCGCAGGGTATCTGGTCTGGATGGCGCACTCGCCGGCATGGGATATCTCGGTCTTTCAGCTCTCGCAGGAAAATCTGGCCACGGTGAAGGAGTTTCGCACTAGCTTCACATCCACGATGCTCGCCTGTGCCGGCGCCATCCTGCTCTGCTGTTGGACTGTCAAGCGCAATGCTGCTTCAATCTTGGCGCGCCAGAAGACACACTTCTTCACGCAGGTGGGACGCTGAGCCTGCCTTGGAGCGAGAAGTACCGCCCTGAAACTTTGGTTGACGTCAGGGGCAACCCGCATGCTGTGACTCAACTGCGTGCCTGGGGCTCGGCGTGGGAACACGGCATCCCAGAGCAGCGCGGCGTAATTTTGGCAGGTCCGGCTGGCTGCGGCAAGACCTCAGCCGCACTGGCGCTCGCGGACGAGATGGGGTGGGAAGTGGTCGAGCTGAACGCCTCCGACGCGCGCTCGGGGCCGGTAATCGAAGGTGTCGCCTTGCGAGCGGGCCTGTTCGAGGGATTCGCCGCTGACGGCGCTGCACCACGCACCAAGCTGATTTTGCTTGACGAGGCCGACAATCTATACGAGCGACCAGAGCAATCTGCCTCCAAGGCAAAGGATTTCAGCGACCGTGGCGGCCGTAAGGCAGTTATGCTCACGCTGCGCGAAACACGGCAGCCCGTCATCCTGACGGTCAACTACCTTTATGCGCTCACCAAGGGTAGTGGTGGTGCGTTCCGACGGCTGGCGCAAACCATCAAGTTCCAGCAGCTCCCCGCTGCCATAATTCGTGAAGTACTGAATGAAGTGGCGGCGGCCGAGAGCATTGAAATCGAGCCGGCAGTGGTGCAGCGACTGGCAGAGAACGCCCATGGCGACCTGCGCGGTGCAATCAACGACCTGCAGTCTCTGGCTGAGGGTGGCTTGACAGTTGACGATGAACAGGTCGATGCTCTGGGTGTCCGCGACCGCGAAGCGGAGATGTTTGCTACATTGCGCGCGATTTTCGAGGGCGACGATTACGACGGGCCGCGTAAGGCTGTCTTCGACCTGCACGAGCCGCCCGGAGAAATCGCGACGTGGGTCAGTGACAACCTGCCACTGATGTACCGCCAGCCGAACGATTTAGCACGTGCCTATAGACGGGTCTCACACGCCGACGTGCTGCTGGCACGCACTCGTCGTCAACAGAATTTCGGCCTGTGGGGCTACGCTAGCGAGCTGCTAAGCAGCGGCGTTGCGCTCTCGCGCCGCCATCCCACGTCGGGCGCGCGGCTGCAGTTCCCGTCCTGGATTCGCAAGATGGGCGCCTCACGCGGCACGCGCGCCGCACGTGATTCGCTTGCTGCCAAGGTAGGAGCGGCAGTACACATTTCGAAGCGGCAGGCGAAGTTAGAGCAACTAGCCGTTGTGGCGTCTAGTTGCCATGGCGATGCGAAATATGCCGCGAGAATTGCTGGCAAACTGGAGTTGACCGAAGCGGAGCTGGCGCAGTTACTCAGTACGAATACCAAAGATAGCGCAGTCAAAGCAGTCATGAAGGCATCTCAAGAATTTCGCCAAGAGAGAGAGGTCGTTACACTCAAGATACCTCCTTCAACCAAAAAAACTGCTCACATTTCTGAGGTTAAGGTCGAAGAGGCGGAACCGGCAAAGCCTGACGTGGCTGCCGACAAGGGTCAGAAAAGTCTGTTTGAGTTCTAGAAATCAGCCAGTTGCGTCTGTGACTTTGTCCCGAACCGACTTACACCAATGCCAAGCAGTCGCACAGCCTGTCCATCCCAGTTACGGTCGAGCAGTGTCGTTGCCGTGCGCAAGAGGTCCTTAGCTGCAGCGATTTCACTGGGTAGCGTGCGCTGTCGAGTAATGGTTGTGAAATCGCTCCAGCGCAGTTTCAGCGTCACTGTGCGGCCAGTACGACTAGAGTTGGAAAGTTCAGCGGAGACCTGCTCGCATAGCTCGGCTAGTGCAGTCAGCAACTGCTCTCGTTCAGTGATGTCTTTGGGGAAAGTGTGTTCGGTTGAAATTTGCTTGCGCTCCCATGGGCTAGGGTCGACTGGTCGCGTGTCAATACCCTGCGCTAGTTCTTGCAGTACCACGGCGTAGCTGCCGAAGGCAGGCAGCAATACTTGGATGTCCACTTTGACCATATCGCGGCAGGTCTCGATTCCGAGTTCAGCCAGTGCAGTTCCTGTTTTTGGGCCGACGCCATATAGTCGTCGGACCGGAAGAGGAGCCAGAAATTCAGCCTCACTGCCGGGCGACACGATGGTGCAACCCTCCGGCTTGTCGAAATCACTCGCTACCTTTGCAACAAGTTTACTCGTCGCCAATCCGACTGATGCCGGCAGCTTGGTTTCGCTCGAGATGTATTTGCGGAGTCGTGGCACTATCTCCTCCGGCGCTTCCTCATCGCCTAGATCGACGAATGCCTCGTCGACCGAGAGTGGCTCGAGTGGGCCGAATTCCGACAGTCGACGCATGACCTCACGCGAGCATGCCTCGATACGTGGCCAGTCGGCTTTAGCAAATTTTAGTTCAGGACAACGTCGCTGTGCCTGTGTCGCTGGCATCGCTGAATGGACGCCGTGTTGCCGGGCTTCGTAACTGGCAGACGCAACAACACCTCGTGTTCCTGGTTTACCGCCAATGGCGAGCGGCACTCCGCTGTCCTCCGGGTGGTCAAGTAAATACACATTAACGAAGAAGGCATCCATGTCTAAATGCAAAATTGCGCGAGGCCAAACTATTCTTTCCACAGCGCCCTAAGGAAGGGAGCAATTACTTTTTATCCCCTATTCCAATAAAACTGTATGATGGAAAGCGCTTCAGCCGGCCGGCCAGCACATATGATGGGGTTTACCGACGCTGTCAGAAACGCCTTGATGAACAACTATGTAAACTTCAACGGAAGGGCATCACGCTCGGAGTACTGGTGGTTCGCTTTGTTCGCCATTATCGTAAGTTTTATCGCAACGGCATTGGAGATTGCAGCCGGCGTTGCATTTCTCAACATAATTTTCTCGTTAGCGATATTTTTACCCTACCTCGGCCTTGGTTTTAGAAGATTACACGACCTTGGAAAAAGTGGTTGGTGGCTCTTGATTAGCTTTATTCCAATCCTCGGTTTCATCGTACTTCTGGTATTTTTTGTCATGGAAGGCGAGAATCATCCCAACCAGTATGGTGAGGTTCCTACAAACACCATTAAACAAGACGAAAGATATTCACAGTAATTACTAGGCGGGAATTACCTTTAACCCCCCGGACTGTCGGCGAGCGATGGAACTGGACCCGTGGGCCAGCGACCGAATCAAGGACTACGCGCGGCTGCGCGATCAGTTCGGGCTCGGGACACTGACGCCTGACGCTGGAGGACTGCCGGAAGGGACACTGTTCCGCCGTAGCATCGTGTTCGCGCACCGTGGCTGGGACTTGTTCGGCCGCGCGCTTGCCGACGGGAAGCCGACGGCACTGATGACTGGGCTGATGCCATCGGGGAAGATGCATCTTGGCCATAAGATGCTACTCGATCAGGTCATTGCCTACCAGCGACTCGGCACCGACGTTTTCATTGCGGTCGCCGATCTGGAAGCAGCAGCAACGCGCAACGTTCCGCTCGATGAGTGTCGCGAATTTGCAGTTGAAGAATACTTGCGCCACTACATCGCACTTGGGCTTGAACCGTGCCAGTTCTACTTCCAGTCGGAGCGACTACAGGTACAGCGACTGGCGCACCAGCTATCGCACAAGGTCAACTGGTCCAAGCTAGAGGCGCTATACGGTTTCAGCAGCTCGACAAGCCTCGCTCATGCAAATGCTCCGCTGGTTCAGGCGGGCGACATCCTGCATCCACAGCTTGAGGAGTTTGGTGGCCCGCGCCCAACATTGGTGCCAGTTGGAGTTGATCAGGACCCACACCTGCGGCTGACGCGTGACCTCGCGACGGCGATGCGCATGGTGCGCTGTCGGCAGGCGAAGGATGGCCGCGTAGGTGCCTTCGCACCCCCCGCTGATGGCATTGAGAAGCTGCTGAAGGACGCTAGCAAGCTATGCCGCAAACTTGGTTTCAAGAAACAGGAGCTGAATGTCAATTACGGCGCACTCTATCTCGACGATGCCGGGGCTGCTGACGTTGAACATATCGACGCCGCGCTGGCACATGTCGACGCATCGCACGGTGGCTTCGGCTTCATGTCTCCTTCGAGCACCTACCATCGGTTGATGCTCGGCCTCACGGGCGGTAAGATGGCATCATCTGAGCCCGACACAGCCATCTTCCTCGCTGATTCTTCGAACGAGGCGAAGCGCAAGGTGAAGCGGGCGCAGACTACTGGTGGCCAGACTGTTGAGGAACATCGCAAGACAGGGGGCACGCCGCTGGAATGTCCGGTTTTCGAGCTTTACGCCTACCATCTGATGGATGACGATGCTCGCCTCAAGGAAATCCACGATGGCTGCGCTGACGGCAGTTGGTTCTGCGGCGAGTGCAAAGTGCTTGCAGGCGACCTTCTAGGTGAATTCCTAGATGGGCACCAGTCACGCCTGGCAGAGGCGAATACAAAGGCGTTCGCTGTTTAAATATCCGTCGTTAGAAATTCCAGCTGCGTTCTGCGGTCATTTCACGGCCTAGAATTTCAGGCATTTTGGCCAGCATTATTGCTTCCATAGCCTCCATAGACACATCATGGCCGAGCGTCACCAGCGAGGTATGCCGTCCTGCTGGTAGGCCGCATCCTTCCACCGCCTGCAGCCGGTCTCCCGGCGTTGCCAGATTGACGTCGAAACCATGGCGCGAGACCCACTGGCTGAATTGCAGTCCGATACTGCCAATCTTTAGTCCGTCAAGCCAGATCCCCATCATGGCTGGATTGCGCTCTGCCTTGACTCCGAAGCTAGCAAGCGACTGAATAATCCACTCCTCGATTAGTGTGATAACTTTGCGTACTGATTCTTCGTGCCAGTGGAAGATTGGATAGCCCACCAATTGTCCGGGTCCGTGCCAGGTAATGCCCCCGCCGCGGTCGACTTCGCGCGATGCGTAGCCGTCTGGCGCGAAAATACCGTCTATTTTTGCGCGGCGACCGACGGTAATGACCTCCGGATGCTCGACGAAAATCAGCGTGTCCGGAATCTCGCCAGCAATGCGCTGCCGTTGCATTTCCTGCATCACTGTGTCCACCTCAGCGTGCGTGCGGTGTCCGGCGCGCAGCAGTGTTACCGGCAATAGCTGTGTCCGCGATTCTAGTACTGTCACTCCGCTCATTTGGCAACGTGGATTGCGTGTCCCAGTCCTGCCAGTGCAGCCTCGGCGAATGCCTCTGTCAGGGTGGGGTGGACGTGGATGGTTCCAGCAATATCCTCCAGCCGTGCACCCATCTCGAGCGCATGTGCAAATTCTCCGCTCAGCTCAGCGACGTGTACGCCAACCGCGTGGATACCGATGATGACATTGTCATCGCGACGGGCCGTTATGCGTACGAAGCCGCCATCTGTACCAGCTTGCATTGCCAGCGCACGTCCGCTAGCTGCGAACGGGAATTTCCCCACAGTTGTGGCGATGCCTGCCTCCTTGGCTTCATCTGGTGTCAGGCCGACGCCGATGATTTCCGGTTCTGTGAAGCAGACGGCCGGGATACCAACCGGATCGAACTCGCGGCGATGGCCAGCAATGATTTCGGCGACCATCTCACCCTGTGCTGAGGCTTTGTGTGCCAGCATTGGCTCGCCAACCAGGTCACCAATAGCCCAGACGTTGCGCATTGAAGTCCGACAGCGTGTGTCAACTTTGACGAATGGGCCGTCCAGGTCAATCGCCATGTTCTCTAGTCCCCAGCCTTCGGTGCAGGGACGGCGGCCAACAGCCACTAGCACACGCTCTCCCTTCGCTTTCTGTGCCTTGCCGTCAGCATCGGTAAATCCGACTGTCGTCGTCTTGCCACGAGTCTTCGCCTCTGTCGCTCTGGCACTCAGGTGCATTGGCACCTTGTGCTTACGCAGCCACATTGAAATCGGCCGCACTAATTCTGCGTCATAGAGCGGTAGTATGCGATTAAGCGCCTCGATAAACTCGACCCGACAGCCGAGCTTTCGATAGGCTATTCCCAGTTCAAGACCGATGTATCCGGCGCCAATTACGACTAGTCGCTCTGGCAGTTCTCCCAGTTCGAGCGCTTCGGTTGAAGAGATAATGTTGCCGCCAAATGGCATGAATGGTAATTCAGTCGCCTTGGAACCGGTTGCTAGGACAACATGCTCCGCTGTTATTTTCACGCTGCCTTCTGACGTTTCTACGTCACAAGTTTTTCCGTCGCGGAAAGTTGCCCATCCCCTCACTAGTTCGACGCCTGCCTTTTTCAGGAGCATCTCGACACCGCTGTTGAGTTTGTCGACAATTGATTCCTTCCACTCCACTAGCTTGCCCATATTCAGCATAGGGCCGTCGGGCAGTGAGATTCCCATATCTCCATCGCCGGCATGCGCTCCGAGCTCCTCAAAGCGCGTCGCGGCGTGAATAACTGCCTTGGATGGTATGCAGCCGCGAATCAGGCATGTGCCCCCAGCGCGGTCACCCTCGACGATGACAGTGTCGAGACCGAGTTGCCCAGCACGGATGGCAGCGACGTAGCCGCCCGGTCCAGCGCCTACTACCAGGACCTTGCAATTGCGTTCCATGATTACATAAAAATGGTCGCAGGGTGCTCCAGCATTAGCTTCAACGTCTGCATCATCTGGGCGCCGTTATAGCCGTCGACGATGCGGTGGTCGAACGACCCTGATAGGTTCATCATGCGTCGCACCACGATTGCGCCATCGCATACGACAGCCCGTTCTTCCGCTTTGTGAACGCCAATAATGGCGACCTCGGGATGGTTGATAATTGGTGTTGCACCCAGACCACCAAGCGCACCTAGGCTGGTGATGGTGATAGTAGAGCCAGATAGTTCCTCGGATGTGGCAGTCTTGTCGCGCGCCGCCTGCGAGACGCGGCGCATTTCCCGGGCGCAGTCCCAGACGTCACGCGCCTCTGAGTGCCTTATCACTGGCACCATCAACCCATCATCGGTCTGGGTCGCCATGCCAACGTGTACTGCTTCGTGCCGGACGACAGTGTTTCGTTCCTCTTCATAGAGCGCATTGCACTCTGGGTGTTGCTGCAGTGTCCTGACCAGTGCTTGCATCAGGAACGGTAGGTAGGTCAGCTTGGGCATATCTCCACTACGCTTCGCGTTGAGGTGCTGTCGCAACGACTCCAGCTCTGTGATGTCAATCTCTTCTAAGTAGCTGAAGTGCGGAATACGTGATTTTGATTCCGCCATCTTAGCAGCAATCTTACGCCGCAGCCCAATGACCGGGACTTCCGTGGTGCCGGTGCGCTTCTGCCCGCGCTGTACAGCTGCCAGTCGACCTCCGCCCTGTAGAAACGTGTCCATGTCGTCATGCGAAATTCGCCCGCCTGGTCCACTCCCCTGAATTCCAGACAGGTCAACCCCCGCTTCGCGCGCTCTTCGCCTCACCGCTGGAGACGCAAGTGGCCGCTTCCCAGCCGGTGCAGCTGCCGCAACAGATGCCAGGGCTGGCTCTGGTGTGCCGACCGGCTCAGGTTCTGGCTCGGGTTCCGGCTTGGGTTCCGGGTCGGGAGCAGCTTCTGGTTCTGGTTCAGCTTCCTTTCCCTTCCCTTCCACTTCAAAAACAATAAGTTCTGCACCTACCGCGACCATGTCACCAGGCTTGCCGGTGGTCGAGATTACCTTACCACTTACAGGGGACGGAATTGCGACGGTTGCCTTGTCAGTCATCAGGTCCACAAGTGGCTGGTCTTCAGTGACAGAATCACCAGCCTTTACCTTCCAGTCGACAATCTCACCCTCAACGACGCCTTCCCCCACATCCGGCAGCTTGAACACGTGCTTGCCCATTTCAGTTGTTCTCCATTGTGCGCGAAATTGTTTCCATCACTCGCTCCTGGCTTGGGAAGTACTCCCATTCCAGAGTGTGGGGAAAAGGAGTGTCCCAGCCGGTAACACGTTGAACTGGCGCCTCCAGATGCCAGAAACACTCCTCCTGGACCAGCGCGCTCAGTTCGCCACCGTAACCGCTCGTTCGCGGAGCCTCGTGGATTATGATACACCTCCCAGTCTTCTGGACGCTGGCAACGATTGCCTCCAAGTCAAGCGGCAGTAGCGACCGCAGGTCAATGACCTCACAGCTGGCTTCGCTGCGTGCGGCGGCTGCCTGCGCGACATGCACCATTGTGCCCCACGCCAGTAGTGTCACGTCACTCCCCTCGGTGACGACGTTTGCCTCGCCGAGTGGAATACGATAGTAATCCTCGGGAACTTCACCGCTCGCGTGGGTGTCCCACTTCTTGGCAGCTGCGGTATGGTCTCCGTCAAACGGGCCATTGTAGAGCCGTTTGGGTTCCAGGAATATTACAGGATCATCGTCCTCGACCGCCGTAGTCAGTAACCCCTTGGCGTCGTAGGGGTTCGACGCGATGACTACTTTCAGCCCAGGAGTATGCGTGAAGTAGACCTCAGGCGACTGTGAATGGTAGTGTCCGCCGCGGATACCGCCCCCGCACGGCGTGCGAATTGTCACTGGAGCCCAGTATTCACCGCCCGAGCGGTAGCGCAGTTTGGCCAGCTCGTTTGTAATCTGGTCAAACGCGGGGAAAATATAGTCTGCGAACTGCATTTCTGCCACTGGCCGGAGCCCATTGATGCCCATGCCGATGGCAATCGAGGCGATGCCACCTTCCGAGAGCGGCGTGTCGAAGACTCGGTGTAGCCCATATTTTGCCTGGAGCCCATCAGTACAGCGGAAGACGCCGCCGAAGTAGCCGACGTCCTCGCCGAAAATCACCACGTTATCGTCACGTTCGAGCGCTGTGTCGAGCGCGCTGTTGACTGCCTGGACGATATTCATCTGCGCCATTTAGACCCCCAGCTGCTGCCGCTGTTTGCGTAGGTGAGGCAGCTCGTCCTTGTAGACATCCTCGAACAGTGTGCTCGCCGGTGGATACGGCCCCTCGTCAAGTGTGCCGTACTCTTCCGCCTTTTTGTAAGACTTAACCACAAGCTTGTTGAGTTCCTTCTCCAGTGCGGTGTGCCGCTTATTGTCCCACTCACCGATTGCCTTGAGGTGGTCTTTCAGACGCTCAAGCGGGTCGCCCAGTGGCCACGCCTTCCACTCATCCTTGGGCCGATAGCGCGACGGGTCATCGCTGGTCGAGTGTGCTTCGCCGCGATAGGTGAAAACCTCGATGAAGGTCGCACCGAGTCCCTGCCGTGCTCGCTCGGCGGCCCATTGAGTTACCGCGTAGAGTGCTAGAAAGTCGTTACCGTCAACGCGTATGGAAGGCAGGTCATAGGCGATGCCACGCGCGGCGAAGGTAGACCCCCCGGCCGAGAGGTTCATATGCGTCGAGATGGCCCACTGGTTGTTGACAACGTTCAGGATTACAGGCGCGCGATAGACTGCAGCGAAGTTGATAGCGTAATGAAAATCACCCTCGGCAGCAGTTCCATCTCCCACCCATGAGATAGCCACGTTCTCCTCGCCACGGTAGGCGAACGCCATTGCGGCGCCGACCGCCTGCGGGAATTGCGTCCCGACTGGCGATGAAATCGAAACAAAATTCCCATCTCGCCAGGAGTAGTGAACCGGCATTTGTCGGCCCTTGACGTTGTCGCGCTGGTTGGAAATGCAGTGGCACATCATGTCAACCAGGTCCCGTCCGCGTACCAGTTGCAGCCCTGGCTGGCGGTAGCTCGGGAACAGGATGTCTTCGTCGCGCAGCGCCATCCCCTGTGCAATCGCGACCGCCTCCTCGCCGAGCGATTTCATGTAGAATGAGAGCTTGCCGGTACGCTGAAGCGTTTGCATGCGATCGTCGTAGATACGCAGCAGCATCATGTGCCGCAGTCCGGTCCTTAGCGTATCTGCGTCGAGTTTTGGGTCCCAGTCGCCTACTGCTTTGTGCTTGGGGTCGAGCACGCGCACCAGCGAGAACGCCAGATCGCGCATATCTGCTGCGTCGCCGTCAATAGGAGGTCTTGGCGCTTCCCCAGCTTTTGGGAGCTTCAGCTGGCTGAAATCTGGTTTCTCGCCCGGTCGCGCTGGTGGTTCGGGCACGTGCAATGTGCGCTTCTTATGGGTCAGGCAATCACCTGTAGGCTTGCCTCAGCCAGTTCTCCCTGCGCGGCGGCGAGAAGTGACTCAGCGCGATAGGATGAGCGCACTAGCGGTCCAGACGCAACAGCACGGAATCCCAGAGTCTTTGCCTGCTGTGCAAGAGCCTCAAACAGCTCCGGCGTCACGAACTCATGTACTGGATGGTAGCCCGACCCCGGTGCGAGGTACTGCCCCAGCGTCAGCAGTTCTACTCCCACGTTGCGCAGTGCGCGGAACGCCTCATCAAGCTCCGCTTCTGTCTCGCCCATTCCGAGCATGATGCTTGACTTGGTCACTAGTCCCGGCTGTAGTTCTTTTGCAGCCTCCAGGATGCGCAGGGACTGCGCAAAGGAAGCCCTTGGATCGCGTACTTCGGACGTCAGGCGCTCGACCGTCTCAATGTTGTGCGCAAACACCTGTAGCGGCGCGCCATCCAGCAGTTTCGCCAGCGCGACTTCATTTCCCGCCAAGTCGCTACAAAGCAGTTCCAGGCCTACTTGCGGCATCCGTGCGTGTACTGCGTCAAGACAGGCGCGATAATGACGTGCTCCTCCGTCGGGCAGGTCGTCACGGTTGACGACCGTTATGACGGTGTAGCTGAGCCCCATGGTGGCAATAGCGTCCGCCAGATTCTGTGGTTCATGTGCGTCGGGTGCTTCTGGTGCGCGTAGCGTCTCGACCGCACAGAAACGGCATCCTCGGGTGCACTCCTTACCGGCCACCATGAAGGTCGCCGTCCCGCGCCCCCAGCATTCGTGGATGTTGGGGCAGTGTGCCTCCTCGCAGACGGTGTGCAGCGCATTGTCCGAGACGGCGCAGGTGGTCGAGCGATAGCGTGCCATCGCCTCACCGTTCGGCAGCTCGACACGGAACCATTCGGGTAGCCTCGCTCGTGCGCGCGCGGTCAAGGAAACCGGCATCAGTCGTGCGGTTAAATGCTATCCCTGCTTCTGCGGGCGGTTGAGTGGCAACGGCTTGCAATCCTCGTCCACTGCAACCATAGTCACGCACGCATCGGTCACGGGGATGAAATCTCCTGACTCGGCAAACTGCCGCTGCGCCCAGACATTGACGTCTATGGCTACCGAGGTCCGGCCCACTTTGCGCGTGGTGGTGAAATAGGAGACTAGGTCTCCAATCTGCACTGGCTGTTTGAACTCGACTCTGTCCATTGCAACGGTCACCACTCGCCCTACGTGGTGGCGATGTGCCTCGATGGCTGCTGCCTGGTCAATCTGCGCTAGGATTACTCCGCCAAAGATAGTCCCCAGCGCGTTGGCGTCCTTCGGCATCGTCAGTTGCCGGATGACTGGCATGTGCGTGTGCGGCGGGCCTGTGCTCACGCGTTGCGAATGCGCAGCGCAGATAAGTGTATGCGGCGGCGTCCTGATTTGCACCGCATTCCTGCATCGCGGAGGCCAAATAGTGCCTGCTGCTGCGCTCGTCGATGCGTGTCGTAGTCCACGGCGGCGCTGGACATACAGGTGAGGTGCAGGATGGTGTCGAGACGGCTGCCGATGTCGGCTGGAAGCTGCTCGTCGAGGGTGCTGACGCCGTCAGCGCTGCTGTCGCTACCGTTGTTGTACTCGAGGACGACTCTCGCTTCAACGCCGGTACGGGTGCCTGCCTACGGGCCGACGGCTCGGTTCAGACTGACGCAGCAGTGGCGTGCAACGATGGCCGTCTCGGAACGGTCGCCGTGCTCGAGGACATTGCCAATCCCGTGCAGGTAGCCCGGCTGGTGATGGACGAGGATTTCGACGCCCTCGCCGGGAAAGGTGCACTGGATTACGCCCGCTCTCGAGGCATTACGCCTGCAACGGTTATCGGTTCGGAGAAGCCCTGGGCGGGAGACACGGTCGGTGCGGTCGTCCAGGACTCCAGCGGAGCCATTGCAGTCGCCTCGTCAACTGGTGGCGTCCGTGGCCGCCTTGCGGGACGCGTTGGGGACACTCCGCACTGGGGTGGCGGGCTCTGGACCGATACCGGCGTTGGAATAGCAGCTACAGGCATCGGCGAAGCAATCTCACGTCGTTTGCTCTGCTTTCGCGTCGCACGCATGATGGCTGACGGCCTCTCGGTGCAGAAGGCCCTCGAGTGGGGTATTGCACTCTATCCACCTGACATAATTATCGGGCTTATCGCGCTCTCCGACACTGAGGGTGCAGGCGTTTCCAACAGCAGCATGCCGTGGGCATTGCGGCAAGACTAATCCTTTAATCACCACCATTCTGGACCGCGGTATGGAGTTGACGCGGGAGCAGCAGCGTATAGCAGCGATTGCGGTAGCAGGCCTGATGACAGTTTCGCTGGCGGCGTTCGCTCTCTACAGCTTTAATGATGGTGATGACGATGGCAGCAGCCACTGGTCAGCCAACTGGGTTGACCCAGTCACAGAAATCACCGGTCCGGGAAACCACAGTCACAACAATCTGACCGAGCATTTCCTGGCGACCGACAACATGACCTTGATTGACTACCATAACCTCAACTGTGACGGCCAGTTGACTCCCCCTCTTGGCAATAATCTTTGGGTAGGCCGCTCTTGTGACAGCGAATACAAGAACACTGCACCGACACCGGGCGACAATTCGGAAGTAATAATCGAGGGAGATTTTCCAGACTGCGTTGAAGGCTGTTACGCATATGTAGCGGCATACAACCAGTTCCACATCCTGGATATCCGTGAACCGAACAATGTCCAGCAACTCTCAACATATTACGCTGATCTCGCACGCATAATTGATATCAAGGTGACACAGGACAACAACTGGGTCCTCATCAACCATGAGCTGACCAACAGCGAACTGGACCCTATCCCTAGCGGAAGCGAGGGTAATTCTGGTATGAATCGGTTGGACCTGATTGATGTCAGCGACAAGACCAATCCTGTTAAGCGGGCTGAATGGAACAACCCGCCCGCAGGCTTCCACAATCAGGATGTCCATGTCTACTGCGACTGGTCCAATGCCCCCCCCCTCACCTCTGACTGTCATGTTTTCCTCTTCGGGGCAGATCCTTACCCGGAAATCGGTGGAGGCGGGAATTACAAGGGAACTCAAATTTTCTGGGCCCCTGGGATTTTTTTAGATTCTGACAATTCGTCCGCTGTCAGACCCATTGAGCGACATGGAGGATATTCTCCGGATCCTGGCACGACGTGTGGCGGGACTGTTTTCAACCACGATAACGTCATTCACCGCCATCCCATTACCGGCCAGCTCCTGCTCTATGCAGCATACTGGGATGCCGGTCTTCGAATCCTGGACGTGAGTACCCCTCCCCTGGTTCCGGATCCGTACGGTGTAAGCTGGCCACAGAATAATGAGGTGGGAAGATGGATGGGTTGCTCGTCAGCAAATGAGGGATGGTACGGTCCTGAAGGAGGTGGCCATGCCGGGATGAGCGCCGAAGAATGGACAAGTCCACCTGACGGCAATGGCAACATCCACTATGTTATCCCCTACGATCACTTGGTCTGCGAAGGTATCTACGCTGGCAGCCCGCAGCCGTGGCCTTCCAAGTGCGGTACCGGCTACGAGGATCCGAACTACGGTCTCAACTGGCGCCACTACACCCTCATTGCCCCAGAGTACGGCAGCAACGCCAACCACACTGGTTGGGTTTGGACAATTGACACGACCAACCCTGCCGAGCCGTTCCTGGTGTCGAAGTGGAAGCTGCCTGGCACCAGCCTGAAGGTGGACGAGAATGGGAACGTTACTACGCATCCGCAGCACTATATTCCTGGCGGCTACATCTTCAGCCCGCATAACGGCGATACCGGTCTCGGTGGCAACGTCTACTGGGCACACTATCACGCCGGTGCATGGGTTACCGATCATGGCGGTATCTGGAGCTCAATCGAGTGGGAGAACGGCAGCCCCGAGCCCGAACGTGGCTGGCAGGCAATCACCAGCCTCGGCACGACCCACTCGCGTGCTTACTATCTCTCGCACGGTCCTGACTGGATTGACGATCCGGCCAACGAACTGGCCTACGACTTGGCCGACTGCTGGGCTTCATGCATGATTCCGTTCAATTGGGGTCTACAGTTCGACCCGCGCGGATACATCATGATTTCCGAAATGGTAAGTGGTTTCTACGTCGTGCAATACGACGATGATCGGCTACCGGGGTACTTGTTTCCGCCCCTCTATCCCGGCGCTTAACGGGGTCGAAGACAGCGCTAACCGCTATTAGCGCACGCTGCTCGCCAGCCATGGAGCTGCAGGTGACCGGTCGCAGGCGCAGTGTGAGGGCATGGTGAACCGGTCGGTTGCGCTGCTGCTGGCGGCGCTGCTGGTTGCAATCTCGCCTTTCGTCACCGCTGATGAAGATGATGACCCCACTCCGGAGCACGGAGAGTTGTGGGCGTATGGCACGATGCAGAACGGGAACGGTGGCCTCTCGGCGAATGAAAGTAAGTCCGTCGGCGGAAGCGGCAACTGGGATGAAGGCTCGACTGACCTGGTGTATGAGAGTGAACCTCTCTCAGGCACTGCCCAATTGGAAGAAGACATTGTACACGTCCGCCTGCATCTGGAACGGACCTGCTTCGTCAACGCGTGCAACAGTGTCGAAGTTCGTCTCTTCGTTAATGGCACCATAGTTTCCGAAGCGCAGCTGACAGCTGGCGGCAATGGCATCTATGAGGCGGACCTAACCGTCACTCTTGATGAAGGAATCATCCAACACAACACTACAATCCGACTCGAATTCTCTTGGACAAGACCCGCTGACACGACCGATGAGACGCTCTACGATGGAGCAAACGAGACTGGCGTGACTTTCTATATCGATGATTACCTTCCCTTTGTGCCACTTATTCCCCTAATAGAACCTACTGAGGAATCAAGTGTCATTTCAGCCAATCTGCTTTCCGCGCTCTACTTGCTGACGCTGCCGCTGATGGGGGGCATTGGATGGTGGCTGCACGGGCGCTATCACACACTAGCTGCAGTTGCAGGACCGTCGCAACCTGGCGACTTGCCTCGGCTGCTGCTGGCGGGAGCGCTGCTAGTGACGGGCGTCACCACGGCGCTGGTGATGTATTCGTTCCACTCGAGGCAGCTCGGAGCGCGTGAAGACCTCGTGTTGTTGCACACCGGCCTGCTGGCATTGGTTGTCGGCAGCTGCGGATCGCTTTGGGGCGCCGCCGCCGACCGCTGGGGAGAGCGGCGCAAGATGATGCTGGGCGCGTTGGGCGGTGCCGTGCTGCTGGCACTGAGCTTCCCGTGGCTCTCGCTGGGAGCTTTCATTGCCGCTTCGATGCTGCAGGTGGCACTGCTCTCGTCGTCGCGACTGGCGTTTGCCGCCATGACTGAGTGGTATCCCGACCGCAAGGGCGAGGCAATTGGTCTGCTCTACGCCGTCGCAATGCTGGCGTCGGCGCTGGTATCGCTCGCTGCCGGGCAAATTTATGACAGACTACTCGACGCACGCGGTGCGGCTGACGCAATGCTGGGGCTAGCGGTGCTGCTGGTACCGCTGCTGCTGCTGGCGGTGTGGTTAGTGCTGGCGCTCCGCGGCGACGAATTCTCGCGACCAGCGTGGGCTGTGCGGGGCGCCGTACCTGCTACGACTGGCGCTGCCCCGTCGGGAATCACCACTCGACTAGCCGGGCTGCGCCAGCTTTTCGTTTTCGAGAGTCGCTGGCCGCCGCTAATCCTGCTGGGGGTGCTGCTGGTGGCGATGCCGCGCGGCGCGGTAGTGCTGACGTCGCTGCGCTACTTCGAGGTGCGCGGCGCTGACGTTGACTTCTCGGCACTGCTCGAGGCATGGGCGGTGCTGATGGTTTTGATTCTCTTCACAATTATCGGCCGAGTGTGTGACCGTCTGGGAGCTGAACGGGTGTTGCTCTGGTCGGCGCTTGCCTACGGTGGCTTGTGGTCGCTATTCGCGTTTGGCCTGCCACTGACAGTCGCCATCATCATCTTCGTAATTCCAGTCTACCCGATGCTGCTGGTCTCAGACGATGCACTGCTGGCACGCTTCACCACCGCTCGTGAGCGCAACCGCGGCCTTGGGATGGCAGGTGCGACAGCGCAGGTTGGACAGGCGCTTGGCATCGCGCTCGGCTACCTGATGATGGGCTTTTTCCTCGACAGCGGGATGGCCAACCTGGACGCCTACCACTGGACTTACCGCGTCAACATCCTGTTCTGGGTAGCCGCCATCGGCTGTACCTGGTGGCTCTCCCAGAAGCTGCATGGTGAGTCGGGGCCGTAAAGTTGTTTGAACTGCCCGTTAAGCAGCATTAAATACTGGTCATTTCGGGGGGGCGCATGTCGCAATACCTGGTCTGGTTCCTGCTCTGGCTCTGCATCTGCCTGATGCCTGTCAGTTACGACCGGGCCAAGTTCGGCGTCACGAAAATCAGGTCTGACTCTTCCGACCTTCCCGAATTCTTCCGAAACGCCCGCTTCGTCAGCGTCAGCGGTTTCATCCTTTTTCCGCTCGCCAGCGGCGTATTCTGGGCGGTGGCACTGGTAGTCTGGGCGGTATTCCAGGATTTTACCTTTGCAAACTGGACTGGCTCCATACTAGGATTCCTTTCACTCTCAATCGTTTTCCTGATGGTGGGAACCGTAAATCGTTACATCATG
>Ga0187833_10001098_pt1 | contig 31431 bp, 12 predicted proteins | sample ETNtaG_37_FD_167968 | JGI IMG/M metagenome (GOLD analysis project Ga0187833, IMG submission 167968) | Marine microbial and viral communities from oxygen minimum zone, Eastern Pacific Ocean - ETNP2014_SV_400_PacBio MetaG (Illumina Assembly) | ecosystem: Environmental > Aquatic > Marine > Hypoxic...
TACAGACCGTTTTATGGATACAGGCGATAGTGACATGACTCTTGGTCCGATATGTTTTGGTAGTTGTGAGGACTGCGCTGAAGAGACAGTGATCCTAACCTTTAATTTAGATATGAGTGGTGTTGAGACCTCATCAGAAGGTGTGTTTGTGGGTGGCGGCGGAACATTTGGTGTTCCTGGCGAAAACCCCATGAGCGATGACGATGGAGATGATGTCTGGACAGCTACGTTTGAGCTTCCAGCGGGTCTAAGTACAGATTACACATTTTTGAATGGTAACTGTGGTGACTGGAGCTGTAAGGAAGATATAGGTGGCCAGGACTGTGCGGTCCCGCCATACAATGATCGTCACATTGATCTGGGATCAGATGATGTAACAGTAAACGCATGTTTTGCTGTTTGCGGTGACGGATCCTGTGATGAGCTGGAGCCACCGGACTTTGCTGAGGTGACCTTTCAGGTTGATATGTCAGATGTAGATCTCGAAAATTATGTTGATAACAATGGTGAAGCATTTTACGGTGTATATGTGACCGGTAGTTTTGATGGTTGGGCCGGCTGGGGCACACAGCTCTATGATGATGATGGTGACGGTGTATATACAGGCACAAGAGAGGTTGGTGAGGGTGTCTGGGAATACCTGTTCACGGTTAACGGTTGGAACGGACTTATTGGTAACGCGCCTGCCGGATCTGAGTGTGACTATTTTCCGGATGACGAGTATGCCAACTATGGTTTGGTTGTTGGAACGGAAGATATAGTTTTGGATGTCGTGTGCTGGATGAGCTGTATTGAGTGTGAAGAGGAGCCACCGCCACCTGGTGGAGACCCAAATTTTATTGCCCAGATTGGAGCATTTGCCGGGGATGTAGACTATGGCATGGCCTTTGGTTTTTCACCGGATGCTACAGATGGTTATGATCCCGGTATGGACCAATATGCACCTCCAGCGCCACCACCACCGGCATTTGATGCTGCTCTTTCCTGGAATGGTGAGCGATTTTATACACAGATCGTGAACGGATCAGCGGATGATCTGGTTGAGCATGAGTGGGAGATTCAGTTGCAGTTTCCGGTGTCCAATGAGATTACCTTGGTCTGGAACAATGTTTCCAGTGATCTCGGTACTTTTTATCTACAGGATGCCTTTGGAGGAGCAATGGTCAACGTGGATATGACCCAGGAGGATAGTTATACAGTGGATAATCCGGCATTTACTACTCTTAAACTTTTGGTCACACCTAGTGGTTCCTCTCAACCTCCGGAATTAACTGAAGTTACTTTTTCAGTTGTGGATGATGGTAATGATTACCAGGATGTTGAGCTGAAGGGACAAATGACAGACTGGATAAATGTGGATATGGAACATGATGGTTCAGGTACATGGACTTTGACACTGCCTCTTGAATCAGGTTCATATGAATGGGGCGCCATTGAGAATGATGGATCCGAGTGGGGAATCTGGCTGCCAGAGTTGGCGGGATTTATTTCTAATCCGCTAGTGATGGTTGACAGCGATGGAAATATTGCAGGTGATACGGGCTTTACCGTTCCATACCAGGGAGGCTCTGGTGAAACAGTTGTTGTTATGTTTCAGGTGGACATGGTTGAACAGAACATATCAGAAGATGGCGTTCATATCGCTGGTACTTTTAATAACTGGGATCCAGAAACCAGTGAGATGCAAGACGATGATAATGACGGCATCTATAGCCTACTTTTTGAATTGGAAACCGACAGTTACCACGAATACAAATTCATCAATGGTAGTTCATGGGGTAGTGAAGAGTTAGTTCCAGAAGAATGTAATATTGGGGACTATGGGAATCGTTTTGTCCAGGTGTTGGACATGGACTTGGTTCTTGATGGAGTCTGTTTTGGCTCGTGTACAGCATGTGAGGGAGAGCCGCCCCCCGGTGGCGACCCAGATTTTGCGGTGACCATGATAGCTGAGTCAGGAGGAGTAAATTATGATTTGACTTTTGGTTTTTCTCCGGATGCTACAGATGGATACGATGCAGGCGTGGATCAATTTGCACCGCCAGCACCGCCACCACCTTCATTTGATGCGGCTTTAGCTTGGAACAGCGAACGTTTTTATACCCAAATAGTCAATGGCTCGATTAATGATCTGGTGGAGCACGAGTGGGATGTTCAGCTGCAGTTTCCATCGTCCAACGTAATCGTCTTGAGCTGGAACTCTTCTGAGCTTGAGAGTTTGGGTACATTTGTTCTTCAGGATGCCTTTGGTGGTGCCATGGTCAATGTAGATATGACAGAAGAGGGAACGCTTGAGCTGACAAATCCTGCGTTAAACCTGTTAAAATTAAAAGTGACTCCTTCCGGTGAATCTCCTCCGCCACCGCCATCAGGAGACCCGGATTTTATTGCCCAGATTAGTGCATTTGATGGAGACATTAGCTATAACATGGATTTTGGATTCTCCCCCGATGCCACAGATGGATTTGACCCCGGTCTAGACCAATATGCACCTCCAGCACCACCACCGCCTTCATTTGATGTTGCCTTGGGTTGGAATGGTGAACGGTACTACACTCAGGTCGTTCATGGTTCCTCAGATGATCTTGTGCAACATGAGTGGGAGATTCAACTACAGTTTTCCCCTTCAAACCAGATCACCTTGGTGTGGAATAATATTTCCTCTGACTTGGGTACATTTGTTCTTCAGGATGCCTTTGGTGGATCAATGATCAATGTTGATATGACTCAGCAAGATAGTTATTTAGTGGATAATCCATCTTTCACCGTATTAAAAATATTTGTAACTCCATCCGGAGAAGAAGGTGAAGAGTTTTCTGGCCCTCACTGGCATGTATCGATGGATGGTTCAGATGAAACAGGGGATGGTTCAAACCAGGGTCCATTTGCAACTGTACAAAAAGCAGTGGATATGGCCGGAGTACAGGACACAATCCATGTTTATCCCGGAACATATTTTGAGAACATTTTTGTAGAGAATAAAAACCTTGTTATCAATGGACAAGCAGGTCCCTCAGTTACCATCCTGGATGGTAATGGTGGGAGGGTCATTGAGTTTAACAATGTAGGTCAGCCTGCTACGCTGAAAGGGTTTACCATTCAAAACGGATACGCTGAAAACATTGGAGGTGGAGTCTTTCTTGAGTATTCTCACATTCGTCTCCGAGATTTAATTATATCCAATAATTCAGCAGGAAGTGATGGAGGAGGAATATTCTCTGGTCAGTCAACACTTATTTTAAGGAATTCAATCATTAAGGAGAATTATGCCTATGATGATGGTGGAGGGCTTTCGTTTTTTTCCGATGATACAACAGCAGAGATTTTTTTGGATGTGGAAAATACAGAATTTTCCAACAACGAATGTATTGATGATGGTTGTGGTTTACGTGCTGGAGGAGTGGGGTTTGACGTAAGTATCATAGAATCACAGTTTATAGAAAATTCTGGAGGGCGTAATGTTGGTTGCCGGATAAATGGTGATATAGAATTCGAGATATTTAATTCTACAATAATTGGTAATCAAGCTCAGCAATATGCAGCCGGTGGGGGATTTTCCAATGGTTGTTCTGGTGTACTATATGAAGTCAATATTGCAAATAATATTGCTAACTTAGATGGCTCCGGAGCAAACTCCGGTGGATTATCAGTTTGGAGTGGCTCTGACGTGGGTTTTATCAATTGCAATTTTATTGATAATGAAGCAGCCTACGGTGCGGGACTTACAGTTGGAGGTGGAGGCTCTGCCGGGCTTGTTAATTCAATTTTGTGGGGAAACTCTAATGAACAGTTGGCACTAACTTCCTGGAATGATATGGGTGGCAGTGCGGCCATATTTTATTCTGATTTTCAGGATGGTGAAGAAGGAATTAATGTCTTAGATGATCTATCAGGCTATGTTTGGGCGGAAGGGAACATAAGTTCAGACCCGTTATTTATTGGAGATGGTCCCAACCCTCATTTGCTGACAGAAGGCTCCCCCTGTGTGGATGCCGGGACGGCTTTTCTTGTGTTTGAGGAGGATACCCTTGAAATTCCATCGGAAGCGTACAATGGTACAGCACCGGACATGGGTGCATTTGAGTCACCATTTGGATCCATAGGTGGTGACCCCGATTTCGCAGTAACCATCAATGCCTCCGGAGGTACCGCAGACTATGATCTGGCAATTGGATTTTCACCAAACGCAACTGATGGGTTTGACCCAGGCGTGGATCAATTTGCTCCGCCAGCTCCACCACCACCGTCTTTTGATGCTGCTCTAGGGTGGAATGGGGAAAGGTTTTACACTCAGGTGGTTCACGGATCCGCTAATGATTTGGTTGAGCATGAGTGGGAAATTCAACTTCAGTTCCCACCCTCAAATGATATCCTACTGAGCTGGGATAATAATGGGTGGAATGATTTAGCCACATTTCAACTGCAGGATGCATTTGGCGGGACCATGGTTAATATTGATATGACACAGGAAAATAGTTTTTTGGTGAATAATCCTGCGTTCACTGTTTTGAAAATCTTTGTGACACCATCTGGTGGTGAACCGGGACCGGAGATTCCCTATGGATTTGAGTTTACTCCTACACCTCTTTCCGGTATCTTTCAGGGCACTGCAATGATCGATGGTTCTCCTCCAACCGGAAGTGATTGGATCGCCGCTTTTGACGAAGAGGGAAACTGTGCCGGTGCCCAGCAATTAACCATATTTGAGGGACAGTCATATATTAACCTTGCTATTTACGGTGATGATCCCTTAACTCCGAACGTGGATGAGGGAATGAATGATGGTGAAAACTTTTTTCTGGTTATTTATGTTGATTTAGAGGATACCTATCTCATATATCCAGAATCATTCAGCGGCTGGTTTAATAACAATGGTGCACCTATGTCTCCCTGGAATGATCCCAGTGTCGTGTTTGATTTTCCCACAACATTTACCGATGAGATCGACCTGATGGAAAACTGGAATCTTATTTCATTTGATATTGCGATGGAGGAGAACAACCCTCAAGATGTATTTCAGAGTTTAATATCGGATGATCAGTTGGCCTATGTAACCGGGTTTAATGATGATGGATCTATTTTCTTTGATCCAAACGGACCGTCGTTTTTAAATACCTTAACAGAAATTAAAGCGGGTGCTGGATATTGGTTAAAAATAACAGAATCTCAACTTCTGGAGCAGGAGGGACTACCCATCCCTGCAGACCTCTCCATTGACCTGAGCTCCAATTGGAACCTTATCGGGTATTGGCTCCATGATCCTATGTCACCGGATGATGCGTTTAATGAGATTATCATTTCCGACAACCTGGTTTATGTCACTGGATTTACCGAAGATGGTGCTGTATTTTTCGATCCTACAGGGTTTCCTTTTCTCAATACATTGACCGAGCTGAGCAATGGGTTCGGTTACTGGGTAAAGGTCTTGGACGATGTAATTGACTTTACTTATCCAGAGCCATCTGGAGTATTGGCAAAGGCAGTTGATGTCAGGAAAAATCCTGACATAATAGCTACAAACCGATTTATGTTTATCAATGGGACTGTATCCTTTGAAGACATAGGAGTGACCGGGGGATCTTATGTAGGTGTTTACACAGAAAGTGGAATCCTTATTGGAGAGATGAAAGTGTTGGAGGGTGGTTATCTCCAGACAGGAGCTATATATGGAGATGATTTGACTACCCAGACAATAGATGGAGCTGAAGCAGGAGAATTGTTGACATTTTTTTACGGTGAATATGAATCTGGCTCTGTTGATGTCCGGTTTACCGATAATATGGAACTGCAAAAAATAGATCTCACATTTAGAAATATTCCCGATGAGTTTGCGTTACTGCAGAATGTCCCCAATCCATTTAATCCTGTAACATCTATTCACTATAAACTTCCAGAGCAAACCCATGTTTTACTTATAGTGTATGACATTCTTGGGAGAAAGGTGAGAACCCTTCTCAATGAAACTAAAGTTTCTGGAACTTATTCGATTAAATGGAATGGTACAACAGACTCAGGTAAAGCGGTGGGGAGCGGTGTGTACATTTACGAGCTAACCACTCCGCAGTTTACCTCTACCAGAAAGATGATCATTATTAAGTAAAAAAAATAATATGACATATAACTAATGTTGCTCTTTTTATTAGGCTGGTTTATACCAGCCTAATAATTTTTCACACTGTGTTTGAACAAAGCTTATTTGCTGAGCCAGAATTCATTTTTTAACATTAACTGTGGAAAATCTAAGCAGCTTAATAGCTGATCTTATTAAAATAATCTTCTGTATTTATTTCAGATTCGGTATTTTTATAAGTTGAGAGAAAACGACAGACTAGTTTTCGGTTTATTATATATACAATAGATCAAGTCCTTCGGGATATCAATTAAATGTAGCAATCAATATTTCCTAATTTTATAACATTTCAGTATATTGCCACCTTATCTTTATTGTTCTTTAATGCTTTAGGAGGCTAAAATGGACCTGTTAAATAAATTTTCAATCACTTTGATTATTTTTTCATTGGGTTTTTCACAGGGTTTAGAGGTGAGCCCAAGTGAGATATCAACCATTCTGTATACTGGAGGCAGTGATACGGAAGAGTTGACCCTCTCAAACACTGGTCCTGACACTGTCTATTATCAGGTCTCTCATGAGTATCTTGGGGGAGAGTGTGAGCTATTGGCTCCGGAAATTGTGATGTGTCCCCTGGGAGAAAAAAGTTATTCTCAGGATTTATCAGATGTTTGGGGATATTCTTCTCCAGATGGAACAGAGCTGGCCATTGTTGGGACATTCTCTGGTGTGTCCTTTGTGGATGTGTCCACTGACCCTACAAATCCAACTGAGGTTGGTTTTATCGCAGGTCCGGGCAGCGTATGGCGGGATATGAAAACGTGGAGCCACTATGCATATCTGGTCACAGAGGGTGGTGGGGGAGTACAGATCGTTGACCTAGAAGACCCCATGAATCCACAGCTGGTGGGAACCCACACATCTTTTGGAAATGCTCATGATATTTATATTGATGAGTTTGGATTTGCCTATGTCGTAGGCAGTAGCCAGGCCGGTGGAGGTCTCCACATTCTTGACCTTGCCGATCCGGTAAATCCTGTTGTAGTTGGTTCATGGTCAAACCATTATATTCATGATGTGTTCGTAAGGGACAATATAGCATGGTGTGCCTGCATATGGGATGGGAAGGTCCATGTTGTGGATGTCACGGACAAGTCCAACACTTTTACCCTTGCTTCCTTCAGCACAACCGGTAACTTCACTCATAACGTGTGGCTGACTGAGGACAGCCAGTATGCTCTCACCACGGACGAAATCGTGGGTGGTGCTGTTAGTATTTATGATGTGTCTGACCTGGACAATGTGAACTTGGTAAATACCTACGTGACAAACCCGAACCATATCCCTCACAATGTTTTTGTAAAAGGTAACTATGCGTATATATCTGCATATGCAGATGGAATGGTTATGTTGGACATTACTGATCCAACAAATCCCAGTGTTGCCTATCAGTATGATACCTATCCAGGCGATGGTGGATTTGTGGGTGCCTGGGGAGTCTATCCATACTCTGACAATGGGTTTATTTATATCAGTGATATCGGAAATGGTCTTTTTGTTCTTGGTCCATCCTCCCAGAGCTGGTTATCTGAGACACCCACAGCGGGTGCCCTTCCTCCCGGTGGTAATGATGAGGTTCAGGTTACCCTGAACGCAACAAATATGAACATAGGTGAGTATGAGGCTAGCATCACTGTTCAGAACAGCAATTCTGAGAGCCCCGAGTCTGTGACTGTTCCTATATTATTAACAGTTTTAGGAGCTCCAAATATTGTGCTGCCTAGCGATACGCTGGATTTTGGTGTTGTATTTTCAGGGTTTGGGGATATAACTGAAACGCTGACCATTCAAAATAACGGTACCGGACCTCTGGAAGTCACCAGCCAAACATTTGATAATGAAACTTTTAGTATTTCTCCTTCATCGCTTACCATAGATGCAGGGAGCTCTGTTGATGCTACTGTTACCTTGACCGCCTCTGACCCTGGGGACTATAGCAGTACCCTTTCCATTGAATCTAATGACCCTGATGATGGGAGTGTATCAATGTTCGTTCTTGCAACCATAGGTACAGACCCACCCATAATTATAGTTGATCCGTGGATAATTTCTGATACACTTGAGACTGGTCTCACAAGCAACCAGATGATGACCATTACAAATACAGGAGGAGCAGATCTTTTATTTAACATTACGGCTGCTCAGGATGAAATATTTTTCAGTGGTAATATTTTTCCTGTTTATCCCAATTTCACTCCTCATCATTTATACCCGCCATATGACCATTACATGGAACAGGATATTGATTATTTTGATGCAGATGGAAACTACAGAACCGGGACACGGTGCGGTACATATACTCCCACACTGGACGAAATGAATGCCACACAAAGTTCAGTAAATGAATGGCTGCAGTCAGGACAATATGAAAGATCAAGAGATATGGTTATCATACCGGTTGCAATGCATCTTGTAAGGTATGATGATGGATCCGGTGGTATTGATGATTCTGCCATACAGGCCCAGATAGATGTGCTCAACGGAGCGTTCCTGGACCAAAATTTTCAGTTTGAGCTCGTTACTACAACCATAACAGATAATACCGCATGGTCGACCCATAACTACGGAACTTCTGAGGAAGTGGATATGAAGACCACGCTTGCGGTGGACCCTATAAGTACACTTAATTTTTATCTTTGTAATGTTGGGGGTGGTTTGTTGGGGTATGCAACCTTTCCCGATATGTACCCGGAAGACAGTCCTATGCATGGCGTGGTTTGCCTGACACAATCGCTTCCTGGTGGAACAACTAACAACTATAACGAGGGTGACACAGGTACCCATGAGGTTGGACACTATGTGGGCCTCTATCATACTTTTCAGGGAGGATGTGCAGAGCCCGGAGATAGCGTTGATGATACTCCCTATGTGGCATCACCAAATTTTGGATGTCCTGAAGGTGTTGACAGTTGTCCACAAGAGGGAGCAGATCAGATTGAAAATTTTATGGACTACACCTATGATAATTGTATGAATACATTTACCCCTGGTCAGTCTGAGCGTGCCCACACTCTCATGGCACTCTATAGACCAACCATGTATGCGAACACTGGAGCGTCCTTAGAGTCATGGTTAAGCATTGATCCTACAGAGGGCACGGTTGGTCCAGGTATAAGTATTGATGTTGGTGTAGGTTTTGACGCCGCGGGAATGAACGGTGGTGACTATAGTGCTAATATTAGCGTTGGCAGCAATGACCCTTCAAATCCGGAGGTTTTAGTGTCGCTTCAGCTAACCGTTATCGGTGCGCCCGATGTAGCTGTGGACATAAGTTCCATTGATTTTCAATCCATTTTTGTGAACCACACAGACACGTCAGGATTTGTCATTAGTAATGATGGTACAGATGTTCTGGAAGTTTTCAGCATATCCGTAGATAACTCGGTTTTCTCTGTGCTGAGCTCGTCTGCTACACTGGCCCCGGGTGAGGAGCAGGGAGTTCAGGTAGTGTTCTCGCCAACAAGTACAGGAGACTTTTCAGGAATAATAACCCTTTCTACAAACGATACGGATGAGGAAACAGTTAGTATTCCGGTTTCCGGTTCTGCCAACGAGCCTCCTGTTATAGCGGTTTCGGTGGCAGCTCTTTCGGACTCACTTTTAACGGGCGAGACTGCCTCCCATACGTTCACCATTTCTAATGATGGCAACAGCGACCTTGATTTTACTTTAGCGATTCAGGATGAGGCAGCGCGCTTACGGCACGCACAAATAAATGATCTGATAGAACACTCAGATAATTCTGATGATTATCCTATGGGGATGTATCCCTCCTCAATGGGTCCTGCTCCATTGAATGGTGTTCCTGTTTCTGATAGTGAAGAACCCGCTGATTTTTCCTTTTTGTTGGAAGCAAATGGCTACTCTATTGAAGCAGCTAATAATTTTGTGACCTCCTTTGACCTATCAACGCCTGGAACGTTACCAAATCTTGGTTCAAATCCCGCAGGTTCAAATTTTCCTGGTTCCGGATCTTTTGGCAAAGATGACCAATCATATTATTATATTGTTGATCATACCAATAATTTATGGAAACTTGACACAACCCTGATAACCGCAGAGAACCTGGGTACGTTAAGCGTTGATGGTGGTCAAGGTATCAGCGGTCTTGCGACAGATCCAACGGATGGTACACTTTACGGAGTAACCACAAACTGTAGCTCCTCCAACCTTGTCACTCTTGACCCTGAAACAGGGACTGTAACCACCATTGGTCCAACAGAGATTGAGTGCGCGATCGCTCTTGCCATAAATGCTGACGGTGTTTTCTATACATATGATATTAAGAGTGATAACATGTACACCCTGAACAAGACGACTGGGGCCAGTTCCCTTCTTGGCTCCATCGGGTTTGATGCGAACTATGGTCAGGGAATGGGCTATGATAGTTATACCGGTCAGATATATGTGGCAGCCTATAATAATTCAGCACAAGCAGCCGAGCTACGAGTGGTTGACCCTGAGACCGGAGGGACTACCCTGATTGGAGGACTTGGGTCAAGTGGAAACCAGCTTGGATTTTTGACGATACCCGGTGAGTTTGTAAATTGGTTGACAGCGGAGCCCGCTGATGGCACTGTGACCCCGGGTGGAAGTCTCACAGTGACCGTAAATTTTGATGCTGAGGGAATGTTCGGAGGAGACTATTCTTCAGACATTGTTATTTCCAGCAATGATCCCTCCAATCCGGAAACATCCGTAAATGTTCAGCTGAATGTTACCGGAGCACCAGATATAGCTGTTGATGAGACCAGCCTCAGCTTTGCTGAGACATTTGTGGGATACAGTGACTCACTGGAGCTGGCCATACAAAACTCTGGAACCGATATACTATCGGTAACAAGCATAACGGTCGATAATGATGTGTTCACCCTTTCCCATTCTTCTGCAACAATTATTGCCGGAGAAACATTGATGCTAGGGATCAATTTTAATCCTGCCTCTGCAGGTGATTTTAGTGGCACAATTACAGTTGTCTCTGATGATGCCGATCAAGGTACCATTATGGTTAGTGTGAGCGGCTCTGCTATTATTGCACCTGTTGCTGGTACCGATCCAACATCATTTTCACTGGCACTGGAGTCTGGGGATCAGAACACCGCACTCATGACCCTTAGCAATACCGGTGGTTCCAATCTGAACTATAGCATTTCAACCTCATCCATCCGGGATGAAACATTTGTGGATATTAACCCATCGGACGAACCGGGCTCTATCCGAAGACTTTTTTACAGTCCCCCTACCAGTTTTAATACTGAACCCAATATAACCCTGGAGTATGATAACGGTGTGGTTACGGATGGTATTTACTGCGGTGTCGCTGAGCCGGAGCAAGAGACTCTTGAACAAGTAAGAAAAAGTCTGGACCTTTGGTTGGCTACAGGAGGGTACCAACCTGACACCAGGGATACCCCGCTGATTCCTGTGGCTGTGCATGTCATTCGCTACGATGATGGGAGCCATGATGTTGAAGATTCACAGGTGTATGAACAGATTGAGGTTCTGAGCGCAAGCTTGGCAGGCCAAAATTTTCAGTTCGAGCTTATAAGTATAGATAGAACCGATAATACTGCATGGTCCACCCATACATATGGAACCTCTGAAGAAAATGATATGAAGGGCACTTTGGCGATTGATCCCATTAGCACATTTAATTGGTATATGTGTGATCTCCAAGGTGGACTCTTGGGATATGCTACCTTCCCGTTTATGTATCCTGAGGACAGTTATATGCATGGCGTGGTTCTCCACTCAGAATCGTTACCCGGTGGGAGTCTGGATCCGGCCTACACTACGGGAGACGTGGGTGTACATGAAGCAGGGCACTATATTGGTCTCTATCACACATTTCAGGGTGGCTGTGTCGAGCCGGGAGATGAGGTGGATGATACACCCTATTCGGCAAATCCAAACTGGGATTGTCCAGAGGGACTTGACACCTGTCCGCAGGAAGGAGAGGACCCCATCCATAATTATATGTCCTATAATACTGGACAATGTATGGATCATTTTACACCAGGGCAGTCTGAGCGTGCCCATGCACAAATGTCTTTGTACAGACCTACCATGTATGCAAACACATCTTCCAGCAATTGGCTTAGCATTGATCCTGCCAGCGGTAGTATTGCCCCTGATTCAACCGCTCTGACTACTCTTACTATCACCACTGAGAATGTCTATGCAGGAGAGTATGCAACTAACATTACTGTCAGTAGTAATGACCCTGAAAATTCCGAAATTTTGATTCCTTTTGAACTGAGCGTTACCGGTGTTGCGGAGATAGATGTTGCTCAGGACACATTAAGCTATGGCAATGTATATGTTGAGAGCACAGAGACCCTGGACATACAGGTATCCAATGTCGGAACCGATGTCTTATATGTTACCGGCTGGTCAATTGAGGGTGAAGGTTTCTCAAGCACCCATGCCAGTTCTTTTGATGTAGATCCAGGATTAGATGAACAGATATCTGTGAATTTTACACCGTCTGCTTCTGGTGCATATACAGGAACATTTACCTTGGAAAGTGATGATGAGGATGAGCCAAGCGTATCGGTTCTATTAGAGGGTACCTCTACACTGCCTCCGTCTCTCAATTTATCTGACACAACTATATCTGATACTCTTGCCCAGGGTTCATCCGTGTCGAGCAGTTTTCTTTTAGCAAACAACGGTGGTGTGGATCTCAACTTTGTTATTGAGATTGGTGGGCTGGAAAATCTTGCTGAAGATGATTTTGAAAATGGGTTTGGAAACTATACAGATATAAGCGATGCAGGAAATGGGACATCCTGGGAGACTGGTGAGATTGGTCAAATACCCCCACTCACTGGACTATATGTTGTTGCAAATGATGATGGAGCAGGTAGCTCCGCACCAGCTACGAATATTTTGTTAGCCTCACAGGTCCTGAACGCTTCTGGTCAGATGGCGCTGGTCTTTGACAGTTATTTTCCCCAGCCTTCTGGTACCTGTGGTACCAGTAGTTATTCTGAAGAGGCAAAGATACTTGTCAGTATTGATGGTGGCGATTATTCTGAGATAATGGTTCCCTCATCTTCAAGCTGGACCGAAACCACAATAGACCTTAGCTCTTTATCCGCAACAGGAAACACCATACAGGTTGTGTTCAACTATGATGACTGTGGTGGTAACTGGGGATACTATTGGGGATTTGATAACGCACAGATCCAGGGAGTTGGTGGTGCTGAATGGCTTACACTGTCTCCCATGGAAGGTTCACTGCCTTCGGGAGATGTTCATAATATTGAAGCAGTGCTGAGCTCAGAGGGAAACGAACCAGGTGATTATTCGGTTAATGTTCATGTGAGAGATGTTGCATATATGATAGATGAAACAATAACCTTTAACATGACTGTATTAGAATTTATAAACACCCCTCCAGCGTCATTTGCGCTTGTCTATCCTGCTAATGGAGAGACAGTTGCAAATCTGGAGCCGACTCTGCAATGGGATCCTGCGTTTGACCCTGATACTATGGACAACGTTTATTACACAATAGATTTTGGGAGTACTATCCCAGACCAGACAACCATTGATGCAGGAACGGATACATCCTACTCGTTTGAACATCCCTTAGAAAATAATACAACCTATTATTGGCAAATGAGTGCTAACGATGAGTTTGGCGGTTCGTCTGAGAGTATAGGCGGTTGGCAAATGTTCACAATTGACCTGGGTGACGAGGCAGATGGTAGTCCGGTTATTACGGATATTTCAGATATTCCTAATGACCAGGGTGGTTTGGTTTATATTACATTTAACAGAAGCTTTTATGATACGGATACCCTACGCATAGAGTCATACCAGGTTGAACGGCTTGATGACAGTGTCTGGGTTGGACACTCAAATTATGGTGCCTATGGAGCTGATTCATACACTGTTGAAGCGAACACCCGTCAGGACTCAACTGAATCTGATCCAGGGATCACTATATTCAGAATAATTGCCAATATGGATGAGGGGAACTGGGCAAGTGATTCTGCAGAAGGATATTCTGTTGATAATTTGATCCCAGAGATTCCATCTGGATTCACAGGCTTATCCGGAAACGGTTATAACAGGGTATCATGGAATGAAATTGAAACTGAGGATTTCCAATACTACAGTGTGTATAAGAACAATTCAGTTTTAGATTATTCCGTTGAGACAGAATATATTGATGATAATGGACCGTTTAATGTTGGAGATACCTATAATGTTACTGCAACTGATTTTAATGGAAATGAGAGCGCACCATCAGTGACCGCCTTATATGATTTGTATCTCATGGATATTGATACAAATTGGAATTTGGTTGGTCTTGCACTTGGTATCGATAATATCGTTTACACAGAGCTGTTCCCCGGTTCCCAAGCTAACTCATTGTATGGGTTCGATGGGCAATACTATAATTCTGACTTACTGATAAATGGCAGTGGTTACTGGCTGTTTTTTAATTCAGATTCTGACCCGGTTATTTACGGATTTAATTTAGATGAGCTCCAGATCAACCTTTCTCAAGGCTGGAATATTATAAGCGGTATAACAGGTACGGTCCCGCTGTCTTCGGTTATTGATCCGGAGAATATCATCGTTCCAAACACACTATATGGATTTAGTGAACTCTATTTTAATTCAGATGAGATCGTAAATGGGCAAGGATACTGGATCAATGCTTCTTCTGATGGAGTAATTACTTTAACCAACAACGCTAGTGCCAGAACAAATATTACTTTCAGCGACCGTACACTCACAGCAAACAGGATAAGCTTCAACGGAATGGATTTATTCTTTGGTGTGGAGATTCCAGACAATGAATTGTTGAGCTATAGTCTGCCTCCTCAACCGCCTGCCGGTGCTTTAGATGCCAGATTTGAAGGAGACTTAAGGGTGGTCGAAGAACATGGTGAGATAAAACTGATGCATACAGAAGAAAATGTTAGTATTGAGTATAGCATTTCTATTGATGCGGGTGAACATATGAACTGGGTATTGACCTCAGCGAATGGAGAAGAAAACATTCTTGATGGTACCGGTGAATTTATTATAGCTGCCTGTGACCAGTTTTATTTGAAAAGAAAAGAGGCCATACCTCTGGAATTTGCAATTCACCAAAACTATCCGAATCCCTTTAATCCTACCACAATGCTGAGATATGAACTGCCTGAATATTCCTTTGTAACCCTCACCATATATGATATGTTGGGAAAAGAGATAACCACTCTGGTAAATGATCAACAGGAGGCAGGATATAAGTCAGTGAGATGGGATGCTACTGATAGCATGGGAAAACCAGTGAGTGCAGGTGTATATTTATTTCAGATAAGTGTGGATAACCTGTCTAATCAATCACAAAGGCGATTGGTAAAAACTCTTAAAATGGTTTTATTGAAATAATTCCGCAGGTCAAAAATAATATTTTCTTACTTTTAGACTAAATTTTTGGTGTCATACCGATAGCAAATTAAATCATATTGATTTAATTTTCTGTTGGTATGTTGTTGGTTAATTATTTATTTATTCTTTAATATGAGAAAAACAAAGAGTGCCGGTGGAGTTGTCCTGAATAGAAATGGGAAAATACTCGTTGTTAGTCAGCATGGGAATAGTTGGTCTTTGCCTAAAGGTCATATTGAAGAGGGAGAAGAAATCCTGGAAGCGGCTAAACGGGAGACCTATGAAGAATCAGGTATTAAAAATTTAACTTATATTAAAGACTTGGGGAAGTATACCCGCCACCGTATCGGTCAATATGGTAAAGATGACGAGTCAGAATTGAAAGAGATTCATATGTTCCTATTTAAAACTGATCAAATGATTTTGAATCCCGTTGACCCACAAAATCCCGAAGCACGTTGGGTGTTACCGGAAAATGTGTGTGAACTCCTTACCCATGAAAAAGATAAACAGTTTTTTAATGACCTTGAAACTCTTCCCAATTATTTATTAGCATAATATAGCGGAAAATATTTATTCTCTCACGAGAAGAATTATGCTTCAGTATATTTTAATAATTTTATTTTTATCCGTAGGATTAAAAGCAAATGAAGTATTCCAATTTGCGGAGGAATTCCCTCAAGTTATTATGAACGATGAGCAGATATCCAATGCTTTTACCGGAGGATTAAATAAGCCAAAGATCCAGTGGCTTGACCATGATGAAGACGGTGATATTGATCTTTTCCTTTCAGATATGGATGGACACATACGTTATTATGAGAATATCGGAAATCCTTCTGACTATAACTTCATACTGAAATATTCACATTTTCAAAATATAATACCTGCCGGATGGTTTGCTTTCCGTGATCTAAACATGGATGGTGATCTGGATCTGGCAACTCAAAATACGTCTGCACTGTGGGGTAGTTATTCAGGTATCAGGTTATATACTAATACAAATGGTGAGTACCAGGTGGAAACTGATACGTTGTTTACAATTTCTGGAGATCCAATGCTAAGTGGTATACAGTCAACCCCTACTTTCTCAGATATTGATAATGATGGTGATGATGATTTTTTTACAGGGAATTTATCAGGTACGGTAACGTATTATGAAAACACAGGGCTTGAGAATGGTATCCCAATGTATTCGCTTATTACAGAATTTTGGCAGGAGCTTTCCATTATTGGGTCGAGAGAAGAGATTGATTCTACCCGACATGGAGCAAGCGCAATCACCTTTATTGATTTGGATGGTGACAGCGATCTGGATCTGAGCTGGGGAGACTTTTTTCAGCCCAGCCTTTATATTATTTGGAATATAGGAACACCTGAGAACCCTGAAATGGATATCGATAATATTATCACTGAATATCCGCCTTTGAATCCCCTCCAGACCTCAGGACAGAATATGCCCACTTTTGCTGATCTGGATAGTGATGGTGATCAGGACCTTTTTGTGGCTGTTTTATCGGGGGCATATGGGACACAATATGTGGATAATTTTATCTACTATATGAACATTGGTTCTGCAACCAATCCCTTTTACCAATTCGAGACAGATAATTTTTTTCAATCTCTTGATCTTTATGCAGGAGCTGTAACCGAACTGGCTGATATGAACGGTGACGGTGATCTGGAATTATTCATAGGTACTGAGATAGATTTTTCCATGTCACCTTTCAAGGGGAAAATTAAATATTTTGAAAATACTGGTTCTATTGAAGAACCTATATGGCAATTGGCAGATGAAGATTTTTTGGGAAGCAATCTGGGTTATAATCTGGTGCCCTGCACAGGAGACTTGGATAATGATGGCGATCAAGATATCCTCATTGGAGATTATAATGGGAAAATCTATTATTATGAAAGGATAGGAGAACTACCGGATGAATCTTCATATATCTTTATTGAAGAGTTGAACAGTATTGACTTGTCAGGGAGATCCCATCCGGACCTAGTTGATATAGATGGTGATGGTGACTTGGATCTTTTTATCGGTGAGAACTGGGGTGTCATTCATTATTATGAAAACAACGGTACCCCTGAAAATCATAATTTTACCTTTGTTTCAGGAAATTTCTCAGATATAAATGTAGGGGAATACAGTGCCCCTGAGTTCTCTGATGTTGATTCTGATGGCGACATGGATCTGTTTGTAGGAAGTCAGGGAGGAACCGTTTACTTTTTTCGGAACGTGGGTTCTGATACCAATCCGATTTTTCAGGCAGATAGTACTTTGACAATTCCATATATAGGAGGCAGCGCAAATTTTTCTACATACTATGACTCTGATTCGGGAGAAATAAACCTTGTCGCAGGAGTTTATTCTGGTGGATTGTACTACCTAACAATGGAACAGCCGGACCTCCCTGAGATTACTGTGCCCTATAATTCAGGATGGAATCTTGTAGGTGTTCCCATGGTTGTTAATTCATCGCTTTATTCTGATGTATTTCCGGATGCTGTTCCAGGTACCCTGTATGGTTTTGATGGTACATATATCTCTGGAAATGAAATGATCTTAGGTGAAGGTTATTGGATTTTTTTTGATGAAAGTGGCTCTCAGACTGTTTTAGGTGAATCTGTTGATTCATTAACACTTTCTCTGGTATCAGGTTGGAATTTGATATCCGGTATTTCTGTCACTATGAATATCAATAATGCCATTGATTCTGGAAATATAATTATTCCAGGTACCCTGTACGGGTTTAGTGATAGTTATATACAGACGTCAGAGCTAGAACCTGGGAAAGGGTACTGGTTAAATGCGAATAACAGTGGGGAAATTATGTTATCTGGATTGGATTTTTCAGCACAAAAAATAAATTTTCATCCTTCTGAACATTTGAATACTTTAACCCTAAATAATACAATTTTATACTTTGGTGCCGATGTCCCTCAAGAGGAACTGATGTGCTACAGCCTACCACCCAAGCCCATCGCACCAGCAAAAGACATCAGATTTTTTGGTGACACCAAACTGTGTAATTCAGATGAATGTGTGATTGAAAGAATGGATAATAGACAGAAATTAGTTTTTGAGTACGATATTAAGAACGATGAGGTGTGGGAAATTATTGATGAAATTGGGACCGTGCTTTTTTTAATAATCCCGGATAAATATTTGGATACTCAAATTTTAGAATTAAGTAGTAAGTCTGAAACGATTATTTTGAGAAAAACCCTGTCTTCCAAAATTCCTACGGAGTTTTTTCTATATCCTGCACATCCAAACCCATTCAATCCGGTAACGACTATTCGTTATTCAATAAAGAAGGATAGCCATTTGTCTCTACAGATTTATGATATTGCCGGAACATTGGTTGAAACCCTTGTTGAAGAATATATTTCTTTAGGTGATCACACCATACAGTGGAATGCGGAAGGGATGTCAAGCGGAGTTTATTTTATCAAACTCCAAAATTCAGGTAACGTTCACACTCAAAAAATTATCTTATTGAAATAGTTTTTGCAGTTGCAATTCCATCTTTTTCATTGATATCCTTTAGTAGAAACAATCCCAGAACAAAAAGAATAACGACAATGGAAACTCCTGCTCTTTGAGAATCAAAAACCTGAGTTAGTATTCCTAAAAATAGCGGTCCGATAAAAGCGGTCATTTTTCCTGAAAAAGCAAAAAATCCGTAGAATTCATTTTCTTTTGATCTCGGAGTAAACCTTCCCATGAGGGATCGGCTGGCAGCTTGATTAGGTCCTGAAAAAATCCCTACCATAATACCCGAAATCCAAAAGATAAATTTGGATTTAGCAAAAATAGCCATTAACCCCGCAGCAATCAGACAAATAAGAGTAATTTGAATAGTTAGTTTTCCACCTAATTTATCGTCCAAAAAACCAAAGGTGAATGCTCCTATGCCAGCTGTTACATTTAACACAATTCCAAAGATCATAATTTCTTCAAAAGAAAATCCAAAAGTCCCGGCAGCGTAGATTCCTCCAAAAGCAAAAATAGTAACCAAACCGTCATTGTAGATCATTCGCGCTAACAGAAATTTTATAACCTGTTTGTATTTTATTATTTCTCTAAATGTGTGAATTAGTTCATTTATGCCAGACAAAACATTAAACTCTGACTTCTTATTTTTTGTAGGGGGGTGGCTTTTTAATTTCAAGAGCATTGGAAGACTGAAAATTCCAAACCAAACTGCCACAAGGATATTTGTTGCTCTGATATTTTCTCCAGCTATTTTAGAGAATCCAAACCAGGGAATTTCCGGATTAACAAATCCAACCATAGCGATAACAAGGCAAAGTAAACCGCCCACATATCCAAAAGACCATCCGTATCCTGACACTCTGCCAATTTTATTTTCAGGAGCAATTTCCGGAAGATATGCGTTGTAAAATACCCCGCCCAGTTCAAACCCTATATTGGCAATGACAAACCATGTAAGAGCTTTCATTATTTCTCCTGGCATCGCAAAATACAGCATGATAGATCCAAAAATACTGATATATGTCATGAAGGAAAGAAAGGCTTTTCTGAGATTAGCCTTATCTGCAAATACTCCCATGATTGGTGATGCAATTGCCACTATAATAGCCGTAAGCGAAACGGCTCTAGACCAGAGAGCAGTGCCTATAATTTCATTTTCAGCAATTGCTTTGGTGAAATATGCGGCATAGATAAATGTAACCACAAGAGTTGTGAATGCGGAATTGGCAAAGTCATAGAGTGACCAAACAAACACATTTTGTCTGTAGTTAGATGACACAGAATTTAATATTATTTACAGTATTCTCTTGATTTAATGAAAAAAATCCGGCTAAATTGATTTTATCAAATTTTTTATGTCCTCTGTAGTTTTGATAATCTTGTCAGCAAGATATTCGAGGTGAATGGTTTTAAATACAGAAGTGATATGGACACGGGAAACCAATTTGGAGATCGTCATTGGGATATGTTCCGTTTTTGCTACCATGATTTGGAACGGAAAATCAATATCTGTTGTGGGAGTATGAAAACCAGCCCGTGAATTATTTTTTAGTGAAGTCCTGATTTTTTCAATATCTTTCAGATAAATCTCATCCCGTCTTTCCCAAGGTGCGGTAATATCGGCAATGGTGAACAAAAAGTCATATCCGTTTTGAAATGTGTTCAAAAAATATTTCCCATATTGATTTCCCTTACAGATAGAATAAAGATAATCACTGACAGTTTTTTCCATTTCATCGATGAAATGTCTCCACATGGTAAAATGGGATCTGAATAAAAAATATCCGTAGTCCGTATGAAATGAATTTTTGGAATTGAAAAAGGATTTTACCTCATATGTGTATTTTTTAAGTTGATTTCGAATTTTATCTGGGAATAAATGATGACTGGCCGATCTTGGAGAACCGTCTTTAAGGAAATCATTAGGAATCACCATTTCATTGATATTCAGTGAGTAACCCCGTTCGAGTCCCGAAATGTTTAACTGTATGAATGCACCTAGATCACTGATCTTTATCAGATTGCTTAAGGCTTTATCAAACTCAGGGAGAGAAGTGATAGATGCGATATCCGATTCCTTTGATAATTCAGGAAAAAGAGGAAGTTGACATGGGTCGAGCATATCTTTAATCATTGTGATATGAGTTTACACAATTAATAAATATCTAGCAATATTTACTGGAAACTGTAAAAATGGAAAATATTTTCTGTTTTTTGTCTAATAGTTTATCATTTTTTCAGCTAAATAAAGAATCAGATTCAATTAAATAATTCTATACTTTGGTTCATTCCTTTTGATTTGCTTTTAATGACTGTGGTAAATTTGATTTTGTGTACAAGAAAATTACTATTGAATTAGGATAATAATTATCTTCTTCTTTGTCATTTAATAGGGATATCCCATGTCAGAAAAAAAATATAAGAAAATGAAAGAAGTCGATCGTGTTGTCATTCGTTTTGCGGGAGATTCCGGTGACGGAATGCAATTAACCGGATCTCAGTTTACAGAAACAACCGCGGTTATGGGAAATGACTTGGCAACCTTCCCAGATTTTCCTGCTGAAATCCGTGCTCCTGCAGGATCCCTAGCAGGTGTCAGTTCCTTTCAAATTCAATTCAGCAGTGATATAATTCAAACTCCTGGGGATGACCTCGATGTTTTGGTTGCCATGAATCCGGCGGCGTTAAAAACAAATCTTCAGGATTTAAAAGAAAATGGTATTGTTCTTGCGAACAAGGCAAATTATACAAAAAAAAATCTGAAGCTGGCGGGATGGGGTTCCAACCCGCTTGAGGATGATACGTTAAAGAACTTTCAGTTGATTGGTTTGGACATGACCAAAATTGTAGCGTTTGCTGTGAAAGACATGGACATTTCACCAAAGACAGTTTCCCGTAGCACGAATATGTTTGCATTGGGGCTAATGTTCTGGATGTATGACCGTTCCATGGATTCGACCATTTCATTTTTAAATAAAAAATTTGGTAAACGTCCAGAATTGGTAGAAGCTAATGTACGGGCATTGAAAGCGGGGTATCATTATGGAGATACAATTGAGGCTATTCAATCTTCATATCAAGTTCCCAAGGCAAAATTTGAACCGGGAGTTTATAGAAATATTATGGGAAACCAAGCTTTGTGTTATGGATTGATGGCTGCAGCCAATAAATCAAACTGTGAATTATTTTATGGGGGATATCCTATTACACCAGCGAGTGATATACTGCATATTTTATCCAGTCAAAAAAATTATAATGTAAAGACATTTCAAGCTGAAGACGAAATCGCTGCAATCATGAGTGTGATCGGTGCGTCTTTTTCAGGTGCACTAGGAATTACGGCAACTAGCGGTCCCGGTATTGCGCTCAAATCAGAAGCTATGGGTTTGGCTATTGCCACTGAGCTTCCGCTGGTTATTGTAAATGTTCAGCGTGGAGGACCTTCCACCGGGATGCCCACAAAAACGGAGCAGGCTGATTTACTTCAAGCACTATTTGGAAGAAATGGAGAAGCTCCAATTCCTGTTCTAGCTGCATCCACTCCGGCAGATTGTTTCTACGTTGCTTTTGAAGCCTGTCGAATTGCTCTGGAGTATATGACACCTATAATTCTTTTGTCCGATGCATATATAGCCAATGGATCTGAACCCTGGCTAATTCCAAATATGAAGAGCTTATCTGGAATCAAGAATCATATTGTTAATAATGGAAATGAGTTTCTACCTTTTAAGAGGGACAAGAAACATTTGGCTCGAAATTGGGCTCTCCCGGGAAGCCCGGGATTTGAGCATAGGGTTGGAGGCCTTGAGAAGGATGAGCAAACGGGTGATGTAAGTTATGATCCTGATAACCACCAGAAAATGACCGACTTGAGAAACCAGCGAGTTGATATCATTGCTGAATCCATTCCGAAAGTAAAACTCTATGGTTCAAAAAGTGGTGATATCTTAGTTTTAGGATGGGGGAGTACTTTTGGGTCTATTCGATCAGCGGTAAATGAAGCAATAAAAGATGGACAATCAGTTGCTCATGTTCATTTGAATCATATTAATCCTTTTCCGAAAAACCTTGGCGAAGTAATCCTAAAATTTAGAAATGTTTTGATTCCAGAAATGAATTGCGGTCAGTTGTTGATGCTCATTCGAAGTAGATTTTTAGTGAATGCTAGAGGATTAAATAAAGTCCAGGGGAAACCATTCACAGTTAACGAAATTTATTTTGCAATTAAAGAAATCAACGGAGATAGATAATGCCTGTTCCAACTGAAACAACATTAACTCGAAAAAATTTTATTTCAGATCAGGATGTAAGGTGGTGCCCCGGGTGTGGAGATTATGCTATTCTTGCACAGGTTCAGAAAGTATTTCCGGATTTGGGAGTTCCAAAGGAAAATTTTCTCATTGTTTCTGGAATTGGATGTTCAAGCAGGTTCCCTTACTATATGGATACATTCGGATTCCATTCGATTCATGGCAGAGCTACACCATTGGCAACAGGTGCAAAATTAGCCAATCCAGATCTTTCTGTTTGGGTTGTCACTGGAGATGGTGATTCCATGAGTATTGGCGGAAATCATCTCATCCATATTTTAAGACGAAACTTGGATATTAATATTTTGTTGTTTAATAATGAAGTATACGGGCTAACTAAGGGGCAATACTCTCCTACATCTGCTCAGGGACATATATCTAAATCTACTCCCCTTGGCAGCGTAGATTACCCTTTTAATCCACCTCAACTTGCGTTGGGGGCAGGAGGAACCTTCATTGCCCGAGGAATTGATAGAGAACAAAAACATTTACAAAGTTTATTAAAGGATGCTCACCAACATAGCGGCACTTCTTTTATAGAAATTTACCAGAATTGTTGGGTATTTAATGATGGGACTTTCGCTAACCTAACTGATAAAGAAATAAAAATGGAAACCCAGTTAAATTTAGTGCATGGAAAACCTATGATTTTTGGTAAGGAAAGCAACAAGGGAATGCGTTTAGCAGGATCAAAATTAGAAGTTGTTGTTATAGGAGAAACTTCCTCAATGGATGACATTTTGGTGCATGATGAATCAAATAAAATCCAAGGACTATTGTTAAGCGAGTTAACTCACAAAGACGGATTTCCAACTCCCATTGGTGTTATTTACCGTGAAGACAAACCTACTTATGAGAATCTTATGTACAACCAAATGGATAAAGCCATAAAATTACAGGGAGAAGGGGATTTAAATACGCTATTCCGAAGCGGTCATACTTGGAAAGTATAGAGGCAAAGAATGATTGATATTTTTGATGATGAAATAACCCAAATGGATGAGAATGAAGCTCGGGTCGAACAAGAAATGTCTGCAGCCATCCAATTAAAGGATTCAATTCGAACCCTTGCAAAAAAATGTATTGGCCTTTCAGAAGATGCATCCCTTGATGAGGCATTAAAGGCTTTTAAAAAACATTCCACCAGTTGTATTATACTAACAAAAGATAAAAAAATTACAGGGATTTTCACTGAAAGAGACATTGTTTTAAATGTATTAGGAAAAAGATTAGATTTTAGTCAATCAAGCATAAAAGATTTTATGACTCCCAACCCTCATACTCTCAGAATGGAAGATCCTATCTCCTTTGCTTTGAATATGATGGTAGATGGTGGATTTAGGCATATTCCCATTGTTGATACTAAAAATTATCCAAAAGGAATAATCAGTATTTTGAATATTGTGGAACACCTGGGAAATGTCTTTCAAGAGGAAATTATGAATCTGCCTCCCAAACCATTAAGAGAACAGAACACACAAGAGGGAGGATAGGTTCTTTCCAGGAGAATCAGATGAGTGAAACGATCTTTTTAGAGATTTGAAAATGAGAATTGAAAGAGACTCTATGGGTGAAGTTCAGGTTCCTTCTTCTGTATATTGGGGTGCTCAGACCCAGAGATCCCTCGATAATTTCAAGATTGGAAATGAGCATTTCCCCCGTGAATTTATTCGTGCTTATGGGATATTAAAAAAAGCAGCTGTCTGTGTCAATACAGATCTAGGGTTACTCGACCCAAAGCTCAAGGATACTATTTCAGAAGCCTGTGATGAGGTCATAGATGGTAAATTGGATGACCATTTCCCCTTGGTCGTTTGGCAGACCGGAAGTGGTACCCAAACCAATATGAATTTTAATGAAGTGATTGCTAACCGCTCCATTGAAATGTTGGGTGGTGAGTTGGGATCGAAAGATCCGGTTCATCCCAACGACCATGTGAATAAATCGCAGTCAACCAATGATACATTTCCTTCTGCGATTAATATTGCAGCAGTGGTGTGCTGTATGGAAAGTTTACTCCCATCATTGAAAGAATTAAGAGACTCCTTAGAAAAAAAAGCAAAGGAATTTTCTTCTATCATCAAATTAGGACGCACCCATCTCCAAGATGCTACTCCTTTGAGCCTCGGACAAGAAATATCTGGTTATGCATCTATGGTGGAACATGGGATATCCAGGATTAACAGGGGTTTAACTGACTGTATGGACCTTGCAGTGGGCGGAACTGCCGTGGGAACAGGGCTGAATACTGTGGAAGGGTATGCGGATAAAATGGCTGAAGAAATCAGTCAAATAAGTGGAATCCAATTCAATTCAGCTCCCAACAAGTTTGAGGCTATGGGTGGACAGGATTGTATTGTTGAGTTGTCTGGTACATTGAGAACGCTGGCAGGGTCATTGTTCAAAATTGCGAACGATATTCGACTCCTTTCGAGTGGACCAAGGTCAGGAATTGGTGAGCTGATACTTCCGGAAAATGAACCGGGCAGTTCCATTATGCCGGGGAAGGTGAATCCCACTCAGTGCGAAGCAATGACAATGGTGTGTACCCAGGTTATGGGTAACGATATGACCATCGCTATGGCTGGTGCAAACGGACATTTTGAACTGAATGTATTTCGACCTGTGTTAGCGTTAAATATTTTACAATCCATTACCCTGTTAACAGATGTGTGTGATTCCTTTCGTAAGAATGCGGTTGAAGGATTAAAAGCTAATAAAAAACGGATCCATAATAATTTACATAATTCCCTGATGCTGGTCACCGCTCTGAACCCTCATATAGGCTATGACAAGGCGGCAAAAGTAGCCAAAAAAGCACACAAAGAAGGGACCTCATTACGTGAAGCTATCATAGCGCTAGGGTATCTAACCGGAGAAGAATTTGACCGTTTAGTTCAACCGGGAAATATGATTTCTCCTTCGAAAAAATAATTATAGATAAAGCCAAATTATATTTTTCTGATACCGTACGGTGTTTAATAGAAGCGCCCTACATTTCTGCAACAATTATACTAATTAAACTCAGGTTTTCATGAGAAAAATAATATTTCGTTGTTTTCTCCTGATTATTGGAATTGTATTCTTTTCCGGAATATATATTTTTATTCTATCCCGAGATCTTCCGTCACTGGAAAAATTGGAAAATTTTGATCCGGATCTTGTGACACGAATTTACTCCAGTGATGAAGTCGTGCTCCACGAATTATTTTTTCAAAAACGTGTATTTACTGAATTAACGGACATTCCGGAGCATACACGGCAGGCAGCCATCGCCTCTGAGGATCGGAGATTTAGGGAGCACTGGGGGATTTCACTTCGAAGTGTTTTCAGAGCTGTTGTAGTGAACGTTCTTTCCCTTAGCTATCGTCAGGGGTTCAGTACTTTGTCACAACAGTTGGCCCGTAATCTGTATAAATCCATTGGATTTGAAGACAACATTACTCGGAAATTAAAGGAAGTGATCACTGCCATTCAAATAGAGCGAACCTACACCAAAGATGAGATCCTTGAAATGTACTTAAATACTGTGCATTTTGGGCACGGGACCTACGGAGTGGAATCTGGTGCGAAACGGTTTTTCGGAAAAACAGCATCAGAGCTGACGCTGGATGAGTCCGCTATTTTAGTGGGGCTGCTGCCTTCTCCAGCAAACTATTCTCCAATCCGATATCCAGAAAAGGCACTGGCACGGCGGAATACAGTCTTGCAGCTGATGCTGGATATGGAGTTCATTGATATTGAAGATTATACAGATATGCTAAATAAAGGATTGGAGAGTGTTATTGATGAGCCGCTCCCGGGTAAAGCGCCATATTTTACGGAATACGTCCGCCGATCTTTGGAGAAAATTGATGAAGAACTGGGATTTAATATTTACAGAGATGGTTTAAAAGTATATACAACACTGGACTCAAGACTCCAGGAAATAGCAGAAGAAATGGTTATGAAATCTGTGAAAAGAAATCAGAAAATGTTAAACCAGAGATTATTCAAGGATGATGATGAATTCTCAAAATTAGGATATTTTGGTATTTATCCAGAAGACTCTGTGCGTTTAATGATGCGGGGCGAAGCGGAATTATACAGAGAGCTGAGAGAACAACTTTTGGTGCAGACGGCTTTTATTGCAATTGACCCCAAAACAGGAAGAATCCTTGCAATGGTTGGGGGACGACCAGATTATCATGATCAGTATAATCGGGCTGTTCAGGCAGCGCGTCAGCCGGGCTCTGTTTTCAAACCATTTGTCTATACAACAGCAATTGATAATGATTACCCTGTAACAACACAGCTCCTGAATCAGCCGGTTGTCCTTAATGTTCAAAATGCCAATGGTGAATGGGAAAAATGGATGCCAAGGAATTATGATGAAAGTACCGGAGGGCTCACAACACTAAGAGAAGGACTGAGACGGTCCTTGAATTTAATATCTGTTCGCCTTGTACAAGAGCTGGTCCCTGCACGAGAGGTAAAAAACACAGCTATACGACTTGGAATTTCCACAGATATCCGTGCGGTGGATGCTATTGCCTTGGGGACATCAGAAGTAATTCCGTTGGATGTGATTTCGGCCTATGGTGTATTTGCGAGTGGAGGAATTTATTCCCAGCCCTTTGCCATCACTCGGATAGAAGACCGCTATGGGAACACCATCAAGGAGTTCTTTCCAATTCGGGAAGAAGTACTCCGTCCTACCTCAAGTTATATGATGACAAATTTACTGAAGACTGTTGTGGATGCAGGGACAGGAGGGAGTGCCCGTTGGAAGTATAAATTTTATGCACCGGCAGCAGGTAAAACCGGAACGACTCAGGGATACAGTGATGCCTGGTTTGTGGGTTTTACGCCTCACTTGGTCGCAGGAGTCTGGTTTGGAATTGATGATTATTCCATCAGTTTGGGACAAAAACAGGATGGTAGTACAGCTGCACTTCCAGTCTGGGCGAGATTCATGCGGGAAGCTTATAAAACGCTTGAATTGAAGAACACAGATTTTAAACGACCTGATGATATAAAGACAGTTGATATCTGTTCAGTATCAAAAAAAATACCTTTGGGATCTTGTCCTGTGGAAAAAGAAATTTTCATTGAAGGGACTCAGCCTGGAGATAAATGCAGGGTACATTAGTTCCTGCAAAACAAAATTATATATTAATTATCAGGTGTTCTTTTTTTTGAGAGTTTCCGATTTTTACTACCTTGTTTAGTTTATTTTCCGCATCCATTAATTTTGATTTATTTGAGTTAAAGATCCTAAACAGAGGCTCTCCTTTTACCACTTCAGTTCCAACTTTCACAAAACATTCCAATCCCGCGGAAGGATCAATTTTGTCATCAGGGTTAATATAGCCGCATCCTGCTAACGTGCAGGCAATTCCAATTGAATATGTATCCATATATTCCACATATCCGGACTGCTTTGCCATTATGACAATTTCTTCCATTGGAATATGAATATTTTCTGGATTGAGGAGTGCATTTGAGTCTCCACTCTGCGCTTCAACCATTTCAATGAATTTAGAAAATGCAGTTCCGTCAGTTAATAAATTGTTAAGGATTAATCTTCCATTTGAATGGGTATTAGATAATTTTCCCATAACCATTAATTTTGATGCCAGTTCAAGGGTTAATTCAATTGTGTCTTCAGGACCTTTTCCATTTAGGCAATCAATAGCCTCTTTCACCTCACACCAACAACCGGAGAAAATCCCCAAAGGCTGGCTCATATTGGAAAATACCACATCCGTTTTGATTCCGGAATTTTCTCCAGCTTTTTTTAATAAAGTTCCCAATTGTTTAGCACTGTCATGAGATTTCATAAAAGCACCGTTTCCAGTTTTTACATCTAAAACCAGTCCGTTCAATCCTTCTGCAATTTTTTTACTCATAATTGAACCTACAATAAGCGGAAGAGACTCAACTGTACCAGTTGCATCCCTGAGAGCATACATTTTTTTATCAGCAGGGCAGATCTCATCAGTTTGCCCGATCATGGAAATTCCAATGGTTTCTATGTTTTTTTGAAATTCAACCAGGGATAAATTGGTGGAGAATCCTGGAATGGACTCTAACTTATCTAGGGTACCACCAGTGTGCCCCAACGCCCTACCACTGATCATAGGAATTGCCATTCCCGCAGATGCTAGGAGCGGAGCAAGAATGAGAGAAATTTTATCACCAATCCCTCCGGTACTGTGTTTGTCAGCAACAAACATATCCAAATGGGAAAAATCCATACATTTGCCTGAATGTACCATAATTTCAATAAAACCAGTCAATTCCTCTGCGTCCATTCCGTGGGAGCAGACTGCTTTCAGCCAGCCAGTCATTTCTGTATCAGTAATCTTCCCATGAACATATTGATCAATGAAGGATTCTAATTCCTGTCTGGGCGTAGATAAACCATTTTTTTTCCAGGAAATAATATCAGAAACGTTCACTCTTAGTGCTCTTTCCCTTTTTTTCTAATCAACTTTGGGAATCTGAAAGGTGCTTGTTCCCGGACGGTGTGCAGGGTTAAATAAATTCCTATGAAAGATAAAATTAGATTTGGTGTCCACAAACCAACAAATGGGCTCACAATATTTCTGTCTGCCATATCCTCTCCGCCAACGAGGAAAATATAATACACTATAAAAAAACCTAGGCTCAAACTGGTTCCGATGGCAAACCCCCCTTTTTTTGTAAGAACGCCCAAACTGGCTCCGGTGATTACGAAAAGGATGCATGCAAATGGAAGAGAAAATTTCTTATGAATTTCCACACCGTATTTATTGATATTTCGAGAATAATTTTTTATCAGATTATGTTCGTTTCTCACCTGACTTTCCAAACGGGATAGACGCCTCATTTTTCGTTGTTTTTCATGGGTAGAAAGGGTTGTGTCGTTTTCCATTTGAGATTTGTAGCCCGAAACTAAGCTAATACCTGCTTCTACGGTTCCAGGGAATATGCTGTCTCCTGTGGCTCTTGCAAATGAACGAGCCAGGCGCTGATGAATTTTCTCGATTCGATCCTGATAATATATTTTCCTTTCAAGCATCATGGGTATTTGCATTTCTCGATCAGTTCGACTGGAAGAATCCCTTCGGTTCAGGAGCAGATCATCTGCAGGTACGGTAATGACATGCTTCATAAATTCAATCCGGCGGTAGTTTTCATAGTTTTTCAAATCCATTTCATGAATTTCACCTTCATAAAGGGTAAGAATGAAAGCATCATCAATGGTGGACAGGGTTCCTGTTTTTGAATGAATGCTGGTTTGAATTTCCCTGTTATTTTTGCTGAAGATACGGACATCCTCCATCACATCATCTTTTTTTCCACGAATGATCATGCTGTAATCAGGAATTTCGTCTATGAAATGCCCGGGATTGATATTGAGCCCTGGACGTTTTCTATAAATATCTCCTGAGAGGAGCCGTGCCCTGAAATTCATTTCGGGAAGGATAAAATTATTGAAATAAATTAAAAGCATGCAGATAATTACCCCAAACATGATTGCCGGCCTGATAATTTTTAGAAAACTAATTCCTGAAGACCGCATTGCATTTATTTCATTATCTTCGCTCATCCTACCAAAAGTCATGAGAGCAGCAATAAGGACAGCCATCGGGACGGCAAGTGAGACAATCCATGCTAGGTTAAAAAACAGATACTCCAAAATGGTCAACAGATCAATTCCTTTCCCTAAAAAGCGATCCACTGCCCTTAAAAGAAAATTGGTGAATAATATAAAGATAATAATGATCAGTGAATAACAGAATGGGAAAAACAGTTCCTTTTGGATGTACCTGTTTAGCAGACGCATAGCAGAAATTACGGTTGAATTCGATTTAATATTTATAGGTGTTTTCGTTTGTTTTTAGGTAGCAATCCCTTCTAATTTTGCCCGCTTAAAAAGGGTTATATTGTATACTATGGTGGGCGTAGCTCAGCAGGTTAGAGCACCTGGTTGTGGCCCAGGAGGTCGTGGGTTCAAGTCCCATCGCTCACCCCACGGAGTGTAGCGCAGTCCGGTTAGCGCACCTGCTTTGGGAGCAGGGGGTCGGGAGTTCAAATCTCTCCACTCCGACAGTACTTGG